>Ga0210406_10002275_pt1 | contig 22189 bp, 18 predicted proteins | sample IncBWC30MmetaG_FD_155454 | JGI IMG/M metagenome (GOLD analysis project Ga0210406, IMG submission 155454) | Forest soil microbial communities from Barre Woods Harvard Forest LTER site, Petersham, Massachusetts, United States - Inc-BW-C-30-M | ecosystem: Environmental > Terrestrial > Soil >...
CGCGTGATCTGGGATTCGTCGTCCACCACCAGGATGTGTTTATGCTCCGACATGGCTCAATCAGTTCGGTTCCTGGGTCACGATGTGCACGTCCACCGCCGGAGCGTCGCGCAAAAACTGATGGATCGCCGAAAGATAGAAGTAACGTTTCCAGCCCCGCGTCGCGGAGCGTCCGAAAACAACTTGCGTGATGTGTTTCTCGTTGACAAATTCCGCGAGCGTCTCGGCCACACTCTTCCCTTTCAGCCGCACCATGGTTGCCCCAACGTTTTCCGCGAAGCGCACGTTCGCGGCCAAGGTTCGCTGATTCGGTTCGCTCGAGTCCTGACCCAGGTCGGTGTAGACAACAAAGAGCTCGGCATTCATGGCCTGCGCCATACGCGCGCCGCGAGCAATCAGATACTGCGCCGCCGGATTCGAGCTAATGCCCACCGCAATGCGCTCGCGGATAGCGACCGGGCGCCGATCGTGATCTTGCTCCTGCTCTCCGCGATGCTGTTCCAGGCTTTGATCCACGGCCTGGGCAACCTGGCGCAATGCCAGCTCGCGCAAAGCGATCAGGTTCGTCTCGCGGAAAAAGTTTTCCAGCGCCCGTCCCACGCGTTCCTGCGGATAGACGTCGCCGCGCCGCATGCGGTTCTGCAGCGCCTCCGGAGTCAGATCGATCATCACCACTTCGTTGACTCTTTGCAGCACCCAGTCCGGAACCGTTTCCCGCACCTGTATTCCGGTGACTCCCTGCACAGTCGGGGTCACGCTCTCCAGATGCTGAATGTTCATGGTGGAGAGAACGTCGATCCCCGCATCCAGCAGTTCCAGTATGTCTTCATAGCGCTTGCGGTGCTTGCTGCCTTCGATGTTGGTGTGCGCCAGTTCGTCCACCAGTGCAACGCAAGGCTTGCGCGCGAGGATTGCATCCACGTCCATCTCTTCGAAGGCCGCGCCCTTGTACTCAATCTCTTTGCGGGGTACTACTTCCAGATTCGCGACCAGTTCCCCGACCGCTTTCCGTCCGTGGGTTTCGACAACACCGATCACCACATCTTCGCCGCGAGTGTGCCGCCGGATCGCCTCCGTCAGCATGGTGTGGGTCTTGCCAACGCCGGGAGCATATCCAAGAAACAGCTTGAACCTGCCTGTCTTTTTCGCCGGCGAACATTCCTCCAGCCATTGCTCGGGAGTCTTGGGCATCGCGATTATTGTCGTTGAGATTTTGAAAGGTTACAAGGTTGTCATACAATCGCCGCGTGAACGCCGAGGCCAGATCCGGATCCGGATACCTGCTCGCGGCGCTGTCTGTCGCCTGTATTACGCTCGTCGGCCACCGCTGGCTCCATCTGAATCCGACCACGATCGCGCTCGCCTTCCTGCTCGGCGTGCTCGGGATTTCCGCCTCCTGGGGTTTGCGACAAGCGGTTTTCATGTCGGTGATCGCCACTCTCGCATTCAATTATTTTTTTTTACCTCCAATCGGCACATTCAACATTTCCGACCCGCAGAACTGGATCGCGCTCTTCGCCTTCCTGGTCACCGCGGTAACTGCCAGTGAACTGTCGGAACGCGCCCGGCGCGGGACGCGCTCTGCCATCGAGCGCCGGCAGGAACTGGAACGCCTCTACGCGTTTAGCCAGTTGTTGCTTTCGAGCGACAACCCGGCCGAGTTGTTGAATCTGATTCCCCGCTACATCGTGGAGTCATTCGGCATCCGCTCGGCGGCGCTTTCTTTGTCCAGCCGCAGTGACGTGTATCGCTCTGGCCCCAATATCGACGGATTGGAATCGCGCGACCTCCAGTTGATTGGCCTGCGCGGTGAGCCTCGAATCGATGCGGCCCGCCAATTAGCTTTCATGCCGCTCCGCATGGGGATGCGCGTGGTGGGCTGCATGGGCGTCGCCGGCTCGGCGCTGTCACGACAAACCCTGGAGGCCATCGGCAGCCTGGTGGCCATCGCCATCGAGCGCGCGGGCGCGGTCGAGAAACTCAGCCGCGCTGAGGCCGCTCGCGAAAGCGAGCAATTGCGCTCCGTCCTGCTCGATTCGGTGACACATGAATTTCGTACTCCGCTCACCGCCATCAAAGCATCGGTGACCTCGCTGCTCGGCAGCCGCAGTCATCCAAAGGAGGGTCATTCGCAGGAGGAAAGACACGAACTCCTGACCATCATCAACGAGGAGAGCGATCGGCTGAACCGGTTGATCGGAGAAGCTGCGGAAATGGCTCAGCTAGATGCCAACAAAGTGGAATTTCGCTTCGAGTCCGCGCCCATCGGCGCCGCAGTCGAGGAGGCGCTTACCGAACTGAAGCAACTCCTGGTCCACCATCCCGTGGACGTCAGAATTCCGGCCAGCCTTCCCAACGCACGAATGGATTCCGCTCACATCAAGGAGGTGCTGGTGCATCTGCTCGAGAACGCCGCCAAATACTCACCCGCCGGCGCTCCGATCCGCATCACCGCGGAAGCCAGGGACGAGACACTCATAATCAGCATTGCCGATCGCGGTCCCGGCATCGACGATTTTGAGCAATCCCTCGTCTTCGAAAAATTCTATCGCGGACGAAACCAGCGCGTACAAGTCCACGGAACCGGCATGGGGCTCGCGATCTGCAAAGCCATCGTAGAAGCCCACGGCGGACGGCTGGGAGTCACCAGCCAGTTGGGGCACGGGTCGGTTTTTTACTTCAGCTTGCCGCTCGGGTGATGGAAATGGGTGAGGCAGTTTGGCGGCTTCGCCTGAATTCGAGCCGGGAACTGGTTCCGGGCAGAGTTTAATTCGCTTCCGCTTCCCAAGCCGTCAGCTGCCGTTGCACGATTCCATAGCAATCACACGCTGCATCTTCGAGTTTTTTCCGGCTCAATATCTTGACGCTCCCCCGTGTGTAAGAAATCAGTCCTGCCTTTTGCAAGGCGCCCGCGGCCACAGTCACACTTGAGCGACGCGTTCCGAGCATTTGTGCCAGGAATTCCTGGGTTAGCGGAAGGTTGTCTGAAAGGATGCGATCGTGGGTCATCATGATCCACCTTGCCAATCGTTCGACTACGTCGTGTAATCGATTGCAGGCTGCGATTTGGGTGGTCTGCATCGCCAGGCGTTGGGCAAAACGATGCAACTGCTTTTCCAGTTCCGGGCATTGCTGGACAAGTTGCCTGAGCGCATCCGCATCGCACCTGTAGGCCGTGCCGTCTCCCTGAGTTATGAGTCTGGTCGGGCTGCTTCGGTATCCCACAAGCAGAGGCAGACCGACAAAGCCTTCATTGCCAATCAGGCCAACCTCGACGGATTTTCCGTCGGGCTGAACAGCCAGAACTGAAATCACTCCTGCGTTGACGAAGTAACCAGATTTGATGGTTTCTCCTGCCTCATGAATCACCTGGTGAAGTTTCAGCCGCACCAATTCCAGTTTTGAAAGCACCTGGTCGTATTCTTTGCGCGGGAGACTAAGCAGAATTTTATTGGTAATTGCTTTTCCGTCACCATCGATCGGGGCTTTTCCAGCGGAGGCGGAAACAGACGGTCTTTTCACCATAACGGCTCCTTGCCAGTGCCAGCGAAAACGCTGTCTGATTTCGCAGGGAACCGTCACCCTGACGGGGCGCGGCGGAAAAGTGCTAGAAGAGACCCCTTCAGACTACTCCTTATTTGACCACCCGTACGGGAATTCGGATTTGCTGTTGCTTAGCCGTGCGTCACCGTTCGTCACCGGACCATCCAATGTGCGCTAGCGTACAGTGTTCAACGGTATTTACTCCCGCGGCTCAGGGTGTAGGGTGGAGTTGTCCTTCCTTTACGCCGTTCCCTCGCTCCTAGCTGTCGACCCTACGACGCGGCACCGCCAGCACCCTGCTCAGGGAATTCGAGGCTGTTGTGTCCTACTCAGTCCTGATCGTCGACGACAGTGCCGTAATCCGCCATTCGCTACGGTCTTGCCTTGAACAAGACTCTGATTGGCGGGGTCTGTGGCGAGGCAGAAGATGGCAAGGCAGCTATTGAAAAAGTCAAAGAACTGCACCCCGACGTTGTGATCCTGGATTTGCAGATGCCCGGGATGGACGGACTCGCGGCCGCGCGACAGATCACTATCGCCGCTCCCAAAACGGCGATGGTAATGTTCACCATGCACTGCGACGGGCACCTCTTGAAGGCCGCTCAGGCTGTTGGCATCAAAGACGTTGTGTCAAAGTCCGAGGGTATTGCCGGCCATCTGTTGGCTTCGCTGAGAAATGCGTGCAACGACTCGAATGAGCGAAGAGCCAGCTGAAGAGAAATTAAGTCCATTCGCTATTCGGGTGGTGGGCCCGCTTGGATTCGAACCAAGAACCAACAGATTATGAGTCCTAGTACGGGCTCTGAAAACAAAGATACTACCTCACTTCCCTCGGCAGAATCCGGCAAAGTACAGCAAAATCCGCAACCCCCGCGCAACAAGATCAACCACAAATTGGAGGAGTAACTTTATGGCGATTGCCCAGAATCCAACGGCAAGGGGCAACAAAGGTTCTCGCCGTGCCTTGGGGTAAGCTACCTTAGCTGCCGTCGCTTGAAGAAGGCCCAGATCACTGCCGGCCGGTTCGGCTCCTTGGGCGTCGGGCCCAAGATTCGCGGAGCTCGCCAGTATGCGAGAGCAGATATCTGGCCGCCCTCGCCAAACGAAACTCACCGCTCGCTGTGGTCGCCGCTGGCACAATCTGTGAAATCTTTGTGGATAAATTCTCAATGAGCGCTATCGCATTTACACTCAGAACCCGGTCAGTGAGTGAAATGGGGAAGCAAGGCCGCCCCCGGAGGGCGGGAGCGGCCGTTCCCAGGTCTTGAAAAAAAACCGCGAAACCTAGGGCACTCTAACGTGATGGCCGAGAGTCGCCAACCTGGCTGACACTAGCCATATCGGCCACGGCCTGTGCCATGCTGGGATCTCATCTCTCCGGCCTATCAACTACCCAACCAGTTTCCGCCGGAACATTCCACCCAGGGCGGCAAGTCCCACTCCGAACATACTCAAAGTACCAGGTTCAGGAACAGCGAGCGACGTACTCCCCAGCTTGATGTGCCCGACACCCTTGGCGAGCTGCGGGCTAATAGTGTAGATGTTCTGGACAGTTGTGCCGCTCACCATGCGGCCGTTATACAGCATGCCTTGAATTGTGCCGCTGAGGGTAAAGGTGAGGTTCTTGGCTCCAGGCGGGCTAGTCAGAGTCCAAGTAATCGGACCGACGAAGCTGCCGCTGAAGATCGTTCCCTTCGGTTGTCCGTAATTTCCCTTGCCAACCACGACAAACGACGAGCCCGTGGACGAAAAGGTTCCGCCAGCCGCGAGCGAGCCGCTGATCAGAGCGCCCGTCGAGAAGCTGACCGAACCCAGAGAGTGACCGGGAGGAGCTACGATGCTGTTGAAGCTCCTCAGTTGCGAACCGATCGAACTGATGCCCGCATTTGAAATCGCAATACTGCCGCCCCGATTGGTAAGAACAATTCCATCAGCAAAGGCTGTAAGCGGTAAGGCGAGTGCAAGGATAATTAGAAGCAACGCTGCTTTCATGTCTGAATCTCCCATGGTTTTAACGTCCCTGAGACTTCACGCGACACCAACAATCCGACCAACAGAATCGGAGGCCGGCGCGAGAATGAGAGAAATAACCCGCGCATCGACTCTCCGTTCGGACACACAGTCATACTACGACGCTGGTGCGGGCAGCGGAACTGGCAGTTCTTGCAGGGGAACCAAGAAGGGTCGGCTAAATGTTGAAGATAAGCCGCCCTTGACGGCGGCCTGAACGAGCCCGTGGGGTGTGGATTCTGAACCCACCGCCTTACTGGTAAAACCCGTTTTTCGTCTAGGGTGGGTTGCCTGCAAGTCACATCGGCATGCGGCCCACCGACGGGAATGGCAGAGACAGCGACTGGCGGATCAGTGACCGGAGATCCGGGACGGCGCCTCGCTGGCCTACGTGAAGGATCAAATGGGCCACAGTTCTATCCAGGTGACAGTGGATACGTATGGGCATCTTATTCCGGGAGCGGACATCGCGTGGGTCGATCGGCTGGATGTCAAAACAACTCCGCAACAAAATGCAACTCCCGCGCAACTTGCAGTTAGAAGCGAAACGGAAATTCCGCCGGAAGTCGTTGCATCGGCTGGTGGGCCCGCTTGGATTCGAACCAAGAACCAACAGATTATGAGTCTGCTGCTCTAACCGTTGAGCTACGGGCCCCGCGCTTTCCATATCTTACACATTCACCCCAAAAGTGCAGCGCCAGGGACTCTCTGAGAGAGTCCAAGGGCAGGCTTTGCCCGCGAAGGCTGACGGACGCACGCAAGGCTGGTTACCACGGTCACACGTCACCCATGCCAGCATCATCGTATGATTGCGCTAGGAACATCTACCGCAATGAAAAAGCTGCGCTTCCTGCTCTCGCTCACCAACGACGACAACGATTATCAGATTGAGCAGACCTCGGCTGCCCAGCAGACAGCCCGCAGACTGGGAGTTGGCCTCGATATTGTTTATGCGCGCAACGACGGCATCGTGCAGAGCCAGCAGCTGCTATCCAGCATCCAGTCCAATGGCGCTCAGCGACCCGACGCCATCATCTTCGAACCGGCTGGATCGACCGCGCATCCTCAGATTGCGCGCGCCGCCGCCACCGCCGGCATTGGAGTAGTGCTGCTGAATCGCGACGCCGATTACATTCCCGAACTCCGCCGCGTTTTCCACATACCCGCATTTACTATCACCTCGAACCACGAAGAGATTGGCCGCATCCAGGGGCAGCAACTGAGCGCCGTGTTACCCAGTGGCGGAATCGTGCTCTACATTCAAGGTCCAGCCGACAGCTCAGCCGCCAAACAACGCTACACCGGTTTGCTCGAAACCAAGTCCGACGGCGTCCAACTTCGCGTCCTCAAAGCCCATTGGACCGAAGCCAGCGCCTACAAAACGGTCGGCTCGTTCCTCCGTCTTTCCACTTCGCGCCAGGCACAGATTGAAGCCCTTTGCGCGCAGGACGATTCCATGGCCATGGGAGCGCGCAAGGCCTTCGAAGAATGCCGCGAACTGCATGAACAGTGGCAGAAGATGCCGTTTCTCGGTTGCGATGGACTTCCCAAGACTGGGCAAGACTGGGTGCGCCGCAATCTGCTGACCGCCACTATTTTCATTCCGCCGAATGCAGATCAGGCGATTGAGATGATGGTGAAATCAATTGCCAGCGGAGCACTGCCGCCGGAGCGCACATTCACGACCGCCAAATCCTTCCCCACCGTGGAAGTCCTCAAGCAGCAATCATCGGCGCGCGCGCGTGCCGCATCCCGCTAAGGATGATTGCTGTCTCTACGGATTTACGCAACGAACTTACAGGACACGACTCTAGTGCGTGGCGGGGGGAGGGAGCGCTGCCGGAGCAACTTCCGTTGCAGCGCTGTTGTTCACGAGATCCTTTAATTCCTTGCTGGGCTTGAAAAACGGAATCTTCTTTGCCGGAACTTCCACCCGGTCGCCTGTTTTCGGGTTCCGGCCCACGCGCGGCTTGCGCTGGCGCGTGCGGAAGCTGCCAAAACCGCGTATTTCGATTTTGTCGCCCACTCGCAGCGAGCGCACCACGCTGTCAAAGATCGTATCCACAATCACTTCGCTGTCTTTGCGGGTGAGTTCCGCCAGTCGGGAAACTTCCTCGATCAGGTCAGCTTTCGTCATAAGCCCTCGCTCCCTTTGGTGCACGTTCCCTTTTTGGGTTCCGTGTGCCTGGGGGTTTGCCGCCCCCGCTCGGTGCGCCTGTCTATAACCTTCTCAAATTTAAGGGGTTCTATGCAAGTAGTGAAGCGGGCGCCTGTTTCCGGCCTTTTCTCAGCACTCATTTCCAAAGATAGTAGAAGCCGACTTGCTGCTCCAATAGCTTCTCGCGGGTCGGCAAATAGTCGGAAACATCGCCAAACAACAGATCGAGCCCCGATCGCCTCTGTTTCGGCGGGTAGACAAGCGTCGGTTCGCCGGAAATATTGACCGCTCGGGCTGTATCCTTCACCGCCCCTTCGAAATCTGCAATCTGATCCACCAGTTTCAGCGAAAACCCCTGCTCGCCGGTCCAGACTTTCCCGTTCGCGATGGCGCGAATGTCCTCTTCTTTCGCATGCCTCCCATCGGCCACCGCGTGAATGAACTGCGTATGCATATTGTCAATCAAGCCCTGCATATACTGGCGTTCCGTCGGCGTCATTTCGCGTGTCGGACTGCCCGTGTCCTTAAATTCCCCCGCCTTCAGTGTGATGGCGTTCAGCTTCGCCCAGCGCAAAAGTTCGCCGTAGTTGACCCACTGGGCAATCACTCCGATTGATCCCACGATACTGCCTTTGTCGGCATAAATCTTGTTGGTGGCCGACGCCACGTAATACGCGCCGCTAGCGCCCACCGTCTCAATCGAAGCCACAATGCGTTTCTTTTTTTCGTCGCGAATCCGCTTCACCTCGCGATAGATCTCCTCCGACGCGGCCACACCGCCTCCAGGAGAATTCACATGAATGATGATCGCTTTGACGGAATCGTCATCGGCAAACTTTTTAAGCTGGGGGACGATTTGCTTGGGAGAGAAAATTACGCCATCGAGTTCAACCACGGCAATCTTGGATCCGAAGCCGGAAAACGATTCTTCATTCTGGCCGCCGAAACTCAGATACACCAGCGTAAACACTGCGAAGACGAACAGCGCAAAAAGCCCGCCGCCCACCAGAAGCCATATCCAGATCCGCGAACGCCCTTCAGCCATGATCAGAAGAGTGTAGCACCGGCGGCGAGCAATCAGGGGTCAGAGGTCAGATTGCAGAGGTGAAATCTGGGCGCGGTAACCTCTGCAATCTGACCTTTGACCTCTGACCTAATCCGCTCTCTGGCGTACACTCTTGTTTTCTCATGCATGATCCCGTCGAACTCGAAGTCTTCAAGAACCTCTACCACTCCATTGCCGAGGAAATGGGAGCCGCGCTGCGCCGCACTGCCTTCTCCCCCAATATCAAAGAGCGCCGCGACTACTCCTGCGCCGTCTTCGATTCCGAGGGCCAGGTTATCGCCATGGGCGATCACATGCCGGTGCATCTCGGCTCCATGCCGATGTCGGTTGCGGCCGCTGTGGAAGATTGCGCTCTCGAACCCGGCGACGTCGTTATGCTCAATGACCCGTTCCGCGGCGGCACGCACCTCCCCGATATCACGTTGGTGATGCCGGTGTACCTTTCCCGCCGTCCGGGCGGGGCAAAGCCCCGCCACCATACAACACCCGACTTCTACGTGGCTTCCCGCGCTCACCACGCCGATGTCGGCGGAACTTACCCAGGCTCCATGGGCCCCTGCCGCGAAATCTACCAGGAAGGCTTCCGCATCCCGCCCGTCAAAATCATGCGCGGCGGGAAACTCGTTGCCGATGTGCTGGCCCTCCTCCTCAGCAATGTCCGTACGCCCGAAGAACGCGAAGGCGACCTCGGCGCTCAAATCGCCGCCTGCCAGACTGGAGCCCAGCGCCTGCGCGAAATCTGCAACCGCTATGGAATCGCCCGCGCCAAAAATGCCGCCGCCGATCTGCTCGTCTATTCCGAAGAAATGATGCGAGCCTTCTTGCGCACCATCCCGCCAGGCCAATACCAGGCCGAGGACTTCCTTGATGACGATGGTGTCGAAGACAAACCGGTACGCATCGCCGTGACCATCCAAGTCGCGGGGGCATCCACCAGAAAATTCCCCGTAGAGACGCGGCTTGCCGCGTCTCCGTCTGCGTCGAGAAAAAAGCAGAAGCCTGCCAGTGTCACCATCGACTTCGCGGGCAGCGACCCGCAAGTCCAGGGCGCGATCAACGCGGTCGAGGCGATCACCTACTCCGCCTGCTTCTACGTCTTCCGCTGCCTGCTCCGCGAAGACGTGCCCGCCACCTCCGGACTCATGCGCCCCATCCGTGTCATCGCTCCGTCGGGAACCGTGGTCAACGCACGACCTCCCGCCGCCGTCGCTGGCGGTAACGTCGAAACTTCGCAGCGCATTGTCGACGTTCTTCTGAAAGCGCTGGCGCAGGCGATTCCCGCGCGCATCCCGGCCGCGGCCTCCGGCACCATGAACAATCTCACCATCGGCGGCATCGATCCCCGCTCCGGCGAGCCCTTCGCCTATTACGAAACCATCGCCGGTGGCATGGGCGCGCGTCCTGCCAAAGCCGGAGTCTCCGGGGTTCACACCCACATGACCAACTCCCTCAACACGCCCGCCGAGGCGCTCGAATACGCCTACCCGGTTCGCCTCCTGCAGTATTCTCTTCGCTCCAAAAGTGGAGGCGCAGGCCTCCACACTGGGGGGGACGGAATCGTCCGTGAAATCGAGGTCTTAACCGACTCCCAGGTCACTCTGCTCGCCGACCGCCGTTCCCGCGGCCCCTACGGCTTGGCTGGCGGAGCGGACGGCACTCCCGGCCGCACCCTGATCATTCGGCGTGACGGTTCCGCGGAAGAAATCCCCAGCAAGACCAGCGTTCGGCTTCGTTCCGGAGAAAGAGTCCGCGTAGAATCCCCAGGCGGCGGTGGCTGGGGCAGAGCAAACCGCTGAACGGCAGAGACGCGTAGTTCTTATTGGTGGAGAGCCGGGCGCCCCGCCCGGCCTCGTGGTTCTGGACGGGCGAGACGCCCCTCGCTCCACCGCCTTGACTTGTCACCCGATCTGCGGCAAATCCCACTTTTCGCTAGAATTCAAGCTGCAGACTTTCAGGGAGTACCCACGATGAGATTCCTGCGTCCTTTTATTTTCGCCGTTGTTCTGGCGTCAGCCTTCTTCTACTTCACCACCTATCGCAACGGACGCCTCCACTCCGCGAGCGGGACCAGCGAACCGCAGCAGATTGAAATCACCGAAGCCGCCGGCGGCGGAGCGCTTGACGCCGAAGAACAGAATAATATCGGTGTCTACCGCAAGAACATCGGATCCGTCGTCAATATCACCTCGCGCGTCATGACCTACGACTTCTTCTACGGTCTGGTCCCGCAGGAAGGCCAGGGCTCAGGCTTCGTCATCGACAAAGAAGGGCACATCCTCACCAATTATCACGTCATTGCTGACGCGCGCCAGGTCGAAGTCACCCTCCACAACCGCAAGAAATATAAGGCAACGATCGTCGGTACCGACAAGTCTCATGACTTAGCCATCGTTCAGATCAAGGCCCAAGACCTGCAGCCGATGATCCTCGGCGACTCGACGAATCTGCAAGTCGGCCAGAAAGTCTATGCTATCGGCAATCCCTTCGGCCTCGCCGGAACCCTCACCCGCGGCATAGTCAGTTCCATCCGCCAGGTGCAGGAGCCTGACGGATTAGTCATCGAAGAAGCGATCCAGACCGATGCTGCCATCAACCCCGGCAACTCCGGCGGCCCGCTGCTCAACTGGCACGGCGAAGTGATCGGTATTAATACAATGATCGCCTCCAACGTCGGACAAAGCGCCGGCATCGGCTTCGCCATCCCCATCAACACCGCCAAAGCCGTGGTCAACGATCTGGTTACGCTCGGACGCGTGCGTCGTCCCGCGCTCGGCATTCGCACCATCCCTATTGATCCCGAAGTCGCAAACGAGCTGGGCCTCCCCGCCGGCTACGGATTGCTCATCGTTCAAGCTGTCCCCGGAGGCTCCGCCGATCGCGCCGGATTGAGTGGCGGCTCCGAACGCGCCTACCTCGGCAATACTCCCATCATGATCGGCGGAGATTTAATCGTCGCCATCGACGGAGAGAAAGTTGATAGCCAGCAAATCCTCGCCCAGATCATGAACAAGCACCGCGCCGGCGACACTGTAAAAGTAACTATCTTCCGTGGCAAGAAGCAGCTGGAGGTACCGGTGGTGCTGGGAGAAGCTAGAGATCAGGTGTAGATCTTGCTTGTGTAGCGCGGGCGCCCCCGCCTGCGTGCATTTGCTTGTTTTGGATTGAGCGGCGCTCACTCAGCGTTATCATCTCCAAATGCCCGACGTCGAATGGATCCGCAAACTCTGCCTCTCCTTTCCCGACGTAACCGAGGATATGCCGTGGGGCGACGACCTCTGCTTCAAAGTTCACGGCAAAATCTTCACCGGCATGCTCCTCTCGGACGGCCGGTTCCCGCGAGTCACTCTCAAATGCGCCCCGGAAACATTCCGCGAATTGCTGGAGATCGAAGGCATCTCCCCGGCGCCCTACGTCGGACGCTACAAGTGGGTCATGCTCGCCAACTCCAACGCGCTGTCCGCGAGTGAACTCGAATCCCTCATTCGCCAGTCCTACGAATTGGTCGTAGCAAAAGCACCAAAGAGAAAAGCCGCGCGTCAGAAAGCCAAACGCCGCAAGAACTGATCAGATTTTCTCTGTGCCCCTCCGTGTCCCCTGTGGTTAAGCCTAGGCTTTTTCTCGGCACCCCTCCGAGTCTCGGCGGTGAACCCGGTTTGACTCGCCACAATCCGCTAGGCTAGCCTCGTATCTCGTCCTAATTCATGCGCATTCCACACAGTGCTCTAGCTCGTTCTCTAGTCTTCTGCGACCTGTGCACTCTGTTCGCCGCCACCCTCGCGGCCGCACCTCTGCGCCCCACACATGCTCCGCACGCCATGGTCGCGAGCGTCCACGAACTCGCCTCACTCGCCGGCGTTGAGATGCTCCACTCCGGTGGCAACGCCGTCGATGCCGCCGTCGCTACCGGATTCGCGCTCGCCGTTGTCCATCCCCAGGCCGGAAATCTGGGCGGAGGCGGATTCCTTCTTCTCCGCAAAGCCACCGGAGAAACTCACTTCATCGACTTCCGCGAAAAAGCGCCCGCCGCTGCCACTGAAAACATGTATCTCGACGCCCAGGGCAACGTCATCCCAGACTCCAGCAAGGACTCGAGCGTCGTTGGATACAAATCCATCGGCGTCCCCGGCTCCGTAGCCGGCCTGGTTTACGCGGAGAAAAAATACGGCAAGCTGTCTCTGGAAAAAGTAATTGCTCCCGCCATCAAGCTAGCCCGCGATGGTTTCCCGCTCGCCTACGAAGAAACGCGAGATCTGAAAGAAGATAAATACCTCGCCCAGTTTCCCGAATCCAAACGCATTTTCCTGCGCGACGGAAATTACTATCAGCCGGGCGACATACTCAAGCAGCCCGAACTCGCGCACACCCTGGAACGCATCGCCAAAAATCCCGACGAGTTCTACCACGGCGCTATGGCCCGCGAACTGGCTGCGGCCATCCACAAAGGCGGAGGCCTGATCACCGCCGCCGACCTCGCCGCCTACGAAGCCAAAGAACGAGAGCCCATTCGCGGCTCCTATCGCGGATACGACATCATCAGTGCTCCGCCTCCATCTTCCGGAGGAGTTGCGCTCGTCGAAACCCTCAATATCCTGGAAGGCTTTGACCTTGCGAAATTCGGCAACCGCTCCGCCGACGCTATCCACCTCGAAGCCGAGGCGTTCCGACGCACTTTCTACGATCGCGCCGATTTCATGGGCGATCCCGACTTCGCCAAAGTTCCCGTCGCGCAGCTCATCGACAAAAAGTACGCCGAGGCGTGGCGCGACTCCATCGATCTCAACCACGCCAGCACCAGCAAAGACCTGAAGCGCCCAGCGATCTTCAACGAACTGGAGCGCGTGGCCCAGTCGCGCACGACAGCCATTCGCGAACCTGAAAACACCACTCACTATTCCGTAGTCGATGCCGAAGGCAACGCCGTCGCCGTCACCACCACGCTCAACGACTCGTTCGGCTCCCGCGTAACTGCCGAAGGCTTGGGCTTCCTGCTCAACGACGAAATGGACGACTTCGCCGCCAAACAGGGGGTCCCCAACATCTATGGGCTCATCCAGGGCCCGGCCAACGCCATCGGCCCGGGAAAGCGCCCGCTCTCCGCCATGACCCCCACGATCGTGCTCAAAGACGGCAAGCTTTTTCTAGTTCTCGGCTCGCCCGGCGGCCCCATGATCATCACAATTGTTGCCAACATTCTGATCGGCGTTGTCGATTTCTCCCTCGACATCCAGGAAGCCGTCAACGCGCCCAGGTTTCATCATCAGTGGCTCCCCGATGAGATTCTCGTCGAAGACCGCCTTTCTCCCGATACAATGAATGTTCTGCGCTCCAGGGGACACAAACTAGACGTTAAGCACTTTTGGGGAGACGGCGAGTGCATCATGGTTGACCCCAAAACTGGCGAGCGCCTGGGCGCCAGCGACGGACGCAATAACGGGAAGGCGGTAGGTTACTGATGCTGAAGGCGGTATCGACGTACGTCTATGTAAAGGAACGGCTCCATCCGGGCTTGCTCGACGAGCTCGTCAAGGCAGGAGCCCAGTCGATCGAGATCTTCGCCGCCCGCCAACACTTTGACTACGCCAATCGCAAGCAGCACGTCCGCGAAATTGCCGACTGGTTCCGCACCACCGGCATTCCACTCAATTCCGTCCACGCGCCTCTGTACTCCGACTATGAGTGGGGACGTGCCGGTTCGCCGCCCGTCAACATCGCCTCCACCGACCGTGCCGGACGCATCGATGCCATGGACGAGATCAAACGCGCCCTGGAAATCGCCGAGCACATTCCGTTCCGCTTTCTCGTCCAGCATATCGGCAATCCCAACGACCCCTTTGACGAAAAGAAGTTCGAAGCTGCTATGACTTCGGTCGAACACCTGCGCGCCTTCGCCAAACCGCTCGGCGTCAGAGTGCTCATTGAAAATATTCCCAACGAACTCTCCACACCCGAGCGCCTCGTCGAGTTCATAAAGACCATGCATTTCGACGACATCGGCATCTGCTTCGATTGTGGTCACGCCCACATGATGAACGGGATTCCCGAAGCCTTCGCCATTTTGAAGAGTCATATCTGCTCGACCCACGTGCACGATAACAACAAAGACAAAGACTCACACCTCTGGCCCGGCAACGGATCGATCGACTGGAAACAGACCATGGAATTGCTGCGCACCGCACCGCAAAAGCCGCCCCTGTTGCTCGAAATCGACGGTGAAGAGAAGAAGAGCCCCAGCGATGAAGTAAGCGCAACCTTCCAAAAGCTGGAAGACTCGTAACAATTCAACCGCAGATCGCGCAGAGATTTAGTGGTTTGGTTTTCCCCTGTGTTCCTCTGTGCGCCCTGTGGTGAAGGTTTTGTTCTTATGTCCTCACCCATCAGCACCATCGCGCAAATCGGCGCCCACGAAGGCCAGTCCGTCACCATCCGCGGATGGCTCTACAACCTCCGCGAAAGCGGCAAGCTCCTCTTCCCGCAATTTCGCGACGGCTCGGGCGTCATCCAGGGCGTAGTCCCGAAGAACGCGGTCCCGCCCGAAGTCTTCGACGCCATCAAAGGACTCACCCAAGAATCCAGCGTCATCGTCGAAGGCAAGGTCCGCGCCGATAAGCGCGCCCCCGGCGGTTATGAACTCGATGTCTCGAACGTCGAGGTCGTGCAGCGCGTGCCCGAGTCGACTCCCTACCCCATCACTCCCAAAGAACACGGCGTCGATTTCTTAATGGAGCACCGCCATCTTTGGCTGCGTTCGCAGCGCCAGGCCGCCATTCTGCGCGTGCGGGCCGAAATCATTCGCGCCGCCCGCGATTTCTTCGACAGCAACGGATTCACCCTCACCGACCCTCCCATCCTCACTCCCGCCGCCTGCGAAGGAACCTCTACGCTCTTCCCCGTCGACTACTTCGAGGAGCAGGCTTACCTCACGCAGTCCGGTCAGCTTTATATCGAAGCAACAGCGATGGCGCTCGGCAAGGTCTACTCGTTCGGTCCAACATTTCGTGCGGAAAAATCTAAGACTCGCCGTCATCTCACCGAATTCTGGATGGTCGAACCCGAAATCGCCTACGGCACGCTCGACGACCTGATGGAACTCGCCGAAGGGTTGCTGACCTTCTTGGTTAAGCGATGCCTCGACCGACGCCGACCCGATCTCGAAACCATCGGCCGCGATCTCGCGAAGCTCGAAACAATCGAGGCGCCCTTCCCGCGCATCACCTACGACGAAGCCGTCAAGAAATTGCAGGAAGGCCACGCCCAAGGCAAACTAGAAAACAAATTCGAGTGGGGCGGAGACCTCGGCTCGCCCGATGAAACTTATCTCTCGTCGCTCTACGACCGTCCCGTGTTGATCCATCGCTACCCGGCCAGCGTTAAAGCGTTCTACATGGAACCCGACCCCGTGCGCCCCGAACTCGCCCTCTGCGTGGATGTATTAGCCCCCGAAGGCTACGGCGAAATCATCGGAGGATCGCAGCGCATGGCCTCTCACGACCTGCTTCTGCAGCGCATTCGCGAGCACAATCTGCCAGAAGAAGCCTTCAAGTGGTATCTTGATCTCCGAAAGTACGGCAGCGTTCCTCACTCCGGTTTCGGCATGGGCATCGAGCGAGCCGTAGCATGGATTTGCGGATTGGAGCACGTGCGCGAGACCATTCCCTTCCCGCGTATGCTCCATCGCTTGTACCCGTAGTACAGTTCTCGGTTCTCAGTTCTCAGTTCTCAGTAAGACAATGCGAACCGGGTTGACTGAGAACCGAGAACTGGGAACTGAGAACTGCTTCTATGCCTCTACGAAGCACCACGTTCAGCAACATCACCCCGCGCCAGATCCGCGTGATCGGCGTTCCTCTCGATCTCGGCCAATCCCGCCGCGGAGTTGACATGGGGCCTTCCGCCGTCCGCGTCGCCGGACTCGAAGCACGCCTCGAGGCTATCGGCCACATTGTCGAAGATGCCGGCAACATCGCCGTCGCCATCCCCGAGCAGAAAAAAGAAGGCGCTGCCAACTCCAAATATCTCAAGGAAATCACCGCCACATGCGTCAAGAGCGCCGACCTTGTGCTGAAGACGCTCGAAGCCGGCAAAGTTCCGCTCATTCTGGGCGGCGATCATTCTGTAGCGGCCGGTACAGTGTCAGGCGTGGCGGAGTTTTATCGCCGCAAGAACCAGAAAATCGGGCTCCTCTGGATTGACGCTCACACTGACATGAACACGCCCGACTCTTCCCCCAGCGGCAACGTCCACGGCATGCCGCTCGCCTCGATCATGGGCCTGCCGCCCCTCGAACTCGGCAACATCTACGACTTCTCGCCCAAGGTGCAGCCGGAAAATTGCGTGCTCGTCGGCATCCGCGACGTGGACAGCTTTGAAAAAGAGAACATTCGCAAATCCGGAGTCGAAGTCTTCACCATGCGCGACATCGACGAACGCGGCATGCGCGCCGTCATGGAAGAAGCTCTCCGCATGGCTGGACGCGGCACCGCCGGTTATCACGTCTCGCTCGACATGGATTGGATCGATCCGGAAGACGCACCCGGCGTCGGCACTCCGGTCTGGGGCGGCGCAACGTATCGCGAAGCGCATCTCGCCATGGAAATCATCTCTGACCATGGACGCATGACGAGCTTCGAAATCGTGGAAGTGAATCCCGTCATCGACGAGCACAACCAGACCGCCGACTTAGCCGTGGAGTTGGCGCTGTCGGCGTTTGGGAAGAAAATCCTGTAGCAGTTTATTGCCGGGCCGCTCGCTGAAAACCTCTGTAAACTTGTCTTCCCGAGCGAAGCGAGGGATCTGCAGTCCGCCGCAAAATGCAGATCCCTCGCTTCGCTCGGGATGACAATTCGTGGAAGGGCTAATCTAACCGCTCACTGCACGTCCGAAACTTTGCCGTTGATAAACGTGACCTTAATATCTTTGTAAACGTAAATCTGCTTGGCCCCCAGATTGACGATCTTGTCCGGCACGCCGATCGCGGCTTTCACTTGATCGGGGGATTGCCCTTTTTCAATCTGCTGCGGCTCGGGGGGAGGCGCTTGTTGTTGCGCTTGTCCTCCACCTCCACCCTGGTTGCCTCCTTGCTGGTCGTTACCATTACCATTACCATTGCCATTGCCGCCTTGTCCGCCGCCTTGATCGCCAGGACTGTCATCGAAGGCGAGGAGGCCGGCAATCGCATCTTCGACCTGTGAAGGGCTGGTGGTGGCCAGTGATCCTTTGGCGAACTGGAAAATCACGTCGGCCTTGTAGAACGTAGTCGGGCTGACGTTGTTACAGGAATCACAAGCGATGATGCTGATGGTCACCTGATCTTTTGGCAGATTGACGGCGATCCTCGAGGGATATACCTTTTCGCCCGCCTGCATCAAGCGTGTCGTCTGCTCCTTCCCAAATTTTTTCATGCCGAAGCCGAGTCCCTTCATCACCACGTTGTTGGGAGAATGGACCACTCCGTCCTGATATTTGGTGGGAACGACGCTCGGATCCCCGTAAGGCACGCTAAGAATTCCTCCCTTCTTAATGACCAGGATGGTGCCTTGATCCACGACCGCCGCACCGCCAGTGTCCGCACCCATCTTCACCAGGGTGTATTGCGCTTTGAGTTGGTCCTCAAGCGGAACCGCCGGAGCGCCTTGCGCAACTGCCGCGCTGGGCGCGATCCCGACAGCAATCAAAGCGCCAAGCAGGACGGCCATCTCGATTTTCTGCCGCATTGCAATCTTCCTCCTGTGCTGCTCCCATTCCCAACTGAGTGGAAACATCCTTGTTGTGGCTCTCTGCAAAAAAGCTCTTGCCCGCATGTAGAGACGGGGCAAGCCCCGTCTCCACAGGCCTGATACCACGTTCAGTTCGGCTGCTGAGCTTCCGCCTCCGCCTGGTCGGCATCCTTTTTTTGCTGCTGCAAATCGTTGGCTACGTTCGTGTCTGGCGCAGGTGGTGGAACCTCACCAGCCTGAGTCTTGGTATCTGGAGCGGCCGGTATTCCGTCTTTCCCTTGCTTTTCGGCCAGCGTCTTGAGCCCGGCATCCATCTGTATCCGCAGTTGATTGTGCATCTCCTGCAGGTCGCTGACGTCTACCCCAACGCTCGCGCCCACGGCGCAGTCATCCTTCTTGCTGCTCTTGACGGTTGCGTCCACCATGTGATCATCGTCCGGAGTGTCGCCGGTTCGGTAGATCACATCGCCAGGAGTAAGCCCGCATTCCACGCCATCCGACGTGGTTGCATCAAGGTTGCTGGACACTACAAAGATGCGAATTTTGGGATCGAGCGCCGCTGGCACTTCGTCCCCGCTCGCAGCCTTTTGAGCGCCTTTCGCCGCAGCCTGTTCCGCCGCGATCTCCTGCTTCATCTCGTCGGCAATCGCCTGCTTAATTTCGGTGCTAAGTCCCGTCGGACCGCCCTTTGCTGGCGCAGCAGCGCCGAACATGTATGGCCCATATGCGGCCTCGAGGTTCGCGGCAATCAGCGGATCCGTTGTCCACAACGAAGCGACCACGTCGGCCGACTTTGGTCCAAGTTGCTGTGGCTCCAGTTCGCCACTCTCGGCGGCCGCATAGGCAGCTTGCAGATTCGCCGCTATCAAATAATCCGTCAGCCAAAATGCGGCCGTCGGATACACCGGATAGGGCTGGAAGTAAGGACCATAGTAGCCGTACCACGGTTGCGCGCCCCAACCCCATCCGTAAGAAACCGGTGCGGGCCAGGGATTGTAGGCCCATCCGTAATATGCCGGTCCATAGTAGTAGGAGGGGGCGTAGCCATAGTAGGGATAGCCGCCGTAGTAGTAGCTTCGATAACCGTAGGCGTAGCTCTGTCCGCCCACATAGTAGGTGCGCTGGACATAGGTATTGCCGCCATGGCTATAGTAGGCGCGCTGGCTGTATCCCCCGCGCTTTCCCATGCTCACCACTTGGCGTCCGTTGTGCGTGCTCACGATACGCCGCTCGCCGTGTACCCCGTGATTAATCGTCATCCCGTGAGTTTGGACGGTGCGGACCTTGCCATCCTTGCGGAATGTCGCGCTCCCGCCGTTCTTCAGGGCAACAGTCTTGCTTCCCGCCGGCTGATGCCGATTGGCTCCGCCAGCACCACCTTTGGCCGCATTCGCTCCGCCACGATTGTTGGCGTTGTTTGCACCAGGGCGGTTATTGGCATTCGCTCCCCCTCGGTTGTTGGCGTTGTTCGCACCAGCGCGGTTGTTGGCGTTTGCTCCGCCGCGGTTGTTAGCGTTATTTGCGCCAGTGCGGTTGTTGGCGTTCGCTCCACCGCGGTTGTTAGCGTTGTTCGCGCCCGCCTGCCCAGGTCTGTTAGCAGTCGCGCCGCCAGGTCCGCGATTATTCGCGTTCGCTGGCCCACGATTGTTAGGGCTCGATCCACCGGGGCCCCGATTGGGAGCATTACCACCGGGCCGCTGAGCGCTATTGGCGTTTCCGCCAGGGCGCTGCGCTGGGGCTGCCCGTGGCGCGCTCGGAGCCGGCCTGCTCGGAGCGGATGCATGAGGTGCGGGAGCAGGTGCGCTCTGCTTGTGTTGCTGAGCAGAAGCCGCTGCGGCCAGGGTGAGAAGAACCAGCAATACGGACCATTTCGGGAGGACGTTCTTTGATCGGATGTTCATAGCCACTCCTGTGAGATGTGAGGCTCTGTCCTCATGTATCCATCAGAAGGAAACATAAGCGGCGAGAAAAATTTCAAGCGGCCTGCAATCCTGCTCATGGACATCTTCGACGAGAGCTTCTTGGTCCGAGTGCCTAGGGGAAGGGCACGGCACCGGCCTTTGAAACACGCCAATTTCACACCCGTTTTACCACGGTGTCAAGCGAGACCTCCCAAATTTACATTTGTCATCATTTGTAATCGTGAGCGAATCGAAGGACCGCTCTGTGCGGCAAACTCCGCGTCTCGGCGGTGAAATTCACACCGCCGGAACCACAGCTGGGATTGACGGGAAACACGCCGAGCGCCAGACTGAAATGTCATGGCAAAGCTTCGGGTTGGCATCCTCTTTGGTGGACGCAGCGGCGAGCATGAAGTGTCGTTGCTGTCGGCGGCGTCCGTTGTCAATGCAATCGATAAGACGAAATATGAAGTGGTGCCCATTGGCATCACGAAAGACGGCCGCTGGCTCACGGCGGAACACGCCGAGCAACTGTTGAGGGGCCAAGCGGACAAGAGTGTCCGCTCTACACAACCCACACCGCTTCGGGCGGGCGATCCGGAGGCGACTCCGGGGGCGGCCGTGCTGGCTCGAGGCGAGTCGGTGGTCGTTCCTCCGGAACCGGCGCGGCGCGAATCTGGACTCGCGCCCTTTCAGACCGATGCGAATCTGCGGCGCGCTTCCGATCGCGCGATTAATGTGGATGTCATTTTCCCCGTCCTGCACGGAACCTTCGGTGAAGACGGAACGATTCAAGGTCTTCTCGAACTGGCCGACATCGCCTATGTCGGTGCAGGCGTGCTCGGCTCTTCCGCGGGTATGGATAAGGACATCATGAAGTCTTTATTCCGCGCGGCGGGATTGCCCATTGTGAAACACGTGACCGTTTTGCGTAGCCAATTCGAGCGTGAGTCTAGGAAATTGCAGAAGCTGGTCGAGAGCAAGCTGAAGTATCCGGTCTTCGTGAAGCCCGCGAACCTAGGATCGTCGGTGGGAATCTCGAAGGCGCACGATCGCAAGGAACTCGGTCCGGCCATCGCAGAAGCGGCCAAGTTCGATCGCAAGATCGTGATCGAAGAGGGCGTCGGAGGAAAAAAGAATAAAGCCCGCGAGATCGAGTGTGCGGTGCTCGGCAACGACGATCCTAAAGCGTCGGTGGCGGGAGAAATCGTTCCCTGTAAAGAGTTCTATGACTACGACGCGAAGTATCTGGCCGAAGGTTCCGAACTGGTGATCCCCGCGAAGATCTCGAAAGCGGAAATGAAAACGGTGCAGAGGCTGGCAATCGCGGCTTTTCAATCGGTCGATTGCACGGGCCTGGCGCGCGTCGATTTTTTGATGGATCCAAAGTCGCGCCGAATTTTCGTCAACGAGATCAACACCATGCCTGGCTTCACTGCAATCAGCATGTATCCGAAGCTGTGGGGCGCAACTGGAGTGTCGTATCCCGACTTGATTGACCGTCTGATCCGGCTCGGCATCGAACGTCACGAAGACAAGAAGCGGAATCAGTACAGCCGCTGAACGGCGAATCGCCGCCGAGACGCCCGCTACACCGAGCAAGCGGTGAAGACCCCCTTGACACGCTGATTGGCCGGTTGTAGTATTTGATTCCAAGTTCGCTCTTTAGTTGAGCGAATCGGAATTTCATGCAGAGTGGCTGAGGGACGAGCCCTAGGACGCCACGGCAACCGGATCGGGATCATATATCTCCATCGCAGGTGCCAACTCTCGCCCGGTAACGGGGACCATGAGATTC
>Ga0210406_10002277_pt1 | contig 22166 bp, 21 predicted proteins | sample IncBWC30MmetaG_FD_155454 | JGI IMG/M metagenome (GOLD analysis project Ga0210406, IMG submission 155454) | Forest soil microbial communities from Barre Woods Harvard Forest LTER site, Petersham, Massachusetts, United States - Inc-BW-C-30-M | ecosystem: Environmental > Terrestrial > Soil >...
TGTGGGCGCTGACCGATCTCCTGGTCGAGCCGATGTCCAACGAGGGCATCTACGAGTTCTACCGGCGAGAGGCGGCGGCTCTGGCGGCCAGAAAGCTCGCCGAGGAAAAGAAGGGGCGCCCCGAGCCAACCTATCAGCCGGGCAGTCTCGAATACGCCGAACAACAACGCCGACTGAAGGGAATGCAATAGCATGGCGCCTCCGTCCGGCGGTGGGTTTTTCGCTGGCCGGCATGGCGTCATTGCTGACGCGCCCCTTCCGCCCCGCGCCGGGGCAGGTCCGCTTTGGCGACGGCGACGATCGTTACCCAATTCCGCGGGACCTTCCAGCGCGACGGCGGGATCTTCTCGCCGGGATTTCCGCTGCCGGCCGCACACCTGCCTCGGCGGTCTGGCCCCGAACGAGTTTGCAGCCCGGTCCCAGCAGGACCACAACCCGAACGGGTTCTGGTTATGAGTGAAGGCAACAAAGGGGAAGGGTCAGTAATCGTGAATCCCCTCGATTTCGTTGCGTGGAAGGCTTGCCGTGTTCCAAAACCTCCGAGTTCATGCGGCGCGCGCCCAAAACACGAGAACCCGCTTGAGAGCGTCACCTTTGGCCGGGTTCGTTCCAAAGCGTCCCCGCAAGACGTTCGTCAATTGAGGTCTCGATAGGGCGACCGCTTCTGCGAGTTCATCCTGCCGGACACCCGCGAAGAAAGCTCTCGATCAATGGCCCATGGTGCGATTCCGCCGCGCCAGCCGGCGAGTTCGATCCGATCGAATTGCGGCAGCGTGGATGCCGAGTGGTAGTTCGAACTGGCGGGCCTCTCGCCGCAAGATCGCGCGTAAGGCCGCAGCTCACCGGTCAGCCGGCTGCAATCCCGGAAATTTTCATGCAAGCGTCCGGCAAGCAACGCCGGGGAATTACTGTCTCCGACCTCCGATGCCACACCGAAGCCTTTGTACAGCGAGCCGCGAACAATGCGGTGATGGTCTATCAGTGCGAGAGACTCGTCCGCGACGATGGCTTCGAGCTGATCCTTGGTCGCGCCGGCGCCCGCGATGTACGCCGCCCGCGCCTCGGCCGACACATGATTGATCCAATGCCGACGCAGGGCGTGGTAGTCGATCGCGAATTTCCGTGCCGCTCCCTTGATCGACGCGCCGGCGGCGAGCAGCCGCTCGATCCGCACCCGTTCGGGGTGGTTGCATCCCTGACAACGCCCGGTCCGCGACCCTTTTTGCCGCGCCATCGGTTTCCCCCACGATTTCGTCTGAATAAAGCGACGTCGTCGTCTGTGTAGGCACTAGTCTTTCAGTTGGATACCGCCATTACCGTGCCGCAATTTGGTGATATTAGCTGGATCTCTTGGTCCACGTGCAACCGCCTCGGCGATGAGTACGCCGGCGATGACGGTCTTACCGGCGCCGGTGGGGGCGACCACACAAATCCAGCGTCGACCGCAGGCAACCTCGCTTTTGATGCGGTTGATCTCGTCGAGCTGATAGGATCGCAGCCGTAGCGGCTGCTCGGCGGTGTCTGATGAAGTATGTGCTGGGACGTCTCTCCTGTCGAATGCCTCCGCCCAGTTTGTGCGCCGCGGAGCTGTGCCTTCCGTTTTGAGGGTCATGGGCACCCCGCGTCGGCTTCGGAGGTCGAGCGCATCGGCGGGCTCACGCGCGACTGCGCCCAGTCGAGCAAGTCGCCCCAGCGATAGATGACTCGATGGCCATAGCGGCGGTAGATTGGCCCGCCGCCGCGAACGGCCTTCGTTGCTAGTGTCGCTTCCGCGGTTGGATATCCTGCCTCGGTCAGCGCGTCTGCGCCGTCGCGTCGGCCGAGTAGGGCCTCAGGATCGGTGGGGATTGCCATCGCATGGCTCCATCTGTGAGTGATGGCGCCAATGTGACAGTAATTGCGCGCTCTGGCGGATCACTGGGCTCAGTGAGGCTCATTTGAGCCTCGTGAGCCTCACGGAGCCTTACGGTAGAGTTTTCAGTTCGACCCGCCGCTCGGAGATCCACTCTGCAACGTGGCGTCGAATCGTGGCTTCCCCGGCTTCATGACCATGTTGCTGCAGCCATTCGGTGATATGATGCTCCAGGATTGCCTGCCGCCCGTCTCCCGGCGCGGGACATCCCTCATCAACGAGCCACCGCATTGCGGCCGCGCGCGCCTCGGCCCAAAAGCGCCTCTTCCTCGGTCCGCGGCGGGGCACTTTTGGCGGGTGCAGCGCTGCGAGGGGTTCGCCGCTCGCAGCCGCATCACTAATTGGACCAACGCTTGCAACAGGCCTATACGGCTCTATTGATTTCTTATTGGGTCGCTCACGACCTACGTACTGAAAAGTTGGGTGTTTGATCTGCGTCCCTAGGTTTTCGGGTACCGCGATATAGCCCTCGTCGTCTGGTACGAACGTGTGTCCCTCGACTTGAACGCTCATTCGCTCCGTGGACAGAAACCATAGCAGTTTGGAATCGGGCATGCTTAATCGCGCTTCCGCTGGCGCTCCGCAGAAAGGGTCGCGGCAGAAGCCCGGTGCGGTGCCGGGCTTATCGGGCTGCAGTTCCTATCCGCCGCGATCAGGGATCCTATCCCGCTGCGCGCAGCGGGACCACTTCGGCCTGGGGTTTCGGTTCGCCCATCAGTTCGGCCGTGCGGTTCGCCACCGCATCGGCCGCGGCGAGCAGCACTGCATCGGCCGAGTGCAGATAGCGGCTGGTGATCGTCTGTCCCTTGTGACCGACTAGCGCGGCGATCGTCGGTTCGCTGTAGCCGAGGTCCGCTGCGAGGCTCGCGAAGCTGTGCCGCAACACATGTGGCGTTACCTCGCCGGGCAGCCCGGCGGCCTTGGCGATGCGCGGCCAGAATTTTTTCAAATGCAGCAGCGTCTCCGGACCGCCGCGGGATGCCGCAAATACCCGGTCGCCGGCCGTGCGCGGCGTGCCCTTCAGCACGTCGCAAGCGGCATGCGACAGCGGGCGCAGCGAGAAGCCGGTCTTGGTGTCGGCGAGCCGCGCCGTGCGCCGGGCGACGTTGAGATCTGCCCCGCGCAATCCCAACGCCTCGCCGCTACGCCAGCCGGTCAGCGCAAGAAAGCGCGCGATGGCTACTGCCGGCGGCCACATCCCGCTCGCCCCGGCCGCTCGCAGCGCTTCGCCTAGCGCGGCATATTCCTCGTCCGACAGGCGCCGCTCGCGCCGGCCGTCAGCGAAGCGCTCGACGCCATGAACCGGGTTGTCCGGGCGCATCCGGTGCCGCACGGCATAGGTGAAGATCGCGCCTAAGAGTCCGACGGTGCGCGTTGCAGTCCCCTTGCCGCCGCTCACACGCGCGAGCCCATGCTTGCCGGTCTTGATCCGCGCCGCCGTCTTGCCCTCGGCAACCGCGTACATGAAACGCTCAACATCCTCGCGCGTGACCGCAGCAACCTTCCTGTCGCCGAGCAGCCGCTTTATGTGCCGCTCGACGCGGCCTTTGTCGGTGGCCAGCGTCGAGGGTTTCTTTGCCGTCCTGCGGCGCGTCAGCAGCCGACCGGCCCCGGCATCGGCAAGATAGGCCTCGCACAGCTCGGCTACGGTCGCCGCCTTGCGCGCGGCGCGCTTCTCGGCCGCGGGATCGGCGCCCTTGGTGACTTCGGTTAATACCTCGCGCGCCCGGTCACGTGCTGCATCCGGTGTCCACGGCGAGCCGTGACGCCCGATGACGTACCAGCGCTGCCGGCCCTCCGCGGTGCGGTATTTGACGAGATATGTCACCGCGTCGCCCTTCTGACGCCTGGCGGCAAAGCCCGTTACCTTGTCATCCCAGATGATCCCGACCGGCCCCAGAGCCCGCACCTCGCGCAATCCGATCCGCTTCCGATCAGGCCCTTTCCGCTTTGGTTCGCTCATCTGCACGCCTATCCTCGGTTTGGTTGCTATCTTGGATTCTAGTGACCATATAGCAACCACTAACACGCAAATCATATCAAACGAGCGAAACGGTCCACAACGAAAATCTCAGTGTTGATGACGGTCATGCGAACCCTACAGAGCCTAAAGCAACCGTCTGCAAACCTAGGGAACCGCCTTCGGGAGGCAGGGGCCGGAGGTTCAAATCCTCTCACTCCGACCAGCCGATTCGCCAGATCCTTGCAGATCTTGGCGACGGCCTCGTACCTGTAATAACGGAACGCGGCGCGAACATGCGCTATCGGCCGGCGCCAAGCTGACACCGTGTCCGTCGGGCGTTCTCACGCCGAGCGCCGGCGGCGACGATTTCTTCACCGTGTGAGATGGACCTGCGGTCCATGGATGACGACGAGGCGAGTTGCCGCTTCAGCATCACAAGCATATGAAGTCGACCAACATGCTCGAACGGCTGAACCAAGAACTGAAGCCCCGCACCAATGTCGTGCGCATTTTCCGAATGCCGAGAGCTGTTTGCTGCTAGTCCGGGCACTGGCGTCGAGATGCACGAGAACTGGCTCGAAGCCACGCGCTATCTCGACATGGACCATCTCAAGGAGCACAAGAAGGAGGCCTTGCGGGTGGTTCGCCTGACGGCGGCCAGGCGTGAACGGTGCTGCCCTACACGAAGGCTCTGCGACTGATCTAGGGTCGCCCCGGTCGAGGGTTACGCACACGTGCTGTCAGAGCGATCCGCCAATTTCTCGGCTGGCGCCGACCTGACAGCGATTAGCCTCCGGTATACGTAAGCCAATAGGGTGGATGGGTGAGGGTCTGCCCCGGTCTTGCGAATTCGGCATCGGTAAAATTGCCTTGTTCTTATGATACCTGAAGATTGACGCGGCGTCCGGTGGGGCTCGCCCGCGCTAGGGGTGCATATGTTTGACCTGGTGCGGCCGCTGCCTCAGCGGCGATCTGGCCGAATTGGAGCCTTGCAACCTGAAGAGGAAGTCCCGCTGCAGACTCGCTGCAGGTGCAGCGGCCTGTCGTATGACGGACAACCTTAAGTCGCAGGATCAGCTCGCTAGCGGGTGCGGCCGCGGGTTGGATCTGTCGGTGAAGCGCGAGAGCCGAAAGGGCGCGGGGTCGACCAGGGTCGGATCGCCGGCGACCATGTCGGCCACCAGCTTGCCGGCGCCCGGTCCGATGCCGAAGCCGTGGCCGGAAAACCCAGTCGCGATGAAGAATCCCGGCAGGCTCTCGACCGGCGAGATCACCGGGATCGCGTCGGGCATGACGTCGATCATGCCGCCCCAACTTTCCGCAACGACCGCGTTGCGGAACACCGGGAAGGCTTGGGCGGTGGCGGCGCGCGCGCGATCGACGACGAAGCCGTCGGGTTCGGGATCAAGTACCCGCACCGCCTCGAACGGGGAAGTCTCGTCCAGACCCCAACGCCGCGGCATGCGCCATTCCTCGACCCAGCGACCGCCCACTCGGAACCGCAACTTCTTCCAATGCAGCCGCGCCGCCGGAAGGTAGTCGAAGAACAGTCGGAAATGGTCGGGTACGAGGTCGATCGTGCGAACCCCGAGGGTCGCGACGGTGTAGCCACCGTCCATCCGCTTGCGGAAGCCGAAGAGGCCGCCAGAGGCGGAAATCTCCGGACCGCCTTCGAGCGGCTCGGTCCGCATTACCGTGGCCAGGACCTTGAGCTGCGGGAGCTCTAGGCCGAGATTGCCGCAAAAGAGCCGCGACCAGGCGCCCCCCGCGAGGACGACGGAATCGCAAGCAACGCGCCCCCGTTCGGTAACGACAGCCGCCACCCGGCCGGCCGCCGTCTCGAGGCCGCGCACGGCGCAACTCGCAACGATCGCGGCGCCATGCCGACGCGCCGCCTCGGCGATCGCCGGTGCGGCCCTTTGCGGCTCGGCCTTGCCGTCGCTGGCGGTGTAGAGCGCCCCGGTCCAGGTCCCGCTCAGACCGGGCATCAGCTCCGCCGCCTCACCGCGGCTGATGATGCGGGTGTCGAGCTGATACTGGCGGGCATGATCGAGCCAGGCTTCGAGCTGGCTCAGCTCGGTCTGCGTCTCGGCCAGATACATGATCCCGGCCTGGCGGAAGCCGGTCTCGGCTTCGACCAGCTCGTTCATCCCCTGCCACAGCCGCAGGCTCTCGATGATCAGCGGAAGCTCGCGGGGATCGCGTCCCATTTTGCGACACCAGCCCCAGTTGCGGCTCGACTGCTCGCCAGCGATGTGCCCCTTTTCGCAGAGGACGACACGGATGCCCTTCTGCGCGAGGAACAGCGCGGTGCTGGTGCCGATGATCCCGCCGCCGATGATCACGACATCGGCGCGCTCCGGCAGCGCATCATCGGAACGAACGGGGTCGACGCGCGGCGCCATGGGTTCGTGCGGCGGTCAGTCAGTCGATCGCGGCGTGCACTAGGTTGGCCACCCGGTCGAGGCGTGCGGTATGCCACGGATCGGGCGACATGAAGTTGGTGATGTAGGTGAACGACACCCCGCTTGTCGGATCCGCCCAAGAATACGAGGTCCCGGCGCCGCCATGCCCGAAGGTTTCGGGAGCGCCGATCGTGCCGAGGCCGCGGATCCGATCGCTCTCGCCGCGGACATGAGGCCCCAGCCCGCGGTGCATCGGGATGCCGCCCATCGCGTCGTCGCCGCGCTCGCCGGTGTGGCTGCGCGTGACATAGGCGATCAGCCGCGGCGACAGCAGCCGCACATCACCGAGCCGGCCGCGGCCGAGCAGCATCTGATAGAACGCCGCCATCCCGCGGGCGGTGGCGTAGCCGCCGCCGCTCGGCATCCCAGCGGCCTTGAATTCCGCCGAGTTGTCGCGCGACTCGGCCGCGTAGGTATCGGCGCAGCGCTCCTGCTCGCTCGCCGGCACGCCGACAAAAATGTCGTTGGCGAGCCCCAGCGGCGCCAGCACCTTGTCGCGAATGACCGCGCGATAATCCTGGCCGGTAACCGCCTCGATCACCATTGCTTGAGTCAGGTGGGCGGCGCGCGGGTGGTACTGCAGCCGTGTCCCCGGGGTCCAGTCGAGCGAGAAGTCGCAGACTTCGGCGCGCATCCGCGCGTGGTCGGTCCAAGTCGCCTTCGTCACGTCGCCACCCGGAAAGCCGCCCTGATGCGTCATGACCTGGTGCAAGGTGATCTCGCCCTTGCCGCGCTGGGCAAACTCGGGCAGGTGGTCGGCGATGCGGTCCATGAACGAAAGCTTGCCCTCCTCGACCAGCGCCCAGACGGCGGAGCTGGTCAACACCTTGGTTTGGCTGAACAGGAGGAACAGCGTCTCATCCGTCGCCGGCGCGTTCCGGGGGTCGGTCATGGCGTCGCCGTAGCTGCGGAAGAGGGCCAATTTGCCATTGCGCGCCAGCGCGATTTGCGCACCGGGATAGCGGCCTTCCTCGATATGCTGGCGAATCAGCCGGTCGAGATGCTGTAGCGGCGCCGGGGCAAAGCGGAGGCTAACGGGATCGGCGGACGGCAAGGGATAGTTGTCGGGCATGGCGCGCTCCTCCTCGGGGTTCCGTTGGGGGTTCCGGGAAGCAATGCTACATGACCTCTGCGGCTCATGGGAGAGGTGTGTGATCGGCACAAGCCATGTACTATCTTGCCTTATGCCGCAGAGAGCGCTGCTCAGGGAGGACTAGATGCCTGAAGCCGTCATCGTATCGACCGCCCGCACCCCGATCGGCCGCGCCTATCGCGGCGCGTTCAACGACACGCAAGGGCAGACGCTCGCCGGCCACGTCGTCGCCGAAGCAGTGCGCCGCGCCGGGATCGATCCGGCCGAGGTCGAGGACGTCGCGCTCGGCGCTGCGCTCCAGCAGGGATCGACCGGCTACAATGTGGCCCGTCAGGCGGCAATCCGCGCCGGATTGCCGGTCTCGGTCCCCGGGATGACGATCGATCGCCAATGCTCCTCCGGGCTGATGGCGATCGCCGCCGCGGCGAAAGAGATCGTGCATGACGGCATGACGATCGCGGTGGGCGGCGGCCTCGAGTCGATCTCGCTGGTCCAAAACGACAAGCGCAACCAGTTCCGGGCGGAGGACCCCTGGCTGGTCGAGCAGCGGCCGGACCTCTACATGACGATGATCGAGACCGCCGAGATCGTCGCTGAGCGATATCAGATTACCCGCGAGGCGCAGGACCAATACGCACTCGTCTCGCAACAGCGCACCGCGGCAGCCCAGGCCGAAGGCCGCCTGGATCAGGAAATCGCTCCCATGCCTTCGGTGATGCGGGTCGACAACCGCGAGACCGGCGAGACTTCCTATGTCTCGGTCACGCTCGACAAGGACGAGGGCAACCGCCCCTCGACGACCCTCGCCGGTCTGGCGGCTTTGAAGCCGGTGTTCCGCGACGGGCAAACCGTCAAGGAGGGCCGGTTCATCACCGCGGGCAACGCCTCGCAGCTCTCCGACGGCGCCTCCGCCTCGGTGCTGATGGAAGCCAAGGAGGCCGAGCGCCGCGGGCTACCGCCACTTGGCGCCTATCGTGGGATCGCGGTCGCCGGGTGCGCCCCGGATGAGATGGGAATCGGCCCGGTCTTTGCGGTGCCAAAGCTGTTGCAGCAGCACGGGCTCAAGGTCGACGACATCGGCTTATGGGAGCTCAATGAAGCCTTCGCCGTACAGGCTCTCTATTGCCGAGACCGGCTCGGCATCGATCCCGACCGGTACAATGTCGATGGCGGCGCGATCTCGATCGGTCACCCCTATGGGATGTCGGGCGCGCGCATGGTTGGCCATGCGCTGGTCGAGGGCAAACGCCGCGGCGTGCGTTGGGTCGTCGTAACCATGTGCATCGGCGGCGGCATGGGTGCCGCTGGGCTCTTCGAGGTGCTTTGACTCGGCAATGAGCGATCGTGCAACCCGGGAGTGAAAAACGATCTCCCAAGGACAAATGAATATCGCGGCGAATCTGTCACGGCACTGCCACAAAATATTGATTAACTTTTATTAAACACCTCCCCAGGACATTCGCGGAAAATTCTTCCTTTCCCGGAACGCTTCTTGGCGCTATTCTTGCCGTTAAATCCAGCAAGGGGAATCAATGAGGGGTTGCGTACGATTCATATTGATCGCCTCGGCGGTTGTCGAACCGGTCGCGGTGGCGCAGGCTGGGGACCGGGCGACGCCGAGGGACCCGGTGGTCTTAACGAGCACTGCAAGAAATCCAACTCAGCGAGCGGTCAAAGACGAGCGATCTAGCGCCAGGACCGCGCTTGATCGGGTGGCCTACGCCGTTGATGGCGCGGAGTCCAGCCATGGCGCGGATCGCGCGATGTGGGGTCTAGAGCCGTCAGGGCCGCAAGGACCAATGCAGGTCACCGAAGCGGCGGCGGCGGATGTTGGCGGGGGGGATCGGTTCGATCTGGTTCAAAATCGGGCCATCGGACGAGACTACTTGGCGCTGTTGTTCAGGCGATACAACAATTGGCCAGATACAATCGCCGCGTACAACTGGGGCATGGGCAACGTGGATGCCTGGATCAAAGCCGGGCGACCGGCGGACAAGTTCCTGATTGGTGTGGCGGTCTATCTGCGGCGTGTGCTCCATGACAGCGGAATGTGCGACCCCTCGACGCCGATGGTGGCCCGGGAGCCGACGTATTCCTTGGGCGAAGAAGGCGGGCCCGACTGGGTCGCCTTCGCCCACAACGCGTGCGCGGATCTTGATGCCTGGGGAGGATTGCCCATTGAGACGGATCGTCATTCTCCTGCGTACGGGCGCTTCCGCAGCAAGCTCGATAGGGCTTCGCAGTTGGCGGCGCAGCACCTGCCGCTGTCGCAACATCTCCCACGTCAATAAATTTGCAACGGAAAAGACATAAAATCCGCCTATGTCACGATCTAGCATGGCTCGCCTGCCGTCGACTGCCGGGACTTACCTCATCACCAAGCCGGATCGACGCCGATGGCGCCGATCCGCGAGGAGATCCTGAACATGATGGAAATCCTGACAGTACAGGTGATTGCCGCCATCTTGGGAATAATCAGTATATCTACGGCAGACTCGTTGTACCATCGAGAAAGAATTGGACGATTCTTACATTCTTCGTGGGTCTCTGTTTCCAACACGGTGATTTGTCTTCCGATAATTTCGTGGACTATTATTGTGTTTCTCGGAAATTGGGTGGTAAGTTGGGTGTTGGTCGCAGCAGTTCTTTCTCTGATGCTGTTTTGGCAGTACCAGAACTTGCTGAAGATCCCGCCGGCGCAGCGGATCCGACGGGGGCCCATTCCGATGCCCTCATCAGGAAGATCCGTCCCGCCACCGTCCAACATCGGTCGCTGAAAGGCTTTCTCCAGCAGCGTGATCCTGGCTCCAAAGCCGGAGAACCTCGGGGCGATCTTTCAGCCGGTCACTTCCGCGCGGCGGCGTGCTCTGCCTTTGAAAGCGTTAGCTTTTCGGGGTGAACAATGGTCTTGTTCGCCGCTATCCGCGCGGTACCGAGACTAGGAAACTCTGTATCGACCCCATCGCGCTTCAAGACGTAGGCAGTCGTCATCGGTTTTCCGCTTTGCTGGTCCGCCACCGTTCGCTTCGTTATCGTCCAGTGAACGCGCCGCATCGCCCCGTCGGTCTCGTCAGGCACATCCTCGAAACCGCGGTCAACCACTGCCTCGAGCGCGTAGAGCCGCGGCTCCGGTCTCCTCTGCGGCACGTCCCGCCCGCCCCGCTCCCTCCGACCTGGGCCTCCATTCCGGCGCTCCTGCCGACCGGATGAGGGCCGGTCGCGGGGGTCGCGCGAACCCCGACCGGGAAACTCTCGGTATCGGCCGATGCGGTTGCCCGGCGCGCTCCCGGGGCTGTTTTCGTCGGTAGATCGGCCGGCAGGCTGGTGTTCGCTGATCGGTGTTCCCGCTGCAGGACGTGGAAAGCGACGCCGCCGCCGGCGGGCGCCAGGCTCGCCGGTGTGCGGCTCGATACTGGTCCCCGCATTCCGAGCGAACCCGCGGGTTGGCTCCGAACTCCGTTCGACTGAAGGCTCGTCATCGGCTATCTCTCCCGAGGAGGCCGATGCCGGCGGGATCTTCGGGCGCCGCCGCCGGCGGCCGAGATGCGTGCGAACCTTGCCATCGCGAGAAGCGCTGACACCCGGTCCACCCTCCCCGGCTGCTGACGAGGCTTCGTGTGGAGCGGAATCCGGCCCGTCGGCCGGTGGGCCCTCCACCGCCTGGATTTCCTCGCGTGGCGCCGCCTCCGCCGTTCCCGTATCGGGCCTCGTTCCGCGGTGCCGGCGTCGACGGCGCCGGGAGGGGTCACCCTCGCCCTGGGGCCTGGCCGAAAGCTCTTCAGGCTGTGGCGCAACACCCGCCTCGCGAGGCGGACGCCGGCGCCGGCGCCGTCGGGGTCGTCGGGGCGGATCGCTGCCCACCACCGTCTCGGCCTTCGGATCGGCGGTCTCTTTTGCCTCCTCGTCCGCGTGTTGCTGGTCCGTTGAGGTCGGCGGCCCGCTCTCACCGCTCACGGCCGGCAGGACAGGCGCCGACACAGGGGTGACCCGATCGCTGGGCGGATCGTCGGGAGAATGTGACATCGGGGCGTTTCCTCCGGTGGTTATGGGACCGGCGCCCGATCGCGGCAAGAGGCTCGGCTCTTTGGAGGCCGGTGCGCCGATTTCACGGTATTAGGCCAAGGCGTTCGAGCGCTCCGGGCAGGTCGGAGAAGTGATCGAGCAGCGCGTCCGCGGCGAGCAATTCGGGCGCGACCCGGGCGTAGCCGTAGCGCATCAGCACGAGCGGTACTCCGGCGGCGTGAGCTACGGCGGCGTCGTTTTCGTTGTCCCCGATCATCGCGGTCGCGGTGACGCTGGCACCGAGTTCGCCCATCAGCCCGAGGAGGTGGCCGGGATCGGGCTTCTTTACCGAAAAGCGGTCGCCGCCGGCGATCCCGTCGAACAGCGGAAGGAAACCAAGACCCTCGATCACAGCCATTGTCGCACGCTGCGGCTTGTTGGTGCACACGGCGGCGCGATAGCCACGCCGGCGGAGCGCGGTCAAGGTTTCTCGCACATCTGGATACGGGCGGCTAAGCCGCACCGCGTTGGCTTCGTAGATCTCCAGAAAGCGCGCGAGCGCGTCGCCCACTCCGGCGGGATCGGCTCCGCTCGCCGCCAGTGCACCCGCGACCAACGCCATCGCACCGTCGCCAACCATGCGTTTGACCGCGGACGGCGACAGTGGCGGGCGCCCGCGCTCGCGCAGCATCTCGTTCACCGCAGCGCGCAAATCGGGGACGCTATCGACGAGGGTACCGTCGAGGTCAAAGACCAGCAGAATGCGCTCCATCCCTGCAAACTCTTCGTTGTCGTGCTATACTTTGCAACAATCTTTGTGGTGTAGGTACGGCAGCACCGCCGCTCCTGATACCATTTCCGTTCGAGCCAGCAATGAGCCAGTGCCGTTTCGCCGCCATCATCCTCGCCGCCGGCAGCGGCACGCGAATGAGATCGGCGATGCCGAAGGTGATGCATCCGATCGCCGGGCAACCGATGATAGCGCATTTGCTGGGCGCCGTGCAGCCTTTGACACCTGCAGCAACCGTCGTCGTGATTGGCGCGCGAATGAGTGATGTTGCCCGGGCTGTCGCCCCGGCGGAGTGCGTTGTACAGGATCCTCCGCTCGGCACCGGTGACGCGGTGCGGACCGCGCTCCGAGTGCTTCAGGGGCGGCTTGCACCACAAGGCGAGATTGACGAGACGCTCGTGCTGTTCGGGGACACCCCACTGCTTCGCACCGAGACGTTGTCCCGGTTGTTGGCAGAGCGCCGAAGGGCGTCGGCCGCCATCCTCGTCTCGGGCATGCGTCCCGCTGATCCCGGCCCCTACGGCCGGTTTGTTCTCGGGCCAGACGGTCGGCTCGAGCGCATCGTCGAGGCCGCCGACGCCACCCCGGAAGAACGGGCGATCCGACTTGTCAACGGCGGCATCATGGCGATCGACGCGCGTCATGCCGTCGATCTTGTCGATGCCCTCGACCGCGACAACGCCAAAGGCGAATTCTACCTCTCCGACATCGTCGACATCGCGCGGCGAAAGGGCCTCGGCCGTGGCACGATGGAGCTACCGGCCGAGGAGCTGATCGGGATCAACACCCGCGCCGAACTAGCCGAGGCGGAGGCGCTGATGCAATCGCGGCTGCGCGGGGCGGCGATGAGTTCCGGCGTCACGCTGGTAGCGCCGGAGACGGTCTTCTTCAGCGCCGATACGCGGCTCGGCCGTGACGTCGTCGTCGAGCCGAACGTCATCTTCGGCCCGGGCGTTACGGTCAGGGGAGGAACGCGGATCCGCTCGTTCTCGCACCTCGAAGGTGCAGTGGTCGGCGCGAACGCGATTATCGGGCCGTTCGCCCGGCTGCGGCCCGGTGCGATGCTCGAGGACGAGGTGCATATCGGAAACTTCGTCGAGGTCAAGGCGGCACGACTGGGTGCCGGCGTGAAGGCCAATCACCTCAGCTATATCGGCGACGCCGAGGTCGGAGCGCGCACCAACATCGGGGCCGGCACGATCACCTGCAATTACGACGGCTTTAACAAGTTCCGCACGACAATCGGGGAGGACGCGTTCATCGGCTCGAATACGGCGCTGGTCGCGCCGGTCTCTGTCGGAGCCGGCGCGATTGTCGCGGCCGGCAGCGTGATTACCGACGATGTCCCAGCGAACGCCTTGTCGATCGCCCGCGGGCAGCAGGTCGACAAGCCCGGACGCGCCGCCGAGATCCGCGAGCGGCTGCGAGAAAAGAACCGCTGATGTGCGGCATCATCGGCATCATCGCCAAGGATGCAGTGGCTGCGGGGCTTCTCGAAGGGCTGCGGCGCCTCGAGTATCGCGGCTATGATTCGGCCGGGATCGCGACCCTGGTTAACGGCCGCATCGAGTGCCGACGCGCCGAGGGCAAGCTCGTCAATCTCGCCAACCGACTCGACCGCGAGCCGGTACAGGGCTTGATCGGCATCGGGCATACCCGCTGGGCCACCCATGGCCTGCCGACCGAGACCAACGCCCATCCGATTGCGACCGACCGGGTTGCCGTCGTCCACAACGGCATCATCGAGAATTTCCAAGCGCTGCGGCGCGGGCTGACAGCGCTCGGCTACACATTCCGCACCGAGACCGACACCGAGGCGGTGGCGATGCTGGCCTCGCATTTCCTGGCGCAAGGCGACCCGCCGGGCGAGGCGGTGGCCAGGACCTTGGCGCGGCTCGACGGCGCCTTCGCGCTGGCCTTTCTGTTCGCCGGCGAGCACGATCTGTTGATCGGCGCGCGTCGCGGCAGCCCGCTCGCCATCGGCTATGGCGACGGCGAGATGTTTCTCGGCTCCGACGCGTTGGCGCTGGCCCCGTTGACCCGGCGCATCACCTATCTCGAAGAAGGCGACTGGGCGGTCGTAACCTCGCGCACGGTGCGGATTTTCGATGCCGCCAACACCGAGGTCTGCCGCCCGATCCGCGAGGCCGCCGCCTCGGGCGCCCTGATCGGCAAGGGCAACTACCGCCATTTCATGCTGAAGGAGATCTTCGAGCAGCCGGCGGTCATCGGCGACACCTTGAACGCGCTGATCAACCCCGCGACCCGCACCGTCCATCTGCCCGAGCTGCCGTTTGCGCTGAGCGACCTCGAGCGGGTGACGATCATCGCCTGCGGCACGGCCTACCACGCTTGCGTCGTCGCCAAATACTGGCTCGAGCGCATCGCCCGCATCTCGGTCGAGATCGACATCGCCTCCGAATTCCGTTACCGGGCGCCGGCGATGCCGCGCAGCGGTGCCGCGATCTTCGTCTCGCAATCGGGCGAGACGGCCGACACGCTGGCGGCACTGCGCTATGCCAAGGCGCAGGGCCAGAAGATCATCGCCATCGTCAACCAGCCGGAAAGCTCGATCGCCCGCGAGGCCGACATCATCCTGCCGACCCTCGCCGGTCCCGAGATCGGCGTCGCCTCGACCAAGGCATTTACCACCCAGCTCGCCGTGCTCGCCTGTTTTACCGTGGCGTTGGCGCGGGCACGGGGGACGATTACCCAAGCCCGCGAGGCGGAGCTAGTAGGTTTTCTGACCGAGATCCCGTCGCGCGCCAGCGAGGTGCTGAACCACGACGAGCGCATCCGCCAGATCGCCGTCGCGGTCGCCGAGGCGCGCGACGTGCTCTACCTCGGCCGCGGCAGCGCCTTTCCGCTGGCGCTCGAGGGTGCCTTAAAGCTCAAGGAGATCTCCTACATCCACGCCGAAGGCTATGCCGCGGGCGAGATGAAGCACGGGCCGATCGCGCTGATCGACGAGGCCGTGCCGGTCATCGTGCTGGCTCCCAATGACGATCTCTTCGAAAAGACGCTCGGCAATGTCGAGGAGGTCATGGCGCGCGGCGGCCGCGTCGTGATGATCTCGGATGCCGCCGGAGTGGCCCGGCTCGCCGACCGGCTGGCCTTCGGGATTGCGGTGCCGAGCTGCGACCCGTTTGTCGCCCCCCTGCTCTACGCGATCCCGATCCAGCTCCTCGCCTACCACGTCGCCGTCCTCAAGGGCACCGATGTCGACCAGCCGCGCAACCTCGCCAAGAGTGTTACGGTCGAGTAAAGGGTGCCCAACGTCCCTGCTGTGAGGGACAAAATCGAGGGCCGCCTGCAACAACCTTTATCGATCAGATAGTTAGGCAGGGTTCTCGCTTCCGGCAGGGAGGGAGCAGGGACGACGCCGGCATGCCGCCGCCGGCTGGCCGCAGATCCCGATCCTGAGCCCCAGGATGCGCTTCGATCTTGACGCAAAGATGGCAAGGCGCGCCGAGATTGCCGCTGCGGGCAATTCGCACGCGTTGTTCTCGACCGCCCACCCAATCGGGAGATTTGGCAAATGGCTGATGACTTTGATACCTGCCTCGCCTTCACCCTCAAGGAAGAAGGCGGCTATTCCGATGATCCTGCCGATCCCGGCGGGGCCACCAACATGGGCATCACCCTGGCGACATATCGCCAGTGGTCCGACAACCCGAACCTCGGTGCCCCGCAGGTCCAGGATTTGTCGGAGCGAACGGCGCGAGCGATCTACCGGTCGCTGTACTGGAACCCGTTGCGGGCCGACGCACTTCCGGCTGGCGTGGATCTCAGCGTTTTCGATATGGGCGTCAACGCCGGGATATGGGGATCGGCGCGACTGCTGCAGTGGGCGCTCGGCTTTACCGGGGAAGAGGTCGACGGCTGCGTCGGTCCGGAGACCCTGGCAGCGGCGGCGAAATGCGATCCGCGGACCCTCGTCAACGACCTGGCCGAACGGCAGGCGGCGTATTACAGATCGTTATCCGACTTCCCGACCTTTGGTAGGGGCTGGCTCAACCGCACTGCAGCGCGTCGCAGCGCTGCGCTCGCAATGATCGGGGACGTAACCCCCAAATCTGTCTAGCCGTCGGATTCCCGCGCTATCGGAGGGTTCCGAGGAAGCGGTCGAGGGCCGCCAGCACCGCCGGCTCGACCAGGGTCGGCGCGTGCCCGATGCCGGGGACCGCCACCAACTCGCCACGCGGCAGCACCTCGACCATCCGCCGTGCCTGCGCCTCGGAGAGGACGTCGCTCTCCTCCCCCCACACCACCATCGTCGGACAGGGCAAAGCCTGCAATGCCGGCCACAAGGGCGGCCGAGCCGGGGCACCGCGCCTGACCCGCTGCTCGATATAGGCCGGGTCCATCTTCCATCCCCACCTGCCGTCGGGTCGGCGCCGCAGCACGCCGAGCGCCAGCTCGCGCTGGTCCTCGGGACTGCGCGCGGCGAGGATCGGCGACGCCGAGCGGCGGTACGCCATCGCATCTTCCAGGGTCGCGAACTGGTCCGGCCGGCTGCCGACCATCTGGGTGATGCGCTGGGTGCCCGCCTCTGGATCGGGGCCGATGTCGTTGATGACCAGCCCGAGCAGCCGGTGCGCGTGCTCGGCGGCATAGGCCATCGCGATGATGCCGCCCATCGAGGTGCCGATCAGGACGAACTTTTCGAGCCCGAGCCGAGCGGTGAACTCGGCCAGGTCGCCCGCCTGGTCGGCGTAGCCGTAGGCCCCGGCGGGCGACCAGGCGCTCTCGCCGTGACCGCGCACGTCGAGGGAAAGGATATGAAAGCGGGGCCGGAGGTGCCGGGCGAGCGCGTTGAACGCGTCCGCACTCCCGGTGTAGCCGTGGACACAAACGATTGGCGGAGCCTCGGCCTCGCCCCATTCGAGGTAATGCAGGGCCAGGCCGTTCACTGTCAGGGTCTTGCGCATCGGTTGCGTCGGGGTCGTCATCGGGAACCGCCTTTCCGCTAGTCTCGTGTCGGTCGGCAATCTTGCCAAAACGCGGCCGCGACCGTAACCCGCCGCGTTATCGGACGAGGTGAAATCCGGTCGAGGACGCGCAATAAGCCGGTTATGCCGCGTCCGTCGTCACGACGAGGCGGCGGCCGAGAGCGCGCATCGCGGTCTCGAGCTGGTCGAGGCGTGAGGCGTGGCGGATGGCAAAAAGGCGTTGCGCTTGCTGTGGTGAGATCCCGATGCGGCGTGCCAATTCCGCCTTTGTGACCCCGGCGTCTCGCATTGCACGGTAGAGTTCCGCCTTGGCAGCGACGAGCGGCGCCAGATGCACGAGCGCCCTCCCAGCCGCTCGTGACGGGTCGGGCAGGTCCCAACCTTCGGCCATATAGTTGGCAACCATCGTTTCGAGAAGATCGGCGGCTTGCGCGAGCGCCTCTTCACGTGAATCGCCTTGACTCCATCCCTCCGGGAAATCCGGGAAATTCACCACGAACCCGCCCTCCTCGGCAGGATCGAGGGTTACCGGCCAAGCCAGCGCTTTCTCACGGCGGGCCATCACAATCTCCTATCGCAGATCGTCAAGTCGAAGACCAAGCTGCTTGAGAATGCCGAGCAGCGTTCCCCGCTTGATCTCCACGGAACCGGTCGGAACAAAAGCGCGGCGTCCGTTCAGCATCACCATGACGTGTCCGCCCCTGCCCCGGTCGCTGACGACCCGCGCTCCCGCACGCCGCAGCCTGCGCAGAAGCTCGCTGCTCGTCAGGCCGGATCATACACATTTCTGTTGATGTTGGGGGCGCGAGTTTCGGCACCCGCGGTGTCCGCCTTGCTAAAGATCGGGGCCGGCCGTACCTATGATTCGACCGATCACGGGAGGAGTGCCATGGAGCTCAAGGATCCGAAGCTGTTCCGCCAGCAATGCTACGTCAACGGCGAGTGGGTCGACGCGTTGAACCGCGGCACGATCCCGGTCACCAACCCGGCGACCGGCGAGACCTTGGGCACCGTGCCGCGGATGGGGGCCGAGGAGACCCGCCAGGCGATCGAGGCCGCCGATCGCGCCCTGCCCGCCTGGCGCGCCAGGACCGCCAAGGAGCGCGCCCAGATCCTGCGCAAACTCTTCGATCTGATGATGGCGAACCAGGAGGATCTCGCCACCCTGATGACCGCCGAGCAGGGCAAGCCCTTGACCGAGTCGCGCGGCGAGATCGCCTATGCCGCCGCCTTCGTCGAATGGTTCGGCGAGGAGGGCAAGCGCGTCTACGGCGACACGATCCCGGCGCACGCCTCGGACAAGCGCATCGTCGTGACCAAGGAGCCGATCGGCGTCACCGCGGCGATCACCCCGTGGAACTTCCCGGCGGCGATGATCACCCGCAAGGCGGGCCCGGCCTTGGCCGCCGGCTGCACGATGGTCCTGAAGCCGGCGACCGCCACCCCGTTCTCGGCCTTGGCCTTGTGCGAGCTCGCCGAGCGTGCCGGCGTCCCCAAGGGTGTGTTTTCCTGCGTCACTGGCCCCTCGAACGAGGTCGGCGGCGAGCTGACCTCGAACCCGATTGTCCGCAAGCTGACCTTCACCGGCTCGACCGAGGTCGGCAAATTGCTGATGCAGCAATGCGCCGGCACGGTCAAGAAACTCTCGCTCGAATTGGGCGGCAACGCCCCGTTCATCGTCTTTGATGACGCCGATATCGAGGCCGCGGTAAAGGGCGCTATCGCCTCGAAATATCGCAACGCCGGCCAGACCTGCGTCTGCGCCAACCGGATTTTGGTGCAGGACGGCGTCTACGACGCCTTCACCAAGCGCCTCGCCGAGACCGCCGGTGCGATGAAGGTCGCCGACGGGTTCGAGCCGGGTGCCGTCATCGGGCCGCTGATCGACATGAAGGCGGTCGAGAAGGTCGAGGCGCACATCGCCGACGCCGTCAGGAAGGGCGCCAAGGTGGTCACCGGCGGCAAACGTGCGGCGCAGGGCGGCAGCTTCTTCGAGCCGACGGTGCTGACCGATGTGACGACCGATATGGTCATCACCAAGGAGGAGACCTTTGGCCCGGTCGCTCCGCTCTACCGCTTCAAGAGCGAAGACGAGGCGATCAAGATGGCCAACGACACCGAATTCGGCCTCGCCTCCTATTTCTACAGCCGCGACATCGGCCGCATCTGGCGTGTCGCCGAGGCCCTCGAATACGGCATCGTCGGCATCAACGAAGGCATCATCTCGACCGAGATCGCGCCCTTCGGCGGCATGAAGGAAAGCGGCATCGGCCGCGAAGGCTCGAAATACGGCATCGAGGAATTCCTCGAAGTCAAATACCTCTGCATGGGCGGCATCGACCGGTAAGTATCCAGCAGCGTGCTCGGCGCGATGAACCACGATGGAGTTTATCGTCGCCGGCGCGCCACGCAGTGCCAATGCAAATCCACGATCGCGGCGTCGCTTCCGCGAACGGGTGGCGCGAGCCGCGCGAGAACGCTTACAGGAGGGAGGTGGACTGACCGATCAGGATGTCGCGATTTTGATCATCTATTTCTACCAGGCCGAAACGACGCTTGACGTTGACAACATTGCGAAATCATTGCTCGACGGGCTCAAGGGCATAATCTTCCGGGATGACCAGCAGGTTTCCGAGCTTCGGGTGCGCAAAAGCCGCTTCCGCATCGGCTTATCGCTGACCGGAGCAAGCCTATATCTGCTTGACGCGATCGAGCGCATGTCGCAGGCAGGCTCCGATTTCGTCTACGTTCGCGCCGATCCGGCGCCCGACCACAGCAGGGTCCCATGAGTGCCACCGCCGACTCCTTGACCAGCGAACGCGAGGTGATCAAACAATACGCCGAATGGTATTCCCGACAGGGCTATGAGGTCTTAATAGAGCCCTCTCTGCAGAAATTACCCGATTTCTTGCGCACGCTGGCGCCCGACTTGATTGCCCGGCGAGACGGTGAAAATATCGTCGTCGAGATCAAGACCTCCTCTCCGGATAGTTTCGAGCAGGTCCAGCGACTTGCCAGCGCAGTCGAACATCGACCCGGCTGGAAGCTGCAGGTTGTATACGCCGATCTGCCCGATCCGGAATGGGAGCCGCCTTCGAATCTCCCGGATACCGCAGATCTGTTGACCCGCGTGGTGTCCATGGACCGGGTTCATGGAGACGACGATCAGAGCCGTCTGCAATTTCTATTACTATGGTCGATTATCGAAGCCGCCGCCCGTCACAAGCTGTCGTTGCACAAAATCCCACCGACCCGCCGGATTTCCTCATCGGCGCTAATAAAGATGCTGCTGACCGAGGGAATCATTGAGGAAGATGACTATGCCGTTCTCCGTCGCGGTTTGGCGGTCCGCAATGCGATCGGGCATGGCTTTCTCAACCAGCCCATAGATGCGGTCCTGTTCGAGGAACTTCGCAAAGATGCCAGGGCGCTGTTGCAGGTGGGTGGACGACGATGACCGCCGCTTCAGGACCGAGGCCACGGCGATCAAGACGGATCTCGAGGTCGGCCTCGCCACAGCCGCGACATCGGCCGCATCTGGCGCGTCGCCGAGGCGCTGGAATACGGCATCGTCGGCATCAACGAGGGCATCATCTCGACCGAGATCGCCCCCTTCGGCGGCATGAAGGAAAGCGGCATCGGCCGCGAAGGCTCGAAATACGGCATCGAGGAATTCCTCGAGGTCAAATACCTCTGCATGGGCGGCATCGACCGGTAAGGCGTGACTACCACCGCGCTAAGGCTCGTTGAGATTGCTTCGCTTCGCACGCAATGACATCTTGGCGGTCATTGCGAGAAGCCGCCAGGCGACGAAGCAATCTCGCGCAGCGACTTCGGCGGCGTCACCCAAAGGCCACGTAGAGCGTGACGCGCGCCGGAGCGCAATCGGATAGGACATCATGACCAAGGATCAGGTTAAGGCAGTCTTGGCGCGCGTACCGACCTGGCCGGAGGACCGCCAGCAGGAGTTGGCAGAGCTTGCGCTCGAAGTCCAGGCAGAACTCGCCGGCGCCGAATACGACGCGACACCGGACGAATTGGCAGCGGTCGACGAAGGGCTTGCCGGGGAAGCCGCAAGCGAGGAGGAGGTCAAGGCGACCTTCGCCCTGTTCCGGAAGGAATGAGGGTCGAATATTCGAAGCGGGCCATCACCGATCTTCGACAAATCGCCGCTTATTACGCCCGGTCGGGTGCTCCTACAGTCGGGGAAAGAATCGCGGCCCCAATCCAAGAGGTCGTTGCGCGCATTGCTGGATGGCCGTTCTGCGGGCGCTCCATCGCTCAGCGGCGGCATCGACCGCTGAGTGTGTTGCGCGCCGGAGGTGATGACGGATCTTGAGAGCCCTTATCACCGACGGGCGCCGGCTGCTTCAATCGCCGGGTTTCCTCCCGATAAATCCATACCAGCACAACCTTCCGCGATCGATCCAACGCGGAGGACGTCCGCTTTTTGTATTGCTCTCACCGACTCACACGTCACGCCAACGAGTTTTTGCCCAAGTCACAATCTTCGCTTCGCGGTGCTCGATCTCCGAAAGTGTCCAATCAGCGCATTCACATACCTCACGGACCATTCGCAGATTGTGCCGGTCATAGATTTCCTTCTTCCTCGAAAACGGCGAATTTTGTGCTTCCTCGTTTAATCTAATGGGAAGAAGGAGGAGATTACCGATGCGACCAACGTTTTGCTCAATAGGCTCAGTCGGTGCATCAGAGGTTCGCCTCATTTTATCGCGCCAGGCCGCTCCCGACGGAGTCTGCGGGAAAATATGCTCGATAGAATCAACTGCACGGAGCCTCCAAACATTCGCTTTCTCACTTTCGTCTATTGTCGCGCTAGTCCCCAGCGATCTTGCGAGAACGCTTCTGCACGAGCGTCCGGTAGCTCTACATGCTGTGGCTCATTGGGTGCGAGATTGGCTGGGCAATCTTGCGGATCAGCACGTGGTAGGGAGCTGGGGCGGTGCGGGCGCCGATACCGAGCAGTGT
>Ga0210406_10002278_pt1 | contig 22166 bp, 28 predicted proteins | sample IncBWC30MmetaG_FD_155454 | JGI IMG/M metagenome (GOLD analysis project Ga0210406, IMG submission 155454) | Forest soil microbial communities from Barre Woods Harvard Forest LTER site, Petersham, Massachusetts, United States - Inc-BW-C-30-M | ecosystem: Environmental > Terrestrial > Soil >...
CTCTAATAAGAAACTTCTTTTCATGCTGGTTCATTGGCGCACCTCCGGAGTGATCTGAAGCAGAGAAGCTTGGGGGACGGTTGAATTCGATTCCTGACCTTCCCGCGTCAACGGAGCTCCCACTGCGCGTTCGAGATCCGCAATCCGTGATTCCAGTTCAGACGCGGCGCGGTAGTAATCGAGTTCAACTTCGAGAGTCGTGTTCTGACTGTCGAGTAAGTTGAGGAAGTCGGTGCGGTCGGCCTGGTAAGCGGCGACGGTTGACTTCAGTGTGGCCTGTGCTTGCGGGCGAAGGGTCTGGCTGTAGAGATCAACCAGCCGCTTGGCTGATCGGGCACGAATCAGAGCCTCCTGAATTTCCTCAAATACGAGCGCACGCTGGTTTTCGTACTCGGCTCTGTCAGCCGAGAGGTCTGATTGAGCCTCGGCGATCTCTGCGTCATGTCGCCCGCGGTTCAGCCAGGGTAGTGTGACGGCGACCTCGGCCATGTACGTGTTGCGATAGCGGGCACCGTCCGGCATGAGCATGTAACCCGCGCTGAGGTTGTAGTCTGGCGTGTACGCCTTTTCGGCAAGCTTGGTTCGAGCCTCGCCCTGCCGCACACCGGAGGACGACATCGCCAGTTCGGGACGATTCTCCAGAGCGTCTTTTTCCAGATCCAAGAGTGCTGGAAGCTTCTGTGGCGGAGAGTATTGGCCCTGAACTTCGAGTGGAGATCCGGGGTCCCGGCCCAGTAGAGTATTCAGCCTGGCTCGCGCGAGACCGCCGTCCTGTTCGAGCATCACGAGGTGCTCGACCAGTTTGGTAAGAGCGATCTGTGCTTTCAGCACGTCCTGCTGCGGAACACGTCCGACAACATACTTGATCCGTGCCGACTCCGAGGACTGGCGAGCCAGGGCCGCCTGCTCGTCATGTAGCAGGAGTTCGTCCTGATTGCGGAGTAGGTCGTAGAACGTCTTTCGGACTTGAGCTGTCACATCGCGCTTCTTCGCCTCCAGTTCCGCTTTGACCTGCTCCACTCCCTCCGAAGCAAGTTGTGTGCGAAGTGCTCGCTTGCCCGGACCGGGCAGTGACTGATTGAACATGAACATGTGCTGCGTCTGGTTCAGGTCCCAAGGCTTGGCGAGTGGTGTGCCCCAGCCGCGATACATGAACTCGGGATCGCTCAGAGACCCGGCACTGCGCACCCGTGTCTCGGCGATGGCGACACGACGCATAGCCACCCGGATTTCGGGATTGTTGGCTAAAGCCGCTGCTTCGAGTTCGGCAAGGCTCAGCGGCGGCGTGGACGGCCGAGAGTGCCGATGATCCTGTGCCAAAAGGCCAGTAACACCAGAAAAGGGATCGACATCGGCGGCTGGCTCACTGGCAAAGCCGAGCGCACCGCTGAAGGCGATCAGCAGACAAACTCCTACACGTAGAGCTTTCATTGCTCCTCCGTAAAAAAATCACAGGTAGAGGGATGGAAGGCGTGACCGCGCACGGCGCACCAAGGGTGCAACAAGGCAGAGCACAGCCTCATCTGGGCAATGAAGGGTGTCTAGATTCTCAGAACGGAACTACAGTCAGGAGATGGTTCTGGGGGTGGGGCATGAAGAAACAAAAGATGGCAGCGCACTGTCACCGCAGGCAACGCCCCTAACGAGGCAACCGGCGATATCACTGCGATCGTGAGGGGACGAGCCGGTCCGGCGGCCTGGGCCTGGGGAAGAACAGTGTTCGTTGGTCCCTGAGCCTTGCAGCAGGAATGACTGGCCGGCATCATGGAACTTCCACACTGCTCCGCCATGTGGTGGCAGCATTCCCGTTCAGCGGGAGTCATTGTCACACCTGGAAGCACACAAGCCATGGCTGGCGTGATCGCCCACAACAAGGCGATCGTCAGCAGCGCGATTGCTCGGGTTCGTGTCACTCTCATCAGTGTACGTTTTCTGAATGCTACGAACAAGTCACTTCCAACGACAATCTTAGACCGCACTCCGGACGACCGCTGTGACGGCGATCACAGTCCCAAGAGTCGGACGGGGGCGCCTTGGGCAACATCGGCTGTTTGTTCACCGCAGCGAATCCCTCTTGACTCTGGACATAACTCCAGGGTCTATCCTCCTAGACGTGGAGGACACTGTTCAGATCGGTAAGGCCGCGAAATCGGCCGGTGTCACCGTGGACACGATTCGCTTCTATCAAAAGCTCGGACTCATCAAGAGCGCGGGTCGCAGCGTGGGCGGATATCGCCTGTTTGACGACGAGCAGATTCGCGATCTCACATTTGTGCGACATGCCCAGGAACTCGGGTTCTCTCTGACCGAAATTAAGGAATTGTTGGCGCTACGGCAAAAGATCGATCAGGGGCCGAAATCGTTTGGGTTCGCCGCCGATAATGGCGACCATCAGGGGAAGGCCGAGTGTGCCGGCGCGAACGAATGATTCTGGAGTGCCACCGACGCCGACCCAAATCGGCAGTGGATTCTGGAGCGGACGCGGATAAGCCGCCTGTCCGGTGAGAGGAGCGCGGTGTCTTCCACTCTAATGAACATGAATGTTCTCGCGGATCTTAAGAAGAAGCTCCAGCTTCTCTGAGAAAAGTGAGTCATACTCGTCCAGATCGAAACCGAAAAGTGGAAAAGCTTCGATTGACGAACCTCGTCCCGCGACGATTTCAGCGCGCCCATGGGAGATCAGGTCCAGAGTGGCGAATTCCTGAAAGATTCGAACGGGGTCGGTGGCGCTGAGAACGGTTACGGCACTTGTTAGGCGAATGTTCTTGGTCCGGGTAGCGACCGCACCCAAAATAACAGGCGGAGCCGAATCCACGACCTCACTGCGGTGGTGTTCCCCGATGCCAAAAACATCGAGGCCAACCTTGTCGGCCAAGGTAATCTCATCCAGCAGATTGTCCATGCGCTGGACAGCGCTCACGTTCAAAACCCGTAGCTGGGTCAGAGATGACTGCTCCGAAACTGTCGACACCGATCTGCATCTTTGTAACTCCTGACATTTGTGGACCGCGCACGTCCGATCCCCGCTGCGGACTCTATGGAAGTACTCCTCACTGAGCTCGTAACGTCTTCAGTGCTGCCCCCCAGGAAATCACCTCGTCGGCCACTAAGTGCACAGCCTTGTCGTGCTGTTCGTGCGGCTTAAAGGTCGTGAAGTTCTCGAAGTCTGTCCACATCGAGAGCGCCACCTGAGCCCGCACGTCCGCAATCTTGATTTCGCCCATCACCAGTCTCAAGTTCTCCACCGCTCGGACACCACCTGCACCCCCATATCCAACAAATCCCGCCGCTTTGTTATTCCACTCGTGATAAAGGAAATCGATCGCGTTCTTTAACGCTGCCGAAGTCGCATGGTTGTATTCGGGGGTGACGAAAATGTAGGCGTCGAGTGAAGCAATTTTCTCGCTCCAGCTCTTTGTGTGGGCCTTGCCGTACTGATGCATGATGGGGGGTACAGGTTCATCGAGGAGTGGCAGTTTGTAGTCCTCGATATCGACAATTTCAAACTCCGCGTCGTTGCGGTTTTTCAGAAGGTCGTGCACCCACTCTGCGACGGCCGCGGCTTTGCGTCCCGGTCTCGTACTGCCGACGATGATTCCAACCTTTATCATTTGCTCTTTCTCCCTTCCAGTGCGGTCCTCACGTGACCGATGGTTGCTCACTCAGTGATCATGATCATTTTCCTGCCTTGTACTCTGGTGCGATTGGCCGTCACTTCCTGGCGGCTGAGTTGTTCAGCCGCCAGCAGCCCGAGCTTCTTAATGGATCCATAGAGTTCTTCCTTTTCCTTCTGGGACAGTGCAGACATGAGCGCCTCAAGGTCCCTTGCATGCCGATCGAAGCATGATACCGCCAGGCGCCTTCCTTGCGCAGTCAGGTGAACGACACGCGCTCTTCGATCAGTTGGGCTCGACTTGCGAACAACCAACCCTAGTTTCTCGAGGCGATCAACTGCCGCAGTCATCGAGCCGCTGGCCAGGCGTACTTTATCCTGAATCTCAGAGATGGTGAGCGGGCCCTTGTGTAAGAGGGCTTCGAGCGCGACGAAATCCGTGAGGCATAGCCCCGTGTTGGCAATACTCCGCTCAGCCAGCAGGCTTAGAGCCCGATAACTCTTTGCAATCACCAGCCAGAGCCGAGGTGCTGTGATGACACCGCTCTTCTTCATTATGTGTGTCCGATCAGGCGGCAAGCGGCCGCACCTGGCTCCTGATGCTGTTCTTCGCTGGGGAGGACAGCAGGCGATCGAGGGAAGCTGCGCCTGCGCCGCGAATCATCAAAAAGACCGTCATCGCTAGTGCCAAGAGGTGGAACTCGAAACCCTCTCCCTTTTGCGTCCCCGCCCAGTTCATAAAGAAGCCGAACTGATGATGGACCATTGCGACCGCTACGAACATGTTGCAAAACATTCCAAAGGCGGCAACCCGGGTGAACAGGCCGAAGATGAGGCCTAGTCCCCCGAAGAATTCGGCGGCAATGGCCAGAAATGCGAATACGACCGGGATGTGCATCATTCCGGTGAAGAAGCCCATCGTGCCGGTGAAACCGTATCCACCAAACCACCCGAGCATCTTCTGGGCGCCGTGGGCAAAGAAGACAACCCCCAGCACCAATCGAAGAACAGTTATGGCACAGTCGTCGTCCGTCGCTGTGAGTTTGCGAATCATAAAGTCCTTTCCTGCAAGCTAAATTGCTGAAGTCGGGCAAACACGAGATTGGATGAAGTATCCTTATATAAGGATTCTTTTGTCGAGCTAAACAGGGAAGTACGGACAGGAGCGCGATTATGTCAGGCGACGCATGGATTTTAGTGTCTGATATGATGTATATACATCAATGATGACGGAAAACATCCCCAAGCCGTGCGCATGCGCCATCGTTCGTAGAACGGCGCGCCTATTGGCTAGAACGTATGACAGTGCCCTCGCTGGATCAGGAATCAATGTCACGCAATTCGCAGTTATGCGTGCTGTCGAGAGGCATGAAAATGAACCGCTTTCTCGGGTTGCTGAGGACCTTGCGATGGAACGAACGTCTCTGTATCGGGCCTTGGCGCTGCTGGAAAGAAATAACTGGATAAAGCTGAAGTCAGGTCGGGATAACCGCTCCCGTTGCGCATCTATCTCCAGCCTCGGGCGGAGGGCCCTCGACAGAGCTCAGCCCGATTGGGCGCACACTCAGTCGGCAATTGTTGAGAAGTTTGGGCGTGATCGGTGGGCGCACTTCGTCACGGAAATGCACCAGCTTTCCCAATGCGCCGCAAACCTCGAACGGGGTACGGCGAAGAGAGAAGCGAAGTGAACTCCGCGGAATCGCAGCTCGAGATGGGCCACAAAATAGAACGCAGTGACGCCGCGGGCGTGCAGCACCCAGCCAGGGCTGAATCGAAAGAAGGTCCGTGTACAAGAGCCATGTCGCAGGCAGAATCCCTCTTAGCTGCGGAGAAGCGAACGCTAGAGATGATCGCCGATGGCGCAAGCCTAAAGGAAATACTGGACGATCTGTGCCATTCCATCGACGTTGTTGCCTCGCCGGTGATATCAACAGTTTTGTTGATGGACGCGGACGGGGAACGCCTCTGGCATGCCGCCGGCACCCTTGTCCCCCGCGAGTGGCTCCCCGTAGTCAGCCCACTGCGCATCTCTCCACACGCCGGTTGCTGCGGCGCCGCCGCGTATTTGAAAGAGCGAGTCATCGTCGCTGACGTTTCAACCGACATAAATTGGCTTGATGAGTATCGAGACCTCGCCGTCAAGAACGGGATTCGCGCAGCGTGGTCCGAGCCGATTTTGACGAAGGATGGCGAAGTGCTTGGTACCTTTGCCCTGTACTCTTCCGAGTCGCGGATACCCACGGACGCCGAAATCGAACTCATTGAGGGCGCACGGCACATTGCACTGATTGCGATTGAGCGCCAGCGATCGCAGGCGGCCCTGGTGCTGGCACTAGAAAGGATCAAGGCGAACGAAGAGAGCCTGCGCCTGATCGTCGACAGTATTCCCGGCCAAATTGCCGTCATGACCGCGGGTGGTGAGGTCGAACTTGTCAACCGCCAAATTCTAGAGTTTTTCGGCAAGACGACCGAGGAATTGCAGAATTGGGCGACAAGCAACGCTTTTCATCCGGATGACATTCTTCCCACGATCGACGCCTGGAAGCGCGCGCTTGAAACTGGGCAACCGTTTGAGTTTGAGAATCGTGGCCGTCGAACCGATGGCGTCTACCGCTGGTTCCACGTGCGAGTTCGTCCGCTTCGTAACGCAGAGGGTCGGGTTGTCCGTTGGTATGTCTTGGCGACCGACATTGACGACCGCAAGCGCTCCGAGAGTGAATTAGGGAAGGCTTTCGAAGAAATCAATCGGCTGAAAGACCGCCTTCATGAGGAGAATGTAGCCCTAAGGGAGCAAATCGATCAGGTCTTCATGTTTGAAGAGATCGTGGGATCCTCTCCCGCCTTGAAAACTGTCCTTTCCAGCATTGTGAAAGTCGCTCCCACCGACTCCACCGTGCTGATTACCGGTGAGACCGGTACCGGCAAGGAGCTGATTGCGCGTGCCATCCATAAGGGTTCGCACCGCGCCGGCCACGCTTTTATCAGCGCGAATTGCGCCGCGATTCCTTCCTCGCTCATCGCCTCAGAATTGTTTGGCCACGAGAAGGGCGCCTTTACTGGTGCCCTGCAACGGCGACAAGGTCGTTTTGAGTTAGCGCACTCCGGGACGATTTTTCTGGATGAAATCGGCGAGCTTCCCGCGGAAACTCAGGTGGCGTTGCTCCGAGTTCTCCAGGAGCGCCAATTTGAACGAGTGGGCGGAAGCCGGGTCATTCCCGTTGATGTTCGAGTCATTGCAGCCACAAACCGCGATTTAGAAGCCGCCATCGCTGCCGGTGTGTTCCGGAGCGACCTCTTTTACCGGCTGAATGTTTTCCCGATTGATGTGCCGCCCCTCCGGCAACGAACAAAAGACATTCCGATGCTGATCGAATACTTCGTGAAGCGCCATGCGGAGAAGGCGCGAAAGAAAATCAGCAAGATTGATAAGACTACGCTGAAGCTTTGCCAGTCCTATCATTGGCCAGGCAATATTCGTGAGCTGCAAAATATCGTCGAGAGATCCGTTATTCTTTGCACTGGGGATACCTTTTGGATCGATGAGGCTTGGCTTTCAAGCCACAACGCACCTCGCCAGGCGTCGTCACATCCTCTCACCGAGAACCTCCACAACTATGAAAAGGAACTTATCCAGGCGGCTCTTGCGGAAAGCAACGGAATAGTTGCTGGACCAAATGGCGCGGCGGTCAAACTCGGAATTCCGCGGTCGACGCTGGATCTTAAGATCAAACAACTCAACATCAGGAAGCACACCATCCGGTAAGCCCCCTCGTTGAACTCCCAGAATCCTGGCGCACTCCCAACATTCCGTCACTCCAATTTCTTTTCAAGCCCTGTTTTCAGTGAGATCCAATGGGCACTCGGTTGCACCACTCGTCGTCGGTGCTCGGATGGAAAGGCATAGAGTGCACGACAGCCACGACCGCAAGTCGGTCAAATGGACTGATCGATGACTTTTAGGATCGAGACTACGCCGCGAGGGAAGTTCACCGTGTTCATCCTAAGTGGACGAATCGAAAGCCAGGCGATCGACGAACTGAGGAGGCTTTTTGAACTCCATGCGGACCGTCGCGACATCGTCCTTGATCTGAAAGACGTCGGCGTGGTCGATCGCGAAGTAATGCGCTTCTTTATGAGTTGTGAAGCGGATGGCGCGAAACTTGAACATTGCACTCCATATATTCGCGAATGGATGGAAAGAGAAAAGGACTGAGTAGTTGCGACCTGGTAGCGCCAGGTTGATCGTTGAGACGGACTAGAAACAAATGAGGTACAGACAAAATGAAAGGCACAGAAGCGCAGCGAATATAGGAGCCGGATATGGATCATGTTCAAGACAAGGCCAACACCGAGGAAATGTCGAAGCGCATTTTCCCAGTCGTTTCAACAACAAAGATTCTGGCTATCGGACAATTCACGAAGCCTCCAACGCCGGAGCAAATGAAGGAGATCTTTCCGAAGGAAGTGCCGGCTACGCTTCGATTGTATCTGGCAGGCAAGATCGACCAATGGTGGATTCGCCAGACGCAGACAGGTCCCGTTTTCCTCTTGAACGTGACCTCGCTCAAAGAGGCGCGTGCGCTGATGGAAAAGTTGCCGTTGGGCCAAGCGGGCCTTATGAAGCATGAGTTCATCGAGCTTGGTCCGCTCACCCCACTTCATCTACTTCTCAACGATGGCGGGTCGACAGCCGGTAAATAGTGTGGTTGCGATCGCGATGAGCTCGAAGTACGCGAGGTTCGTCGTCGCACGCCGAAATGCAATACGCAAGGCAAATTGACACTCAAAGGAGAAGTACGCACAAATGAAAACCACAGATAAAGCAGTAGCAGTCTCCCCACAGACGACGAGAACCAAATACGATGCGGTCCTCCTCACCATACGGTCGCGCAAGTCCTTCTTCGAAGTTACTCAAGCGATCGAGAGCAGCATGCAGCGCTTCCACACCCCCAAACTGATGGAATATGTGACGCACGGCAACCGGGCGGGTGTCGAAGCTTACGTCGACTCGACTTCCAAGCCGATGGCAATCTTCTGGGACTTCGAGCAGGGATCCACGATGCGCCTGGCGGGAATTCCCATTGAGTCAAAATTCTACCTGGTCGGGAATGCTGTCATTGCGCGTGGTTTGTTCCAATACACCGGTGCCGCCGGCTTGGGCGCTCCCGTGCGTATCTGCGTGTCCCAGCGGGACGGCGAGGAGACACGGATCGACATGGACCTACCGTCGGCATTCTTCAGCAAATTCCCGGAGACACAGCCATCGACTGTACCCGCTCTGCTCGACGAGACGTTGATAAAGCTCTTCGAGGATGCCGCTGCATAGGACAGCACGACGAGACGAAAGCTGTATGGCAAGAACATTCTTCCTGAGGTGTGAAATGAGGCTGATTGTACTTTGTCTTTTCGCTGCGCTGACAGCGGGCGCACAGAGCACGACTGAACACCTGCCCCTAACGGACGCTGAGAAAATTGCGGACGCACTGAGGGCTGCACCAAAGTTCATAACCGACGGCGCAACGATCGTTGATTATCCGGCCGGCAAGGGCGGCGAATTTCGAGTTCTCCATAAGGGCACGAGTGAATGGACCTGCCTACCGGGTCCGCCACCCGGTTCCAAGCATGACGACCCGGGATGTTTCGATAGTGTTTTCTTTCAGTGGGTGACGGACGGTATTGCCGGACGACCGCAGCACATCGACAGGCTTGGCATTGCCTACATGTATATGGGCCAATGGGTTCCGGGCTCGTCCGGCGGGGAGTTTCACGTGGGACCCCACATTATGGTGGTAACTCCTCATCCAGAAGATCTCCAGGGTTTCACCCGCGGCGGTTGGAACGGCACCTACATCATTCATTTGCCCAGCCCCGATCAGGCTAATAAATGGTTTTTGGTTATACCGATTCAGCCAGCAGATAAGCAGTGAGTGTGCGATGTACTTGTCATTCGGCCAGTACGAGATACAAGCGGGTTGTTGCCCTGACAGCAATGGCTCGGACAGAGCGAATGCCCGAACAGCTTCGACGAGCAACAGCTATCCAGCACTAACAAGGGAGATGGATGTGTCATCGAAACTAAAGAGCAATAGCAGTGGAAAACCCCAAGCAACCTCGACCCAGCCGGAGACGGAAGAGGTTCCGGTAGGGAACTCGGCGCTTACAGAGGAAATCAGGCATCGCGCTTATGAAATCTATCTCGAGCGCGGCAAACAATCAGGCCATGACGTGGACGATTGGCTCCAGGCGGAACAAGAACTCGACCCCGTTGTACTTGGCCGCGTGAAGGCGGGTTAAGAAGGAAAATCACCATGTTCGAGTCGGCGCGTTAGTCGAGATGCAAAAAGTGAAGGGAGCTTCAACTGATAAACACATATAGGGCGGTCGAAGTGTCGGCGCCGGGTAGTCTCCGCATTGTTGAACGAACAATTCCTGAACCCGGGCCGGGCCAGGTTCTGATTCGGGTGGAAGCATGTGGCATTTGCCACACCGATGCGGCGACTGTGAGGGGAGCCTATCCCGGTTTGACTCTGCCGCGTGTTCCTGGACACGAAGTGGTTGGCCGCATTGAGGCTCTGGGTAGCGGAGTGTCCAGATGGAAGATCGGTCAAAGGGTTGGTGTCGGCCTAATCGCCGGAGAAGACGGGGTGTGCGAACCCTGCCGGCGCGGAGACATCGTGAATTGTGAGAACCCGGTGGTATCGGGAGTAACCACGGATGGTGGGTATGCGGAAGTTATGATCGCCGAAGCGCGCGGCATCTCTTCGGTTCCGGATGAGCTCGCATCCGCGGAAGCCGCTCCTCTGCTCTGCGCGGGGATTACAACCTACAACGCTCTTCGCAATGCCGGCTTGCGCGGCGGAGATAACGTCGCCGTTCAAGGCGTAGGTGGCCTTGGCCATCTCGGCATCCAGTTTGCGCGCCACATGGGATTCCGTACTATCGCGATCGGGCGGGGACGGGAAAAGGAAAAACTGGCGAAAGACTTGGGCGCGCACGTCTACATCGATACGACTGCCGAGGATCTCACTGCGGTCCTGCAGCGCATGGGTGGGGCGAGAGCGATTCTGGCCACCGGAACCAGCGGTGCTGCCATGGGAACCCTTGTGTCCGGTCTTGGAGCCCGCGGCAAGCTGATCGTGGTCGGTGTACCGCAGGACCAGATCCAATTGAATGCGTTTCCGCTGGTGTTCGGAGGGCGCTCGATCTACGGGAGTCTGACGGGAACGCCGATTGATGGGGAGGATACGCTCGCCTTCAGTGTTCTGGAGAACATCCGACCGATGATCGAGACTGTGCCTCTCGAACACGCGGCGGATGCTTACGCCCGCATGATGCAAGGCAGGGCGCGGTTCCGCATGGTGCTGGTTACAAAGAACGGCGCAGCTCAGAGTGCTGGTCAACCGCGGTGATCGCAGACTTGGACATTTTGGGGAGATACCTGATGAACGAACTGCTTGGCAGAATTCTTGATACCCACGGTGGCCTGGAGCGCTGGAATGCGTACAAAAAGGTTGACGCAACGATTGTGAGCGGCGGAGGGTTCTTTCCGCTCAAGGGAGTGCCTCAGGACCCGAGCCCGCGCCACATGACCGCATGGTTACACGAGGAACGCTCGTCAGTCTGGCCTTACGGGGCTCCCGATCAGCGGACGATGTTCACGCCAGATCGGATTGCCATCGAGAAGCTCAATGGCGAAGTAGTTACGGAGCGCCGTGCCCCTATGGACTCGTTTGCGGGCCACCAAATAAACACGCCTTGGGACGCGCTTCATCGTGCCTATTTCAATGGCGAAGCCGTATGGACCTATCTCACCACCCCCTTTCTTCTCGCGATGAATGGTGTGCAGGTCGAGGAGACAGAGGGCTGGCGGGAAGGAACAGAGACGTGGCGCGTGTTACGCGCCTACTTTCCTGGTTCGATCGAGACGCACAACCGCGTGCAGGAGTTTTTCTTCGGCGAGGATTTGAGGCTGCGCCGCCATGACTATAGCGTGAATATCGCGGGCGGTTTTAAAGCGGCGCAACTGACTTCGGATTATGTGGTGGCGAACGGCATAAGTCTGCCAACCAAGCGGCGCGCCTACACGCGCGGACCTGATCGTCGGCCGATTATGGAAATGCTGATGGTCGCAATCGATTTCAGTGAGGTGCGGTTCGAATAAAGTGGCGAGAATGAGGGTGATGAGGATGACATCGAAACAAAAGGGAAATGGGAATACAGGACCGGGCGCGATCTCCAGCCAGACAGTCTTCGGCAAGGCAGGAAATGAACCCATGAAGTTGACGAAGGTAAGTCTCACTTTTCTGACATTCACGGCTCCGGTACTACTCATCTCGGGACTGCTTCTCCGCGGCGCGGCGCAGACACCGCCGTCGGATCACAATGCGTCAGCTCGCGACGATTCGACGCAGGTCAAAATAGCCCGTGCGATGTCTGCCGGGCCCACAGAGGTCGCGAAGGCGGCAAGGATCGTCGACGCTGACGCGCAAGGCAAGATGGTCGTACTCCGTGAGGGGAACAACGGCTTTACCTGCATGCCGGGGAATCTCAAAGTTGTAGGGGACCCGCCGATGTGCGTTGATGCCCCTTCGATGCAGTGGTTTGCTGATGCCAGGGCTCACAAACCGAAACCGACCAACACGGTTCCCGGTATCACCTACATGCTGGCCGGCGCTACTCAGCGCAGCGATTCAGATCCCAATGACACGACCAGCATGCCCATCGACGTGGGTCCCCACTGGATGATCATGTGGCCGTTCGATCCGAAAACTACCGGACTGCCAACCACGCACAAGCCGACCGGCGCGTACATCATGTGGGTCGGGTCGCCCTACGCGCATGTGCACATCATGGGACGTCCATAACACGATTCACCACGTCGGCGCCTTCAATGGTCATGAACTGTGGTTGAAACAAGATCGCCAGGGGTTGTATTCGGGAATCCTTGACAGTCGAGCGCAATCGCGAAGAAATCGTATTTTCCACTTGATGAAGAGGGGCACATGAACGATCACAGTAAGCAAAAATCCGCCAACCCCCGTCGTTCGTTCATTTTCGGGTTTGGTGGTGTACTGGCAGCCGCTGCTGCCCTTCCAAAAGCCACGTTTGGCGGAAGTCTCGAACGTGAAAGTCAACTGGTTCCGGCAAGTCCATCGACGCCTCGGTATACGGAGCATCGTATTGCGCGAGACGGCGTTTCCCTTCATGTAGAAGACCACGGTAGCGGTAAGCCGGTGGTCTTGCTGCATGGGTGGCCGGACTCTTCGTATCTTTGGCGCAACCAGATTCCATTCCTTGTCGCGAATGGCTTCCGCGCCATCGCACCGGACCAACGTGGCTTCGGGCGCTCCGATCGGCCCGAAGGAGTGGCCGCATATTCCCTGCAGAACGCGGTCGCCGATTTGGTCGGCATTCTCGACGGGCTAGGTATCGACGCAGCCGACATCGTTGCTCACGACTGGGGAGCCGCTGTGGCTTGGCTCACGGCTGCTGCCCACCCGAATCGCGTTCGCAGGCTTGTCGTTGTTTCGGTGCCACATCCACTTGCCCCATTTACGTTGCGGCAGCGGGAGATGGCATGGTACATGCTGTTTTTCCAGTTCGAGGCAATTGCAGAGGCCTGGCTGCAGCGCGACAACTGGGCGCTGTTCCGGGAAATGCTCCGAGGCAATGGCGATGTCGATCGATACATCTCAGATCTGGCCCGACCAGGTGCTCTAAAGGCATCGCTCAACTGGTACCGCGCGAACGTCGCGCCGCATCTTCCGGAGTCGCCTCCCAAACTGCCGCCCGTGGAAGCTCCAACTCTCGGAATCTGGTCCTCAAACGATCACTACCTCGACGGTGAACGCATGAAGATGTCGGGACAATTCGTGAAAGCCCGGTGGCGCTACGAGCAGATTGATGACGCCAGCCACTGGATTCCATTGGACGCGCCCGACCGGCTGAACCAGTTCCTCATTGAGTGGCTGGGCTAAAGCGAGAGAAAAGTGGCATCACGAATAGTGCAACGATAAACGGCGCCAGATCCCGCGTGCAGGCTATGGGGCGTCCTTGACGCAAGGAGAGCAGCTATGAAAGCGACCCTGTGAAAGACGATCACGCGCAACGGATGTTAGAGTCTCTCGACAACCCGATCTGGTTTGCGCTGATAACAGAACACCGGCTCCTCGCCCGGTCACACGGCCTCGCGCGGCGATATCCGCCGGATGTTTCACCGCTGGCAGCTTTGCTTCATCCCACGAATGACGCATTCGCCGATTTACAACGGCTGGTGAGTCCCGGCGAGCACGTCGCGCTCTTTACCGCCAGTCCCCTCGACGTGCCTGGCGACTGGCACGTCGACCGCTCTCGGTGGATCGACCAGATGATCTGTGAGGCTTCACTAGCCCCACCGCCCGTGGTGCCGCTTCCACTCGGGACGACGGACGTTCCCGAAATGCTAGAGCTCACCGCTGCCACCGAGCCCGGCCCGTTCTTGCCGCAAACCATCCAGATGGGAAGCTATTTCGGGATACGCGCGGGCGATGGGCGGTTGGTCGCAATGGCCGGCGAGCGATTACAATCCACCGCATTCGCGGAAATCAGCGCGGTGTGCACTCATCCCGAATTTCGCGGCCACGGATATGCGCGGGACCTGACGACGTTTCTCGCATCTCGGATTCTGGCGGCGGGAAAGACTCCTTTTCTTCACGTCAAGTCTGAGAATGGCGCAAAAGTGGTTTATCAGAAAATTGGATTCCGCTTACGTGCGGCAATATATCTAACCGTGATCTCCCTCCACTGAAGACGATCGTCCGATTGATTTGTACGTGCGAGAAGAATGACCCTGCACGAGGTCTGGCGCAGAATCCGCCGCCGCAGAAACTTATTGTACAAAATTAAAGTGTGTCAGTAAGTAGCTGATAATAAACAAATTAGTTGTGGAGGCGGCGGGAGTCGAACTATTCAGCGTGTTGATAACACGCAAGTTATTGATTCTAGGAATTACCAAAACGGCTAAAAAGGCCCCTTGCCCGATCCATTGTACGTCTGTTGTGCGAGTTTCTTTCCCGACTTGATCCTAATGACTGCGTGCTTCTGGTCGGCGATATCCGCCAACATCGAGGTGCGGAAGCGGGCCGCCCCCTTCGAGCAGCTCCGTCAGGGATGGAGAACTAGCGGTCGAAGGCGACCTGACCATTCGTGGCGTAACCCACAAGGTCCGCTTTGCCGTTGAAGGGCCCACACCACCTGCGAAGGATCCATGGGGCAACACTCGAGCTGCGGTCTTGCCGAGCACAAAGATCAATCGTAAGGACTTCGGATTGACCTGGAACGCTTCCCTCGAGACTGGCGGCATTCTCGTTGGCGACGAGGTCACCATCACTCTCGATGTCGAATTCGTGAAGGCCTAACCGCATCGCGATTCGCGGAAGGGTGACTGTATCTAGTACATCGTTCGTATATGAAAACCTCAACGAAAACGCACGAAGGACGAGTAGCCTTGGTGACCGGGAGCCGGCCAAGGAATCGGGCAAGCGATTGCCTTGGCATTGGCAGAGCGAGGAGCCCTAGTGATTGCGACCGACCTCAAGGCCCCAGAGGAAACCGCAAACAAAATCGGCCCCAAGGCCCACGCACTCCAACTCACGCGCTCTTTCCTCGCTTTTCCGCCGAACTGGTGGCCACCGCGCTCAAGGACACTCCGGTGGTCAGTCCGAAAAGCGGCGCGGGGCGTTGAGATAAGCCTTGCGCGTGTGATCGTTATTGATCTGCGCGCTGAAAACTCGAGGACGCGCTGCGCGGCCTTCGGCGTCGGCGTGAACAGTGAGGCCGGCTGCAGCCACGCGGCTGGAGTGAGCACGAATTCATTGGCCATGGCGAACGACCTTTCTATGAAGTCATGCGAATAATGCAGCAAAATCGCTCGCGGAAATAATCCTCGTGGCTTTGTGGCAATCGAGCGCGAGAAGCCCGCCCTTGTCGCCCGTCACGAGGTAATCGGCTTTGCCCGCTTCGGACATGGCCAGCAGAAAATCGTCCGTGGGATCGGGAGAGCGTATCACGGGAGGCAGTGGGTCGACGTCCTCGGCGAGCTTTTTGATCTGGTTGACCAGGCGGCCGGCTTTGTAAGGCTTGACGAGTTCGGCGACCCTCGGCTTGTGCAGAGTGGCGCGCAGCTCATCGAGTTGGTGCGCACAGGTCAGGAGCGTGAATTTTCCATCTTCCCACGCATTGTAAATCGCGGCCGGATTGCCGGCCGGGGCGATTAGGGCGGACACGAGAATATTCGTATCGAGCACGACGCGCATCAGACTTTGTGCCCGGCCTTCTCGGTGGGGCGGCGGTCCGCGCGGACCTCGCCCAAGGCCTCGTCGACAAGTTCCTGGAGATGATCGAGGTCAATGCCGGCGTTCTTCGCCTTGATGTCCTGCACGGTTCGGTTAAACACCCGCCAGCGGACGGCCTCTTCGATAAATTTCGAGAGGTCGCCTTTTTTCATACCCTGGGCACCGAGGAAGGTGCGGAGGGTGAGATCGGTCTCTTTCGAGACCGTGATAGTCCAGCGGACGGTTTCTTCTTCCATTTTGGCACCTATACACTTAAGCGGCTAAACGCTTTTGCGCTTATACATCGTAAGTCGGAATCCGGCTTGGTTCAAGGCGTTTCCGTGAATTTCCCTCCTTTGCATCTCCTTGATTCCGGGCTACTCGGCGCGCTCTTGGGGGCTACCGCACCCAACTTTCGCAGTTGCGGACGTTTTCCGGCTTTTTTGCTCTGATTTTTGTTGTTAAGCCGTGTGTTCTCATTGTCGCTCTCTGAAAAAACGGTAGAGTGGAGACCAAGTACCTTCCCTTCGACACCGGCTTCTGGCAATCTGCAGTCGGCATGTTTCTGCGCAGCAACAGTCGGAAAAAAGACGGCAAGGATCATCGCTACTTCAGCATCGTCGAAAACCATCGCCTCGCTTCCGACAAAACGGTGCAGCGAACGGTTCTCTATCTCGGCGAGATCAACGATCAACAACAAGCGGCATGGCGCAAGACGCTGTCGGTATTTGATGAAGAGCAGCAAGAGTATGCGAGCTTGAGTTTGTTTCCCGACGATCGCGAGATTCCCGCCGATGCCGTCGACAGCCTGCAAGTGAAAGTGAGCGGCCTGGAACTGCGGCGGCCTCGCGTCTTTGGTAGTTGCTGGTTGGGGTGCGAGTTGTGGCGGCAACTGGGGCTACATGAGTTTTGGGACTCTCGCTTGGCGGGATCGCGAGAAGATGTAGCTTGGGAAAAAGTGTTGCAACTTTTGGTGGTGAACCGGCTGCTGGATCCGGGCAGCGAGTTTCGGGTGCATCGCCAGTGGTATCTGAGCACGGCCATGGATGCACTGTTGGGAACGGACTTCGCGGTGGCCGAGAAAGATCGCTTGTATCGCTGTGTGGATCGGGTGCTGGAACATAAGCAGGAACTGTTTGTGTGGCTGCGCCAGAAGTGGGCCGATCTGTTTCAAGCAGACTTCGAAGTGCTGCTCTATGACCTGACCAGCACGTACTTTGAAGGTGCGATGGAACAGAACCCCAAAGCCAAGTACGGTCACAGTCGCGATAAACGGACGGACTGTTTGCAAGTGGTGATTGCGCTGGTGATCACCAGCGATGGTTTCCCGTTGGCTTATGAAGTGATGGACGGCAATACCAGTGATCGCGCCACACTCCGTGGTTTTCTGGACAAGATCGAGAAGACCTATGGCAAAGCAAAACGCATGTGGGTGATGGACCGCGGCATTCCGAGTGAAGAGATTTTGCGGGAGATGCGCGATCCGGCACGGGAGATTTTCTATCTGGTGGGAACCCCGAAAGGCAAGATCCAACAGTCTGAAAAGAAGTGGCTGGATCTGCCCTGGCAGAAGGTGCGAGAGTCAGTGGAGGTGAAACTGTTTGAGCAGGAAGGCGAACTCTATGTGTTGGCCAAGAGTGCAGGAAGACAAGCCAAAGAGACCGCTATGCGCCGCAAGCGTCTGGCCGTCGGCCAACTCCACCGCAAGCATTTGCGAGGAAGATTGAAGGCACCAAACGCGCGAGTGCGTTGATCACTGGTAGCTTAACGCCATCCGTGATCGGGGGTATCGCCCAACATCTGGGGGAAGCGGTGGATCGGGTACGTCGCCGGGAACACAAGCGGCTGAAAGCGGAAGGAGATGAACGCCTGACCGGGACCAAATATGACTGGCTGCGGAATCCAGCGGCCATGGATGGGGAGCAGCGGCGAGACTTCGCGCAACTGCGGCAGAGCGAGTTGAAGACGGCGCGCGCCTGGGCCCTGAAGGAGACCGCCATGGCGTTTTTCGACTATGTGTATGAGAAGCCAGCGCGCAAGCATTTTCAGTGGTGGTACAACTGGGCGGTGCGAAGTCGATTAGCACCGGTGAAAGAAAAAGCGGCGATGCTGAAGCGGCGATTCGAAAACATCATCACCTACTTGCGCCATCAGATTACCAATGCTGCCAGTGAATCGCTCAATGCGAAGATCCAATGGGTGAAGTACACCGCCCGCGAATTCCGGAATAAACAGAACTTCATCAATGCGATCTACTTTCACTGTGGGAGGTTGGATCTCGATCCTTCGCCCACTAAATAGCCGGAAGCGCCAAAACGAGAAAGCCCAATCCGAAGATGCAAGCGTGATCGATCCGCGAGTGCGCCACCAGTTGTCTTGCCCCCAGATACAGATCGCACGCGGGCTCGCGATGAACCCGAAGAAGTTAGGCGAGGTAGACAAGTACTAGGGCCACTTTGGAAGTTAGCTTGCTGCTGCCTTCCCGGGATTAGCAGCTGAAATACCCGGAAACCACCGCTATCCGCCCATTTTTACTCCCGCGTTCAGTGCTAACTAAAAAAGGTCGAGTGCCATCTTGAGAGCCTCATTCAGATCGGCGACCTTAGACCTCGAAAGGGACCCAATAAAATTCGTAAGGTCGGCCTTACGAAGACTCACAAGGTTGTCACACATGATCCAGCTTGAGTGCTTCAATCCTTCGTCTGGCCCAATCGGAACCTGAGTTGATAATCCTTCACCACTGGTGAAGACCGGCGCACATATCACTGTCGAGAACCTGGAGTCAATCAGCACCTGTCGGCTCACAACTACAAATGTCCGGTGCGACTTAGGATCACCCCCGGACTTATACACACGATAGAGCTGTCCGCGCTTCACATTCGACTCCAGGCAGTCATTCCACAGATGCTTGGTAATCCATTACATCCGCCACCTCGGCATTGAGCTGATCGGCAGCATGGTTGATTCGTTCTAAGTCGCGGGCCTGCACGGCTGCCCGCTCGCGCTCAAGCAAATATCTGCGGAGCACTCTTTCGATGAAGGCTGAACGCGAGTGGCGCGATCCAGCTAAACGATCGATTCTCGCCAAGACTTCACTGGATAGTGTGATAGATGTCTTCTCTTTCATACTACTAATATACCACCCGAGAAGAATTTATGCGAGCCAGGGGACCTCAGCTGAGCTCAGTCGTCAGCACTCTCTGGAGGCGAAGGCAACTAGAACAGCTGTAGTAGTCGCAAACTTGATCACTCCGCACCCGTGGCTCTAGGGCCGGGTGCACAACCTAGATTTTCGCCGGATGGAGCGTGGGTGGCCGGTGCCCTGCTGATGAGACCCCGCAGGTTGCGCTTAACCCGGTTGGAGCAGGCGAAAGCCGCCGCTTGGCGGCAGGGGAGATTACAAGTCTGAAGGCCGTGTCTTGGTTTCCTGATGGGAAGCATCTAATGCTGACAGGTGCGGCTGAAGGGCAGCCGCTGCGCACCTACGAAATGGATACGGAAGGTGCTAAGCCGCAGGCCTTGGGCCCTGCCGATTTCATCGGCGCCATTGTGGCGCCGGATGGGAATCGAATCGCAGGGCGAAATGCCGCTGGGGAAGCCGTCGTGTTTGATCGGGAGTCGCAAAAATTTGATGTTATCCCCCGCGTCGAGGTGCAGGAGGATTTTTCAAAATGGACCGAAGATGGGCGGGCTTTGATCACTTACTCATCGACACCGTCGTCAGCGCACATCTACCGCATTGAGGTATCTACAGGTCAGCGCACTCTGTTACGGGCCATTGATCCCGCCGAAAAAGCCGGTCTCATGATGTCGCCCATTCGGGTTGCCTATGCCGTGGCCGCCAAAACCTACGCATACAGCATGATTCGGATCCTAGGCAACTTGTTTATCGTTGAAGGATTGGAGTGACCCGGCTATCCCGCGTACTGCTCGGGGGCGTGACGGGCAATCCAGAAAATCAACTTCCCAATTGCCGACCAAGCGGACCGGGAGGCAATGCGAGCGGAGCCCTGGTCCTGAACCAAAGCAGCATAAAATCTAGATGCTCAGCTGGCGTCGCTTAGCAGTCGGGAAGCCACTGTCTTTCTCGCTTCATTGTGCCGAGTGTTCCGACATCACGGTATAGGGTCCCCGCACAAACCCTTTCCGTTTCAGCTGCAACGCGCTTTGTCTCAGGCGCCGGACGGGCTAAGCTAATTGAAAATGGATGTGAGGTGATCCGGTTCCGCAATGGTGGAAGCGATCTTGTGGGACAACGATGGCGTTCTCGTTGATACCGAGTGTCTTTTCTTCGACAGCACTCGAACGATCTTGGACACAATCGGCATTCAATTGAGCTTGCGACAATTCCTCGATTTGTCAATGCGAGAAGGGCGCAGCGCGTTTGAGCTTGCCATCGAGAGGGGGTGGGGAAAACAACAGGTCGCGGAGTTGAAGCGCGAACGCGATTTGCTGTATTCGGAAATGTTGCGCAAACAGACGCGCGTGCTACCAGATGTGCCGGAAACCTTGCAACAATTGCAGGGGCGCATCCGGATGGCAGTGGTAACCAGTTCGCAGCGCCAACATTTCGATGTCATGCATTCCGATACCGGTTTGATGCGATATTTCGAATTTGTCCTCGCACGGGAGGACTTCCGCGAGACGAAGCCGAATCCCGAGCCTTACCTGCTCGCTTTAGAACGACTTCGGATGAAGGCAGACAACTGTGTCGCTGTGGAAGACTCAGAGCGCGGACTGGCTGCGGCCCGCGCCGCTGGCCTACGCTGTCTAGTGATTCCAAATGATATGACGCGCGCTTGCAACTTTCGGGGGGCCACCGCCATTTTGCCGCGAGCGGCGGCCGTTCTCGACGCCTTGGCCGACTTATAGTAAATTCTTTCCCGTTCGACCTACTGCGGAAGACGGATGTAGCGAGCGATGAGCCGATCAGTAACAGAACAAGGAAAACGATGAGGATAATAAGCGATGATGGCCAGCACTACACCCGGACTACAAGGCGCCTCCAACTTGCGGGTTGAGCGTGCTGCCGCCGAGAGGCAACATCCACCGATCCAAATAGTTGCCTACCGTTCGTGTAAACTCGACGTGCAATAATCCATAACTAATCGTTTTAATTGGGCGATAACATCATGATTGTCGGTTCTGACTCACGGGTTTCGTTGTGTTTTGTCGTTGCGGCGTTCGGGCTGATCGCTATGGCGATGCACTTTCCTTTGCGCGTCCATGCTCAAACGGCTCAGGCGCAAACGACTCAGGCACAAACAGCTCACCCAAGACATGCTCGGCAGGAGCTTCCGGCGGATTCGGTTGCCCCGATTGGCACGCTTGATTCCGTCGCCACGGTCCACGTGGACGTAACGCCGTCGCACGTTCTGAATACGATCTATCCCGATACGGCTACTGGCGCGTGGATGGATGATTTGAGCAGGGCGCAAATAGACAACTTGAGCAAGCCCGAGGTGATTCAGGGGGTCAAGAACCTGGGTTGGGGTTCCATCACCATGCGCAACAACAGCGAATTGCGCTTGTCGGCGTGGCACTGGAACGAAAACGGCACATGGAGCGATCCGGCGACGAAGAGCGGCTACTACGTCGGCAGCGCTGATTTAGGCGAACCGATTCACTACGGCTATTCGTATTCGCTGCCCCATCGCGATTTTATGACCAGCGGAGATTTACCGTTGGTTGCTGGTTTTCAAAGTTACTGGAAGAGCAATCCTTACCTGACCAGCCACTTCACGGGCGAGAGCGATACGCTGCACCCGCAATGGGTGGTGATCGATATGGGCACGGCGCGCGCGGTCAACGCGATCCATATTCAATGGGTCAATCCGTATGCCGTGGTTTATGTGGTGCAGTACTGGGTCGGCGACAACAATGCGATGGACTGGGACATGGGCCCGAACGGCATGTGGAAGGCGTTCACGTCGGGCGCGGTGCTGAATGGCAGCGCTGCGGATGTTCGTCTGAAGCTTTCGGATAAGCCCGTCACTACGCGCTTCGTCCGCGTGTTGATGTCGAAGTCCTCCGAAACTTGCGACACCCACGGGTCGCAGGATATTCGAAACTGCGTCGGCTACGCCCTGCAGACGCTGTCGGCCGGTACGATCGATGCTGAGGGGAAATACGCGATCGTGTATCCGCCGAACGGCAAAGAGCCCGGACCTGGGCCGCCGCCGGTTCTGCAGGGTGCTGGAGAGCAGGAAGTGATCGCCGGTTCGGAGGCAGACCTGACAGGA
>Ga0210406_10002279_pt1 | contig 22166 bp, 19 predicted proteins | sample IncBWC30MmetaG_FD_155454 | JGI IMG/M metagenome (GOLD analysis project Ga0210406, IMG submission 155454) | Forest soil microbial communities from Barre Woods Harvard Forest LTER site, Petersham, Massachusetts, United States - Inc-BW-C-30-M | ecosystem: Environmental > Terrestrial > Soil >...
CGCAAAAGGCCGGCTTGGTCATCTCGATGGCGGCTATTCTTCTGGTCTTTCTTCTACCGTTGGTCGGGCGCCTCGCCGGACACTTTCAGGCTCGGCACCTTCTCGCTTTCGGCTGGATGGCACTCGCTGTAGGCATGTATTTCTCATGCAAGCACATCGATCTACTCATCAGCTTTCGTGCTGCCGCGTGGATGCGTATTTGGCAGTTCCTGCCGGTTGGATTTTTATTCGTCCCGCTCACGATGGCTGCCTATGTCGGCCTGCCGGAATCGAAAAGCAACGCTGCGGCCGGTTTGATCAACTTCACGCGCAATATCGGGCAGAGCGTAGGAACCTCGGCTGTGACCACGTTGCTTGCGCGCCGGGGTCAATACCATCAGTCCGTTCTCGCTGAGTACACGCGGTCTTATCGATTCAATGAGGCAGCCGCAGGCTTGACGAGTCGTCTGACACATGCCGGTTTGAGCATGCACTCGGCTCAACAACAAGCAACGGCCAGACTGTACAACTTGGTGATCACACAGGCTCAAGCCTTGTCTTACGTCGAAGTCTACTGGCTGCTCGCCGCGACTTCCGCGCTGATGTTTTTATTGTGTTTCGTGCTAGCCAAAAATGAACCCGGCAAGGGCGGCCAGGCCGCCGTTCACTGAAGATTGCTCTTGAGCAATGGCTATAATTCGTGAAATCGGCATAGCGGTCGGTATCGTGATAATCACACTGTGGCTGCAGTCTGCCGGGCTCGCGGCGCTCATACATTGGGTCAGACACGCCCTTGCCAGTAATGCGCACAGACTTGGGCCGCTTCGATCTGCCGTACTTGTCGTGCGGCTCACGGCCGCGGTAATCCTTCTGCACGCGGTGTTGATTCTATTCTGGGCGAGCTGCTATCGCCGGCTCTGCTTCTCGTCTTGGGAATCCGCCCTTTACTTCTCGGCAAGCAGCTATGCCACGGTAGGTTACGGCGACGTAGTCTTACCGTCGAACTGGCGAATGCTGGGGCCGCTCGAGAGCATTGTCGGGGTGTTGATGTGCGGAATATCCGTGAGCGTCTTATTTGCGACAGTGACCCGGCTCATTAACCGCCAAGCGCCATCCTGGCGCTAATTTCCGATCTTCAAAAAATGACTCACACGGTTGTTTGAACAGATGGCTCAACGGAAGATCTTGACCGACGCATTCGCGAGCATCTGCGCGTTACACAGCCCGGCGTAGCTGGGTACCGGGAATCTTGTTTACCAAAAAAGCGTTCGTGTCGCTGTTCGAAGCACAGCGAACTGGAAAGTCCCTTCTTCATGCCAGACGCCGTCGCCCACCGGGAACCCATTGCTTGAGGTAGAATCTGCCCGCGAATTGGAGGCGCCACCATGAATCGAATGATGGGTCGCATGAGCCACAGCAGGGTATCGGGAGCAGCGCTTCTTGGATTAGCGGCATCCGCGACGCTGCTGCTAACCGGCAGGGCGCAGGCGCAGGACATTTATCAGAAGCCACCAAATGAGATCCTCAGAGTTTTGAACGCCCCTGTGACGCCACGGGCCAGCGTCGGGCGAGCGCGAGACATCGTGTTGCTCTACTCGCCCGTACTCTATCCGCCCATTGCGGATGTCGCGCAACCGTTTGAGAGACTGGCGGGATTGCGAATCGATATGGCGACAAACGGGCCGCATAACGCGCCTCGGTTTAACAATCTGGTTGTGAAAAGAGTCGCAGACGGCCATGAGGAAAAAATTGATTTGCCGGCAGGTTTCTACGCTTCGCAGCCCTTCTGGTCGCCCGAAGGTCACACCATTGCGTTCACCCATGCCACAGAATCCGGCATCGAACTTTGGCTTGCTGATGCAAGAACAGCTAAGGCCGCGACGGTTCAAGGAGTAAAACTGAACGCCGCGTTCGGCACGATGGGATTTTCCGAAGAGAGTTGGCCCTGCCGCTGGATGCCGGGCGGCAAATCGCTCCTATGCCAAACAATCCCTGCTGGACGGGGCACAGCTCCCAAGCCGCCGGCTGTGCCTGCGGGCCCGCGGGTGCAAGAGAGTTTCGGCATAGCAGCTCCAGTCGCCACGTTTGAAGACCTGCTGGAAAACGAATACGACGCGACAAAGTTCGATTATTACGCTACTTCGCAACTGGCTCTGATTGACGTAGGGAGCGGCAAAGTCACAAGTGTGGGGGCGCCAGGAATTTTCCTCGTCGCTGATCCGGCGCCCGACGGAGAGCACGTGCTGGTGTCACGGGTTCACCGGCCTTATTCCTACCTCGTTCCGGCAGAGCGCTTCCCGCGAGATGTGCAGGTGTGGGATCTGACGGGGCACGTTGTTTACAAAGTGGCCAGCCTGCCGCTGCAGGAGAACGTTCCCATCGGAGGGGTGCCAACCGGTCCGCGTGATATCGAGTGGCATCCGAACAAGTCAGCGACTCTGGTTTGGGTCGAGGCCTTGGACGACGGCGATCCGAAGAAACAGGTGAAAGAGCGAGACAAGGTGATATGGATTGACGAACCGTTTACCGGCGAACCGGTGGAACTAACCCGCACCGAGAAGCGCTTTGCCGGGATCTCTTTCGGCGAGAGCGGTGATTTTGCGATCCTGCGTGATTTTGACAGGGACACGCTTCGGGCCCGGGCATGGTTTTTCAATCCACGGCCGACGCCTGATAAACCCTGGACTTTTCACGCCGACAAGCCGCAAGAAAAAACGCTGGTGTGGGATCTTAGCAGGCAGGACAGGTATCGCAATCCCGGGACGCCGGTATTGTGGCCTCTGCTCAACGGCCACAGTGCCGTCCTGCAGCAAAGCAACTACATATTCTTGATTGGTGCGGGAGCTTCCCCGGACGGAGAGCGTCCGTTCCTCGACAGGCTCGACATCAACACCATGGAATTGAAACGAATCTTCCAGGCCGAACCAAAGACTTATGAAGAAATCGTGGCCATCTTGTCCACGGGCGGGAGAAAGCTGCTAACGCGGCGCGAGACTCCTCGGGATGCGCCAAACTACTTGGTCCGCGATTCGCGGGGCTTCAATGGGAATTTTGCGGATCCAGGATCTCTGACTCAAGTCACGGAGTTCACTCACTTTGCCGATCCGGTGCCGGAATTGAGAGCCATTGCCAAGCAGTTGGTCAGCTACAAGCGAGCAGACGGCGTAGAGCTGTCGATGACCCTGTATTTGCCTCCCGACTATAAACAGGGGGAACGCCGGCCGGCAGTTGTGTGGGCTTACCCGCTCGAGTTCGCAGACGCTAGCGTTGCGGGCCAGGTAAGCGGCTCTCCGTACCGGTTCACAACCCTGGTAGGCCCGTCGCAACTGTTCTTTCTGCTGGATGGCTACGTGGTGCTGGATGGAGCCTCGATGCCTGTAGTCGGCAATCCCGAGAAGGTCAACAATACCTATATTGAGCAAATCACGTCGAGCGCCAAAGCGGCCGTCGATAAGGCCGCGGAGATGGGCTTCATTGATCCCAATCGTGTAGGCGTAGGCGGGCACAGTTATGGCGCATTCATGACCGCGAATCTGCTCGCGCACTCGGATTTGTTCCGCGCAGGCATCGCGCGAAGCGGAGCCTATAACCGCACTCTGACTCCGTTTGGATTTCAGAGTGAACGCCGGACCCTCTGGCAGGCGTCTGAGATGTATATAAAGGTTTCTCCTTTCATGTTCGCCGACAGGATCAACGTGCCCGTTCTCCTGATTCACGGAGAAGCGGACAATAATTCAGGCACCTTTCCCATGCAATCGGATCGAATGTACCGCGCGATTAAAGGAAATGGAGGGTCGGTGCGATACGTAACCCTGCCCGACGAAGCCCACGGTTACTCAGCGCGCGAATCGATTGAGGACGTTCTCTCCGAAATGCTGCAGTGGTTTGATAAATTCGTGAAGAGCGCGGCCCCTCGCGAAGTGAAAGCCGCAACAGAGTCGAAGACGCAAGATTGATCGGCCTCGCGATCTACTGGGTAAGTTTGGTAAAGAGGGAGGGGATTCGAACCCTCGTTAGGTGTTTCCCTAAAAGCGTCGGTGGTCGTCATCCGAATTGATTAAAGACGTTGCCCAGATGCTTCCCGAGGAGAAACTTGGCGCACCGCCTCGCGAAGCCATGTGTGCCGCGCGTCCGTAGTGAGCCTCGGGTGCCAGACCATCAAGAAATGAAATGGACGCAACTCGTGTGGCGCATTCACGATCCGCAAGGTGGAATTTCTTTCCACCATTTGCCTCATGCCATTGGTCAGTGTGAGGACAAGATCCGTGCCAGGAAGGCAACTAAGGGCCGCGCCAAAATAGGGCATGCGCACAAAGGAGCGGCGCTTTAGGCCCAACGCAGCAAGCTGCTTGTCCGGGATGTTCTGCACGCTTGGAAGGGTTGTGACAGTAAGGTGCTCTGCAGCCAGGTACTGTTTCAGTGTTAGGCGATCGTGAAACTTGCTCTCGCGGGCAACAGCGCAGATCCAGTCCTCGCGGTAAAGTCTCTCCGAACTGAAGTGAGAAGGCAGCAAGCCCTCGTCAATGTGGAAAATGAGGTCAAGCTTTCCGCGTTCCAGCATGTCCACAGCATCAGCCTGCCACGGCAGGAAATCAAAGTTCACTTTATAACGTTCGCTCCTATAGCGGCGGCACAAGTGCGGCAGCAGGGCCATGCAAACATTGTCCGGGCCAGAAATGCGGAAATTACTCCGTTCCTTTTTCGGATCGAAGACGCTCGGCGCAACCAGGCCGTCTATTTTGGGAAGGAGCTGTTCAAGTTCCTGGAGAATCTTGCGCCCTCGCAACGTGAGCTCGAACCCTGAAGACGAGCGAATCACCAGCTCGTCCTGAAACATGGAACGCGCGCGCTGAAGGGCGCGGCTGACCGCCGGTTGACTGAGCAATAGTCGGGCGGACGCTTTGGTGACGCTTTTTTCCTCGGCGATCACCGCAAAGATGATCAGCAGGTTCAAATCGACTTGTCGCAGTTTCTCTAGACGCATATGGGCTATGACCATTATGCATGAGCACCTACATTGCATCGCAGCCTGTCGTCTTGCGGCGTACGACGATATGCAGATGTGTCATGCTCGTTTTTCGAGAAACCAAAAGCCCGATATTCAAATTGTCCGCGCGGCTACCCGCACTTGCTCGCGGAACCATGCGTGTGCCGGTTCTTCGTTCAAGCGCGGGTGCCACGTCATGAAATATGGGAATGGCTTGATTTCTCTAGGCGGTTCTACAAAGCGTACGCCATCGATTCGCCGGACAAGCTTTGTCAGCTTTCGCGGCACAGTCAGGACCAGGTCCGTTTTCGCAACTGCGAACATTGCTGCCGCAAAGAATGGAACGCTGAGGACAACACGCCGCTTCGCGCCAAACTGAGCCAGCGGACGGTCCACGGGAGTTTGTTCGCCCGCCCAGGTCTCGACCACCACATGGGGAAGCTGCAAATACTGGGCTAGCGTAAGACGAGGGGATCGAACTCTTTGAGCGGTCCCCACCGCGCAGACAAAATCGACTTCGAAAAGAACTTCACTCCGCAGGGCGGAGGGCGGATGCTCCGCGCTGAAGGCTGCGTCCAGCTTCCCCTCGATCACAGCGTCGTAGGCTCGATCCTGCCACTGGGACACTTCCAATCTTATGTCCGGCGCAGCGCTGCGTATTCTCCGGATGAGGGGCGGTATCAGCGTTATCGATGCATGGTCCGTTACCGCTAATCGAAATCGCTCCTGGCTTCTCTGTGGATCGAAATCCTGCCCGCGCACCATCGCCTCGAGTCGAGGCAGAAGTGACTGCAACTCTCTCAGCAGAGCGGCTCCTCTAACCGTGCGTTCGTACGCGCGACCGCTGCGGATCAAAAGCGGGTCGCCGAACATTTCCCGAAGCCTTTCGAGCGCTCGGCTCATGGCGGATTGGCTCAAGAAACAACGCTTCGCCGCGCGAGTGACGTGCCGCTCCTCCAAAAGCGCATGTAAAGCGATTAGCAAATTCAGGTCCACATGGCGTAAATGTGTGTGGCGCATGTCAGCCATTCTAACAATGCATGAAACAACTAGTGCGAGGGATTATCGAATGTACCGAGCGGACCGATCATGTGACCGTGGCGGAGCCGAGAGAACTACAAGGAGAATTCCCTGTGACAAATTCAACAACGAAGAGCGCGATCATTACTGGTGCCTCCGGTGGAATCGGAGGCTCGATCGCAAAACGTCTGGCAAAAGACGGGTTTGCGGTGGTTGCGAACTACGCCGGAAAAGCGTCTCCGACGCAGTCTTTAGTGGCGGATATCAAGGCTGCGGGGGGACAGGGCGTCGCTGTGCAAGCAGATGTGGCGATTGCCGCAGACGTGGAGCGGCTCTTCAAAGAGGCGATGGAAGCTTTCGGCAGGCCGGATGTGGTGGTTCATTGTGCGGGCATCATGCCGCTGTTTCCGATTGCCAGCGGAGACGTGGCGGCCTTCGACAAGGTGATCGCGACGAACTTGCGCGGAACGTTCCTGGTATTGGCTCAGGCGGCGCAACATGTTCCGGATGGCGGCCGCATCATGGCTTTCTCGAGCAGCGTTCTCGCCAAGTCCTTCCCGACTTACGGTGCCTACATCGCTTCCAAGGCGGGAGTCGAGGGGATGGTCCATGTGCTTGCCAACGAACTGCGCGGCCGAAACATCACGGTCAATGCGGTGGCGCCGGGCCAGGTGCGAACGGACCTGTTCTTGAAGGGCAAGAGCGACGCACTGATCGACGAATTAAAGAAGATGAATACGCTCGAACGGCTCGGCCTGCCAGAAGACATGGCAAATCTAGTGTCATTCCTTGCCGGTCCTGAGGGCGGATGGATCAACAGCCAGGTATTGCGTGCCAACGGCGGTTTTGCGTATTGACCGCACTGAAGAGACAGAAGGGGGAAGCCGCGGTGAAATACGTAATCGTGATCACGGGAGGTTCTAGCGGATTCGGTGCGTTGACGGCACGTCGTCTAGCTGAGGCGGGACACACCGTTTATGCGACGATGCGTGAGACTGGCGGGCGGAATGCGAAACAAGTCGAAGCCGCCGGGAGGTTTGCCGCCGAGAAAAATGTTGATCTTCGGACAGCAGAACTGGACGTCCGTTCTCAAGAGTCTGCTGATCGAGCGGTACAACAAGTTCTTGGCGCAGCGGGGCGCCTCGACATAATCATCCACAATGCAGGTCGCATGGTTTTCGGCCCAGCCGAAGCGTTCACCCCGGAACAGCTTGCCGAGATTTACGACACAAACGTCCTCAGTACCCAGCGAGTAAACCGCGCAGCGCTCCCGATCCTTCGCAAACAAGGAGGCGGTCTCGTCATCTGGGTCGGCAGTAGCAGCACACGTGGTGGCACACCTCCCTACCTCGCACCGTACTTTGCGGCAAAAGCTGGCATGGACGCTATGGCAGTGAGTTATGCGGGCGAATTGGCTCGGTGGAAAATCGAAAGCACAATCGTCGTACCCGGAGCATTCACGTCTGGGACCAATCACTTCGCCAACGCTGGGAAGCCCAGCGACGCCAGTCGTCTTAACGAGTATGCATCCGGCCCGACTGCAAAGCTCGGCGAGGAAATCATGCAGGGGTTCGCACGCACGGCGGTTCCAGACGCAGACGTTGCTGAAGTGGCGAATGCGATCGTAAAGGTCGTGGACATGCCTTTTGGAAAGCGTCCCTTCCGCGTCCACGTCGATCCAGCAAATGACGGAGCAGAAGTGGTCAACGGCGTCGCCGACCGAGTCCGGGCGGAACTTCTTCGCAACATGGGTCTCGGTGATCTACTGCGTCCGCAGTTCAACTCCGGCGAAAGGGGCGTAGGAACCATCACCATTCCGTCGCACAGGCACTGTTGATGTCGAGATTCACGTTCCGGAGGTCGTTGCTGAACAACCGAGCCAGATTGGTGGCGAGGGATCGCCGGTTGGTGGGTCGATACCTGTTGTCGAGGTTTCTCTAAGCGCATGAAGCTTATTATTATTATGCATGAGCCGTATGAGTGATGGAAGCCATCTACTGGAACGTGGCCAGGATTGTGGTCCACAAAAAGAGAGGAATTTGTGACGCTGAGGATTAACAGATAGAGAGGCCCGCGGCGTTATCCAATACACGAATTGTAGTGGGTCGGCGAGTCGTCCGGCATCGGGTTGGCAGCGGCCCAACAGGTGGTAGCGGGAGGCGCGCGAGCAATCATCGCGTCGAGTAACGCAGACCGGGTTAAACAAGCGGTCAGAACGCTGGACGGAAAAGCGGAAGGGCGCACGCCCGATCTCTCGTTCCTCATGCGGCAGGGATACGGCACGGCGCAAATGCCCCTGATGAACAATCCAGGTTAGCAGTCGGCCGGGCCGCGGATGCCCCCGCGTTTAGAGACAAGCATCAAACGAAGCGAGGAGTGACGTAGAGATGAGGGTTGAAGTCAACGTACTTGAGTCCGGCACAGAGCCGGGCGTGTCGGTGCAACATCAGCCGGCTCTCATGATGGCGTTGCGGACTGGTTCCATTGAAGTGGGCACGCGCCGTTCTGAGATGATGAGATTTACTTTTGGCGCGGGCGAAATGTGCCTGGTCCCTCGTCATGTCGAGACATGGCTTCGAACGGATGAATTGCACTATTTGTACTTGTCTGTCGACATCTCCGACGCCGCGCTAGCGGCAGCCTGTGGCGGAACAAGGGGCGACGTGGAATTGCGCAGAGTAGGAAAACTGGTTGACGCACGGCTCGGCGCGCTGGCCACGGCCGTGAATGCGGAGAGAGTTGCGGGGTTTCCGAGTGGCCGGCTGTTTTTGGATTCCGTCGAGCAGGCGCTTGCCGTGGCACTGGTCAACGGTTATGCAGTGCCGCACCGTTCTGTGCAGACGTACCGAGGCGGGCTAGGTTCCGCTCGCTTGCGCAGGATCAAAGAGTTCGTACACGCCAAGATCGAAGACGATTTGACGCTTTGCGAGATGGCGCAAGCGGTCGAGTTGAGCACAGCTTATTTCTCGCGGATGTTTCGCAAGTCAACCGGCGAGACCCCGCATCAATTTCTCCTGCGTCAGAGGCTAGAGCGTGCCAAAGAGATGTTGCGCTCCGCCAATGCGCGAGTAATGGATGTAGCCGTGGCCTGTGGCTTCAAAAGCCAACAGCATTTTGCGCAGGCTTTCCGTCACCTGTGTGGAGTCAGCCCGACAGAGTATCGCCAGGAATTTCTGGACCACGAAATGACCTAGGCTCGGGAACGCGTAAATTCGTAGTCGCACTACATCAGCTGACATTCCTAGCTCATCACTCTTTGCATCCGCGTCTGTGTGCCGCCGGCGCTCTTGCCGTTGTCTCCTTCATGGCAGACCATCCGTTGCTCCCGGTCTCTGGCATCAAGAATTGAGCAAGATTCCTACCAGAGGAGCAGATTCCCTTACAACTCCTCATTCCGCATGCTGTTTACTGACTGAGTTGAGAGATCAGCAAGGCGGACAAGCCATGGCATGCCTCACATCAGAAAGGAGTAGTGAGATGAGTTTGAATCAAGGAAAACAATCAGCGGTAGATTTCGCGGACCGCGTTCGTGGGAACCAGCGGAGGCTCAGGGACGGTCTAAGGGCGCAGTACGACTTCATCGTCTGTGGGTCAGGTTCCTCCGGATCAGTGGTTGCGCGCCGCCTGGCCGAAAATCCCGACGTCAGCGTGCTCTTGCTCGAAGCAGGCGGCAGCGACGACGTGCCAAGCGTGACAGAAGCGGCTCGCTGGGTTGAAAACCTAGGGACCGAGCGCGATTGGAAGTTTGTGGGCCAACCCAATCCCCACCTCAAGGGACGTTCCATGCCGCTCAGTATGGGCAAGGTGCTGGGCGGGGGATCGAGCATCAATGGGATGGGTTGGGCACGCGGACACAAGAACGATTGGGATTTCTTCGCATCCGAGTCCGGCGACACTGCATGGAACTATGAGTCGGTACTGAAGATCTATCGCCGGATGGAAGACTGGCAGGGCGCACCAGACCCCAAGCGCCGCGGAACCGGCGGGTTGGTTTTTGTGCAGTCTGCGGCTGATCCGAATCCGATCGCTCCGGCCATGGTGGAAGGAGCGCGTTCCATCGGGATGCCGACCTTCGACAGCAACAACGGCCGTCTGATGGAAGACGGCGGCGGGGCCTCTATTATCGATGTGTGCGCACGCGACGGAATGCGCCTATCCGTCTTTCGAACCTATGTCTTCCCCTGCATGGACCGGCCCAATTTGACTGTGCTCCCGCACGCATTGGTTACCAAGCTTGCCTTAGAGGGAAAGCGAGCTACCGGTGTGGAGGTCGCCTTTGAGGGAAAAATCCAACGCATCACGGCCGGACTCGAGGTGGTTCTTTCGTTGGGCGCGATGCACACGCCAAAGGTACTGATGCTTTCTGGCATTGGCGATGAGTCTGAGCTGCGACGCCTGGGTATACCGGTCGTCCAGCATCTTCCAGGTGTAGGGCAGAACTTTCAGGATCATTTTGCTGTCGGCTGTGTCTGGGAGTATCAACAACCGCTCGCTCCCCGCAACAATGGAGGAGAGGCGACGTTCTTCTGGAAGAGCAATCCGGGTCTTGACACTCCGGATTTGCAGACCTGCCAGGTGGAAGTTCCGCTGTGCAGCGCCGAGACCGGCGCTAAGTTCAACCCACCCGCGGCTTCTTGGACGTTGTATGGAGGTGTGGTACGACCGAAGAGTCGCGGTCAGATTCGCTTGACCGGACCCAACCCCGACGACCCGATACAGATCGAGGCCAATACGCTGTCCCACCTGGACGACCTAAAGGCCGCGGTAGCGTGCGTGGAACTTTGTCGCGAGATTGGCAATTCGGCCGCGCTTCGAGCCTTCTCAAAACGCGAAGTCATGCCTGGCAACCTCGGAAGAACCGCACTAGAAGACTTCATTCGCGATGCGGCCTCTACTTACCACCATCAAACCTGCACGGCGAAAATGGGGCGCGATTCGATGTCGGTTGTAGACGGTCAACTTAAGGTCTATGGGATTGAAAACCTTCGCATTGCAGACGGCTCGATCATGCCGCGCGTCACCACCGGCAATACCATGGCTCCCTGCATCATCATCGGCGAGCGTGCCGCGGAAGCCTTGCGGAACGCCCATAGGTTAGAGACATCGTCGGTGTCGCGTTCTGCTCGATGAATTCTGAAGAAGACTAAAGTCGGTTAGCAAAAGAGAAAAATGATTCGTGCCAGGAGAACAACAGTATGTCAACTGCAAGTAGCTTTAACCCAGAACTCGAGATCTCAGACGGAGTCCGTTCGAAACGGCTGCGCGAAACCACTGCACCTCCATCCATACCCCATCCCAATCGCGAGCAAGCTCTAAAAAGGGCCCGTCTGACCGCGGGGTTTCCGAATATAGTGAACGGCCAAAGAATCGACTCTTCCATTTCGATAAAGATCTCCGATCCTGTGACCGGAGAAGAACTCGCAAGCGTGACCGACACCCAGAAAGATGGTCTCGACCAGGCGGTCCTGGCCGCAAAGGCAGCGTTTCCCCATTGGAGCAGCAAGACCTGGAACGAGCGAAGGGCTCTGCTTGCAAGTGCCATGGAAGAGCTCGAAGCTCACACCGATGAGCTTTGCACCATCCTAACCGCGGAAAACGGCCGGCCTTATCGCATGGCTGAATTCGAGATCACGTGGATTCTGAAGACCTATGCCCCGACGTTACTGCAGATGGAACTGCAAGATTCGACGTGGAACGAAACCGGTGTCGGACAGATCACGAAACGTTATGTTCCACTGGGTGTTGTCGCCGCGATCAGTCCTTGGAATCTTCCGTTCTGGCTGTCATTCACAAAAGTGCTGCCAGCTCTGCTGACCGGCAACACCGTTGTCCTGAAGCCTGCCGTCTTTACCCCGCTTACGGTACTTCGAGCCGCCGACTACATTCGTGAGATCCTTCCGCCCGGCGTTTTGAATGTGATCAGTGGAGGAGATGACCTTGGCCCCTCGATGACGTCTCACCCTGACTTCCAGAAGGTCTCCTTCACAGGATCTTCAGAAACCGGGCGCAAGGTCTTCGCTTCCGCCGCTGCAACCTTGAAACACCTGACCCTTGAGCTAGGCGGGAACGATCCCGGCATTGTCCTTCCGGATGCCGATCCTCAGGCAATCGCCGAGAACCTGTTTCGAAGCATGTTCGCACTCAGTGGCCAGGGCTGTGTCACCCTCAAACGCCTCTTCGTGCACGAAAGCATCTATCAAGCCCTTACGGAAGCACTCATATCCTGCGCTCAAAATCAGAAACTCGGCGATGGGTTTGATCCCGAGACCACCCTGGGCCCTATACAGAACCGCCCCCAGCTCGCTCGCATGCAAACAACACTGGAAGAGATTCAAGAGGCCAAGACTCCGATCCTCTATCAAGGGAATGTTCCTGCCGAGGGTGCCGGCCTGTTTTTTCCCATCACCCTCCTGGACAATCCGCCTGCGGAAGCGGCTTATGTAATGCGAGAAAACTTTGGACCATTGCGGGCCGTTATCAAGTACCGGGACCTCGACCAAGCCGTCCGGCTGGCCAACGGGACCGCATATGGCCTTGGAGCCTCCGTATGGGGTACAGATCCTGAGTCACTGGACGCCGTTGCACGTCGGCTTGATGCCGGAACAGTTTGGATAAATCAACACCTCAATGTTCATCCCAATATTCCATTCAGCGGTCGTAAGGATTCAGGGATTGGAATTGAATTCGGCGAAGATGGGCTCAAAGAATTCTGCAATGTGCAGATCATCGCGAACAGACAATAGGCGATAAAGCCAGTTCTGTAGTCGCAGAACTAGCTTGTCCGGGCCAAACAACATAACGATGACCTTGAGGATAGAGCGATCGATGCGCCCGGAAATCGTGGTTTTTACCTTAACTGCCTCACATCAGAAAGGAGCGTTGAGATGAGTTTACTGATTGAGATGTCAGATCCGCCGTACGTCGACAACTCCGGCGTGCGCCGAGGGCTTTTGCAAGGGATCGGAATAAAAGGAGGACCGAAATGAGTGAGATGCAGATGGAAATCGCAGCACAAGGAGAACTGGTATGCACGGTGCTGATGCACCTGAAGAATGGAAAGATTAGCGACGCGACGGCCTATTTTGCCGAGAAGTTCGAGTTCAAAGACCGGGGGATTGGACTGGAATTCAACAACAAGGAGCGTTTGGCGGAATTCTTCCAGAAGACCCGGGAGCTCTACCCAGATTCTTCGCCGCAGACTGACAAGATTCTCGTGAGCGGCGAGCATGTGTTCACCGAATGGACGCTCAAAACAACAATAACAGAACCTTTCTACGGCGGACTTTCACGAAAGGTTCCTGTCTCGTTGTACGGAGCATCCATCGTGCGCATAGACAACGGCAAGATTTCCGATTGGTCTGACTATTATGATGGATTGACCTCCAGACGCACGGCATTGGCTGCGTATTTCACCGAATGGGTCGGACTGTGAAACGCTGGCGAGTGCCGATGCTGCAACCGCAGCGACCCCCTCAGGCTTTCCAGTAAACAGAGTTCCATTTCGCAAAGCGAGCAATCGCAGCTACTTTGCGGAGGCATAGTCACACTCTCCTTGTGGCCTAGCCGCAGTATCGGCGAGCCGTCGAAGCGGGAGCGGAAACACTTGAGCTTCCGGCCGATGACGACAGGAGAGCGATGGTGGAGGCCCTAAAACGTGGCAGGGGAAATTAGCAAACCGCAGGCTTGAACCGCGACGCATATTCTAGGGAGATCGGTCGAAACACGCCGCTAGAGTTTGGGGTCGCGGGGAGGTTCCTCGAAGGCGTTAGAAGCTTATAAGGACGACGAATGAAAGCCTATCGCCATTCATTCCACCATCTACTAACCTGAGTTTGTGCGTTCGCATTACGGAGGAATGAATTATGAAAGCGATCATCGTCCACCAATATGGCGGTCCTGAAGTGCTGAAGTTCGAGGAGGACTACCCTGATCCTGTGGCGGGGCCGGGCGAAGTGCTTATACGGGTCGCTGCCAGCAGTGTCGATCCGATCGACTGCAAGCGGCGCGCGGGCAAAACACGAGATTTCTATCCGATCAAGTTTCCAGGACTGATAGGAATTGATGTCGCAGGGACGATCCTCACCCTCGGGCCCGGAGTTGAGGACTTTCGTGTCGGTGAGCAAGTGTTTGCAATGGCGGCCGACGCGTACGCCGAACTTTGTGTCGTGAAGGCAGCGAATCTTCGAACGGTTCTGAAGGGACTCGATGTGGTCGAAGCGGCTGCTCTTCCGCTGGTCACGACGACGGGGAACATATTGATCTCCGAAGGTACTGCGATCAAGTCTGGCCAGACGGTGCTCGTCTCGGGAGCTGCAGGAGGCGTGGGACGTTCGGCAGTCTTCACCGCGAAACAGCGCGGAGCGGTCGTGATTGCAGGTGTTCTGAAGAGGCAGATGGAGGAAACGGCAGGCATCGGTGCGGATCAGATAATCGCAACCGACGCCCAGAGCGCCATGGACAGTCTCCCGCCGCTGGATGCGGTTGCCGATGCAGTCGGCGGCAAAACCGCTGAAACGCTGATCTCGAAAGTGAAGCCCGGTGGCGTGTTCGCATCCGTGCTCGGAGCCCCTCAGAATGCCGAGAAATACCCATCGGTGAAAGTTATGCCGGTGTTCGCAACGCCGGATGTGAAGATCCTCCAGTACATGGCCGAAGCAGTCAGGGACGGCAAACTGCGCATTCCCATAAGCCAGAAGTTTCCACTGAGCGACGCGGGCGCGGCTCATTCTGCGGCTGAAAGAGGTGCTGGCGGGAAGATCTTGCTGGTGGTTTGAACTCGTTGCTGGAAGGATGCTCTTCGGAGAGTCGAAATGAAGAAAGATAAGCGAGGAATGAACATCGCATGCAAGCGGACTGGTGACGGAAGCAGTCCCCCGATTATTTGGCCGCATGATTTCCGATCGATGCCAACCGTGCGGCTCTTACCCGAAGGTTCTGCCTAGTACCGGTTCAATTGGTTAAGGTTTGCGCGACTCTCGATCGACTCGCGTCACAAAGAGGTCCAGAGCCAGGCATCCCAAGAAGAGGAGTCCGGAGAAAATTGTGGCCGGGAGAACTGCTCCTGCGTGACCTGCAAGGAGAGTCTCCAAGGTAGCGCTCAGAAGCCAGATTTGGACAACCAAGAGAAAGATAACGAGTGTCATAGCAGCATCGATGGCCACGAGTCCGCGTCGCTGCTTGGAACGTTCGAGATTGACCATATCAGCTTCCCTTTACGCCCACCGCTACGAGTCTTGCATTATCCCTTTCGAGAATGATCTGCGGGAGTGGACGCCGTGGGGGACCCTGCAAGACCGAGCCGTCCTTTACACAGAAGAGTCCTTGGTGACAGGGACATTCGAGCCGGTCGTCGTTGGCCGAAAAGTATACGGCACACGCTAGGTGTGTGCATTTTTGGCTGTAGGCCACGTATTCCTCTTGGCCGGTGCGGATCAGGATGCAATGATCCTGCGGGGTCGGGTAGGCGAAGAGTTTCACACCCCGCACCGGAATTTCACCCGCCTCGGCCACCGCGACAGAAGGAAACGAAGGGGTCTTGGCAAAAAACGCTTTCGCCAGAATCCAAAGGTTGCCGACGAACATGCCGAGACTCGCGACCGTAAGGAACTTCGTGAACTGGCGGCGCGTCACGTAGCGCTCATCGCTGGTGAACACGGAGAATTCGTCCTTCCAGAGAGGCTCCTTACTTGGACTGCGCAAAAACGGCATACGACTCCTCCCACATATAGTCCAATACGTCGATGGAAACCGAATCCGTCTTTGCAGGAACCATCATGTGCACGCGGGTGACGACCGTCTGATTCCCGAACTGAAACACGTTGGTTGGCTTCTCTCGCCGCCCGACAATTTCCTCGGGTCGAACATAGGAAAGCGCCTGGCTGGGGCAAACCGTCGCGCACATTGGCCGCTTACCGACAGATGTGCGGTCGTAGCACATGTCGCATTTCATCATCTGCTCGTATTCCGGAAAGATCTTGGGAATGCCGAAGGGACAGGCAAGGACGCAGTTCGAACACCCGATGCAACGCGGTTTCAACGATGATTGGACAACTCCGTCATCGCCTTTCTTGATCGCTTCGGTGGGGCATGCCATCGCGCACGTCGGCTCTTCGCAGTGCCAGCAGACATAAGCCGCGCTCGCCGTCGTTCCTCCTCGGTCAATGAAATCAAAATTGATCATGGATGTGCCGCGATGGGTCTCGCATTCCTCGCAGGCTTTGACGCATGACTGGCAACCGATGCAGCGAGAAGGATCGACGTAGAATTCGTAACCGTGCATCAGGCTTTGCCCTCTCTTGGATCGGCTGGATACTCGGGCGACGATAGCGACCAGTCGGGCGGTCCGGCCGCCGGTCTGAGCTGGCATGCGGATACTTTGTACTCGGGAATCTTGCTGCGTGGATCAAGCGTCCGGTGCGTCAGCCGGTTCGCGCTTCGCCCATCGGGCCAGTGGTACGGGATGAACACTGTGTCCGGGCGGATCGTTTTCACCACCATGGCTTGTAAGACAATCTCGCTTCGACGCGTCGTTATGCTCACCCAATCTCCGTCCTTTATTTCGCATCGCTCAGCGAGGCGCGGATGGATTTCCAGCCGTGGATTTGGACACTGATCGAGGAGACCGCCGATACGGCGCGTCTGCGTGCCTGACAGATACTGACTGACCACGCGCCCAGTCGTGAGATAGATCGGAAACTCGGGCGAGACCGGATCTCCACTATCGCGCCACTCGGTGACAACGAAGTGGTGTTTGCCATCGGGATGAAACGAGCGCCCATCTTCGAACAACCGGGGCGTTCCGGGATGATCGAGCGAAGGACATGGCCAGAAAACGCCCATGTTCTTGTCAATTTTCTCGTAAGTGATGCCGAAGTAGTCCGCATGCCCGCCGCGAGAAGCTTCGCGCAGCTCGTCGTAAATCTCTTTCGTCGAAGCGTACGGAAAATATTGTCCTTTCCCAAGTCGTTTCGCGAGTTCGCAATAGATCCAGCTATCGCCTTTCGCGTTGCCGGGCGGGTCCACAGCCTTCTGGATATGGATGACGCGGCCTTCGGCCGTGCAGCCGATGCCTTCCTCTTCTTCCTGCAAACTTCCGGCCAGTACCACGTCCGCGTGATGCGCGGTCTCAGACAGAAAGAAATCGACGACACCGAAAAATTCGAGTTTCTCCAAGGCTTCCTTAGTGAACTTGGCATCCGGAAGGGACACCAGTGGATTGAAGCACGCGGATAGCAAAGCCTTGATCTCTCCACGATGAATCGCCTCCATGATCTCTACAGCGGAATAGCCTGCCTGGGGAATCTCGCCAGAGGCAATTCCCCAGACCTTTGCCGTGTGTGCGCGAGCTTCCGGGTCGCTGATGGATCTCTGGCCGGGAAGTTGGTCGCATTTCTGGCCGTGTTCACGGCCACCTTGCCCGTTTCCTTGCCCGGTAATCATGGCGCAGCCCGCACCTTCCCGGCCAATATTGCCGGTCGCAAGGCACAGGTTAATAAGTGCCGAACAGTTTTCGACTCCCTTCGATTGGTGCTCGACACCGCGCGCGTGCAGGACGATGGCACGTTCGGCCTTCGCAAATAGGCGCGCCGCGAGCTCGATGGACTCGGGCGGCAATCCGGTCTTTTCCGCAACGGTACGCGGGTCCCAGGCTTTCGCCGATTCGGCAACTTGATCGAAGCCACTGGTATAGGCTGAAATGAAATCTCGTCGCTCCAGACCATCACGCAGAATGACGTGAAGCAAACCCATGTACAAAGCTAAGTCGGTGCCCGGCCGAACAGGAAGATAGATGTCCGCGTTCCGGCAGATCGGCGTCATTCGCGGATCGACAATGATCAGTTTTCCGCCGGCGTCGCGGCACCGCCACAAATAATCGGTAGTGATCGGCGCGCATTCTGCAACATTCGCGCCTGCCACAAGAACGACCTGTGCTTTAGGAATATCGCTCCATGGAAAAGGACTGCGGTCGACGCCAAACGCCAGCTTGTAAGCCGCGGCCGCGGAAACCATACACAGTCGTCCGTTGTAGTCGATGTGGCGAGTACCCAGCGCAACGCGAGCAAATTTTCCAAGCAGGTAGGATTTCTCGGAAATCAGGGAAGCGCCGCCATAGATGGCCACGGAATCCTTACCATATCTCTCTTGAATCTCTTGCAAGCGTGTCGCCGTAAAGTCCAATGCTTCATCCCACGAAGAAACCCGGAATCCTTGCGGCGTGCGCATCAAGGGATCGAGCAAGCGATCAGGATGGCCGCCTTGCATGTAGCGCTTGACACCCTTCGGACACAGCATTCCGTGGTTGAAAGGAAACTCTTCCCAGGGCTCAAAGCCAATCACTTGATTGCCGCGAACCTTGAGCTGTATTCCGCACTGCTGGCCGCAAAAACAGCAATGTGTTTTCACCAGACGCTCAGCGGGTTTAAGTGATTCGTTCTGCCAACCCCCCGGTGGGGTGTAAGCAGGGTGTGGACCAAAACGCTCAAGCAAGGACTGCAATGAAACGGGCAGCTCAGCCACGAGATTCCTCTCCTAAGCGCAGTTGCGCGAGCGACAGTGACTTCCGCTTGCATGCCGGGCAAATCTCCTGCCACGTGAATTCGCTCTCTCCCAGTCGGTAGTCGAATCCAACTTGCGGGAGGACGCGGTTCAAGTCGTCGATATGCATTCTGGAAGCGAAACGCCCACCGCAACGCTTGCAGACCGCAGGCTCGCCAACCTCTCCCGCCGCCTGATAGAACTTGACGCCGAGCTGAGCGGGACGCTGAAAAATATGGAAAAACTTTCCAAACGGGAGATAGAGCAGCGCGGCGATCACGGTGATCGCGTGCAGAATCGCTAGAAAGCCGTAGAACTCTCCGCCCAGCCACTTCTGCGAAACCGTGAGTGCAAGTCCGGTGACCGAAATCGCGAATAGCAGAATGATCGGCAAGAAGTCCAGTGCGAAGGACTGGACTGCTTGTGCGCCCCGGTCCCGGAAGCGCCTCCACAGAGAAAGAGCGACTCCACCGAGCACCAGAACTGCCGCGATATCAAGAGCGTGAAACAGAAGGCCGGCAAACAGCGTGTGCAAGCGAAACGCCTGAATCGGGAAACCGTAGATCAGCACCACATACGTCTGTTGATCCGCCAGCAACGTCTGGAATGAGATCCAGCCGAAGACGAGTGGAAAAGTAATCAGAGCAGCTAGGACGCATCCCCAGAAAAGCAGTTGGTGCATCCACCAGCGCAAGATCGAACGGCGCCTGATAAAAGTTTGAGACGCCAGGTGGGTTGTTGCCAGGCGTACTAGCCGCGCCGTCCCGCGAAACATGCCCTCCTTGAGGAAAAGCTGCCAACCACGTTCCCAATACAGACGCGTTGGTGGTTTATCGAGCCACACGCGGTAGTGGTACACGACGCCCCATGTCGCAAAGACCGTAGCGAACGTGTAAATGACGAGTGCTGCATCGAAATTCTGAAGGTTACGCGATCCGACGACGATTGCAGTCGCCAACAAGCCGGTGAAGAATGTGGCCGTAACACCCGCTCGAATGCGATCCGCCGTCCGGGTGAACGATGGCGGCAGTGCCAGTTCAGTGGCTTGCTGCTGACCCAAGAAAACCGCTGCATTGATACGCCATAGAACGGCAGAAAGAAAAGCAAGCAGAGCGAAGCCGGGCCAAATGGTGTGCAAATGATCGCGAAAAAAACCCAGCAGCAAGGGTGGGAAAAAGCCGCCGAGGCCGCCCATGGCTCCGACCAAGCCCGTAACCGTTCCGACCTCCTTCGGGAAGTACTGGGGCACGAGCTTGAAGACCGCGCCGTTGCCATTGCCAAGCAAGAAGGCGCACCCAAGTGCGCCCACGGTAAACGGCAACATCGAAGGCCACGCCAGCAAGAGGGCCAACGGAATGATCCCAAGGAAAACGGCTTGCAGAACGCGAGCGCCTCCGATTTTATCCGCTATCCAACCCCCCAGCGGCCGAGCCAGGGTTGCCAGCACCACAAAACCGGCGGTACGAAACCCAGCGTCCGCGGGTTTGAGCCCGAACTGGTCTTTGAGCAAGGCCGGCAAATAGATCGAAAATGCAACAAATCCACCGAAAGTCAGGAAGTAAAAAAGGGAAAGCACCCACGATAACCGTTCACGTGAGAGAAGTTGCAGCATTGTCCCCAAGCTGGAAGGCCGCACTGTCTTTGGGGAATCGCGAGCGAGTAGAAAGAATGCAATACCCCAGATGACCAGCAGGGCCGCCATGAGTCGAAAAATGTTTTGCCAGCCCACCGCCACGGCTAGAACTGGCCCGAGGAATACGGCAGCCGATTGACCGATATTGCCGAGGCCGTAAATGCCGAGCGCGCCTCCCTGTCTTTCCGGTGGAAGCCAGCGGGAAACAAATCCCATTCCGACGGCAAACGAGCTTCCAGCTGCGCCTAAGAAAAACGCGACATACAGGAGCATCCTATAGCTGGCGACCATGGGCACGACATAGGCGGGTGCGGCGACGATAATCATCAGCAGCGCAAAAACCGCCCTGCCCCCAAAGCGGTCTGCGAGCATCCCGGTTGCAACCCTTAGCAATGCGCCAAGAAGAACAGGCACTGCCACAAGGAAGGCCGTCTGAGTCGCAGTCAAGTGAAACGCTTCTCGGAAACGCGGAGCGAATGCGCTGATCAGTCCCCATGCGGCAAAGCAAATAGCGAAGGAGAGTGTCCCGAGGGCTAGCTGGAGGTTTGCTCGAGAACTGGCTGCACCTTCGTGACTACGCTCGCGGAGAGGTTTTGGCCTTGAAGTAATCGCCGCCTTTGGCGCGCACATCATCCGTCCCCCACTGAATTTCCTCATCGATCTTCTGCATGCGTGGAATGTGCTTGGAGCAATGGATGTATGCTTCCAGAACAGATACCACAACCCACCGCTCGGGACCGCGCCCCGTCGCAGGAGGGATATCCTCGCGGGCGGATTCGGACGCAGATGCAACACTAAGAAATTCGTCATTATCAACGATCCGGGCCCGTCCATTGACATGGAGCCCGATCCGGTCGGTGAAATCTAGGAAGAGAAGCCCAACGTGCGGATTCTCGGAAATATTGCCAAGGCTCGACATCACTCCGTTCCCTCGGTACTCAGGATACGCAAGAGTTTTTTGGTCAAGCACGCGAATGAATCCAGGCAATCCTGCGCGAAAAGAAGAGTCGGCTTCTCCGTGCCTATCGGCAGTCCCAACAAACATCATTTCCTGCTTGGTGACGAAAGCCTGCATCAAGGGGTTGAGGTAACCGAGTACCTGATGGCGATAGAAGCCATTCGCGCGTGAGGTTGTATTGCACTTTTCTTGAAGCTCATGCTCTCCAGTAGATCCCGGGAGCGCAACTGCTTCAGGCGTTGACATAATCGTAGTTAAGCTCCTTTTTCTTTTATCGTGGGATGGGCTCACTGAAGGTCAGCTTGGTGCTCGAGTCCCACTCTTCAGCATGCACAGCTACTTCACAAAAAAAAGAACAGACGCAACCAATGAGAAACTAGCCTTTGTTGGTCTTCGTTTCTGTTTGTTTCCTTCCTATTCGGGCGTTATGTAAATGCTCAGGGAACACCACGGCTAAAGCGCGTAATAAACCAATTGTCCATGGGAAGCTAACTGCGGCGGGGGGGCACTAGCTAATTTGGGTGCAACTGTCGACTCGTGAAGTCAAACTTCTCGGGCTCCGGCACGCTTCGCCAGTTCAACAAAAGGGTTCGCATCGCCATTCAGTGTTGATCGCTCGATTGATGCACTGATTCCTCCGGTGCTCCTTTTCTTTATGACTTCAACTTCAGCCATCACGAGTAAGACGCTTAACGGCTGCGGGAGATTACAAACCGTTTGTCAAACTCTTGTCATCAAATGCGACTAAGATCGCCGAGCTGCCAAACCAGGTTTCAGCAACTGCTAAGCAACAACTCGCAACCCACAGCCAGCAGGCTTGTTTACTCGGAACTTTCCGGCCCCGGGATGAGCTGGCAGATCCAGAATTCTTAATCTCTATATCAAGCGGCGACTTGAATGTGTTGCCGGCGGTGGCCCTGAACTTTGGGAACTTGGTCGCGAAGGTACTCCCAATAACAATTTCCTCCGCCGCGATGGTGAAAGAAAAGGGGCGGCTGATTGGGATTGGGATTTTTGAACTTGACGAACACTTCTCCACTCTCGATAATCCGGCC
>Ga0210406_10002281_pt1 | contig 22159 bp, 21 predicted proteins | sample IncBWC30MmetaG_FD_155454 | JGI IMG/M metagenome (GOLD analysis project Ga0210406, IMG submission 155454) | Forest soil microbial communities from Barre Woods Harvard Forest LTER site, Petersham, Massachusetts, United States - Inc-BW-C-30-M | ecosystem: Environmental > Terrestrial > Soil >...
CAGCACGTCCGCGTCGATCTTGTTGTCCCGGAACTTCTCCTCGTATTGGCCGAGCCCAAGACCGCGAAGCCACCCGCCGACGTCCAATGCCGTCGCTCCACATGGATACATAGCGTAATCGCCGACCGGAGACGTGTCCAGCGGCGTGGCGCGAACGCTCCTTTCAGGCGATTGAAAGTGCGTCTTGGGTCGAATCGATCCTTTTCGCTGAACAACCGCTGTTCGCCCCGCATTGCTATCATCCACACGGTCGTCTTTGTTCGCCGTGTTTCTCGTGGTTGGGCGACTGCTGCGGAGGGCTGTGGTCGACCCCGGTTTCGGTCGAGGCCATGCCGAGGCCAACCTCAGCTAAAGTTGGCGTGAGCGCCTATGGAATCTGGCTGCGTGAGACGTCATTCCGAATTTGTGTTGCTACAGCATCCCAAAACGCGAACCGGCCTCGAGATCGCGAACGGCGGGCTTTTTGCAGTTCCAATAACGCCGTCCTTCGGCTTGGCTCATGTCTTTGCTCTTCCGGGGATTTGTCGAACCGACCGAACCGCGACTGTAGCAGCATCATCTTGGGCCCGCCCGGAATTTGCCTTTCATTCCTCGGGGGCAGGCGGACGTCGTTGAATCACGCAAAGCGCTCCGTCAGGAACGCGTGGTCCTTGTGTCTTCACGTCATCAATCCCATAGACTGCCTGGAGCGCCCGGAAAATCGGGGACAATCGAAGCCACGACAAACCGCTCGGCCCGCGATGCAGCCCTGGTTCATTCCGATGTTCTACGTGAGCGGCGCTGTGGTGGGCGGGCTCGCGCTGCCGCGAATCGAGCAGGCTTATCTCTCCAGCTATGCCCTCGCTTTGTCGGTGGCCTCGGCGCAGGCGCTCCTCTCGGCCGCGGCTTCGGGCATGATGGCGCTGACCGGAATCGTTTTCGCCATGGCTTTCGTGATGGTGCAATTCAGCGCGATCGCCTATTCCCCTCGGCTCGTGCTCTGGTTCGCGCGCGACCGGACGCTGTTCCACGCACTGGGCGCGTTCACGGCGACTTTTATCTATGCGCTGTTCACGCTCGCCTGGGTGGACCGCGGCGGCTCAGCAAAAGTCCCGCTGTTCTCAATGTGGCTCGTCGGGATCATGATCATTGTCAGCATGCTCCTGTTTTCAAGGTTGATGCAGCGTCTAGGCGACCTTCAGATCGGCAACGTGCTTCACCTGCTCGGCGACCAGGGGCGCGCCGTCATCGGGGAGATGTTCCGCGGCCCGGACGATGCGTCGGCCGCCGCTCATCCTGCCAAAGGCAGGGCGAGCACGGCGCGGCTTGGCCACGTGACCCAAACGGTGAAGTATGTTGGCAAACCCCGCACCGTCGCGAAGCTCGACGTAGATTCCCTTGTCACGCTGGCGCGGGAGGCGCGCGGGACGATCGTGATGGCGTGCGCGGTCGGCGATACGCTGGTCGAGGGTTCGGGTCTCCTGCATGTTCACGACTCGGGAACGCCGCTGCCGGAGGACGCACTTAGGCGCGCCGTCCATCTTGAGCGCGAACGAACCTTCGAGCAGGACCCAAAATATCCGATCCGGCTTCTTGTCGATATCGCCATCAAGGCGTTGTCGCCGGCGATCAACGACCCGACGACCGCGGTCCAGACTATCGACCAGCTCGAGGACCTCCTGCGCCGTCTCGGCGCGGCGGAACTGGACGCCGGCTACGCCGTCGATGAGAGCGGCGCTCTGCGGCTGTTGTTCCCGATGCCGACTTGGGAGGACTATCTCAGCCTCGCGTTCGATGAGATCCGGCACTTCGGCTCGAATTCGGTTCAGGTCATGCGGCGAATGAGGTCCGCCCTAGTTGGTCTCGCGGAATCGATGCCGAGCCAAGAACGGGTGGAGACGGTGCGACGTTATCTGGAGCACCTGGACCGTGTCATCGGCGCCTCGCCGTTCGACGTCGAGGACAAGAGGATGGCGCGCCAAGAAGACCGGCAGGGCATCGGCCTGTCTCGGCGGCAATCGGACGCGACCTGAGCCGTTTTGGGTCGTCGAAGGCTCAATCTTCGGACGCGACCGGAACTCGACCCTCCCGGATCGCTCGTTCACGGTAGGAGCACACGGACGCCGTCGCCGCCGTCGCCGCCTCGCTGTCGAGTAGGTTGAGATGGCGGGCGGCGATGACGATGCTGGCCGCCAGTCGCTTGACGTCCCACTCCCAGGGAGCCGGCAGGGTTTCGTCGAAATCGTTGATGTCGAAGAAAATGTTGCGCTCCGGCGTGGCGAAACCACCGAAATTCATAAGGTGAGCATCGCCGCAGGCCTGCACGCGAAGTCCGGACGTCGGGGTCGACGCCAGATCGGCCGCCATGACCGCGGCCGCGCCTCGATAGAAGGCGAAAGGCGATTGGGCCATGCGGGAGAACCGGATCGGGATCAGCTCCGGGATGCGGCCTTCGTTGGACTCCCGCAGAAGCTCGATCGGATCGCGCCGATCCTTGGGCGGCTTCCAGCCGCCATGCGCGGCACGCGGCGTCGCGTTGCGCAGCGCATTGCCTGCGGCGCGCCGTTCTTCCACGGATACGTAACCGCCAGGAGAACCGACGGCCTCGTTTGCCAGCTCATGTTTCGTGTTCGACTTCCGCATGCTTTCGCTCCCCAGCCTTGATGCGGTTTCCGGTGTGACTCCGGGCGAAGCGGCCCGTAGGACGAGATTCGTCGATGCGGCGATCGCGTCAAGCGATCCTGGAAGTAAGTTCCCGCCCGGAATACATGCAATCAAATTGACTCATGCGTCGACGTAGACAGTGACGCCCGTGATTTGCAAAGGCGTTCGGCGTCGTGCGGCGTGGGTTGCAGTTCTTGACGGCGCTCATTCCAGCGAGTCTCGTCTTCGGGCCGACCAGACCGCCGTTCTGACGATTCTCCTGCTCGCGCTCAGGTGTTCAATGACGGGCCAAAGCCAAATGCGTGGCGAGGCGACCTGCGGCCCCGCCATGGTCCAGTGGATCGGGGCTTTGGTCGATTTGACCCATTCGCCACGCCCGCGGGAATGAACGGCGCAGGGCCTTTCATTGGCGACGGATTCTACGCAGGAGTGGCGCAAGCACGGCCGGATTACGCAAAGGACGTTGCCCTTGCCCAGCTTGTGAACTGGACGGCGTATCTCGCTCGCAACTAGATCGCGCGCTATGGATGAAATGCCGTGCAATGCGCGCATGATTCGTGATTCTACCTTTGCGGCATGGAGACGCCAATTATCTGATATGGGGAGGTTGGCGGCCTTTCTGCGCTGATGCGAACGATCGGGGCCATCAAGTCGTAGAAGATCGATGGAAAGAGTGGCAGATTGCTGATGCGCTTTGCGCGAAACCAATCGCAAATGGCCGCCTGGCCTTTGGTCAGGCTATAAAGATTGCACACCGCCCCGTGGTCTCCGAGGAAAAGGTCGGAAATGCTTTCCTGGCTGCGTCGCCGGCGCGAGACAGCTGAAAGGATAGACGCCGAGGCCGACATGCTTATCGGCGAGCTGGGCGTCGAAGCCTATGCCGAAGCGCGTCGAAGGGAATATGAGTCCAGCGGCGACGCGATCGCGCTTTGGTGGAGCCGGGTTGCTTTGGCGGTTGCTCATAAGACCGGCGAGCGCATCGGACTCGATACCTCAACCCGCTTGGCGGTGAATGCCGTTTTCGCGCCTGGTCGCGAACACGCCGGGCCGCAACCCTCAACCTTTCAGCCGGATCGATGAGCTGAAGGGCATCCTCGCCCTCAAGCCATTTCGGGTCCAGTTAATCAGCGTGGCAGCGGATCGCGGACCTTCAATTGTGACCGAAGCCGAGATTCAAGCTTCGGATGCGTCGGCCGCAATCGTCGCCGCCGCGAAGATCGCAATGCCGCCCCGAACGATCGGATTGAGAATCCTCGACAGTGAAGGTCGCGAGGTCTTTAGTCGACGGAGGGGCGATCGCTCAAGGAAGCGCAAATGATCGAGAAACCGCCCGAAGCATATCGCCGGCTATTCCTTGGGAGGGACGCTGCCCGAGCGTCGCTTCGGCGCGTCGGCTGATGAAACCAAAGCTACGTCGAAGGCATGCGTCTGCCCCGCACATGCCTCAAGCCGCGTTCGCTGCGTTGGGTATCAACCGATCACGAACTGTAACCCCACCGCTGTTTCCAGCGTGGCGCTCGCCGCATGCAAGGAAACAGCCCAGGTCTGGTCGCCGACAACCCCGTCCTGCACGACGCCGCCCCAGGCCTGAAACGCCACAACGGAGGCTTTCGTATGCGGCCCAAAATTGCCGTCGATCCCCTGGGGCGTGGTGTTCCACTGCCCCCGGCGCGCCGTTGGTAAGCAATGTCTGCAAGCTACTGACGACCGCTCCCGTCGAGCCCTCTTGCAGCGTCGGCATCGGACCTCCGTCCGGCAGAGCCGCCCACGTGGCCGGACCGACGATCCCGTCAATTGTCAATCCCGCGCCCTGCTGGAACCGTTTGACTGCTGTCTCCACTTTCGGGCTGAGGACGCCGTAGACGGCAGCCCCAAGATTATTTCCGAAGCCTGTGCCGGCCTTATCACCGCCCACCACAGGCCACGCCTCCCGCCCTCGGCGCGACGCTCCGACGACGGCACGGACGCGCGGCGCAGTGCGGAGCGCCCCATCAAATAGCTCGTCTCGCCGTTCGGGCGCTCAACAGGCGCCTGGCCGTCACACGTGTTCGAGGCCTTGTGCGAGATCCGAAGTCAAGTCTTCCACGTTCTCAATGCCAATCGAGATGCGGATCAATGCGTCAGACAGTCCAATCTCCTCGCGCAATTCGCGCGCAACGCCCGAATGTGTCATTGACGCGGGATGCGAAATGAGCGTTTCGGTGCCACCTAAGCTAACCGCCAGCTTCATCACCTGGAGACGGTCGAGCAGCGCGAAAGCTTCCTTCTCGCCGCCTTTGACGTCGAAAGCGAAAGTCGAGCCCGGCGCGGAACATTGCCGGTCAAACACCGACTTGCGGGGATCGCCCTCCTTGAGGAAGCCGAGGTAGTGCACCCTCGCTATCTTGGGATGGCCCGCCAGATATTCCGCGACGAGACGGGCATTGTCGTTCGAGCGAGTCATGCGGATCTCAAGCGTTTCAAGCGAGCGCATCAGCATCCAACAAGAGTTGGGATCAAGTTGCGTGCCGATGGAGCTGCGCCAGCCCATGACCTGTTTCACGAGGTCGACGTTGCCGCTGATGCTGCCGCCAACCAGATCGCTGTGGCCACCGACATACTTGGTCAACGAGCACAACGAGATGTCAGCGCCGCATTTCAACGGCGTCTGAAACATCGGACCCAGCATCGTGTTGTCGACAACAACGGGGGGTCTATATCCCTGCGCCGTGGCCAGCTCATCGGCTATAGCCGCGCATGCGGCGAGATCAACAAGACCGTTGGTCGGATTGGCCGGCGTCTCGACCAGGATCAACCCTACTCTGCCCTTCGCGCGAGCTGCCTCGGCCGTCTTGCGCATATCGGCGAAATTAATCCCGTCGGCGAAGCCGAAAGCGGTCAATCCGAAGGCGCCCATCTGCTTCTGGAGCAGCGTCTCGGTGCCGCCATAGAGAGGCCGACTGTGCACGATGGTGTCGCCCGCCCGGAGAAACGCGAATAGGGTCGTCGAAATCGCCGCCATCCCGCTCGCGAAGACGGCGGAACGCTCGGCCTGATCCCAGATCGCCAGCCGATCTTCGAGGATTTCGAGATTTGGGTTGTTGAAGCGCGAATAGACCAGGCCCGATTTCTCGCCCGGGCGCGGCTGACGGCGACCGGATGTCAGGTCGAAAAAATCCTTGCCTTGCTGGGCGTTCTCGAAAACGAAGGTCGACGTGAGGAAGATTGGTGGCTTGAGCGAGCCTTCCGAAAGGCCTGGCGCGTAGCCGTAGCCCATCATCAGCGTCTCTGGATGCAGTCGTCGATTGGCGATGCGGTCCTTGTGGTAGCCGTCTTCCACCAAGGCTATCTCCTCTTCGCGCATCTGGGCTGCGTCGACCGATGGCACAAGCCGGCGGCGGCGGCGGCTGACTATACGCGACGTGGGGAGCCGTTAGATCACCTTTTACCGTTGCGGGCGTGGGAGGATACAGAGGCGTACCGCTTCCGCAAGTTCGTTTGTCGCTTCGGATCAACTGACCTCGAACTACAAGTCTCCCTCCGTTTCCAGCGTGGCGCCCGCCTCATTCAAGCAAACAGCCCAAATCTCGTGGCCAACGATCCTGTTCTGCGCCTCGCCCGCCAAGGCCTGAAGCGCCAGCGCCTCGGTCGCGTCACGCCACTCGCCGGCCAAAACCCCTTCGAGTAAAACCCGAGCCCGCTTCACGGCGTCAAGCAGAGCGTGTTCGTCGCAGCCGCCGTTCGGGTCCAAGAGAAAAGGCTCACGATCGCTCGGGCTCATACAGTCCCAAATCTCGGAGCTGTTGAGCCGTTCGGTCGTGCCATCTTCGTCATTGCGATTGCTGCGCATGACGATCTCCGCGACGGCTCCCGCGACGGAAAAGCATCGGTTCTGTCGCAGGCTCAGATTTCCGTCGTAGTATTCGCACATGCCGTCGTATCGTTTCTGATGGATGAGAGCCTCCTGCGCGTTCGGCGAAGCACCGGGGTCGAAGCTTTTCCATATATGCGCGTGACATGCGGCGCCGAAATGTTGCGCGACGACAAAGTGCCCGGCTTCGTGAGCGCAGAGGTTCTGTAGGGCGCGCTCGACCCTCTGGTCGAACGTCGGCATTGTCGTTGTCATAGGCATGCTGGCCTCCGGGGCGTTGCGTTCGGAGGATTGACGTTCTTGGACGTCATCGCGCGCCTGAAAGCTTCGGGGCAGCGGCCGGCCGCGGCGAGCGGTAAAGACAAGGGGGCCAGAACGTGCTTTGATTGTGCCGGTCATACCGGCAGCGCCATCATTCATTGTGGTTCTCCTGTTAGTAGCTCACTTTTGAGGGTCCCGCGGCCCCCACCAGCGCGGCGTCGCAGTGGCCGCCCTTCGGGCCTTCCTCGCGAGATATGCGGCTACCGTCTTCGGCTTCTTCGCGGTAATTAACTGTATGAAGGCCAACTCTTCGACGGGCTCCAGATCCTTGGGATCGAGCCCCAGCCGGCCAATCACATACTGCGCTAATTCGATGGAATTCGGCTCGACCTCGGACGTGATGATCCTCTCCATCGCCTCGTCGAGGATGGACATGTAGATGTCATCATCGCAGGGATAGATCGGACCATTTTTTTTTGCGCAGATTCATTTGGCAGTCTCCGTGAGGGTTGCGGTTAGAGAGGGCTGGACCGCTCCAGCCTGGGGCCAGGATCGTCGTCGCCACCGGCCGGGAAAATGAAAGCCGCGACGAGGGCGAGGAGGGTCAATCGTGCCGCCTCTGGTATGGCGCACGATGCTATCGAGGATCATCTGTCGTTCTGCCTCGGTCACCCTCGAGGGAGGCGGAGGCCCGTCGGGATATTCGCGCGCAAAGTACTCTGCAAACGCGTGCAAGCCGCACGGGTTGGCGGTCGCAAAGTCGCGGGCAGCTTTCTGGCGCCGCTCGGCCTCGGAAATTCCAGCCTCTGCCGCAAGATCACAAAGCCCCTCCCAGCGCGCGCCGATCTCCCATATTTCTTCTTCGGTCATTTGCTGAACGTCGGCGATTTGCTCGACCAAAACCGCCTGGAGAGTTTTGTGGCACTCAGCCTGATCGATATGAGCCCTCGCGGCGCGCGCTTCTTCGGCAACGCGAATTTGCGCCCGACCGGCCTTGTCCGGCTTCGCCGCGAAGTTGACCTTCTTCGCCTCGGGCTTGATGGCGGTCGTCTCGGGTAAGATCATGCTGCCGCCGCCCCCGGCCGCGATTCTGCCGGCCTGGACGCTCCTGATTTCGCCTCGCCCCAGTTCGGGCCGATATACGGCTCGACGAGTCCATTGAGTGGGGCGGGGAACGTCTCGGCAAATGCATCGACCATCGCCTGCTTGAGAATCGCGGCAGCGTGATCGGCGTCTTCGACGGCGACCTCCAGGACGATCTCGTCGTGAAGCCAGCCGACCGGACCGCCGTCGATCCCGGCTTCGAACAGCCGCTCGTCGACATAGGCGAGCGCCAGCATCGCGACGTCGGCGCAGGCGCCCTGCACCGGCAAGTTTGCGGCGGCCGTGTAGAACGACCGGCCCTGCCTGAGGCGGGACTGGGGAAAGAGACGTCCGACCCCGCGCGCCGCGTCGCGGCCGATGACGATGCAACGGCGATCGACGCACCGCTGGTAGTGGTCGTTACGCCAGCGCACGGAACCGGGGTAGGAGGCTTCGAACGCCCTCAGCTGCGCGCGCGCTTCGGCGATCGAGAGCCTGACGGCATAGCCGGCCCAGGCGCTCAGCGTGAGCTTGTAGGGGCCGATACCGTAGATCGAGCCGAAATTTGTCGCCTTCGCAGCCTGCCGTTCCGCCTTGGTCACATCTTGAGGGCGCTTGCCGCTGACGCGGGCGGCCGTAATCTTGTGGAGGTCGTCCCCGCGCCGGAAAGCCTCGGTCATGGTCCGGTCGCCGCTGATCGCGGCGGCCGCGCGCAATTCCATGCTGGAATAGTCGGCGACAACCAACATATTGCCTGGCTCAGGCACGAAAAGCGCCCGGAAATCGGCGCGCTCCGAGCTGCGCGGGATCTGCTGCAGGTTCGGTTGCCTGCAGGTCGCCCGGCCGGTATTCGCGCCCGCGACCTGATAGCTCGCATGTACGCGGCCGGTGACCTTCGACACACGCGCGGCCAGGGTCGGGCCAAAGTCTTCGGCGAGCTTGGCGAGCTTCACCACCTCGATCAGCGCCGCGATCGGCGGGTAGTCAGGCGCGGCGCGCTGCAATTCCGTCCGTTTGGTGGACAAGGCCCCGTTGCGCGGCGTGCGCTCCCAGGCGTCCAGTTCGTCCTGCGGCAACAAAGTCTCGAGCAGGCGCTCTTTTTCGCGCGGCGTCTTCGGCAAGCCGGCGTCGGCTAGGTCGTCACGGCCATTAACGCGACAGGCGTCGACATAGGCGGTTTCAGCCTCGTGAACCCGGCATTCCAGGTCTTCAACGAGGCGGCTGTGCGCCGCGACATCAAGCCGGAAACCGCGCAACTCCATACGCGCGACGGCAGGAACTGCTGACAGCTGAATTTCATATGCGCCGCGCTGGACGCCGAGCGCCGGCAATATCTTCAGCGCAAGACGGAACACCGTGACGGCGTCGGCGGCCGCGTACTCGAGTTGCGACCGGGTGAGACCGGGCGCGCTCCAGTCGCCGGCCTGCTCGGCCTTGTCGAGAACGACATCGAGATAGTCGGCGCAGGCGTCGGCGAGGCTCATGCGCCGTTCACCAAGGAGAAGCCGCGCGGCCTGCATCGTGCAGTGGATCTCGCCCAGTTCGACGCCAGCATGCTCGAGATGCTTTAGTTCGAATTGCGCATTGTGAGCGACGATATTGAGGCCATCGAGCAGCCTCAGCGCGCTCTGGCCGGCGCGGGTGATGTCGACGACGTAGACTTTGCCGCCGCCGCCATAGAACTGCACGAGCCGGATCGAGGAGCGGTGTGGATCAAGCGCCGCCTGCCCCGCCATCTTGCGGCGCGCATCAAGCGCCTTCAGGTCCGTGGCCGCGGTTTTGGTGTCGACAGCCGGCGCCTTGGCCTTCCTTAGCGCCGCGAGCCTGCCCTTGGCGGCGGCGATCAGGAGGGTCAGTTCCTTCAGCCGCGCCCGCTCCGCCGGATGAGCGGCCGTCTCGACGTCAAAACCGATGGGCCGGCCCCTGGGGTCGCGCACGACGGCGACGACCGCGATCGCCGCTTCCGCCGTCGTCGCGCAATAGGCGATAAGCGGCAGGACCAGCCGAGACAACGAGGGGACGGCCTCGACGCCTGCCGGGGCTGAAGCCGCCTCCCCACCGCCGGAGACGCAGGTCTCGTCCTCCAGCCGCTGTTCCATGCGTTCAGCCCTCGGCCTTCGGCGGTCTGTGGCGTCTCACAGAAACGCCATGAGGAAATCCCACTACACGGTCGTCATTAGGAATAGCAGAAGCAGTTTGTCGCACATGCGGCGCATTTTGTCCCTGCTCCGCGGAGAGCGTCTCGGCGGCCTCTTCGTCGACCATGACGATAGGAGGCGCCTCATTTTGCTGGGGCCGCACAATGGCGGGCTACCAGAAGCATCTCTGCGAACGGAACACGTTGGGCTGTCCTGGGACTGATGGGGACAGTCAGATTTGGGTGGGACGTACTCGCTCTTCACGTCATAAGTATCTGACTCACCATGACTATCACCGTCCTGGGGCGGATGGGACGGTTGGGACGGATTTTTCTGACCTGTATGAGAAGACGTAGAGGTATTGCCCGCAGCATAATTCCGTGTTTCCGAAGGCAACCGTCGGCCAAGGTAGCGGCTGAAAGAGTCCTCGAAGTGCCGTTCGTGATAACCGCGGGCCTGGACGGCGCCTTCGCGCCACTTTCTCGGCGCGATCTTCTCAGGGTCGTCCGGCATGAAGTCGGCGAGGTGCTTTTTAAGAAAGTACCCGTCAATCTCGACACAATCGCGTTGTGGTGCGCCCACAGTTATCTTTTGCGCAACGAGGTTTTCGGGGTTCGCGGCCAGCGTTCATAATCCCGAGCAGGTCGGATTTCTCGTCACGGAAAACATTATCCGCTTCGTCGATGGTAAGTGTGACACCAATCTCGTCAACGACCCGGAACAACGACGACGATGTGATCGACGAAGCCATGCGCGCGTCACACGCCATCATCTGCACGCACTTGAGCGCAGTGGATTTGCCGCATCGCTTGAGCGGACTTTGAAAGGCCAACAGTGGCGTAAAGCCGAAGGTAGTGGCTCCGACATTCGAATCCTTCGCGAAATCAATGCGCCCACGGAGGCCGCATGATGGCGACCCGGCGCAAGCCGCGTGAGCCCGACGTCCGGCTCGTGTTCGATCGGCTGAGCGACGACGCGCTGCTCGATGATTTTCAGGTTGGCCTGCTCGCGGGTCGGTCGTCGACGACCATCAAACGATGGAGACGGAACCGCCAGACGCCGCCTGTTGTCATGCTCAACGGCGCTCCTCGGTTCAGAGTCGGTGATATCCGGCCGTGGCTGAAGGGAGACTATCCGCCTGTCTAAACAGAAGGCCGCCCGCATCTTACGAGGCGGACGGCGAGCTCGTGAAGGCATAATCCCCAATTTGCCCCGATATCACGGCCCCACCGATCACGCCAGACCGATGCCGACGGCTCCTTTGATGTTCTTGAAGGAGTTGATGCAGGATGCCCCGCCAGAAGACTGCCGCCGGCGCTTTCGGGTTGTCGGCTGAAGACGCCGCCCGTCTTGATACCTGGGTCGTCGAGATCGCGGACAAGCATCTTGGAGAGGTCCGCCCGGAAGCGAGCGGCGGGTGGCGCGCCGGAGAGGAAGCGCTTCAGCTGCGCCACTGCGTCGTCAAGCACCCCGCCGAGATCCAGCACCGGGTCGGGCCACGGCTCGATCCGGCCTTGAAGACGGCGGAATTCGGGGCGCTCAACCCGCGTCGCCGCGTGCCGGTCCTGGTCGACGACGATTTCGCGCTCGCCGAATCCGCCGCGATCGTCGAATATATCGAGGAGCGCTGGCCATCGGGGCCGGCCCTTTTCGCCCGCGATCCGCGTCAGCGCGCGATTCAGCGGCGCATGGTGCGCGAAGCCGATGACTATCTGGCCGACCTCGGGCAGCGTCTGGCGTCGGGCGAGGGCTCGGAGGGCGCACTAAGTCGCCGGCGTCGAACGACAGCGTCTTGCGATGATAGGGAATACCCTTGTGTTCAAGCGCGAGCCAGACCCGCCACGCATAGGGCGAGCCTGACCCGTAATAGAAACGAACCGACAACCGGTCAGACTTTGACCGTCGAGGCCTCATAAATCTCATCGACGGCTTCGCTGAGTTCCTCGTCGAACTCGGCATCGGACATCGAATGCTTGAGACCCTCGGCGAGCGCGCGTGAGAAGCTCGCAATCATGCCGTGATTTTTGGCGAGACGCTCGCAGGCGTCGTCCCGCGTATAACCGCCAGACAGCGCAACAACGCGTACAACCCGCTTGTCGTTGATCAGGGGGGAATAAAAGTCAGGGACGTCGGGGATCGTCAGCTTCAGCATCACCTTGCGGCCAGCGGGCAAGGCCTCGAGCCCCTTCGTCAATTCGTCGAGCAGGATCCGCTCGGCGCCGGCTTTGTCGGGGCTCTTGATCGACACTTCCGGCTCGAGGATGGGGGTTAGCCCATGACTCGCGATCTGTTCGCCAAACTCGAACTGTTGCTTGGCGATGGCGGCGATGCCGGTTTTCGACGCCTGGTTGATGACCGAGCGCATCTTGGTGCCGAATACGCCAAGCTTGCTCGCCCGACCCAGGAGCTTGTCGAGGTCCGGCATCGGCTTCATCAGGCTGACGCCATCCTTCTCCTCAGCAAGCCCCTTGTCGACCTTGACGATCGGAACGACGCCGCGTTCCTCCCACAGGTAGGTCGGGACCGGCTTGCCCTTCGCCTCGCCGTCCATCGTGCGCTCAAACAGGATGGCGGCTATGACCTTGTCGCCGGTAAAGGAGGGGGCGGTGATGATGCGCACGCGCATCTGGTGCACGAGGTCGTACATCTTGGCGTCGTCGTCTTTGTAGTCGCTCTCCGGAATCCCGTAGAGCCGCAACGCGCCGGGGGTCGATCCGCCGCTCTGGTCGAGCGCGGCGATGAAGCCGGGCTTGCTCGACATCTGCGCCATCATCTTGTCGTTGGCCATGGCGATGATCCTCGCGTTCGATGTTGTTGCGCCTCGGGAGCGCTGGCTCGTGCAATGGGCCCGACGGGACGCGAGCGTCAAGAGCGCCGAGCGCTCGGTACCGCTTCGCCTCAACCGAAGTCGTCCGTGCCGCAGTCTATCATCGAATGGGTGACTGTCACGCGACGCAGTTTCCCTTCGCGCGAGGTGGGAAGGTAGGATTTCGCGCTAGTCCGCGAGCGGCTGGCGGGATGCCCATTTAAAGCCGCGGCAAGAAGCCGGACGCCGCTACAGCTCAGCCGAGATCTCGAAAAGCCACCTTCCAGTCAATCAATTCTGAATTTCCTTTGCGAGCAGCAGAAATTGTGCTATCGTGCCTGAGTACGAGGGTGCCACTCGCGCCCGGGTGCGGGACGGCGGGTGGCGAAATCGGAAGGGGAAAGATTTTTTTCTTTGGATTCGCTGTAACCCGTTGAAAAGCCCCGATTCGGCCAAAGAAATCCAAGGAATTGCAAGCCTTTTTGCTTGGATTGATTTGGTTTTGCTTGGTTTTGCTTGGAGGGAGAGGGACGCTCTCACCCGCCCTTAATCAGCACGCCTGCAGGCAGGCGGCCCGCCAGGTCGCGCCCGGCTTCGCGCCCCAGTCGCTCGGCATCCGCAGGCGCGCCCTCGGCGGCGACATCAAAGCGCTCCGAGCCGTCGGGGCGCAGCACTTCGCCCATGAGCCTGAGCCTCCCGCCCTCGATACGGGCGAGGCCCGCGATCGGCGTCCGGCACGAGCCCTCGAGCTCGGCCAGGAAGGCGCGCTCGGCCGTCAGCGCCACTGAAGTCTCGCGGTCGGAGATCGCGTTCAACGCTTCGAGCACGCGCGTGTCGCCCCCACGCGCCGTGATCGCGATCGCGCCCTGACCGGGAGCGGGCAGGAACTTATCAATGTCGAGCACAGCGCGAGCGCGATGAGCGAGACCGAGCCGCTTCAAGCCGGCGAACGCGAGCAGCGTAGCGCCGACCGCGCCCGACTCGGCCTTGTTCAGCCTCGTCTCGACATTGCCGCGCAGGAGCACCGGCTTGAGGTCGGGGCGAAGGCGCAAAGCCTGGGCCTGACGGCGAAGCGAGGCGGCGCCGAACGTCGCCCCGCGCGGCAGGCCCTCGACCGAATCGGCCAAGGCGGAGATCAGCGCGTCGCGAACGTCTTCGCGCCGCAGATAGGCGGCGATAACGACGCCGTCGGGCATGAGCGACGGCAAGTCCTTGGCCGAATGCGCCGCCGCGTCGATCGCGCCGGCGAGGAGCGCGGCGTCGATTTCCTTGGTGAACAGGCCCTTGCCGCCGGCCTCGGCGAGCGGACGATCCTGGATCCTATCACCGGTCGTCCGAATGACCTGAAGCGCTATCCGCTCGATCTCCCACCCATGCGCCTCTGCTAGGCGAAGTCGCGTTTCGTTCGCCTGCATGAGCGCCAAGGGCGAGCCGCGCGTGCCAAGTGTGAACAAAGCAGGTGAGGTCATCGGCGCGGCGTGAGCTTCGAGAAAGATCCTGTCAAGCTCGGCTATTTTGGACGATCAGCGTGGCGAAAAGTCCGTCGCAGCAATCGGCGGGTCTTGCCATGGAATGGCCGGAAGCATCGGTCAATACTCGCTGCCCTGTTGCTGTCCGCGCAACGCGATGCCATCTGTCAGCGGCCATGAAGAGCTTACTTCTCGCATTTGCCGTCGCGCTGGCGGCAAGCCCCACGCTTGCAGCGGAAGACGGCTATCCGCCGGGTCTGTTCGAGCATTCGCCCGTCGTTCCGGGACCGAACGATCCTTCCGATTCTCAAGGGGCCCCGCCAGACGCAGGCGGCCCGCCGGAAGCAGGCGGTCCGCCCGACGGGAACGCGTCGCTGGACGACTATTGCGCGCATATCGCCTCCCACACCTTCCACAGCCTTGCGGAAGTCAAGCGCGCGCACGCTCAATGCGATTCCCCGCAGGACAATCCACCGCCCGACCAGTGATCGAGGATTTCCGTCACGACGCCGCCTAAGGCGGCTGCGGTTCACATCCGCGCCAAGACGGCTTGCGCCTGTAAGGTCGCGCAATCCGCCCGCCGATAGCTCAGAGGTTCGGCGGCTTGTTTGGCGCGGCTTTGACGTCGCGCGCTATCATATTGGGGTCCGGATTGGCGACATTCACCTTGTCGCCGGTCTGTGTGGATTCGATTGGGCTGTCGACAAGCCGGTCAGACGGTAAAAGGCCAGACTCGATCTGCACCCGGTTTCCGAGATTGCGCCCGACGACGACCGGCTTCAAGACGACCTTGCCGTCGCCGTCGAGCGCGGCGACCTCCATCCCTTTAGCGCCAAAGAAGAGCGCGGTGAGCGGAACGGTGAGCGTGTTCGGGTCGGCGGGAATGTGGAAATGAACTTCGGCGAAGGAGCCAGGCCATAGCTTGCCGTCAGGATTGTCCGCCTGGAGCTCGACCAGGGCGGTGCGCGAAGTCTCCGTCACCGCGTTTGACGTCGACACAAGCTGCGCTTCAAAGGTCTCCTTCTGGCCAGGCAGATGCAGCGTGGCCTTGATGCCCGGTGCAAGCTCTCCGAGGAAGGCTTGGGGCACGTTCACAAAAATCCGCATCCGGTGGATGTCGGAGACCTGGAACATGGCGCGCCCCGTGTTGCCCCCTGCGTTGACGAGGTCGCCGATGTCGACGTTGCGCGCTGTCACCACGCCGTCGAACGGCGCCTTGATTTCCTCGAACGCGGTCAGCTCCTCAAGTCGCTTCACTGCCGATTGCTGAGCCGCCACATTCGCCTTAGCCACCGCGAGCCCAGCGAGCTGTGAGGCCGCGTTCAGGCGATCGTTATCGCCCTGTTGCTTACTCTGCCACCCTTGAACGACGAGCTGTGAGGTCCGCTGATCCGTTGCGTGGCCGAGCTCCGCGTTGGCCTGCGCTTGTTGGACCGCCGCCTGCAGCTGAACGAGTTGCCCCTTAGCCTGCTCGAGCTGTTGATCGAGATCCGGGGCCGAGATCGTCGCGAGAACCTCACCCTTCGTCACATGAGCGCCAATATCCTTGTTCCAGGCTGCGATGTAGCCGCTGGCGCGGGCAAAGAGTGAGCCGGTGTTGAACGCGGCGACATTGCCGGGAAGAACCAGCTCTTGCTGTCCAGGTCCGCGCTCGGGCTGCACGACACGCACCGTGGGAATGGTCTGGGCGTTGGTCCAGGCGGCGACCTCCTGCCTGCTCTTGGCGCGATCCATGATGCCGGAGACCGCGAGGCCGACGGCGCCGATCGCGAACACGCAGATGACAAGCAGGACCCGCCGCGTTTTGGGTTTGGGTGGAGTGGCGGGAGATTCAGTGGACATGAGAGCTCCGGATCAGGCGTGAGAGGGCAGCCCGACGAGGGGCTCCGCCGCATTGGCTTTGGCTTTATTTGGATTGGCTCGGTGCGCGATTGAAAACACGGTCGGCACGAACAAGAGCGTAGCGAAAGTCGCAAACGTAAGACCACCGATGACGGCGCGTCCCAACGGGGAATTTTCGCCGGCCTCGATGGCCATCGGCGCCATGCCGATGATCATGGCGAGCGCGGTCATCAGCACCGGCCTGAAGCGGGTGGCGCCGGCCTCGAGCGCGGCGTCGACCGCGCTCTTCCCCTCTGCGAGCTGTTCGCGCGCGAAGCTGACGACCAGAATGCTGTTCGCTGTCGCCACGCCCATACACATGATTGCTCCGGTCAGGGCGGGAACGGACAGGCTCGTCTGCGTGAGGAACAGCATCCACACGATTCCAGCCAATGCCGCCGGAAGCGCGGTGATGATCACGAAAGGGTCGAGCCAGGACTGAAAATTTACAACAATCAGAAGATAGATCAGCACGACGGAAAAAGCCAAGCCGACGAACAACTGATAGTAGGCGCTCTGCATTGTCGCCACTTGCCCCCGTATCGTGACTGTCGATCCCTTGGGCAGTTCGCCGCGCGCGTCATCGACAATCTTCTGGACGTCGGCAGCGACGGCGCCAAGATCCCGGTCCTGGGTCGTCGCGTAGATATCGACGATGTTACGAATGTTATAATGCGAGTTAATGGCGTTGAGCGGCTCAGGCGAAAAGGTGGCCAAACCGCCGAGCAGCTGGGTCGAATCGCTAGTTCTCAGCGGCACGTATTTGAGGTCGCCAAGCGTATCGATGCCATATTGCGGGGTTTGGACCGAAACGGCGTAGGAGACGCCATTGGAGCTCAGCCAGTAGGTCGGCGCTGTCTGTGTGCTGCCTGAGAGAGTCGTCTGAAGGCTGGTCGAGGCGTCGTTCTCGGTGAGCCCGACGACCCCGGCAAATTCGCGATTGAAGTCGACCTTCAGAGCGGGGTCCTGGAAAGCTTCCTGGATACGCGGATCGGCGATTCCGGGAACATGGCGAATCTTCGCAAGGAGCTTGGTGGCGAAGGCGCGACTCGCGTTGAGGTCATTGCCGGCGATCTGGACGTCGAGTGGCGCCGGCGAGCCGAAGTTAAGGATCTGGCTCACAATATCCGCCGGAAGGAAAGAAAAGGTCGTGCCCGGAAAGGCCTTCGGGAGTTGCTCGCGCAGGGTCTTCACATAAGCGTCGGTAGAGGTCGGCCCCTCGCGCAAACTCACAAGCATATCGGCGTCGAAGACGCCGATCGTTCCGGTGTTTTGATACGAGAGATTGATGCCACTCACTGGCAGGCCGATGTTGTTGACGACGCTCGATATCCGGTCGGGCGGGATGATCGAGCGAATCTTCTGTTCGACCTGATCTGTCAGTCGCGTCGTTTCCTCGATCCGGGTTCCGGTCGGCGCCCTCAGGTGGATTTTGAGCGCGCCGGAATCGATCGAAGGAAAAAAGTCCTGCCCAAGAAACGGGGCGAGGCCGAGCGATAGCAAGGCGAAGCAGACGAAGCCGCCGGAGAAGACGAAACGATGCGCAAGCGCCAGTCGCAAGAGGCCTAGGTAGCCCTGCCGAAACCGCTCGAAATGAGCCTCGAACCCTTGCTGAAAGCGACCAAAAAACCCGACGCGGCGCGGCTCGGTCGAATCGCCGCTTGTCGCGTGATGGTGCTGATTCTTGAGTAAGAAATGCGCCATCGTCGGCACGAGCGTGTAGGTGAGAATGTAGGAGGCGATCATCGCGAAGACCACCGCCATCGCCAGCGGACGGAAGAGATAGCCCGCCACTCCGCCCAGCGTGAGCAGCGGGACAAAGGCGATGCAGATGCAAAACAAGGCGACCGTCGCGGGCGGCATGATCTCGTTCGCGCCCTTGGTGATGGCGGTCAAAATATCCTCGCCATGCTCCATGTGGCGGTTGATGTTCTCGATCGTGACGGTCGCATCGTCGACCAGGATGCCGACGGCGAGAGCAAGGCCGCCGAGCGTCATGACATTGATGGTCTGGCCAAGCAGGGAAAGCGTGGTCAATGAACTCAGAACCGCAAGTGGTATCGAAACCGTGATGATGAGGGTCGATCGCCAGCTGCCGAGAAAGATGAGAATCATGAACCCTGTGAGCGTGGCCGCGATCAATCCCTCCCGCACGACGGCGCTGACGGAAGATCTGACGAAGTCGGATTGGTCAGCAACGAACTTGAGGTTGACGCCGGGAGGAAGCGTGGCTTCGATTGCGGGGAGGCGAGCCTTGATGCCCGAAATGATGTCAAGCGTGGACGCCGAGCCGATCTTGAGAACGGACATCAGAATGCCCTTGCGCCCGTCGAGCTGGACGACATTGGTCTGCGGCGGCGAGCCGTCGTGGACGAAAGCGACGTCGCGCATGAACACGACCGTGCCGTTGACCACCTTGACCGGCAGATTGTTGAAGTCAGCGACCGCTTTGGGGGAATCGTTCAGATCGACGGTGAATTCGTAGGAGCCGATTTTCTCCGTGCCGACCGGATTGATCTGGTTTTGCAAGGCGAGCGCCGCGCCGATGTCTGTGGCTGAAAGGTTGTGGGCGCGCAGCGCATTCTGGTCGAGGTCGATCTGCACTTGGCGCGTCGCTCCGCCATAAGCGAACGGAAGCTGGGCGCCTGCGACCGTCGTGAGCTGCGGCCGAATAAAATTCTGTGCGGTATCGAACAGCTCCACCTGGGAGAGAGTGTCGCTGGATAACGCTAACTGGATGATCGGGACGCTCGAGGCGTTATAGGCAAGGATGATCGGCGGCGTCGCCCCGGCGGGAAGCTGTTTCAGAATTGTTTGCGAAATCGACGTGACCTGCGCCTGGGCGGCGTTGATGTCGACGGTCGGCTGGAAGAAGATTTTGACAACGCCCATGCCGGGAAATGACTGCGACTCGATGTGTTCAATATCGTTGACCGTGGTGGAAAGGACGCGTTCGTAGGGCGCAACGATTCGGCCGCCCATGTCGTCGGGCGACAAGCCGGTGTAGCCCCAAACGACCGAAATGACCGGAATTCCGATATTGGGGAAGATATCGGTTGGGGTTCGAATGGCCGACATCACGCCAAAAATCATCACCAGAATCGCCATTACGACGAAGGTGTATGGACGCGCGAGAGCTAACCGAACGACGGCCGTCATCAACCTAACCTGTCATTGAATCGTCGCGCCCATTGTATTGCTCCAGGTTGGCGGCGGATCGCCATTGCCTGGCAGGGGCTGTCAACGCCTTCCGAGGTATAAGCGCAGATTGCTGCAGTGCGACATCAATTTGTGTTGACCTCTCCAGGAAGTGACCGAGCGCGTGCTCATTCTCGCGTCTCAGCCAACGCAACGCGCCGCCCACGAGAAACACGAGCGGGCCGGAGGACTTGATCAGTCGCAAGATCGGATCATCAGTCGCAAGGTCGGATCGCAGCCACAAACAGATTCGTGGAGAAGGTGATCCGTTACCGGGTGAGCCAGAGCGAGGCGACGTTCTCCGCTGTCAGGCGCGAGCCCACGGCCCCGAAGCGCGCCGTGACATAGTTGGCGGCGGCCGCGATCTCAGCTTCACGGCGACCCCTTGAGCGCGGGTGATGACCTGATTGCCGACCCAGATCTCGCAGGCGTCGGGACGAACGTGCACCGTGCAGTTCATCGGCTCCATCGGCGCATGGGCGAGGAACGGCACGTGATAGGTCGCCTCGAGTTTCGTTCCCTCTCCCAGAGCCTTGTCGATGTCGCCAGTTGTTTTCGCCACAACCCCCGCTTTCTCGCTGGCGGCGACAAGGCCGTTCAGCACATCGGCCGTCGACACGTCGGCGTTCGGTCCTTCGTCCCAGGCGATGTCAAGGGCGTTAAGGCCCTTCTTGGCGGCCCACATGTGATCGCCGACGACCGCGACGAGATCGTCGAGAACGATGACCTGCCTGACCCCGGGCACGGTCTTCGCCCGCTCGTCGTTTACGCGGGCGACTTTGCCGCCGAACACGGGGCAACTCGCAAGCGTGGCGATCTTCACGCCCGGCGGCCACGCATCTATACCGTAAACTGCTTTACCGTTGACCTTGTCGGGTGTGTCGAGCCGTTTCAGCGGCTTGCCGATCAGCTTGAAATCCGTCGACGGCTTCAGCGGCGGATTTTGCGGCGGCGTCAAAGCGGCGGCGGCCTGCACAAGCTCGCCATAGGCGGCCTTCTGGGCGCTCGCGTCGTGGAAGACTTCGCCGTTCTCCGCCCGGCAGGACGACGGATCGACACTCCACTTCGCCGCCGCGGCTTGCAGGAGCATGGCCCGGGCGGCCGCGCCGGCGATTCGCATGGGCTTCCAGAAGGCGCGAACCGAGGTGGAGCCGCCAGTCACCTGGAACCCGAGAAGCGGGTTCGCGTAGAGCTTGTCGTTCGGCGGCGCCGCCACCGCGGTGACGTGCTCGAAGGGCGCGTCAAGCTCCTCGGCAAGGAGCATCGAGAGAGCGGTGTAAATGCCCTGCCCCCATCTCGACTTGCGGGATTGTGAAAGTGATCTTGCCATCGGGATCAATGCGCACAAAGGCGTTCGGCGCGAGGTCCGCGTTCGACTCCGCCGCGAGCGCAGCGTTGAGCCGGGGAATGGACACGTTGAGGATTAGGCTACCGCCCGCAGCGGCTGTCGCCTTCAGCATCGTGCGGCGGGTGAGCTTCGGGGCAGCGGAGATCTGAGTCATGGGTCGGGTCTCCTTCAGGCCGAGCGCGCGGCTTGCTTGATCGCACTGCGGATGCGCACGTAGGTGCCGCACCGGCAAATGTTTCCAGCCATGGCCGCATCAATGTCCGAATCCTTCGGATCGGGGGTCTTGGCCAGCAAAGCGCTGGCGGACATGATCTGGCCGGACTGGCAATAGCCGCATTGCACGACCTCGAGGTCCAGCCACGCCTTCTGGATCTTGCGTCCTGCCTCCGTTGCGCCGATTCCCTCAATGGTGGTGATCTTTCGCTCACCGATCGAGCCGACCGGCAGCAGACACGAGCGGACCGGTTCGCCATCGATCTGCACGGTGCACGCGCCGCATTGCGCGATGCCGCAGCCGAACTTCGTGCCGGTCATGCCGAGGACGTCGCGCAACACCCAAAGGGGCGGCGTGTCGCTTTCGGCATCGACCATGCGATCGACGCCATTGACTTTGATCGTGCTGGCCACAGCTGCCTCCATCCTATTCGCGTACCCTATGCTCGCAAGGGACCCCGAGCGTTGCTTCCACAGACCCACTGGGCGACTTCCAACAATCGGCGTTCTCAGAGGTATGTCCGATCGCTGGGAACGGGAAGGGGCGCCCACGGCCATGTCCCGATCGCTTACGACGCGGTCCGGAATACGCCACAGCGTGGTGTCGAGGCCTCAGAACGAGGCCCTTGTTGTGCGACAAAAGTTGCGCGAAGGAGGCCTTAAGCCATTGAACTGATAGAGCCGAAGATAAAGGCGCGCTTCCGGGGAGCCGCCGCCTGTCCCCCGCCGCCTGCGGCCCGAGCCAAAGGCCTCAGACCTTGTCGCGCCGCAGGGGCGTTGTCGAGCAATGGATGCCGCCGCCGTTCTTATGCATCGCGGCGTAGGGAATCGTCTTCCAGGTCACGCCGTGCCGGGCAAGGGCGTCAAGCGTGCGATTGGTCGCCCCCTCCGGCATCAGGAGCCTGCCGGGCGCGATCGCCAGCGAGTTGTTGATCCAGGGATCGTCGGCCGGTTCGATCTCAACCAGGCGGACACCACGCGCCTTCAGCTCCTCCATGAAGGAATGGGGCAGGCCGAACGGGTTCACCAAAGCCAGATCTTTGGCGACCATTAGGAACGACACGTCGAGATGGATGTCGTAACCCGTGAGTTCGACGATCAGGAGTTCGACGCCCTGCCGCTTGAGGACCTCGGCGACCTGGAGCGCGCCGTCGCGGTTGACACGCACGCCAACGCCGATGGCAGCCGTGCTGCTGTTGATCCAGGCGAAGCTTCCGCCTTCCATTACGCCCGCACCCGAGATGGTGCGCAGGATCGGGATGCCGATTT
>Ga0210406_10002282_pt1 | contig 22135 bp, 20 predicted proteins | sample IncBWC30MmetaG_FD_155454 | JGI IMG/M metagenome (GOLD analysis project Ga0210406, IMG submission 155454) | Forest soil microbial communities from Barre Woods Harvard Forest LTER site, Petersham, Massachusetts, United States - Inc-BW-C-30-M | ecosystem: Environmental > Terrestrial > Soil >...
TCCCATCGAAGTCCTCTCCGCCAATAAGCATTGGGTCGAATTGCTCGTCCCCTGCGAACGCTCCGTGGTGAGCCGCGTACAAAGTTTCCTCTCGCGTCTTGAAACTGACTTGCCTGCCGACGTGATGGAAAAAGTCGGTTATGCGTTTCGCGAGCTGCTCAACAATGCCATCGAGTGGGGCGGCCACCTGGATCCCAACCTGAAAGTGCGCATTTCCTACATTCGCACCCGGAAACTGCTGATGTACCGCCTGGACGATCCGGGCCCAGGCTTCAAGATGGAAGACTTGAAGCACGCTGCCGTGAGCAATCCTGCCGACGATCCCATGGCCCACATGACCGTCCGCGAACAGAAAGGTCTCCGCCCTGGCGGTCTGGGCCTCATGCTCACGCAACAATTGGTCGACGAGCTGGTCTACAACGAAGCCCGCAACGAAGTTGTGCTGATCAAATATCTCTAACGACTCTCTCTTTTTTGGAGTGTGGCCTGCCCTCAGCGTAGCCGAAGAGTAGCTCTGCCACCGCTTTTAAGATTTCAACCTTCTAAACAATATCAGCCCAGCGGCCCCGCTTCCCGTTCCAACGGTTCTTCGGCTGCCCGCTTGCCTACCCTTCACCAAAGGCCCCCTGGAAGCATCAAATAAAACACAAACGCAATTCACCGCTGCGTACCAATTTATGCTGCTCCGAAAGGTTTAAAGTGTCTGCCCAACGCTCCGACCCGCTAACGAAATTCAAAAACTGGGGCAACCGTCCCTGGGCCGTAGACTTTCGCGCAAGACTCCAACCCTTGCCTGAGTCTGTGGATTTCGCTCTTATCGGGGGTGGATTCACTGGCCTTGCTGCCGCTGCGTGGCTCAAGCGACTCGCACCTGAAAAATCCGTCGCCCTTCTGGAAGCCGAGACCTTCGGCTCCGGTGCCAGCGGCCACACCGGTGGCTTGGCCCTCGCCGAATCCGCCGCGGGGAATCTGCCGGGACTCGGCGATGTCTTAGCCGGGTACAAGAAAATCCTTGACGAATTGGACGTTGAAGGCGGCTTGAATCTTCCCGGCGTGTACGAACTCGGGCGCACCAAACCCCTCAAGGATTCTCCCATTCACTGGAGTGATTCAGGCGAGCTCCGCGCCGTTAACGAAGTTGTCGGCGGCACAATCGATCCTGGAAAGGTCGTCATCGGCCTAGCCGCAGCCGCGGAACGCGCAGGCGTGCTTCTCTTCGAACACGCCATCGTCGAACGCTGCGAATTCCACAGTCCGCTTCTGCTGCATACGCCACTTGGAATTCTCCGCGCCAGGCAAGTATTATTCGCCACAAACGCCTTTTCCCTCGAATTAACCGGCTGGACGCAACGCACGGAGTCCTGCTTCACCATCGCCGTGGCAACGGAACCGCTCCCAGACTCCACTCTGCAGAACATCGGCCTGGGCGATGGCAAGCCTTTCTATACTGTGGATCTTCCGTATCTTTGGGGCCGTCTCCTCCGCAGCCAAGTCATTTTTGGCAGCGGCCTCGTCCACTTTGCCGATTGGCGTGAAATGTATTCGCTTAATGTTGAAACAGGCCCGGCAGCCGAAGCCTTTGCCCGCCTCGAAAGCCGCATTCGCAAGTTGGATCCGAAACTTCAAGGAGTAACCTTCACTCATCGCTGGGGCGGCCCTATCGCCATTTCGGAAGGCTGGATCCCTATTTTCGAGCGCCATCCGGAAAGCACGGACGCCATTGTTCTGGGAGGCTATTCAGGCCACGGAGTCGCGCAATCTGTCTACCTCGGCGTCTGGGCGGCAGCAGCGCTCCTCGGAAAACGCGAATTGCCCAATTGGAAAAAAGGGAAGTAGAACCAGAAGAAAAGGTCTGGGACGGCCTTATCCGGGACGGCCCATGACGGGCAGCATCTTCAACATCGCCGATAGCCCGTTCCAGATAATCTGCGTCCCGATGCACACCAGCAAAAACGAAGATAGCCTCATGATCACGCTCATCGACGTGGCCCCCAACACCTGCGCCAGCCGGTCCGAAAACGCGTAGCAAAGGTAAACGCTCGCCGCGATCAGTACCGCTCCAATCACCGCCCCGATCATCGAAAAGAGAATCGAGTGCTCCCGGTGAGGTTCGTTGGCACCCAGCGTAATCGCCACTGAAATCGATCCCGGCCCGACGGTAAGCGGCAGCGTCAGCGGGTAAAACGCTTTTTGAAACAGGTCGTTCGTGTCCACGTTTCGGTGTACGCCCGCCTTCGTGTCGTCCTCGTCCTTCTGTTTCAGCATCGCCCAACCCGTCGACGCCAGCACCAGTCCGCCGCCCACCTGCACCACCGGTATGGAAATGCCGAAAAAATCCAGGATATGCGATCCCACAAAATAGGAAGCAACGATCAGGGCAATGCTGTTCAGGGCAATCCGCCTCGATAGCATCTTCCGCTGATCTCTGGTGTAGTAGCGCGTCAGCGAGAGAAACAGCGGCGCGCTTCCGAGCGGGTTTACGATCGGAAACAACGCGGTGAGGACCAGAAGCGTTGACGTAACCAATTGGGGCATAAGGCGCAGCAGAAAGTATATCTAGAAAACTTTCGAAGCCGAAACGAGTTTCGCCGTTGTGATCGCTTGTCCCACGTGCCTCTGCGTGTGGTCGGCGATGTGAACCAGCAGTCCGCCCAGCGTCGTGGGCAACCGTTTCGTTCCGACCGCCCGCGGAAGGGAGAAATCTTCCGAAGCCAGGGCCCGTACGCGCAAGCTCCCGCGCGAAATTGCGGCTTCCAATTCCGCCAATATCTCCTTTGTTGAACCGTCGGTCTTTGCCTCGGCCTTCAGGGTCTGCAACTGCCCTTCCGATAAAGCACGTCCTTCCGCATACGTCAGCAACCGGTCCAGGCTCCCAGCAATGTGCCGCAACTGAAACGCTACTGACGGCAGTCCGGCCGTCCGCGCATGAATCTGTGCGTCGCTCAAGCCGCCGCACCATTTGTTCGTATCCTCCTGAGCCAGTTCCAATGCGTGCAAAACTCCCCTTGCAACGGCAGGCACCTCCGGCAGCGACCCGCGCAACCACGGTTCGGGCAGGGAAGTCTTGCTCTCGTTCATCGGCAACTCCTCCGGAAATCACTCATTTGGAAGTAGCGCTTTAATTCCGACACCGCACGCCGCCAAAACTTGGGCTTTAGCTCCCGAGAACTCCGCTCGCCTGAATTGACACACGAAAGTACAGCACATAGGATGGAAAACTTCCCGCCAAGGATACAACAGTGTCTTTGCGACGAAGGGACTCTTCCCGGGTGAAAAATGTCATTCTCACCCCTCGGCTCCGCGCCCTTGTTGTCTGGCGGCCGCGTTGTCCATCCCCGGTTGGGTCGAATAAGATGTGTTCACTGCCACCCATAGGAGGATTGCATCCTTGCCCACCAAGGCGACAAAACGAACCGCAAAAGTAAAACCTGGCCAGCGAACCGACGAGACGGTGCGCGTGCTCATCTCTCACAACCGCATCCGTGAACGCGTGCGGCAGATGGCCCAGGAGATTCGCCGCGATTTTCCCAACGAGCCCGTTCACCTCGTCGGCGTTCTGAAAGGCTCCGTATTATTCCTCGCCGACCTGGCGCGCGAACTCGGCGGCGAAGTCTCCTTCGACTTCATCTCTGTCTCCAGTTACGGCAAAGGCATGGATTCCACCGGCGAGGTAAAGATGAACAAGGACCTCGACGTTAGCATCGAAGGGCGCTCTGTCCTCGTCGTCGAAGACATCCTGGACACCGGTTTAACCCTGAAATATTTGTTGCGCCTGTTCGAGGAACGCAAGCCCAAGCACCTTCGCGTAGCCGTTCTGCTCGATAAGGCGGAGCGCCGCATCGCCGACGTCAAAGCCGACTACACCGGCTTCGTTATCCCCAACGAATTCGTGGTTGGCTATGGCCTCGATTATGACGAGCGTTATCGCAACCTTCCCGACGTCTGCGTCGTCCGCCTGGGCCCCCGCGGGAAGACGAAAATCGAGGCCTGAGAACCGATTTTCGCTTATTCTTCGGAGTGGAATTCGCCTGCTATAATAAATACATTCATGAACGCCACAGGCTCGAATCCACAACATGAAACCACGGAGAAGTCCGAAGTCTCGGCCGAAGTTCTCGCCACCCTCTCCGAAATCGGGGAAGAGGTCAACGCTTCCCTGGACCTAGATGAAGTGCTGGCTCACACCGCCGTGTTGATCAAGCGGCACATCGATTACGAATTCTTCGGCGTGCTGTTACTCGATGAAACAGGCTCCTACCTGACCCATCGCTTCGCCATCGGCTATCCTCCAGGCCTCGCGGAAAATCTGCGCATTCCCGTAGGCCAGGGAATCACCGGCACAGCGGTCTCAACCGGCCAGCCCGTTCGCGTCAGCGACACTTCCCAGGATCCGCGTTACATCAATGCCATCGAAAGCGTGAAGTCCGAACTCGCCGTGCCGCTTCTCTTCCGCGGAAAGTGCATAGGCGTCCTGGACATCCAGAGCCGCCACCTGAACTACTTCACCAAAGACCAACAGAGGATCGTGACCCTGCTCGCCAGTCGCCTGGTCGTGGCCATCGAAAATGCGCGTCTTTTTCAAAAGGTCCGGGCCCAGGCGGAAACGCTTTTGGTTCTCAATGAAGTCAGCCGGGAAATCAGCTCCATCCTCGATGTAGAGGAACTTCTCCGGCGTGCAGCTGAACTCGTCAAGCGCGTCATTGACTACCAGATCGTCAGCATCATGCTCTACGACGAAGAGCAGAAAGTCTTTCGCCATCGCCTGGACGTAAAGCACGGCCAGCGCGTCCAGGGAAAGCTGCGCGTCGCCGCCACCGAAGGCATCGTCGGCGCCGCTGCCACCTTGCGCGAACCGGTTCTCGTCCCCGATGTCACCACCGATCCTCGCTACCTCATGGTGAATCCCGAAACCCGCTCGGAACTCGCCATCCCGATGATCTTCAAGGGCAAAGTGATCGGCGTTCTCGATCTCGAAAGTCCGCAGCTTCACTACTTCACCGAAGAGCACGTGCAAACGCTGACCATCCTCGCGGCGAATCTCGCGGTCTCCCTTGAAAACGCGCGCCTCTATGAACAGCTTGCCCGCGATGAAGCCCGCATGGAGCGCGACCTCCAGGCCGCCAAGCGCATTCAAGGCGCGCTCCTCCGCCCAGTCCCCGCCGAAGATTATGGCCTTGACGTTGCGGCGCGTTATCTCTCCGCCCGCGAGGTCTGCGGCGACCTCTATGATTTCCTGCGGTATGGTCCTCAGCAACTCGGCATCGCACTCGGCGACGTCAGTGGAAAGGGAACCGCTGCCGCGCTCTACGGCGCCGTTTCCATCGGCATCATGCGCAGCCTTGCCCCGCAAAAGCTTCAGCCTGCCGAGATGTTGCGCCAGATGAACCAGTTGGTCGGTGAGCGCCGCATCGAAGGCCGGTTCATGACCGCTTGTTTTGCCACCTGGCAAAAAGGCCGCCAAAAACTCCGCGTCGCCAATGCCGGCCAATCACAACCTCTGCTTTACAAAGATGGACGCTGCGAGCGCATCGAGCTGACGGGATTCCCGCTCGGGATTTTCGAGGATGTCACATACGACGAGTGGGGCGTCACTCTCGACGCCGGCGATATCCTCGTCTTTCATTCCGACGGCATCGCCGAAACCTACAACAGTGAAGGCCAGCTCTTCGGCAACGAACGCCTGCGTAAGCTCGTCGAGCAGCATCACGAACTCTCCGCCGCCGAGATGGCCGACCGCGTCCTCAACGAAGTCGACTGGTTTTCGCAAAGTGCCCCTCTTTCCGATGACCGCACGCTGGTGGTCATGAAGGTGAAATGAGCGCTCCCGGCAAGGCTCGCCGCGGGCTGCCCTACGTCGACCCCGCAACCCACACTCCGCACTTTTCCTGGAAAAAGGCGGGCAAATCCCCGCGTGAAGTCTTCTGCGAAGGCGTGCCGCTCTTCGAAATTGCCCGCCGCTATGAAACGCCCACGTACGCCTACAGCCGGCGCGCCATCGCCGATGCTTTCCACGAAATAGATCGCGGCCTCGCCGGTGTTCCTCATCTCCTCTGCTTCGCGGTCAAGGCCAACGGAAATCTTTCTCTCCTCAAGCTTCTCGCAGGCCTCGGCAGCGGATTCGACATTGTCTCCGGCGGCGAACTCGAACACCTCGGCCGCATCGGCATCCCTGGCAAACACATCGTTTTTTCTGGTGTGGGCAAGACCCGCGAAGAAATTCGCGAGGCATTGCGCTATCGAAACAACCGAACTAGCGATCCCGGAATTCTACAATTCAACATTGAATCGCCCGCGGAGCTGGAAATTCTGATCGAGGAGTCATCGCGCCACACGCGTGGCCCGGGCACGCCTCCTGGGGCCTCGATCCGCGTGAATCCCGACGTGAAAGCTGGCGGACACCCGCACATCGCCACCGGCCTCCAGCATCACAAATTCGGCGTGGCCTGGCCCGAAGCCCGCAAACTTTATCTTGCCCACCGAAACAGTAAGGCAATCCGCTGGCAGGGAATTAGTGCCCACATCGGTTCGCAGATCGTCGAACTCGAGCCCTTCCGCCGTGCGTTGCAACGCCTCGCCGGATACGTGCTTGACCTGCGCCAACAAGGCATTACCCTGAAAGTTCTCGATGTCGGCGGCGGCCTTGGTGTGCGTTACACCAGCGAGCAACCCGCATCCCGCAAAGCCTACGCGAAAATGATTTCCGATGTTGTCCACCCCCTCGGCGTTCGACTTCTCCTTGAGCCCGGGCGCTCCATCATCGCCGAGTCCTGCGTTCTCCTCTCGCGCGTCATCTACACCAAGCAAAATTCTCGGAAGTCCTTCGTCATCATCGACGCCGCGATGAACGATCTCATGCGCCCCGTGCTCTACGACGCCCCGCATCCCATCACTCGCGTCGTGCAAACCGCCGTCCCCCAGGCGAACGCCACTAAGCGCGCCGACATTGTGGGGCCCGTCTGCGAAACCGGAGACACTTTCTTATTCGATTGGCCACTGGGAAGTGTTTCGCAGGGAGATCTGCTCGCCATCTGGGTAACCGGCGCGTACGGGTTTGCCCAGTCGTCCAACTACAATGGCCGCTGCCGCCCCGCCGAAGTCCTCGTCGACCGCAATACTCTAAAACTCATCCGCCGCCGTGAAACGCGCAAGGACCTTTTGCGCACCGACGTTCTCGCCTGAAAACTACGCTTCGCCCCACTTCAATTTGTTCCGCAAAATTTCAAAATAAGTCTTGTTTGGCGGTTGGATCAATTTCAGCCGCTCTGCCGCACGGGTGATTCGTACGTGGTCCCCAATCTGCATGGGCACACCCGTCTGGCCGTCCAGCGTCAGAAAAACCGAATCCGAACTCTGCGATAAATACAATTCGACCTGCGAAGTGTCCTGCACCACCACCGGCCGGTCGCTGAGCGTGTGCGGGCAAATCGGCGTGATCAGAATCGATTCCACTCCGGGTTGCACAATCGGGCCGCCGGCCGAAAGCGAGTAAGCCGTGGAACCAGTCGGCGACGCCACAATCAATCCGTCGGCGCGGTACCTGCACACAAACGCCCCGTTGATGTGCAACTCCACTTCAATCATGCGCGCCAGCGTTCCCTTGTGCACCACGGCATCATTCAACACCCGCTGCTGCGTCAGCAACTCTCCGTTGTGGGTGCGTTCCACCAGCAGCAAAACCCGTTCTTCGATCGTAGCCTTTCCCGCAAGCGTACTTTCCAATGCCGGATAAAGCTCTTCCACAGTAAAGCTGGTCAGAAATCCAAGGCTGCCCATGTTGATTGGAAGGATCGGAATCCCGTGGTAGGCCGCTTCCCGCGCAGCCGCCAGAATCGTTCCGTCGCCGCCCAGGACCAGCAGCAGGTCGGACTCCTGCGCCACCTGGTGCCGCGTCTTCCCGGCACTCTCGTTCTTCAGCACCGTAGCCGTCTCGTTGTCGTACACCGCCGGCAGGCCGTGCTCCTCCAGCCACTTCAGCAGCGGCGGAACCACTTCCGCAATGTTCGAGCGCCTTGGACGCGAGATGACGCCAATTCTTTTGAACGTGGGTTCAGGCCGCATGGATTACCGCGATTCTACCCCAGCCGCTTTTCGAGCGTGAAGGAAATACTCCTGGTTGCCCTCGGCCCCCGGCAGGTGGCTCGGGGCGACGCCGCGCACGCTCAACGCAAGCGCTTCCATCGCGCGCCGCACGCCGTTAATGGCCTTTTCATGCAAAATCTTTTCGCGCACGATTCCCCCTTTGCCCACATCCTCGCGCTCCAGTTCAAACTGGGGTTTGACCAGAATCAAGAGGTCAGCTCCGGGTTTTGCGCAGGCCACTGCGCCCGGCAAGATCTTACAGGCCGAAATGAAAGAAACATCGGCCGTCACCAGATCAACCGCCTCCGGCAAATCTTTCGCCAGCAATTCACGCGCATTCTTTTCGATCCGCACCACGCGCCCGTCGCCACGAAGTTTCCACGCCAACTGATCCGTGTTCACATCCACCGCATAAACGCGCGCCGCGCCATTCTGCAGCAGGCAATCCGTGAAGCCGCCCGTGGAGGCGCCAATATCCAGGCATGTTTTTCCTGCAGCGCTGACATGAAAGTCCTCCAACGCGCCCTCCAGCTTCATGCCACCTCGGCTCGCATATTTCTGCTGCCGGCTGTGTACTTCAATATGTGCCGTCTCTGGCAGGATCAATCCGGCTTTGTCCGCGCGTTGCTGCTCCACTTCCACTTCCCCCGCAAGGATCATCGCTTGTGCTTTGTGACTGGACTCGGCCAGACCTCGTTCCACAAGAAGCACGTCGAGTCGCTTTCGCTCAGTTTTGGCATTCATGGAAAGTGTGGCTAGGTGCGGCGAAGAACCAGAAATTCCGCAATGGCCCGCAAACGGTTAGCGCGCTCGCCGTACATATCCAGTTCGGCAATACCTTTGTCTGCCAGCTCTTTAGCAATCTGGTGCGAGCGCTCCAGTCCATATACCGCCGGGTAGGTGGCCTTCTGTTGCGCGATGTCCTTGCCCGCCGTCTTGCCAAGCGCCGCCGAAGACTCTTCCACGTCAAGAATGTCATCCGTAACCTGGAAGGCCCACCCAATTGTCTCTCCAAATCGGCGCAGCCGCGCCACATCGTCTACTGGCGCCCCCGCGCAAAGCGCTCCCGAGGTAATCGAAGCTCGAATCAGTGCCGCCGTTTTCGACCGGTGGATGTACTCGAGCATCTCCGGGCTGACTGGTTTGCCTTCGGCCTCCAGGTCCGCCACCTGCCCGCCTACCATGCCTTTCACCGTGCCCGCAGCAGTGGCAATTTCAGTCACTATCGCCACGCGCCGCTCCGCCGAAACCGGAGCCCCCGCAATCGTTTCAAACGCCAGCGTCAACAGTGCATCGCCCGCCAGAATCGCCGTCGCCTCCCCAAATTTCTTGTGGCTCGTCGGTTTCCCTCGCCGCAAATCGTCGTTGTCCAGCGCCGGCAGGTCGTCGTGGATTAGCGAATAGGTGTGAATGAATTCAATCGCGCATCCCGGATAAAGCGCCGGCGAAACTTCCGCCTCAAAAATCCGCGCCGATTCCAGGCACAGGATCGGCCGGATGCGCTTTCCGCCCGCAAACACGGAGTACCGCATGGCCGTATGGATGGACGGCGGTTGCATCGATTCCGCGGGCAACAGCTTCTCAAGTTGCGCGTCAACAGCAATTCTGTCTTCTTCAAAGAAGGGAGGAAGCTTCATCGGATTGGAGGAGAGTCCAGTTTGAGCCATTGGCGTTCGTTCACGATTCGTTCTCGCCTTCGGCCTCAAACGTCTCGGCGGCCATCTTGCCGTCGGCCTTCTTCAGCAGAATTTCCACGCGTCCTTCGGCTTCCTCAAGCTGCTTCTGGCATTCGCGCGATAACCCAACGCCTTCCTCAAACAGCTTCATGGCCTCATCCAGCGAGAGTTGCGGGCTTTCCAGCCGGCGCACCACTTCTTCCAGCCGCGCCAGCGAGCGCTCGAAATCCGGCCTCTTTTGCGGTTCAGGTTTTTTCGCAACAGGTTGATTCACGCCTTCCGCCAGTCGTGCTTGAAATTAAATTGAACCTGAATTCCCGGCCATTATGCCTGCTTCTGGCAATACTTGCAGTAATACGTCGATCGCCCGCCTTGCTCGGCCCGTACGATAGGCCGTCCGCATCGCCGGCACGGCAATCCTTCCCGCTGGTACGCTTCCAATATTTCTTCCAATCCCTGGAACCACCACTTTGGATCGTGAAAGTCCGGCGCAGGATCCTCACAACATTCTAGTGCACGCCGGAGAACGTACACAATCGCTTTATGAAGTTTCGCCGATTTCTTCTTGTCCAGCGAATCCGCCCGCCGCCGAGGGTCCAGCCGGGCGCGCCACAACGCTTCGCTCGAATAAATATTTCCGATCCCCGCGATGCGCGTCTGGTCCAGCAGAAACTCCTTCAGTGGCCGCTTCGATCGCGATAATCGCTCGTGAAGCTCCGTTGCCGTGAACTGTTTCGCAAATGCATCCACGCCCAATTTCCGCAGCGGAGGACACGCCGCCTCTGACTCCCACGCGTGCACCCGCCCGAAATGCCGCCGGTCCGCAAATCCCAGCACGCCCTTCCCGAACTCCAACGCGACATCAACGTGTATGCCATCCTCGCCGGTGTTCGCTCGTTCCAGCAACTCTTTCGCGCCAGAAAACCAAACCAGTTGTCCGTCAAAACGAAAATGCATCTCCACCAGCCCCCGGTCCAACGCCAGAAACAGATACTTCCCCCGGCGAAAAACCTCTCGGACGTGGCGACCCTCCACAAGTCTCGCCGCTTCGGCAGGGAATTGTGGTTTCAGCGCGATGGCATGAAACACATGCAGGCAGCGAATCCGTTGCCCGCGCACCAGCGGTCGCAATGCTCGGGCAACCGCCTCAACTTCCGGAAGTTCTGGCATGACAGTAGGGAACTCCGCTCAGTTCGCCGGCGTCAGCGTCAGCAGATGTTTCTTCACCTTGGCCTCTGCCGCGTCGCTGAACGGTTCGTAGATCGGTTTGCCTTCCAACCAGTACGAAAATTGATCCGAGTAATGTTCGCTGCCCGGCTGCCCGGATTGCCCGGCTGGAATCAGCAGTATTGATTGATCCCAATCCCCAAGGTTGGCCACGAAGCGCTCCGAAGGCCCGTCATGCCGCGAAGCCGCCCGCGGACTGAAGAGCGTCCCCGATTGCGCCTGCCCCGATTTGCTTAGAAGTCTTTTCAGAATTCCTTCGCGCCCGATTGGGTGAAGCATATCCAGATAGTTGAACCGCTTCCACGCCCAATCGTCCGGATCGCTGCTGCGGGTCTCTTCCTCCAGCCGCTTCACCGCTCGATCTGCCGCAGCGCATAGCAGTTCATCATAGTTCTTGAACTCCGCTGGCAGCCACCGCGCCGGTCGCTCCGTCAAGACCCTCTGCAGAAACGCCAGCTTCCGCCAGGAGTAAAGTCGCGTGTCCTTGCCGAGGTGCGGCTCTAATATCAGGTCCAGCGAACGGTACATCGCGGCATCCAGAAACGTCACCACGGACGAGTTGGCGTCCGCAATCCCATTCCAATCCTTCGCCTGCTGAATCAATTTCTGCGCACGCGGATCCTTCGGCGGGGAAACCCTTGCCGCCGCCACCAACTGCTCCCCGATAAACACGTGCGGAAAACTGTACGTATCCGTCTGCACCCTCAGCATGTCCTCCGGCCGCAAATCATGCTTGTCGTGAAGCAGGTCGTAAATTCTTGCCGTCCGGTACGGCTCTTCCCACCGGTCCGTCAAATATGGTTTATAGTCCGGCCCGGTCACCCGCGCGTTCGCCGTAACAATCAATCCGCTCTCCGGATTAAAACTTTGCGGCAATTGCTCAAACGGGATGTACCCGGTCCACTCGTATTCGTCCGTATCTCCCGGCACCGGGACTTCCCCATGCCCCTTCTTCCGGATCGGCACCTTTGCGGCCATCACATATCCGATATTTCCGTCCACATCGGCATACACCGCGTTCTGCGCCGGGCCCCACACCTGCCGCATCACTTCGCGAAATTGCTTCCAATTCTTCGCTTTTCCCAGCCAGTTGTAGCTGTTCGCCAGTCCGCCGGGTTCCAGCGCGGTCCATCGCATCGCAAACGACTTGTCGCCTTCGTTCCGCAAAACCGGCCCATGCCGCGTCACCACCAGCCGCATGTGCTCGTCCGGCGCGCCCTTCACTTTTATCACTTCGTCATACACGTCCGCTTTTTTCCACTTTCCATTCACGCGATACTCGTCCGGATTTGCGGGATTAAACGTCTCGATATAGAGATCCAGCACATCCGCGCCGTTGTTCGTGAAGCCCCACGCGATTCGGTCGTTGTGCCCGATAATCACCAGCGGCGCGCCCGGGAACGTAATCCCCTTCACATTCCATCCCGGCGCCGTCATGTGCAATTCGTACCAGATGGGAGGAATCGTCAACTCAAGATGCGCGTCGTTCGCCAGTAGCGGCTTGCCCGTCGCCGTGTGCGCCCCGTTCACCACCCAGTTGTTGCTCCCAAGCGTCCCTCGAATGTCATGCTGCCCGGCCCGCAGCCATTGTTCAACCTGTCCCGCCAGCAGGGAAGTAAGGTCCGGCTCCGACATTGACTCCGGCAAATCCGGACGGATCAAACTCGCCTTCAGCACATCTTCGCTGTCCATTTCATCTTCGTCGTCTTCGTCGTCATTCGCATCGGCGTTGGCATTCGCCTTTTCCTTCACATTCGGATCGCCAACCACAAAATGATCCATCGAGGATTCGTCGCTGAAGAGATCCTTCGCAAGTTCCGGCCCCGCCTTCGCCGCGACCACCGCGCGATGAATCTCCCTCTCCCGCGTATCCGTCAACGTCCGGTACATATATCCCGTCAACACCAGCGAATCCGTCGCCAGCCACGGCTGCGGTTTATATTTCAGCAGCGTAAATTCCATCGGCAGCGTTTCCTGATGCTGTTCGATAAACCGGTTTACGCCCTTTGCATACGCTTCCAGAAGCTTCCGCGATTCCGGATTCATCTGTTGCAGGTCGCGTTCCGCCGCCCGCCCAAAATTCAATGTTCGAAACTCTTTATCGATCTTCACCGTGGACGGACCCAGAATCTCGGAAAGCTGCCCGCGCGACGCCCGCCGCAGCAGATCCATCTGCCACAAACGATCCTGCGCCACCACGTATCCCTGGGCCTCCACCGCGTCTTCCACCGAACTTGCTCGGATGTGCGGCACGCCCCAGTGATCGCGTTCCACCGTCACCTCGCCCTGCAACCCCGGCAGTTTCGCGGTCCCGTCCAATTGCGGCAGCGGACGGTACACAAGCCACCAAATCGCGGTAGCTAAAACAATCAAAAAGATGGCAATTACGGCCAGTAGGAAACGCAGGACGGTGCGCAAAGCGAGTTTCACCTCGAGGTCGAAGTTTTCAGTTTAGTGGACCCCGCCACCCCGCGCAACTTGCCCATCCCCACTGCCGCCTCCCCACGTCCGCCTGTCGAATTTTCGATTCTTTCCATTCGACAACCGCGGTCCACCCGTTCCTCCTTCCGCCCAAATCTACTGTTACAATGCGGCTGGGAGGTTCTCTCCGCCCTATGTTCCTTGTCCGGATCATCGGAGTCCTCGTGCTGGTGGCCCTGAACGGCTTCTTCGCCGCCGTCGAGTTCTCGCTGGTCGCGGTACGCCTCTCCCGCGTCCGTCAGTTGGTGGCCAAAGGCAGCGCCCAGGCCAAAGTCGTCGAGCAACTCCTCACCGATCTCCACCGCGTTGTTTCCGGCGTCCAGGTCGGCATCACTTTAACCAGCCTGGCTATTGGCGCCATGGGCCAGGCCACTCTCGCAAAACTCTTTCAAAGCATCCTGCCGGCGGATGGCAGCATGCGTATGCTCTTCCTCGCTCATGCCGCCGCGCTCACGGTTTCCTTCGCGATCCTCAGCGCCATCCACGTGGTCTTCGGCGAACTCGTTCCCAAAACCATCAGCCTGGCCCGCGCCGAGCGCGTCGCCCTCATGGTCGCTCGCCCCTTCGCTTGGTTCCTTAACTCCTTCCGTTGGGCCATCGACCTCCTTGACGGCATCTCCGGCGCCATCGTCCGCGCGCTTGGCGTCGTGAAGCCGACGGGCCACGGAGTTGCCCATTCCACAGAGGAGCTGCAAATACAGATTCAGCAGGCTCGCGAAAGAGGATTGCTCGCGGTCGGAGAAGAGAAGTTCATCCTCAGCGCCATCGAACTCAGCCAGTTGCAAGTCCGTGAAATCATGGTTTCCCGTCCGGACATGCATACACTTCCCGTGGAAGCATCTCTCGACGAAGTCATGAAAGTCTTCGCCACCACGCAGCGCTCGCGCATCCCCGTCTATCGCGGCACCGTGGATCACGTTCTCGGCTTCGTTCATATTAAAGACATGATGTGGGTGCTACTCGACCGCGAACGACGCCTGGAAGAAACGCTTCCTCCTGGCCCCCCGTTTGACCTCCGCCGCGTCCTCCGCGAAATCCTCATCGTTCCGGAAACCAAGCCCGCCAGCGAATTGCTCATGGAACTCCGCGCGCGCCACGTCGGCATGGCCATGGTCGTCGACGAATTCGGCAGCATCCTTGGCCTCGTCACCAAGGAAGATTTGCTCGAGCAGCTTGTTGGTGAAATTCACGACGAATTCGACGTTGTTGAGCGCCCGCTTACCCTCGCCGACGGCGCCATCATTTTCGATGCCGGCCTTAACGTGCGCGATCTCGACTCGCAGTACAACATCGCCTTGCGGGAAGATCCCGCCTACGCCACCGTCGGCGGCTTCGTGATGGATCAACTCGGTTTCATCCCCCGCGGCGGCGAAAGCTTTGAATATGGCCTGTACCGCTTCTCCGTCATGGAAATGGACGGCCGCCGAGTTGCGCGCGTAAAAATTCAGCGGCTCCGCGAACCGGAAGAAAGAAAGGCCGAAGCGGCAGCTGCGACAACGACCGTCGCTGTCTCCAAAGAAAAACCCAAGGGGAAGGAGCGCTAGGTCCCTACACGAATGGCCCGCCACCTTGTGCATCGCTTCCTGCTGTGCTAGTTCAGAGTGATTTGTGGCACTCGGTAGAGTGTCAGGATGGACAAGATTCGATGGTATGCGCGTTGAGTTTCGTGAGCCTCCCGTAGACAATGAACGCGTGAGTCTGCGCAAGCACCGGATCGCCGATTACCTGCGGCCCAAAACACTGACGATGTTGTTGCTCGGATTTTCTTCAGGCCTTCCCTTTTTTCTGATCGGCAATACGTTCGGCTACTGGCTTCGCGACGAGCGCACCTCCCTGACGGCGATCGGGTTTCTTTCCTGGGTGGGCATCGCCTATTCGCTGAAGTTTCTGTGGGCGCCCTTGATAGATCGCGTGGACTTGCCGTTGTTTAAGCGGCTTGGACATCGGCGCGGATGGATAATGTTCTCCCAGATTGTCGTCGGGCTCGCGCTTGCTGCCATGGGCGGCATCGGCACGAAAGCCGGGCTCGGCCGGCTAGGTGCATTTGCGCTCGTCGTCGCCTTTGCTTCATCCACACAGGACATTGTGGTCGACGCCTGGCGAATTGAATCGGCGGACGACGGAGAAGAACAAGGCCTCCTCGCTTCTGCCTATCAATTCAGCTACCGCCTGGCGCTTCTGACTACGGATTCCCTTATCCTCATCGTGGCAGCGGTCGTGGGCTGGCGCATGTCCTACGGTGTCTACGGCGCATGTATGGCTGTTGGAATGATCGCGACCTGGTTTGCGAAGGAACCGGAACGCGCGGATGCGATGATGAATGAAAAGGAGCGCGAAGCGCCGCTTTGGACGCCGCGGGGCTTCTTCGACGCTGTCGTGGGACCGTTCATCGCGTTCTTTCGCGCGCATGGCTGGCTCGCGTTTGTGATGTTAGCGGCTATCAGCCTCTACCGCGTGCCTGACTTCGTCATGGGTCCGATGGCGAATCCCTACTACCACGACCTCGGTCTTTCGAAGGAAACGGTCGGAGCGGTGCGCGGCTCAATCGGACTCTTCGCTACGTTTGCGGGCATCGCAGCGGGCGGATTCTGCTCCCTGAAGCTTGGCTATATGCGCGCGCTGATCATCGGGGGCATTGTGCAGGCAGCCGCGATTGCCGCGTATGCGACTCTCGCGTTCGCGGGCACGAGCATTCCTCTCTTCGCCCTCGTCATGGTAGCTGACAACTTCAGCATCAGCTTTGCCGGCGTTGCGCTCGTTGCGTATATGTCGAGTCTCACTAATCTGGGATACACCGCCACGCAGTATGCGCTCCTGAGTTCAACTTATGCCTGGCTGGGAAAGATCTTGAAGGGGTTTTCCGGCGCCGCGGTCGAAAGCCTGAGCTCCACGCACGGCCTCGTTCACGCCTATGGCATTTTCTTTATCGCTTGCGGACTGACCGGCGTGCCTGGTGTCCTTCTGTTCGCGGCATTGGATTACTGGCACCGGCGGAAGCAACCGGCCCCAACCTCTGCCCAGGAAAGTCTTCAGTTGTAACGTAAAAGCCACTGTCCGGTCGACACGCGCGCGGTATCCTTCGTCTAAGGAGATGCTTAACGACGCGCGTAATCATCTCTTCGACGCGCCGCACATGGTGGTCTTCCCCGCGCTTGCTGTCTTGCTCTCTGTGCTGGCGTTTAATTTATTGGGTGATGCTTGGCGTGACTGGCTCGATCCCCTCACCCGTTCCCAAATGACCGCCCTCGAAAACAGCCGCTGACCCTCGTAGGGTTTGTAGGGCCCGTCCGCCGCGGCGGACGGGCCGCTCCGACCGCTCCTACCCCTTATTCAACAAAACCGGCGTCCCTCTTCCCAACCCCAGCGTCTTCGACGCGCTCCCCTTGTTCACGCCAATCTCCAGATTCCCGCTGGATCCAACGTACGCAATCGCTTCGCCGGCATTCCCATTCGCAAACGTCGGTACCAGTTTGCTGATCGCATGGCTGCCCACCTGCAAATTGATTACGCCCTTTTCGATCGCCGCGGCCGGCAAATCCTCTCCGCGGAAATTCGTAATCAGGTTGCCAAAGGAATCCACCTTCAGCACCACGCCCTTCAACACTCCATCGGCCTCCTTCGGCCGCGGCAACGCAAATCGCTTGAAATCCGAAATCTCTTCGCCCATGCTTCCCGGCTGCCAGTTTTTCGAAAGCCATCCCGCCACCGGCGCAAAGACGTCCCGCCCGTGAAACGTCTTGCTCACCGGGTGTAAAAAGTAGTGTTCCGCGGTCAGGTGCCGCACCAGGAAATTCTGCTCCTTCTCGTACACGCCCGAAAGCACGCCATTATCCGGCGCCAGGAAATACTGATTCTGACCGCTCACAATCAGCGGCCGCCGCTCCGTTCCTACTCCTGGATCCACAACCACCACGTGAATCGTGCGCGGCGGAAAATAAGAATACGCATTGGCAATCACGGTCGCGCCGTCCAGCAAATCAAACGGCGTCACTCCGTGCGTAATGTCCACAATCTGCACGTCAGGATTGATTCTCAGGATGACGCCCTTCAGCACGCCCACCAGGTGGTCATTCGTGCCGTAATCGGTCGTCAACGTAATGATCGGATTCGTCAAGTCTCTCTCCCTCTGGGTTCTCAAAATTGCCGTTCACACGCGGAATGGAGAGGCACCCCGCTCTCTCGACGCTATCCGACGCCGCCCCCGGAATCAAGAACCCCCGCGCCCGTCGCTGCGCAACAGCCAATCCCCCTCGAACTACCGCCAGCTTCCTGTTATCTGATCGCCGTTATCCCTCGACCTCCATCGCTCACCTTAAATTGCCGAAGTTTCCTCTCTGACTACTCGCTTGCCTTCCACACTAGCCCATCGTACGATTTGAAATTGGTGTGTCGCGTGGATTTTGCATTGGGGACTCGTGTGTCCCGCCGGAAGATTAACTGCAAATCTCGCGTTCTCGTAGTTCGGTCCAGGAGAATCTCCGAATGAAATCGGTCGTGGTGGTTGGTGCGCAATGGGGTGATGAAGGCAAAGGCAAAGTAGTTGATTATCTCGCGGGTTCATTTGATTACATCGCCCGCGTCGCCGGCGGCCACAACGCAGGCCACACTGTCATCATCGGCAAAGACCGCTACGTTCTCCAACTCATCCCCTGCGGCATTCTTCGCCCAAAGCAACATGTCATCATCGGCCCTGGCGTCGTTGTCGACCCCTCCGCCCTCGTCGCCGAAATCGAAATGCTCGAAAAGGCCCACCTCAGCGTCGCCGGGCGCCTGCACGTCAGCAATCGCGCCCACCTGATTTTCCCGTATCACCGCGAACTCGACAAAGCCGCCGAATCAGCCCGCGGCGAAAATAAAATCGGCACCACTTCGCGCGGCATCGGGCCTGCTTACGAAGACAAAATGGCCCGCCGCGGCCTGCGCATGGTGGACCTGCTCGATCCCGCTCTCTTCCGCGAAAAGGCCGCCCGCGTAGTCGCCGAGAAAAACCGCATCGCTCAGGGAGCTTATGGCGCAAATGTGGACTTCTCTCATGAAGTCGAAGAAACCCTTCGCCTCGGCGAAAAAATAAAAGTCTACATCTGCGACACCGCCGAACTCGCCAATCGCGCCCTCGACGAAGGCAAGTCCATCCTCTTCGAAGGCGCCCAAGGTACGATGCTCGATATCGATCACGGCACCTATCCCTTCGTCACCTCTTCCAGCGCCACTTCCGGCGGCGCCACCACCGGCATGGGCGTTCCTCCCACCAAAATTCGCCACGTCCTCGGCATTTCCAAGGCTTACACCACGCGCGTCGGCGGCGGCCCTTTCCCCACCGAAATGCCCGACCTCGAGGCCCAGGAAGTTCGCGAGCGCGGCAAGGAATTTGGCGCCGTCACCGGACGCCCGCGCCGCTGCGGCTGGCTAGACCTCGCCGAACTCCGCTACGCCAAAATGATCAACGGCATCGATTCGCTCGTCGTCACCAAGCTCGACGTCTTCGACACCCAGCGCGAAATCCGGGTGGGCGTCGGCTACACCTACAAAGGCTCGCCCATCCACGAAATGCCCGCCTCCGCCGAAGTCTACGAGCGCGTCACGCCCGTCTACAAAACGCTCCCCGGCTGGTGCGAATCCACCTACGGCCTCAAAGACGCTGGCAAGCTGCCAAAAGCGGCCATGGACTATCTCCGCTTCGTCTCCGACCGCCTCCAGGTCGAAATCGGCATGATCTCCACCGGCCCAGAGCGCGACGCCACCATCATCCAGCCCGGCACCCTACTCGCTCGCTGGCTCTAGCCTTCCGCTCCTACTTTGGAGTGCGGTGGCTCAGTCACCGCTTTTACGGCGTAAACCTAGTCTCCCAGCCTCTCTGTTCACCTCGAATTTTCCCCGGCGTCACGCTGGCCCCGCTTTCCGCACGGCCCGCTCCTCGCTTTCCTCTTCTCCCGGCTCCCTCCGCGCTACAATACTGTTTCTCGCCAAGGACCCAACATGCTCCCATTCCAGGACGCCCGCAAACTTGTCATCCAAAAAACCACGCCGCACATCGCCTCCCACCCGCGCCCCACCTCCAAAAAAAATCTTGCCGATGCTCTCGGTGACGCCCTCGCTCAAGAGGTTCGCTCCGATCGCGACTATCCTCCCTTCAACCGCTCCACCCGCGATGGCTACGCCATCCGCTCCTCTGACGCCACAAAAGGCGCCACGCTCCATTGCGTTGGCGAAATCAAAGCCGGCGACACCGTCACACAGCCGCTTGCTCCCGCCACGTGCATCCAGATCATGACCGGCGCCGCCGTTCCCTCAGGCGCCGATGCCGTCGTCATGATCGAATTCACCGAACGCACCGGAGACAACGTCACCTTCCAGCGCGCCACTTCCCCAGGCCAGAACATCGTCAAAAAGGGCAGCGAAGCCCATTCCGGCGACATCGCCCTCAAGCCGGGTCTCCGCCTCGGCTTCGCCGAACTCGCCCTCGCCGCCCAAGTTGGCGCCGCAGAGCTGCTCTGCGCCCGGCGTCCGCGCGTCGCCATTCTCTCCACCGGTGACGAAGTCGTTCCCATCACAGAACTACCCGGCCCCTTTCACATCCGAAACAGCAACAGCGTCTCTCTCTCTGCCCAAGTCCGCCTCGCCGGCGGCGAACCCGTCCCCCTCGGCAACGCCCTCGATCGCGTGGACGACCTCGGCGCCAAAATCGAACTCGGCCTCAAGGAAGACATCCTGGTTCTTTCCGGCGGCGTCTCCATGGGCAAGTACGACCTCGTCGAAACGGTCCTGAAATCCCTCGGCGCCGAATTCTATTTCGACGCCGTCGCCATCCGCCCCGGCAAGCCCGCCGTGTTCGGCCGCTGCCGCGACACCTTTGTCTTTGGCCTTCCCGGGAATCCTGTCTCCACCATGGTCACCTTCCAACTCTTCGTCACGCCTGCAATCGACGTGCTCGGCGGCGCCCGCCCGCGCCCCCTTCCCCTACTCGAAGCCCACCTTACCAAGACACTTCACGAAAAACCGGGCCTTACCCATTTTCTCCCCGCTCATTTCGAATGGACAGGCGTCTCCCCCGAAGTCCAACCCCTTATCTGGCAAGGCTCCGGCGACATCGCCGCGCTCACCCACGCCAATTGCTTCATCGTCATCCCGGCTGACCGCCAGGACATTTCCGCGGGAGAGAAAGTTTCCGTTCTGCCGCGCCTCGACGTAATCTAATTCCGTGATTTTGTAGGGCCCGCCTTCCGAGGCGGGCCGCTTCTACCTTCTACCGAGGACGAATTGCCCAAACTCTCTCACTACACCACCCGCGGCGAAGTCAGCATGGTCGACGTCTCCGCCAAAGCCGTCACCACCCGAACGGCTATTGCCCATGCCTTCGTTCGCATGTCTCCCCGCGTCCTTCGCGCCGTCCGCCGCCTGAAAAACCCCAAGGGCAATCCACTCGAAATCGCCCGCATCGCCGGCATCGCCGCCGCCAAGCGCACCGCCGAGTGGATACCTCTTTGTCATCCCATCCCTCTCACCCACATTGATGTGACCCCCCGCCTGTGCAAAGATGGAGTGGAACTCCAGTCCCGGGCAACCGCCGCGGCGCAAACTGGCGTGGAGATGGAAGCGCTGGTCGCGGTCACCTGTGCCGCTCTCACGGTCTACGACATGTGTAAAGCACTCGACAAGGGAATTGAAATCGCCCACATTCACCTGCTGGAAAAAACAGGTGGAAAAAGCGGCGATTACCTGCGCCCCTCCGGCCGAAAACTGCGGGCAGGCCGCAAATGACTGCCGCTTCCGGTAAGACCGTCAAACTCCTTCTTGCGGACGATAATCCGCTGATGCGCGATCTCGTCTCCAAATCCCTTGAGCCCTTCTGCGAAGTCGTAATCGCCTCCGACGGCGCCGACGCCTTGCTGAAAGTCATCGACGACCCTCCAGACGTTATTCTTTGCGATTACAAAATGCCGGGGCTTGACGGCCGCCAACTCTTTGAGAAACTTCGCGGCCGCGAAGCCACGCGCCACATCCCGTTCCTGTTCATGGCCAGCCGCACCGATATCGAGGAAAAGCTTCGCCCGCTGGTGGATGGCGTCGAAGATTTCATCGCCAAGCCATTTCTGGCCAAGGATCTCGTTCGCATGGCCAAGAAAATTGTCGACCGGCTGCATCTTGAGAAGCTGCAGAAACGCGCTTCCCGCCCCGGCGTCATCCAGGGCCGCCTCGAAGAAATGAGCATGATTGACCTGATGCAGTCTCTCGAGATGGGCCAGAAATCCTGCCGCCTGCATGTGCAGAAGGCCGGCGAAGCAGGGGAGCTCTATTTCGCCGGCGGCCAGTGCCGCGACGCAAAAATCGGCACGCTCATCGGCGATGACGCTGTCTACAAAGTTTTGCTCTGGACCGAAGGCGAGTTCGAAATCGACTTCAACGCCGCTAATGCCTCGTCCAATACCACCACCACGCGCAGCACCACCGGCCTCCTGATGGAAGCCATGCGCCTCATGGACGAAGCCAGCCGCGACGCGGTTCCCTCGAATTGATCGCCGCTATGCGCGTTGCCGTCCTCACCATCAGCGATTCCGTGGCCCGCGACGAACGCATCGACCTTTCCGGTCCCGCCGTCGTCCAGCGCTGCCGCGAACTCGGCTGGGAAGTCACTTCGTTGCTGAAGTGCTCCGATGACCCCGGCCAGGTGCGTT
>Ga0210406_10002283_pt1 | contig 22135 bp, 23 predicted proteins | sample IncBWC30MmetaG_FD_155454 | JGI IMG/M metagenome (GOLD analysis project Ga0210406, IMG submission 155454) | Forest soil microbial communities from Barre Woods Harvard Forest LTER site, Petersham, Massachusetts, United States - Inc-BW-C-30-M | ecosystem: Environmental > Terrestrial > Soil >...
GCCAGATTCCGATCCCCTCGCTGCAGTGAATTATCGCCTCATCCATCGACAGCCACTGCGGCGCCGGATGCTTGCCGGCCACCACGACGTTGACATAGTGGCGGCTGCGCAAGCAATGATCCAACACCGACAGGAGACAATTGGCGTCAGGCGGCAGGTACACGCGCACGATTTCCGCCTTCTTGTTGATGACATGATCGAGAAAGCCGGGGTCCTGATGGGTGAAGCCATTGTGATCCTGCCGCCAAACGTGCGAGCTCAACAGGTAATTCAGGGACGCGATCTTGCGCCGCCATGCAAGTCCCGCCGTCACCTTCAGCCACTTGGCATGTTGGTTGAACATCGAATCCACGATGTGTATGAAGGCCTCGTAGCAATTGAACAGCCCGTGCCGTCCTGTAAGCAGATAGCCCTCGAGCCATCCCTCGCACTGATGCTCGCTCAACATCTCCATGACCTGGCCGCTGCGTGCCAAAAAATCATCGTCACTGGTGGTCTCTGCCATCCATTGGCGATTGGTGGCCTCGAACACCGCTTCCAGACCATTCGAGACGGTCTCATCGGGACCGAAAATGCGAAAGTTTCGCGGCGACGCATTCAACTTCGCCACGTCGCGCAGGAATTTGCCCGACACATGCGTATCGCCGATGCCTGCGACGCCCGGCTTGGGCACGTCCACCGCGTAATCGGCGAAATTCGGCATGCGTAAATCTCTCAACAGCAGTCCGCCATTGGCGTTGGGGTTGGCGCCCATGCGCCGCTCGCCTGTCGGTGCGAGCGCTGCCAGCTCGGCGATCAGCCGCCCGTTCTGGTCGAACAGCTCCGAAGGCCGGTAGCTGCGAAGCCATTCCTCCAGCTGTTTGAGGTGTTGCGGATTCTTCGCAGGATCGCTCAACGGCACCTGATGCGACCTGAAGGTTCCTTCGACACGTTTGCCGTCGATCACCTTCGGGCCCGTCCAGCCTTTCGGTGATACGAGCACGATCATCGGCCAACGCGGACGCTCCACGGTCCCCGGCGAGCTGCGCGCGTCGGCCTGAATTTTCCGGATCATTTCAATGACCGTGTCCAGCGTCGCCGCCATCGCTTCATGCATGGGCATCGGTTCATGGCCCTCGACGAAGTATGGCGTCCACCCATAGCCCTGCAGCAGCTGCCGCAGCTCGTCGCGGGAAATTCGTGCCAATATCGTGGGGTTGGCGATCTTGTAGCCATTGAGATGCAGAATCGGCAGCACCGCCCCATCGCTCGCGGGATTCAAGAATTTATTGGAATGCCAGGAGGTGGCGAGCGGCCCCGTTTCCGCTTCGCCGTCGCCGATCACGCAGGCGACGCACAGCGCAGGATTATCAAAGACCGCACCGAAAGCGTGGCTCAAGGAATAGCCGAGTTCCCCGCCCTCGTGGATCGATCCTGGGCATTCCGCGGAAGCATGGCTCGGAATTCCCCCGGGAAAGGAAAACTGGGTAAAGAGGCGCCTCAGTCCCGCTTCATCTTGACTGATGTTCGAATACACCTCGCTATAGGTGCCCTCGAGATACGTGCCGCTGACCACCGCCGGTCCGCCGTGCCCGGGTCCGGACATATAGATCATGTCCAGATCATATTTTTTGATGACACGATTCAAGTGCGTGTAAATGAAATTCTGCCCGGGCGTCGTTCCCCAATGACCGAGCAGCATGCGCTTGATGTGCGCAATGGCCAAAGGCTCTCTTAGCAACGGGTTATCGCAAAGGTAAATCTGGCCGACGGACAAAAAGTTCGCAGCGCGCCAGTATGCGTCGATCTTGCGGGCCATTTGCGCATCCAACACCGGCTCTGCGCTCGTCTGCTTCATGTCCCCGCTAGTTTGCTTCATGTTTCCGCTCCTTCGTCAGTCATTTCCAGCGCGCGGCGAGTCAGGTCCGCGATCACGATCTCCTCGTCGGTGCGAATCACCCGAACCGCAACCGCGCCGGTCGAGATACGCGCCGCATGCCGCTCATTCAGCGCTTCGTCGATCTCGATGCCGAGAAACTGCAATCCATCGCAGATCCGGCAGCGCACCGGCGCCGAGTTTTCACCGATGCCCCCCGCGAATACCAAGGTGTCCACGCCACCCAAGGCCGCGGCATATGCACCTATCCATTTCTTTGCCTGGTAGCAAAACACCTCAAGGGCTTCGCGCGCCCGGGAATCGGCGCCTTCGCGTTCGAGCAAATCCCGAACATCGGCGCTGGTTTCCGAGATTCCGATGAGCCCCGACTCATGATTGACCATCGTTTGAAACTGCGGCGCACTCATCGATTCGGTCAGCGCAAGATAGCGCACCAGCCCGGGATCCAAATCACCCGATCGCGTTCCCATCACCAGACCCGCGGCAGGCGTAAAGCCCATGCTGGTGTCGATGCAGCTGCCGTTGAGCACGGCGGCGAGACTCGCGCCGCTGCCCAGATGCGCCAGGATTACCCGGCCCCGCGCGGCAGCCGGATCCCCGATGCGCGCCAGCTCACTCATGAGAAACGTGTACGACAAACCATGAAAGCCGTAGCGCTGCACGCCGCCGCTCGAGTAACGGCGGGGAATCGGCAAGAGCGTGGCCACGGTCGGCATGTGCCGATGAAATGCGGTGTCGAAGCAGGCCGCCTGCGGCACATTCGGAAACCGTTGCTGCAGCGCCTCGATGAGCGCAATTTCGCGCGGCAGATGTTCGGGATCATAAGGCGTGATGCGGCGAAGCTCGTCGAGCAAGCCCGAGGTCACGCGCTCCGGTTGCGAGTGCAGCATTCCGTGCACTACTCGATGGCCTATGGCATCGGGAGTTGCGACGCGGGCCTGCGTCCGGAATTTTTGCACCAGCCGATCGGCCGTTACGCTCGCCGCCTCGCTGCCGATGCGGTCTATTTTTTCGTCCATCAATCTCACCCAGGGCGCACCGGTCGCAAACAGAGCGATGCGAACGCTCGAGGAGCCGGCATTGATGGTCAAAATATGGGGCATCGTAGGACAAACACCGACATGAGGAGCCTCGGCCACACGCGCGCAGCGCAGCGGCTTACAATACGAGCATACGCTTTCACGGAGATGACAATGTCACACTACCATGCCGTCGTTTGGATCGATCACCAGAAGGCAACCGCGTGGCATTTCTCCCCGACGGAACAGGAAGAGACCGTGGTGCGTGCCCAGGATCAGCACGAGCGGGTTCACAGCCGCAAGAGCGCACACGGCGGTCACAAGTCGCCGGCCGATCATCATTTTTTCGATGATGTAGCGAAGGCCTTGAGCGGTGCCCACGAAATCCTGGTGATCGGCCCCGCACAAACCAAGCAGGAATTCGCCGCCTATCTGCGCGATAAATACCCGCAACTTGGGAAGTCCATCGTCGCAATCGAAAGCGCCGATCACCCCACCGACGCGCAAGTCTTAGGCTACGCCCGCAAGCACTTCCCTACGCTGGACCGGATGCAGTAACCGCGGCCTGAACCAGTTTTTCGTAATCACTACCTCGCTTGCATTGGGTTTGGTTTTCCTGTCGGCAGCCGCGAGCGCTGCGGCGGACGAAGAGGCTTTCGCGCTTCACGGGCAGTTCACTTATATTGAACAGGAAACGAACGGCTTCAGTGCGCCCTATCGCGGCACCAACAGCCTGTCGCCGAACAGGGGCGCGGAGACTACCGATGCAACGCTGTATTTGGGCGCAAGACCCTGGGCGGGCGCGCAAGCGTGGATCAACGGCGAATTGGACCAGGGATTCGGACTGGATGACACCCTGGGAGCGGCTGGATTCCCCAGCGGCGAAGCTTACAAGGTAGGTAAGAATCAACCTTATTTTCGGCTGCACCGCGCATTCGTGCGCCAGACGATTGATTTGAGCGGCGCACCGCAAGAGGTCGAGCCGGCTGCAAATCAGCTGGGCGGCAACCAGAGTGAAAATCGGCTGGTGCTGTGGCTGGGCAAATTCAGCGTGGTGGACGTATTCGACACCAGTCAATACGCGCATGATGCGCGCGGCGATTTTCTCAACTGGACGGCGATCGACACGGGTACGTTCGACTATGCGGCCGACGCCTGGGGTTACACCGCGGGGGCCGCAGCGGAATGGTATCAATACGCCTGGACGTTGCGCGCAGGCATATTCGATCTGTCGGACGTGCCGAACAGCGTTCATTTGGATCCTGGGTTTCACGAGTTTCAAACCGACTTGGAACTCGAGCACCGTCATGAGGTAGGCGGACGCGCGGGCCGTTGGCTGGTGACCGTTTTTCAGAGCCGGGGCCGCATGGGCCTGCTCGATCAGGCGGTGCAGACTGCACAGAACACGGGCGGTCCGGTGGATATAGCCGCGGTTCGTCGCTATCGCAGCCGCGCGGGCGCAAGCTTGGTCTTTGAGCAACAGATTGCGCCGCAGTTGGGGGTATTCATTCGCGCGGGCAAAGCCGCCGGCAACGTCGAAGCGTATGAATTCACCGACGTCGATCGCACCCTCGCCGCGGGCCTGTCGCTGCAGGGATCGGGCTGGCATCGCCCCGGCGATACGCTGGGCTTGGCAGCCATCGACAACGGCATATCCGCGGCGCGCCAAAGCTACTTGAATGCCGGCGGATTGGGCATTTTGATCGGCGACGGCAGACTGCCGCATCCCGGTCCTGAGCAAATCATCGAAACCTACTATTCAGCCGCGGTCGGGAAATTCCTGCATCTCAGCCTGGATTATCAATGGATCGGTCATCCTGCCTACAATCGCGACCGAGGGCCCGTATCGATCGTTGCCATACGCCTGCACGCTCAGATTTGACGTCCTCCCGGCACAATGGGATAAACATCGATCTGCTTTAGGGAAGGAGAATGCCATGGGGATTGCATCAGAATTCAAAGAATTTGCAATGAAGGGGAACGTGGTCGACTTGGCAGTGGGTGTGATCATCGGCACCGCGTTCGGAAAGATAGTGTCCTCGCTGGTCGGCGATGTCATCATGCCGCCACTCGGCAAAGCCATTGGCGGTCTGAATTTCTCGGATTTGGCGATCAATCTGGGCTTGGACCCTGCCGGCAAGGCCGTTCTCATCAAGTACGGAGCCTTCCTGCAAACGATTTTTGATTTCGTCATCATCGCGATCGTCTTGTTCATGTGCATCAAGGGTATCAATAAACTCAAAAAACCCGCGCCCGCGGTCGCGGCGCCGCCACCGCCACCAGCCCGGTCCGAAGTGCTTCTCGAGGAAATTCGCGACTTGCTGGCAAAGCGCGTCTAGGTAGTAACATCGCAAGGGAGGCCTCATGGGCATGTTCGACGGTATATTGGGCGGGGTGGTCGGCGCCGAAATGGCCACGGTGGTCAACGGCCTGATTCAAAAACATGGCGGCATACAAGGCATCGTCGACCAATTGGAGCAGCAGGGCTTGAGCGGCACGGTGCGCTCGTGGGTGGGAACCGGCGCAAATCAGCCCATCACCGCTGATCAGATTCACCAAGCCTTCGGCTCGGACACGGTCAAGGAGTTGGCGGCCAAGATCGGCATATCCCCCGACGTCCTGGCGGCGAAGCTCTCGCAGGTTCTGCCTCAGGCGATCGACAAGTTGACGCCTGCCGGCGCGATTCCGAAAGCCTGAGCGAACAGTCCGAACACGATGAGAATTCAAATGAAAAAAGCGCGGTGTATGAAGCAAATATTGGCGATTCTGGTCATCGGCCTTGGCGCGATTGCCGCGCATGCCGCGGATGCCGAGCGTACCTTTATCGCACCTCCCGGAGCCGATCCGAAGTCCGCGCCGCCCTACAACAACGGCGTCATGGTCGGCGGGACGTTCTACGTCTCGGGTCACTTGGGTGTCGATCCTGCGACCGGGAAGGTTGCGGCCGACCCCGAAGCCGAAGCGCGGCTGGTGCTGGATGCGGTCAAGCAAACCTTGGAAAAAGGCGGCCTGACAATGGCGGACCTGGTATCGGTCACCGTCTATTGCACGGATCTTGATCTTTACGACAAGTTCAATGCCGTTTATCGCTCGTATTTTCACGACAACTATCCGGCGCGCGCATTCATCGGCGTTGCCAAGCTGGTGCGCGGCGCGCGCTTTGAAATCGCGGGAGTTGCCGTCAAGCCGGCTAGCCATCGATAGGCCAGCCATCCATAGTCAAGCCGGCTAGCCGTCGATGAGTTTTCTCAGGCGCTCGAGCTGCTCGCCGAGGACGCGATCGACGCCTTTCGAAACCGCTTCAAAACCGTCTTTGGCATAGCCGCCGACGGCATAGCTCACCGAGATCTCGGTTCCGCCGGCGCTGCCCTTCACGGTCCATGTGAGCGCGCCATCGGCGCCCATTCCTTGCAATGGGCCGAGCGCGCCGCGCAGGCGCAACGCCTTGCCGGGCGCAACATATACCACGTGCAGATGTTCGACCGAACCGCCGTCGGGCAGTGTCTCACACCAGCAGCCTCCGGCCCGCGCATCCAATACGAGATTCGCGGCACTTCCCGAGTATGTATGTTCTGAATTCCACCACCGCGAAGGCTGCAACAGCGCGGCGTAAGCCTTATCCGGCGCGGCGGCTACACGCACAGTCTCGCGAACCTCGAATCCATTCTGGCCGGCACTGAGCACCTCCGCTGCCGCGGGTCCACTGATCGATGCCGCCACGGCCAAAACACCGACGCCGGCCACGACCGATTTACTCAAGTGAATCATGATCCCGCTCCCTTTGCTTCCGCGCATTGTTTGAACGATTCCAAAACCTTATTCCATCCTCCCGGCGCATCTACCATGCTGCGCACCTGCACACCCTTTTCTCCCATGCGCTGCAAATGGCGATGCTCCAATTCGACCCGAGTGGTCGTCGCGCTTTCCGCGATGAAGCGCACATCGACCTCGGTAACCAGTGCCGGATCAAACTGCCAGTCGGCGCCCAACTGCCAAGCAAGCACCACCTTGAGCGGCGGCTGCCAATCGATCACGTAGCCGGTTTGACCCGTCGAACCATCCTCTCCGACCGCGTACCAACGGCCGCCGACCTGCGGCTCGATGATGTACTGTTTGAGCGGAGACTTGAGGATGGAATGCGTAGCAGGCCACCAGCGCGACATTCCATGGGTGAACAAGTCAAAGGCACGCTGCTGACTCGCCTTGACGATGACTTGCTTGCGCACCGGGGCGATGGTGATCATCTATCGGGCTCCTCTTCCGCCGCTGCTTGAAATGCCTTTAGCGCATCATCCCAAAATTGGTCGAGCCAAGCCCTAACCGCGGCGAGCCCATGGGGATCGATGTAATAAATCCGGCGTGTGCCCTCGGTGCGATCGCCCACCAGGCCCGCTTTTTTCAGCACCCCGAGGTGTTGCGATACCGCCGGGCGGCTCACCGGCATGTGCGCCGCAATCCTCCCGACTGATTTCGGGCCGTGGCGCAAAAGCTCTAGCACGCCGCGGCGAGTTGGGTCCGCCAGCGCGAGGAACGCGTCTTGGTAAGCCATGACTAACGGTAAGCAATTACTTACCGATTGTCAAGATTGAGGGACGTTCAGGTCGAGCGGGCCTGTTCACCCAGCATTTTGTAGATCTTGAGCACCCGCGGAACATAGGCCATGGTTTCGCTGAACGGCGGGATTTGGCCGCCATTGCGATCCACTGCCTCTTCCCCCGCATTGTATGCGGCCAGCGCCAAGCGGACGTCGTGACCGAAACGATCGATGAGAAATTTCAAATAGCGGGCGCCGGCATGCACGTTCTGCCGCGCATCATAGGGGTTGGAGACACCAAAGCGGCTGGCCGTCGCGGGCATCAATTGCATCAGGCCCACCGCGCCGCGCTTTGAGACCGCATGGGAATTGAAGCCGGATTCCACCACGATCACGGCTCGCAACAAGTTCGGTTCGACTGCCGCAGCAATGGCGGCGTGCTCGATGATGGAGTCGTACTGCGAAGCTCGGGCCAATAGTTGTGCATCGTAGCGGTCACCGCTCGCGGTCCTGTCTTGAGGCGACAGCACCAGCAATCGATAGCGGTTGTTGTCAGGAACATCCGTGTAATGCCGCAATCCCTGCGCGTCCATATAAGTGTAAATCTTCGCGCTTGCCGCGATGCTCGGCGCGGCGAGCAATGTCGTCATGAAAATTGCAAGTCGCAGCATAGTTTGGCGATCCTTCGCGCAAAGCCTATCTCGACGGGTTTCGGGCCGATGGGACCTGCATCAAGAAACCATTCGAACAGCACTCTGTGACGGTGTTCGCATCCATGCTCGGTCTTTGACCATAATCCAGCGATGCCGCGCACATCCTGATCGCTGACGCGAATATAGTATGGCTGTTTGCCACCGCTCGGATTTACATGCCATTCATACACGCCGTCAGTCGTCCGAAGGAATAGCCAGTGTCCGATGTTGGCGAATGGAAACAAAAATACCGCGACTCCCTGATCGAAATGGAGGCGGAAGAGGTGCGCTGGCGGCATCTCGAGCAGGTGCTGCGGCGGCTCGTGGGGCGCCTGTGCGCCGCCGGCATGGGGGTGAATCCTCAACTCGATGATGAACTCATGGCATTGGCGGCGGCCAACCGTCGCAGTGCCGACGCGGATGAGCTTGCGCGGCTCGCGGAATCATTGACGGCTACGGTGGTTGCCGTCGATGCCGTCTCGCCCGTTCCCACGATCACTTTTGCGGCCGATACCCACACCCGCCTCGCCATTAAATCATTGCTGGATCAGCTGCCGATGGGCGATGACGGCACGTCAATTGCGCCGGCCTTGATCGCCGAGCTCGCGACGGCAAAGAATGATGCCGTTGTGGCAAGCATCGTCACCCGGGCTGCGGCCCTGATCCATGGGCACAGCGAACGGCTGGCGCGCGAGCGCGTGCAGTCCGCAGCCATCCTCGGCGAGGTCACCCAGCGTTTGGGCGAAATGGCCGGCTACTTGTCCGATGCGAATCACGCCAACCGCAGCCGCTTTGAAGACACACAGTCGTACAACGACACCGTCATGTCGCAGGTGCGTGCGCTCAGCGATGAGGTCGGAAGCGCCTCGGAATTGGGGGTATTGCAGGCATTGGTGAACGCGCGGCTGGAACGCGTCGCCGAGCACGTCAGCAATTTTCGCGCGCGCGAAGCGGTTCGATTGCTGGAGGTCAATGGGAGCGCCGAACGGATGCGATCGCGCATCGCAGACCTGGAGCGCGAGGCGACCGAGCTGCATTCAAAATTAGACAGCGAAAAGCAAAGCGCGCGGGTCGATGCGTTGACCGGCATCGCAAATCGGAAATCGTTCGAGGAGCGAATCGCGCAGGATATTGCCCGCAAGCCGGGCGCCGAACCGCGCGTGGTCATGCTGCTGTGGGATCTGGATAACTTCAAAGTCATCAATGACAGTTACGGCCACCGCGCAGGGGACATCGTTCTGCGCAGCGTCGCAGCTTGTTTCCTGGCCGCGGTGCGCGGGAACGACTTCGTCGCGCGCATCGGCGGCGAGGAATTCGTCATGTTGTTGGGCGGCACAAAAATCGCGCAAGCCCTGCTCGTTGCCAACCAAGTGCGAACCGCGGTGGAAGCGCTGCGCTTTCATTTTCGAGGAACGCCGGTACGCGTGACGGTGTCGTGCGGCCTGGCCGAATTGAAGGAGCGCGATGGCGCGTCAACGGTGTTCGACCGCGCAGATTCTGCGCTGTACCGCGCCAAGCAGGGCGGCAAGAATTTATGCGTCGCGGCCTAGGAGACCAAGCGCGCCCCCTCCTGCTTAGTTAACAGATATTTAACGCATTTTATCGAAATCCAGCACTGATTTTTTGCGCATCGTCGATAGAATCAGATCCCAGCCGGGGATTTCACCATTGCCTTTCAAGTCATTTGCCAGAGGCGACAGGTGATCACGTGCGTAGATTAGTGCATTGCAACATCTTGGGTTACTTATCGCGATGAGCAGCGTTCCGAAAGCAGTACTCAGCGAAGCCGCGATTGCCGTGCCCATCGGCAATCCGAGCGCCGTTGCCGAGCCGCGCAGCGGCCTTCGGGCACGCGCCTGGATGCTCACGGCCGTGCTCTTCCTCGTGCCGCTGGTTGCCTATTGGCCTGCCACCTTCCATGACTACGGTCTGCGCGATGATTATTCCAATCTGCGCGAAGCGCATGAGGAAGTCGGCAAAGTCGTCAAGTTTTGCGCTTCGCATGCCCGTCCCATCTATGGATGGCTGCTTCAGGCGACCTATGGCGAGACCGGCACCGTACAGAATCTACAGTGGATGCGTTTCACGGCGGCGCTGTTGCTGGGCGCCATCTCTTTGGTGTGCTTCCGAGGCTTGAGAGCGGTCGGATGGTCCTTCAACACCAGCTTGTGTTTTGCGGTACTGCTGGTCCTGGCACCCTCCGCGCAGGTCATCGCCGGCTGGGCTGTCGGCTGGCCATACGCGGCAGCCGCGCTGCTGGCGGTCGGCGGATTTTTCACCGTGGAGGGGGCGCTGGTTCTGGGCCTGAGTGCCGGATTCGGACGCGCCGTGGGCCAGTGGGCTGTCGCGCTGGGCCTGATGCTGGTGAGTGCACTGATCTATCAATCGAGCGCGCTCTTTTATCTGGTGCCGCTCGCCGGCGCGCTGATCGTACAGCGGCAACGCACGTTGGCGCAGTCCGGGCGTTGGGTGGGAATCCATCTCGGATTTGTCGCCGGCACGCTGGGACTGGCCTATGTTGCCATGTCCCTGCTCTATGCCGCGCATGTCTTCGTCAAGTCCGGCCGAATTGCGTTCGAATCGCATTGGGGCGAGAAGATCGGCTGGTTCTTGTCTGAGCCGCTGCCCAATGCGCTCAGCCTATTCGTGCTGAATGACAACAATCACCGCGACCATGCGCTGTACTTCGGCTGCGCGTCGCTGGTGGGCGCGATCTTGATCGCGGGCGCCTATCTCGAGTGGCGCCGTCATGGGCGGGCACGCGGCATCATCTGGTTGTCCGCATTGATGGGACTTCCCGTGTTTGCCTTCGCGGTGAGCATGATTGCATCCGAGCACTATGCAACCTATCGCACCATTTTGGCGATGACCGGCGTACTGCTCTGTTTCCTGGTGGCCTCGATCAGCGCGCTCACCCGGAACTGGGGCGCAAACGCGCGCCGGATGATCGCGATGCTCGCCATCTCAACTGCCTTTTTCACCGCGCAACACCATGTCTATGCGCTGATCGCCGTGCCTCAGGGCAATGAGTGGCATCTGATCATGGCCGGCGCGAGGCAGGTGCACTTGACCGGCATCCGGCCGCGCATTTTCGCCATCGCATCGACGCCCTCGGATATTTCCACGGCGACGATTTATCACGACGAATTCGGCTCGCTGTCATCCAACTCCGAGTGGGTGCCCCGCGAAATGTTCAAGCGCGCAATGCACGACTTGCATCCTGACATTGCCAATTTGGACTCGCGCTATGAATTCGCGACCGGACCGAAACTGCCGGAAGGCCAGCGCTATGACGTCATCATCAACCTGCATCAGCTGCGCCAATTCTACGTAAACAACTGATTGCCTCGCCCGCCGCCGGCCTCCCACGCCGTAGGTCTGCAGCCTCGTGATGGACGATCTTTCGCTGTGGATATTCGCAGCGCTCGGCGCCTTCATGGTCGGTGTTTCGAAGGCGGGGATCACAGGGTTGAGCATACTGTCGATTGCCCTGTTCAATCACGTGTTCTCCAGCAGCAAACAGGCGAGCGGCCTTGTCCTGCCACTGCTCATATTCGGCGACTTCGTCGCCGTATTCTCGTATCGCAAACATACTCAATGGCATTACCTGTGGCGCCTGTTTCCCTGGACCGCCATCGGCGTTGCGCTGGGCTGGTTCACCATGGGCCGCATATCCGATCACACCGCACGGATCCTGATCGGTTGGATCATCGTCTCGCTGGTCATTTTGAGTTTTTGGCGAAGATATGTACGTCCGCCGAATGAAGAGCCCGCCGCGGCGCTTCACTGGTCGGTGGGCGCGGCCATCGGAATGACGGCGGGCTTCATCACCCTCATCGCCAATGCCGCCGGTCCCTTGATGGCGATCTACCTGGTGGCGATGCGGCTGCCCAAGATGGAGTATGTCGGCACCGCGGCGGTATTCTTCATGCTGCTCAATCTGTTCAAGGTCCCTTTCATGGTGGATCTTGGCTTGATCACCACGCATAGCTTTGGATTCAATCTCGCCTTGGCGCCCGCCGTGCTGCTCGGGGCGCTGGCGGGCCGCTGGTTGTTGGTGCGCGTGAATCAGAACTTGTTCGAGCAACTCGTGTTGCTGTTGAGTGCAATCGGGGGAATTCTGTTGATTTTATAGCCACTGCGCACCGCAACGTGTAGCGTGAGGGGTGGGTTCAACCACAGGGGAGAGGCAATGGGCTATCAAGGTGGATTGGGGAGCTTGATCGTCCTGATCGCCGACGTTTGGGCGATCGTGAACATCTTTCAAAGCAGCGCCGATACGGGCAACAAGGTGCTGTGGACGGTCATAGTACTGGTGTTGCCTCTCTTGGGATTTATACTTTGGTACGTCTGGGGGCCGAAAACCGCCAAAGCATAAGAACCTGGTGCTGCGGTAAGCGGCAGGCGCTCAGGCTATGCGCGGCGACGCTTCGGTTCCAGCAGCATGGCCGCCTCATAGCAGCTGTCGCGCAGAGCGGAATCACTGGCAGCCAACATGCCATCGAGCACGCCCGGTGCGCTTGCGGCCGGGATGCCGGCAAGGCTGCCTAGTTGCACCACTGTCGCGTCGAGGGCCTTTTCCAAACTGTCTGCCCCGTTGCGCGCCGCGCCCGCCGCCAAGACATCGCGATCGAGCAGGCGCAAATCATTGATGAGTGCACAAAGCTGGCGCTTGGAACGACCTATCGATTCGAGGCTGCGCGGACTGACCGCGCGTTTCAATACGGCAACGTCCTGGCGGGCGCTGGTCAGCACTCTATCGAGACGGTCAAACCACTCTATCCAGAACAGAGGACTGTACATCGGCGACTTCCCTTACTTCAGTCCCCATCCGGGGCGTTGGCGAGGTTATTTATTATTTGAACGCGAAGACTACCCGGGTTCAGCGGCGCTCGCTACCATTGGATTCGCCGCAGTGCGGTTTACCCCCCAACAGTCTGTTTGCATATACAGGATAACGATGCGTCCCAAGGATCATGACCGCCACACCCTGGGATCGGCGGGCTGGCTGCGCGCCGCCGTGCTGGGTGCGAATGACGGTATTGTGTCCACTTCGAGCTTGCTGCTGGGGCTTGCGGCCGCGCAGGGCTCGCACCGCACGCTCTTGTTGAGCGGCACGGCGGCGCTCGTTGCCGGAGCGATGTCCATGGCGGCCGGAGAATATGTATCCGTTCATTCGCAAGCAGACACGGAGTCGGCCGCGCTGGCGCAGGAGCGTGCAGAACTGCGCGACGACTTCGTCGGCGAGCGGCACGAACTGACTGAGATTTATGTACGGCGTGGCGTCGAAGCCGCCCTCGCGCGAGAAGTGGCGAGTCAGCTCATGGCGCACGACGCTTTGGGCTCGCACGCGCGCGACGAACTTGGGATATCACCGACGTCCCGAGCGCGGCCGCTGCAAGCGGCCTTCGCTTCAGCGGCAAGTTTTTCCGTGGGTGCCGCGCTGCCATTGGCCGTGGTTGCAATTGCCCCCGCGCCTTACCTGATCGCTGCGATCGCCACTTCCGGTCTTGCCTGCCTGCTCTTCCTCGGCGGTTGGTCGGCAAAGGTTGGGGGCGCAGACGTCAGGGTCGGTGCCCTGCGCGTCGCTTTTTGGAGCGCGCTGGCGATGGCGGTAACCACCGCTGTCGGCGCGGCGGTCGGACGGCTGTGAACTGCGCCTTACTGCGGGTCGCGCAGATGAACGCGGCCGATCAATTGACGATCGCCGCGGGTACGCCCGGCTCGCTGCTCATGCAGCGTGCAGGAGAAGCGGTGGTACGCGAAATTGAGCGGCGATGGAAACCACGGCCGGTCACCGTTCTGTGCGGACCGGGCAACAATGGCGGCGATGGTTTTGTCGTTGCCATCGCGCTGGCGCGATCAGGATGGACGGTGCGTCTCGCCCTGTTAGGCGACATCAACACGCTGCGCGGCGACGCTCGAGGTCACGCACAGCGCTGGACGGGCGATATTGAGCCGCTGACGCCGCCGGTCATCGACAATGCTGAGTTGGTCGTCGATTCCATATTTGGGTCGGGTTTGCGCGGGCCGTTGGATTCGCAGGTTCGCGATACTTTGGCATTCGCGACACGGCGCCGACTGCCCATCATCGCCGTGGACGTACCGAGCGGCGTCATGGGGGACAGCGGCGAGGACTTGGGTGGGGCAGCCGCGGCCTGCACCGTGACCTTCATGCGGAAAAAGCCCGGTCATTTGTTGCTGCCGGGGCGCGATCTATGTGGAGAGGTGGTGGTTGCCGATATTGGCATACCGCAAACCGTGCTGGAATCGCTCCCGATCGATACCTGGGAAAACACCCCCGCGCTGTGGCGCGAAAAGCTGCCGCAATTGTCGGCCGCCGGCAACAAATACAGCCGCGGCCACGCATTGCTATACGGCGGCTACCCACTGACGGGCGCGGCGCGGATGGCGGCGCGCGGCGCGGCGCGCATCGGAGCTGGTCTGACAACCATCGCCGTGCCGGAAAAGGCTTTTGCAATCTATGCTTCGGCCTTGACCAGCATCATGGTGCAACCACTGATGCAGGATCAGGATTTTGCGGGTCTGCTGAAGGATCAGCGGTACACGGCATTTTCGATCGGACCCGGCGCAGGCACCGCTTTGCTGCAAACCGGCAAACCCGTTGTGGTCGATGCCGATGCCATCAGCGTATTTTCTTCGCGGCCCGAGCACCTGTTCCAGGCAATTCGCGGGCCCTGCGTCATCACGCCGCACGAAGGAGAATTCAAACGCATCTTCGACACCTCGGGCGACAAACTGACGCGCGCCCGCCGAGCTGCCGCACGCAGCGGGGCGGTCATCGTATTGAAGGGCGCCGACACCGTGATAGCTGCCGCGGACGGTCGCGCGATCATCAACAGCAATGCGTCGGCAAATCTGGCCACGGCAGGCTCCGGCGACGTCCTCGGAGGATTCATCCTGGGCCTTCTCGCTCAGGGCATGGACCCATTCCCCGCGGCAGCGGCCGGAGTGTGGCTGCATGGCGCCTGTGGCTCAGGATTTGGACCGGGGTTGCTGGCCGAGGATTTGCCCGATCTCTTGCCGGGCGTTTTGAAGCGCTTGGCACAGACTGATTCGCTTGGCACAGGCTGATTGATGCATGAGCGCTTGGATTCCGACGGTCAGCCTTCACTCACTCGCCATCGTCGTCAGCCTGCTTACTTATATTTTGACCACCCGCGCGGAACGTGAACGCCGCCCGCCCGCCATCGCCATCGCCTGGGTGTTGGGCATGATCGCTCTGCCCTATCTGGTATTGCCCACGTACTTGATGTTCGGACGGCGCAAGCTGCCGCGCAAAACCTTGCCGCGCTCCGGTGCGCGACCCACCGCCGGTCACTGGGCCCAGAATCTTATCGAGAGTTTCGGATTGGCATCATCCTCGCCTGCGGCAATCAATATGCATCAGGACGGGCGCGATTCCGCATCGGCATTGTTTTCGACCATGGCGAGTGCCGTTTCGCGGTTGGACGTCTGCACTTATATTCTCGGCGATGACGCCTTCGGCCGCGAGGCCATGCAGCGCATGATTGAAAGAGCGCGCTGCGGCGTCGAGGTGCGACTTCTGCTCGACGGCGTGGGCGCGCTGCAAGTGCCCCGATCATGCCTCAAGACGCTCGAGCTGGGCGGCGTCGAGACGGAGATTTTCAGCCCCTTATTCGCGCGCCGCACCCAGGGTCCGCGCAATTTGCGCAACCATCGTAAGATGGTCATCGCCGATGGCGCGCGGTTGTGGGCGGGAGGACGCAATCTGGCCGCGGAATACTTCGACGGTGTGGCCGGCGCACCACCGTGGCGAGACCTGACTTTTGACCTGCAAGGACCCGTGGCGGGCGCTGCCGCCGCGCAATTCGAATTGGATTGGGTCGCGGCAGGCGGCAAACCCGCTTCGGACGCCACTGCCGCAGTGCCCCGCAGCGCCCCCGACATGAACTTGAGCGAAGCGCAGTTTCTGCCGAGCGGGCCGGATCAATCCGAGGACACGGTGCACGCGTTGCTGATCGATGCCTGCTTTCAATCCTCCGACCGCATGCTCGCAGTAACGCCCTACTTCGTACCCGATGTCAGCTTGGAAACGGCCATGCGCCTCGCTGCCAGGCGCGGCCTGCGCATCGACTTATGCATTCCGGCAAAATCCAATCACCGCTTGGCGGACTTCGCACGCAGCCGCGCACTGCGTTCCTTGAGCCAGGCCGGCGTCAATATTCATTTGTTGCCTCATATGAGCCACGCAAAGGCCGTGGTATTCGACCATTCGCTCGCTGTGTCAGGATCCGTGAATCTGGACTCGCGCAGCCTGCTGCTCAACTATGAATCCGCCGTGGTTTTCTACGGCCGGCAAGAAATCAATTGGCTGGCGCAGTGGATCGACGGACAGATCGCGGAGACGGTGCCGTTCGATTGTCGTCCGCCGAGTCTTTTGCGCGATCTCTGTGAGGGGCTGCTGCTGAGTGTGGCGTATCAATTGTAGCGGCCGCGAATCAGTTGTAGCGGCCGCTTATCAGTTGTAGCGGCCGCTTATCAGTTGTAGCGTAGGAATCATCTGACATCGTGTTTATGAATGATCATGAGTTTTCACACGTAGTATTCTTGGGCGTTGCCATTGGCAGGTGATGAGTGGAATTTAAGGATTATTACCAGGTGATGGGCGTTGCGCGCGACGCAACCGAGGCACAAATCAAGCAGGCCTATCGCAAACTCGCCCGCAAATATCATCCGGACGTCAGCAAAGAAAAGGACGCCGAAGCGCGGTTCAAAGAGGTCGGCGAGGCCTATGAAGTGCTCAAGAGCCCCGAGAAGCGCGCGGCATACGATCAGCTGGGCCAACATCGCCCCGGCGAAGACTTTCGCCCGCCTCCCAATTGGGACTCCGGCTTTGAATTCAGCGGTTCGGGCCCGGGCAATCCGGCGTACAGCGATTTTTTTGATTCCCTGTTCGGAGCTCAGGCGCGCTCGGGGCGCAGCCGCGGCGAGTTTCGCACCGACCGCGGCGAAGATCATCACGCCAAGGTATTGCTCGATCTGGATGCATCGCTCAATGGGGGCCCCCGTACATTTACATTGCGGATGCCGGAAATCGATGACCAAGGCCGCTTGGTGTCGAAGGAGCGCACATTAAACGTTCAGGTACCGAAGGGAATTCTGGCGGGCCAGCAAATCCGGCTTGCCGGCCAGGGGGCGCAAGCTTCCGGAAGCGGCACGCCCGGAGACCTGTACATCGAAGTGGAATTCCAGCCGCATCCGCTATACCGCGCCGATGGACGGGATTTATCGCTGGAATTGCCGGTGGGGCCGTGGGAAGCCGCGCTGGGCGCAACCGTCAAGACACCGACGCCAAGCGGCGTGGTCGATTTGAAAGTTCCCGCCGGATCACATGCCGGCAGTAAATTGAGGCTTAGGGGACGCGGCATTCCGGCCTCACCGCCGGGCGATCTGTATGTCGTGTTGCAGATCGCGCTGCCCGCGGCCAATGATGACAAGGCCAAAGCCGCCTATGCGGCGTTCGCGGCCGCCGTCCCGTTCAACCCTCGCGCCGGCCTTGGAGTTTGAAAATGCCGCCAACCGATGATCAGGCTTTGACCGGTACCATTTTCGATCAATCGGCGATCTTGACCATCAAGGACTTGAGCCGGATGTGCAATGTCGAGGAACGCCACATCGTGGAGTTCGTCGAAGAAGGAGTGCTCAATGTGGTCGAAGTCAGCAGCGAGTGGCACTTCACCGGCGATGCACTGCGCCGCGCGCGGCTTGCCGTTCGTCTCGAGCGGGACCTGGAATTGAATCTGGCGGGCGTCGCGTTGGCGCTCGATTTGATCGAAGAACTTCAACAGCTCCGCCGCGAGCTCGAGGCGAAACGCTAATGGTCAAAACCGAATCCGATGCTTTCGTTTTTTTTGGCGCCACCGGAGATCTGGCATACAAGAAAATCTTTCCCGCGCTGTATGCGATGGTTCACAGAGGCGGCTTCCACATACCCATCATCGGCATGGCACGGGCCGGTTGGAATTTGGACAAGCTCATAGAGCGCGCCCGCGACAGCATTGAGCACAACGGCGATTTCGAGGAGGCCTGCTTTGCAAAGCTGGCCGCGCTGCTGCGCTATGTCGATGGCGATTACGCGGATCCTCAGACCTTTGCCAAGCTGAAGACCGCTCTCGGGCTTGCGAAAACCCCAATTTTCTACCTCGCCATCCCGCCCAGCATGTTCGCGAGCGTCGTGCAGGGGTTGCAAAAGTGCGGCAGTGCGGTGAATGCGCGAGTCATCGTCGAGAAACCCTTCGGCAGGGATCTCGCGAGTGCGCAGGCGCTCGACAACACCTTGCACGAAGTGTTCGAAGAATCCTCGATCTTTCGCATCGATCACTACCTGGGCAAGGAAGCGGTGCAGAATCTGCTGTACTTCCGCTTTGCCAACACCTTCCTCGAACCCATTTGGAATCGCGAATATATTCGGGATATCCAGATCACCATGGCCGAGGATTTCGGCGTGCAGGGCCGCGGCGCCTTCTACGAAGAAGTGGGTACGATCCGCGACGTGGTGCAAAATCACTTGCTGCAGGTGGTCACACTGCTCGCGATGGATGCGCCGGTGGGTCACGATTCGAAGACCATGCAGGCGGAAAAGCTGCGCATATTCCGCGCGATGCGTCCGCTCGATCCGAAGGAAGTGGTACGCGGACAATTTCGCGGCTACCGCCAGGAGAGCGGCGTCGCCAAAGACTCGCAGGTCGAAACATTCGCCGCGCTGCGGTTGCGCATCGACACGTGGCGCTGGGCTGATGTGCCTTTCTACATCCGCGCCGGCAAGAATCTGCCGATCACAGCTACCGAGGTCCGGGTGACGCTCAAACGGCCGCCGTTGGCGATCTTCGATCCCAGCGACAAAATGCCTTCGAACTATTTCCGGTTGCGCTTGAGTCCCGAAGTCGTGATCGGCGAGGGCGCTCTGGCGAAGCTCAACGGCGAGGACATGCGCGGCGAGCCGGTCGAATTGATCGCGCGCCACAACACTCAGTCCGAGAAATCGCCATACGAGCGCTTGTTGGGAGACGCCGTGCGCGGCGACACCTCGTTGTTCACGCAGGATGACAGCGTCGAGGCGGCTTGGCAGGTGGTGGACCCGATCTTGACCGGCGCCCTGCCCGTGATCGAATACGAGCCCGGCACCTGGGGACCCGATGCCGCCTCGAAAATCGTCGACGGCGGGGAGACCTGGCACGATCCTCAAATCGAGAGGTCCTCGCCGTGCTGAACGACGACAAAGTCGTATTTCTCCTGGACGTGGACAACACGTTGCTGGACAACGACCGGTTCGCGCAGGACCTGGGCGATCGCCTGGAGAGCGCGTTCGGCGCCGGCGAGCGGGCGCGCTACTGGGAGATTTTTGGCCGGCGGCGCGAAGCGCTTGGGCTCGCCGATTACCTTGGAGCCCTGCAAGATTTTCGCAGCGGCCTCGATGACCATCCGCAACTGCTCGCCATGTCGGAGTTCCTGCTCGAGTATCCATTTGCAAGCCGCTTGTTTCCGCGCGCGCTCGAGGCGGTCGCGCATCTGCGCGCTTTCGGGCTGCCCGTGGTGCTGTCGGATGGCGACATTGTGTTTCAGCCGCGGAAGATCCAGCGCTCCGGAATATGGGCCGCGACCGAAGGCCGCGTCTTGATTTACCTGCACAAGGAAAAAGTGCTGGATCACATGCAGCAGCGCTTTCCGGCGCAGCACTATGTTATGGTCGATGACAAGGCCAATCTTTTGGCCGCGATGAAACTGGTGCTGGGTGCGCGCCTGACGACGGTTTTCGTTCGTCAAGGGCACTACGCGCTGGCGCCGGAGTCCAAATCGGTGCAACCGGCGCCGGATCTGACGATCGAGCGCATCGGAGATCTCCTCAATCACAACCTAACCGAATTCAAGGTGCGACCATGAGTATGACGAAAGCCCTGCATGATCTGGGTCAGAGCATATGGCTCGACAACATCACCCGGGAGATTCTCGACGACGGCACCCTGCGCCGCTATATCGAGCAGTTTTCCGTCACCGGCCTGACGTCGAATCCTACGATTTTCGACGAGGCCATCGGCAAAACCGCGGCCTACGACAAAGGCATCCGGCAAAAGGCCGCGGCCGGTCAGGCGGGCGAAAACCTGTTCATCGAGTTGGCGCTCGAGGACCTGCGTCGCGCCGCCGACCTGTTCAGGCCGGAGTTCGATCGCACCCAGGGCATCGACGGCTGGGTATCGATGGAAGTCTCGCCGCTGCTGGCGAATGACACCCAGGGCACCATCGATGCGGCGCTGCGCATTCACAAGCAGGCCAACAGGCCGAATCTTTACGTCAAGATTCCCGGAACCCCGGCCGGCGTACCCGCGATCGAGGCGGCGATTTTTGCCGGTGTACCGATCAATGTGACGCTGCTGTTTTCGCGCGAGCAATACTTGAAGGTGGCCGATGCCTATATGCGCGCCATCGAGCGGCGCATCGCTGCGGGACTCGACCCGAAAATCAATTCCGTCGCTTCCGTGTTCGTCAGCCGCTGGGATCGCGCCGTGGCTGACAAGGTGCCGCAGGAACTGAGCAACCGCTTAGGCGTGGCCATCATGCAGCGCACCTACCGTGCGCACTGCGAATTGATTGCCGGCAGGCGCTGGAAGGATCTGGAAGCCAAGGGTGCGCGCAAGCAGCGCATGCTGTGGGCCAGCACCGGCACCAAGGACCCGAAGGCGGCTGCGGGATTGTATGTCGAGGCGCTGGCGGCGCCGGACACCGTCGATACTATGCCGGAGAAGACTCTGTTGGCCATAGCGGCAGGCGGCAGCCCCAAGGGCGTGATGCCCAAAGATGGCGGCGATGCCGAGGAAGTGCTGGGCCGTTTTGCGCGCGCCGGAATCGACGTCAATGCGCTCGCAACCCAACTGCAGGTGGACGGCGCCGCATCGTTCGTCAAATCATGGGCTGAACTCATGCAGCGCATCCAGGAAAAGAGCGCTGCACTGGCCACCACTTGAACTCCAGAGTGAACCCGCTCGCCGGCCAGCCCGCCCCACCGGCGGCGCTGGTCGATGTTCCGCGGCTGATTACCGCCTACTACAGCGAGAGTCCCGATCCTGCCATCCCTGCGCAAAGGGTTGCCTTCGGCACATCGGGCCATCGCGGCAGCTCTTTTGACATCGGATTCAACGAAGCACATGTTCTGGCCATCAGTCAGGCCATCAGCGAATACCGCAAGCTACAGCACATCGATGGCCCGCTGTTCATGGGCTTTGATACGCACGCCCTGTCGGCGCCCGCCTTTGCCAGCGCGCTCGAAGTGCTTGCCGCCAATGGCGTCGAGCTCATGATCGCGGCGGGTGACGAATACACGCCGACTCCCGCCATTTCGCACGCCATTCTCAATTACAACCGCGGCCGCACCGTAGGTTTGGCCGACGGCATCGTCATTACACCCTCGCACAATCCACCCGACAGCGGTGGTTTCAAGTACAACCCGACGAACGGCGGTCCTGCGGACAGCGACGTCACCAAATGGATCGAGAACCGGGCGAATGAGCTGCTCAAGGCCGGCGGCGCCGGCATCAAACGAGTTCCGCTCGAACAGGCGCGGCGCGCCGCAACGACGCACTCGCATGACTTCGTACAAAGCTATGTGCAGGAACTCGGCGCCATTTTGGATATGGATGTCATTCGTGATTCCAAGATTCGCATGGGTGTCGACCCTCTGGGCGGCGCCGGCGTGCATTATTGGCCGCGCATCGCCGAACACTACCGCCTCGACCTGACGGTCGTGAACGACGCGGTCGACCCGACATTCCGTTTCATGACGCTCGATTGGGACGGAAAAATCCGCATGGATCCTTCCTCGTCCTACGCCATGCAGCGGCTGATCGGGCTCAAGGAACGCTACGACATCGCCTTTGCCTGCGACACCGACCACGATCGGCATGGGATCGTCACGCCAAGCAGCGGCTTGATGCCGCCCAATCACTATCTTTCCGCAGCGATCGACTATCTGTTCAGT
>Ga0210406_10002284_pt1 | contig 22110 bp, 27 predicted proteins | sample IncBWC30MmetaG_FD_155454 | JGI IMG/M metagenome (GOLD analysis project Ga0210406, IMG submission 155454) | Forest soil microbial communities from Barre Woods Harvard Forest LTER site, Petersham, Massachusetts, United States - Inc-BW-C-30-M | ecosystem: Environmental > Terrestrial > Soil >...
GTCGAGAATGCGGGAGGAGTTGCCTTCAAAGTCGCCGACGGTTGGGTTGAATTGGGCGAGGGCTATCTTCATTCGGACTGAAGATTAGGATAAGGCTTTCGTGGGTAACTTGTCTAATCGAGCGGCGACAAGACACACCGCCCCGCGCTCGATGCAATAGGCCGCAAATGCGCACAGCCAGGAATGGCTGTGCCACAGGTTGCCTAGTCGGCGCCGGCGGCGTCGCGCTGGACGAAGGAGGTTTCGGCGGTGAGGCCGAACATTTCGAGGAGACGGGATTGCACGCGTTCGGAAACGGCGTTGATTTCGTCGACGCCGAGGTCGGCCTCGCTGACGCGATAGCGCAGCTTCTTTTGCCCCACGGGCGTCTCGACGATGCGCAGGACGGCGTCCGCGACCTCCTGGGGATTGCCGGCAGCGCTGGTGAGAAGCGCATTCATTTTGGTGGGAATTTGATTGGCGATGCCGTAGGTGTCCGCGCGGGACTGGTCGGAGGGCGTAACCATGTTGCCAAAAACCGGAGTCTGGTAGGCGCCGGGTTCAACGATCACGGATTCGATCCCCAGGGAGGCGAGTTCGTAGCGATAGGTTTCGGCAAGCGCCTCCATGGCGAACTTGCTGGCGGTGTATAGGGAGAACGCGGGGATGACGACGCGGCCGGCTCCGCTGCTGATGTGCATCAGCAGGCCTTTCCGGTGGCGGCGCATGTGGGGAAGGACGGCGCGATTGACGCGGACGCAGCCCATGAAATTGGTGTCCATGATCTGCTGGGCTTGCTGGGTGGTGACGGCTTCGGCGAGGCCGATCAGGGCGTAGCCGGCGTTGTTGATGGCGACGTCGATGCGGCCGGATTGGGCGATGGCACTGCGAACGGCGAGATCGACGGAGGCGTCGCTGGTTACGTCGCACTCGAGCGTGAAGATGGAGAGCGATTCCCTTCTGGCGAGGGCGAGAAGGTCGGCGGCGTTTTTGGCGTTCTTGCCCTGGGGATCGCGCATGGTGGCGAACACAGTGTGACGGTGGCGGGCGAGGGTCTCGGCGATAAGGCGGCCGAAGCCGGTGCTGGCGCCGGTGATGAGGATTACTTGATTGGAATCCATGATGGAGCCTCCATGAAGCCGTATATTGCGCGGTTGCGCGATGGAAGTAAAGTGATTGGAATATGAAGACGAAGAGGGGGACTTAACGCAGAGGGCGCCGAGAAGAATCCGGAATTGAAAGCGTTGCATCGGGAATGGGATGGGTGTAGCGTTTTGACAACCGGAGAAACCGCCCAAAACTTCGACGAATAGTGCAAGGAGGGGATATGCGTGTGTTGAAGCTTACACTGATGTTGTCGGCCGCGGGGCTTTTTATCGTGGCGGCGAGCAGGACTCAGCAGAAGGAAATGTCAGATGCGGAGTATATGAAGCAGGCACTCTCGGCGGCTCCGGAGGCAGTGGCCAAGGACGCGGGGGTGATGCGAATGGATGCAAATGGAACGATGCGGATGCTACGCGATTCGAAAAATGACTTCACCTGCATGTTCGCGGGCACGGATATGATGTGCAACGATCGAAACAGCATGGAGTTTATCAGCGCCATGATGAAACACACAGCTCCGCCGGACAAGGTGGGAATTTCGTACATGCTGCAAGGAGACAGAGGAGCGAGCAATACGGACCCGTACGCCACGGGCAAGACGGCGGACAATCACTGGGTCGTCACCGGGCCCCACATCATGCTGTTTGGCTCGCCGAGCAAGACGCTGGGTTATACAGAAGCGAAGGACCCGGATCCGAATAAGCCGTACATGATGTGGGCCGGGACGCCGTATGAGCACGCGATGATTCCTATTTCGTCGGCGAAGTGAGGAGCGGGAACACGAAAGCCTGCTGCGGAACTGGTTCAAATAGGCGTCTAGATAAAGAAAAGGCTCCTGATGCCAGGAGCCTGGGAACTATTTGGCGAAAAGCGCACAGCCAGGAATGGCCGTGCCACAAAGCTTAAACGCTGAAGGAGCTGCCGCAGCCGCAGGTGCTCTTGACGTTGGGGTTGTTGAACTTGAAGCCGGCGCCTTCGAGGGTTTCGACGTAGTCGATTTCGACGCCTTCGAGGTACATGGAACTCATCTGGTCGACGGCTACCTTCAAGCCGTTGAAATCCACGACTTCGTCGGAGTCGTTGGTCTGGTTTTCAAACGCCATGTGGTATTGGAAACCGGAGCAGCCGCCACCGACAACGGCAACACGCAAGGCCACCGGTACCGGGGTCTGCATGGACATGATTTCCTTCACTTTTACGGCGGCAGTGGGCGTGAGATTAATCATAAGTTTTAAGGCCTCCACTCGCGGAATCTTCCGCAAGGATAGATACGTTGTTAGTATAACACAGGTGCGAAAGGCGCAAAATCAAGTGTCGAATCGGGTAGAGAGCCCTGGAAACCGGATAGCAGATAGCAGCGATCAGATATCCGGAAGCTAGGAAACCCTTAGAATCGGCGCACTTCGACAAGCTGTGCCACTTCCCTTAATATAGATGCCCTATGAAACACAACGTTACATTGTTGCCTGGCGAAGGAATTGGACCTGAGGTTTCGGCCGCAACCCAGCGTGTGATGGACGCTTCGGGCGTGAAGATTGAGTGGGAAATTCTGGGGGCGCGCGCGGAGAACACCGACAAGAAGACGGTTGGCGCGGAGGTACTGAACGCCGCGGCGATCGAATCCGTGAGGCGGAATAAGGTGGCGCTGAAGGGCCCGATGGCTACGGCGATTGCCGGCGGGGCGCGGAGCGTCAACGTGGCGCTGCGGAAGAGCTTGGAACTTTACGCCAACCTGCGGCCGGTGAAAAATCTGCCGGGAGTGAAGTCGCATTTTGATGGAGTGGACGTGGTGATCGTGCGGGAAAACACCGAGGATTTGTACTCGGGGCTGGAGCACGAGGTGGTGCCCGGGGTGGTGGAGAGCCTGAAGATTATTACGGAAAAGGCCTCGACTCGGATTGCGAAGTTCGCGTTCGAATATGCCCGGAAGATGGGGCGGAAGAAAATCCATGCGATTCACAAAGCGAACATCATGAAGATGAGCGACGGGCTGTTTTTGCACTCGGTCCGGGCGGTGGCGGAAAAGTACAAGGACATCGAATACAAGGAATTGATCGTGGATAACGCGTGCATGCAGATTGTGATCAATCCCGACCAGTTCGACGTGCTGCTGCTGCCGAATCTCTATGGCGACGTGATGAGCGATCTGGCGGCGGGCCTGGTTGGCGGATTGGGCGTGGTGCCGAGCGGGAATATTGGTGAGGAAGCCGCGATTTTTGAGGCGGTGCATGGAACGGCGCCGGATATCGCGGGCAAAGGGTTGGCGAATCCCACTGCGCTGCTTATGAGTTCGATTCTGATGCTGAATCATTTGGGCGAGCCTTCGGCGGCTCAGCGGATTGAGGCGGCGCTGATCAAAGTTTACAAAGAGGGCAAGCACGTCACAAAGGACGTGGGCGGCAAAGCGGGGACGCAGGAGTTTACGGACGCGGTAATCGCGGCGTTGCCGAAGGCGTGAGCGGAGTTGTAAGTCCTTAGTTTTTGGTCTTTAGTTCTCTTAGCGTGGCGGTCGCCGGCTTGGCGAAGACGTAGCACAATCCCCTTCTACTTCATCCAACCTGAGCACTAGTGCGTTCACAGGAGCGTGTATGGTTTGGAGCCGCAGTGCCCTTTCCCTGAGTTTGGCTTTTCTTGCACTGCTGACTGCTGGAGAAGCCAGCGCATCGGAATTGAAACCGCGCACGGTTAAGGCATTTGAACACTACGAACAGCTGACCGAAGCGAGGGTACGAAGCGAACTCTCCACGCCGGGACAGTTCCTGGCCATCGATTCCCTTCCCGAAGAACAACGAAAAGTTGAATTAGACCGCGTTAAAAACGGTCAGGTCTACATCCGGACGCTCAGCACGAAGGAGAACGACAAGAAAATCGAGATGCCCGACGGATTGGTCCATCACTGGCTGGCCATCGGCTTTATTCCGAAGGCCCGCCTGGAGCAAGTGCTCCAAGTGACCCAGGATTACGCCCATCACGCGGACTTTTTCAAGCCGGACGTGCAGCGGTCCGAATTGCTTAGTCGAGATGGAGAGCATTACCGTGTCTACTTCCGGTTCTACAGGCACGCCATTGTGACCGCGGTTTACAACACCCAATTCGACATCGATTTCACGCAAACTGACCCTACACATGAATATTCTTTTGCAAGGGCGGGGCGCATCGCGGAGGTGCGAAATCCCGGGGAAAAAGACGAGAGCGAACGTCCTGTTGGTAACGATCGCGGTTTTCTTTGGCGATTGGATCTTTACACGCGCTATCTGGAGACGAGTGATGGAGTGTTCGTTCAGATCGAGTTTCTTGGCTTGAGCAGGAGCGTGCCGGCCGTTTTTGCATGGCTGGTGAATCCCTACGTCAAATCGGTCCCGCGCGAATATTTGACGAATTATGTAGGCCAGTTGAAGAAGGCCGTCGCCGGCGCAGCGGTGGAGAAGCAAGATGTGAGCGGTCGCTAGAAGGTGGCGCGGGCGGCGATTTGGCGGATTTCGGCGTTTTCGATGGTGCGCCGACAAAGTTTTTCATTGGTGGCTTGCAGCATGGCACGGCCGAGGTCGTGGCCATGGATGTACAAATTGGGAAATGGCTTCAGCAGGCGACCGAGCGGCTGGATCAGCGAATAGAGTCTCGGCAGGCTGGGCGAAGGTTTGGCGTCGATGAAGGCAGGGCGCCAGCAGTCGGCGTCGACCAGTTCGATGAGGTCGTGCTCGGTTTGCGCTTTCACGCGGGCCCAGAACATCCGGCTGGCGGCGTTAGTGCCCTGCCCACTGATGTAATGGAACGCCGCGCCGGGGCTTTTGGCTTTGAACATGTTGGCGGCGGCAAGGGTGTAGGAGTAGGTAATGGTGCGGTACTCCTCCTGGGAAACCTGCGTGGCGGAGATGCCTAGACAGAAGAGGCACGCGTCCACGGAGCGGAAAGCATCCTCCACGGTCGCGTAGTCTAGAAAATCCTTGTGAACGAAGGTGCGCAGCTTGGGAGAGGTGTGCATCAGTGGACGCCGCGTGACGGCGCGGATTTCATCAACGACCGAGGCCGCAAGGCACGCATCGAGTACAGCTGCGCCGGCGGAACCTGTTGCACCGAAGAGAAGAATTTTCATGAACGAGGAGTGTACACGAAGTGAGGGATGTAAACGAGGAGCTCTGCGAGTTGACTAGTCATCTGACTAGACTTATAATTGAAATGAGGAAATTATTACATGGCCAAATGGCAATTGCAGGACGCGAAATCGCGCTTCAGCGAGTTGATTGACGACACGCTCGAAAAGGGCCCTCAAGTGGTCACGCGACGCGGGGTGGATACCGCCGTGGTGGTTTCCATCGATGAATGGAAGAAGCTGAAGGACGAAAAGCGGGTGACCTGGAAGGAAGTCCTTTTCGGAGACGGTCCGCGCTTCGAAATTCCCCTCCCGAGGCGTGGCAAAAGCAAATCGCGCAAGGCGCCGGTGTTCGATTGATCCGCTACCTGATTGATACGAATGTGGTGTCCGAGATGCGCAAGCGGAAACCGCACGGGGGAGCTTCCGCGTGGCTGCAAGGTCTCGAGGTAGGGCAGGTTTTCCTATCCGCTGTGACATTCGGGGAAATTCAAAAGGGTGCGGAGATCACCAGGCAACAGGATCCCGTGAAGGCGTCAGAAATCGAGGCGTGGGCCAAGCAACTGGAGAGTGCTTCACCGGTATTGCCCATGGACGGCGCGTGCTTTCGGGAATATGCGCGCCTGATGCACGGGCGTTCACAGACGTTTGCTGAGGACGCGATGATTGCCGCAACGGCGCGGGTGCACGGGCTAACTGTGGCGACGCGGAATGAACGGGATTTCCGACCACTCGGCGTGGCTTTGTTTAATCCATTCAAAGCCTAGCTAGCGGAAACACCTGTTGTCCGCGATTACGATTTTGACAGCGCACGAGCGAAGGAAAGCGCGTCCGCGCGCCCTTGATCATCCGGAACAAGCAGTATGAACTGGCGGAGCCCGCTCTGGCGGGGCGCTGTGGCAAGGAGGCGCGGCTTCGGGTAATCCGGGGTGTGCCGCTCCTACCGGGACGTCAGGTTAACCTGGGGAAAATGAATATTCAGCTTGAAGCAAATGTAGAGAACCAGGATCGCGCCCAGTGTAGACAAAATTAGGCCGGCCGGATGGTATCGATCGTTTGCCGGACGCGAAAACATGTGGCTGACTCCGCCACCGATGATGGATCCGATCACGCCGAGCACGATCGTCCAGAAGATAGTCAGGTGCTCGTGCATGACCGATTTCGCGATAACGCCCGAGATCAGCCCGATCAAAATGTACCAGAGCAAGTGAAACATGCGTTTCTCTCCTGTGTACCGGCAAGATGCCGTCGAGCAAAGGCTACCCGGCGGAGCCACGGCGTATTTTGGGGAGGCTCCGCGCAACCAGCGACCCGCGAACACAATACCCCACGGACGCCCAGCGGATGAGAAGGTTATATCGGAGTCTTGCGTGGGATGCTGTCTCCGATTGAACAGTTTTGAGGATTTCCTGATTCACAGCTTCAACGCTTCGACCGGACTGTATTCGATCTTCTTGCCAATTTTACGAGGGGTTGAATTGGTAGAGCATTAAGTAGACGATTACGCCGGTGACAGAGACATAGAGCCAGATAGGAAACGTGAACCGCGCAATTCGGCGGTGCATGGCAAAGCGGCCGGTCAGAGAGAAAAAAAACGTGGTGAGCACCATGGGCAGGGCGACGATGGAAAGGATGACGTGGCTGGCTAAGATGGATAGGTACACGGTGCGCACCGCGCCATGACCGGGGAAAATCGTGTCGCCATGCAGCGCATGATTTACGATGTAGCTGACAAGAAAAGCGGAAGAGAAGGCGAAGGCCAGCAGCATGCTGGTGCGATGCGCTTCGCGGTTGTGATGTTTGATGAAATACAACCCCACGCAGAGGGTAATCGCACACAATCCGTTGAGAACCGCGTTGAGGGCCGGCAGAAACATCCAGCGCCCAGCGAAATCGGCGGAGGCATGATGGACGTAGAGCAGCCACAGCAGAAATGACACGGCGAGGCCGCTGACTACGATGATCGATCCAACCACGGAGCGCGGATTGCTTTGAGCCTGTCCCATGCTGAAAATTAAATCACAAAAGTCCTTACCGAGGTAACCACGCTACTCTGACGTTTGAACTACCGCGGGAGTTTGTCGTACATCATCAGGCCCAGCAGTATCGGAATGTGCAGTACGGTGGCGTGCATCAGCCACTTGGCGCGGGTGTTGGTTTTGGCGTGCGCGGCCCAGAGGCAGACCTGGACGAGGCCAGTACACGTGACCAGCGCGCCGAAGAAATAGAGCACGCCGGCAAAACCCATAATGGCGGGCAGCAGGCTGACGGCCACGAGCGCCGCCGCATAGAGAATAATCTGGCGGAAGGTGCGCTTCCCTTCCTTATCCACCACCGGAAGCATCAGAATGCCGGCGCGGGCGTAGTCTTCGCGGTACATCCAGGCGATGGCGTGGAAATGCGGGAATTGCCAGATAAAGAGAATGGCGAAGAGCAGCCACGCTCCGGCATCCAATTTGCCGGTCGCGGCAGTCCAGCCAATCATGGGCGGAATGGCGCCGGGGATGGCACCGATAAAGGTGGCCCAGACGGTGTGCTTCTTGAGCGGCGTGTACGCGAGCAGGTAGCTAAGGCACGTGAATACGCCGAGGAAGCAGGGCCAGAAGCCTGCGGTGAGATAGAGATCAACCGCGCCGGCAAACGAAAGAATGATGCCGAAGCGCAAAGCTTCGATTGGAGTGAGAACTCCCGTGGGCAGCGGGCGGGAAGCGGTGCGGCGCATGTAGCGGTCGGATTCGCGCTCGATGTAGTGGTTCAGCGCGGCGGTGCCGGCGGCGATCATCATCGTGGCGACGATGACGTGAATCATGTGCAGCCAGCCGAGGGGGCCGCGCGCGCCCATGTAGTAGCCCGCGCCGGTGGTCATCAGCACCAGGAAAGAAACGTCGGGCTTCGTCAGCGTGATATAGGCGCTGAGTTTGCTCGGCTGGGCTAGGGCGGTGGCGCGGACTTCACTCATCAGGCGGGCACCTCATCTCTTGTAGTGGCAAAAACTACTTCCCTTTTCCGCGGCACCAGGCGATAGCAGAGCAACACCGCCAAAATCGAAGTGGCGAAGAGAACCGCGCCGAATACCGTGTGCACGACCGTGGTGATAATCACGGGCGGCAAGGGCTGCGGATCGTTGGCAGACTGCATGCGCGTCCAGAGCGCCGCGATGCCTAGCAGAAGCTGCACACCTACGATGCCGTGGAGAAGGGCGCGGATGCGGGAAATTTCGGCAGAGTTCGAGAAGCGCTTGCGGAGCTGGATGGCGGTCCAGGACGCGACCAGCAGAACGCCCATGGCCCAGACGACGTGCGGCGTCGCGGGGCTGTATTTGTGGCGGAATGCGGCGCCGAGCGCGATCTGCAAGAAAATGGCGCCGGCATTGAGGATCACTACCGTGTGAATCGCGGGAGTGGCTTTGTCTTCGTACTGAGGGCGATCGGAAACCCACCAGCGGCTGGTGACCACGGCGATGGAGACAAGCGTGACGAACATGATTTGCGCGAGGCAGGCGTGCATGACGGGGAGCCCGTAATGGAGAAGCTTCAGCACGGTGAGGCCGCCGAGGATGCCCTGGAGAATTACTCCGCCGACCGCGGCGACTCCGAGCCAGCGAACCGCAGGGCGTTCATCTTTGCGCCACAGGACGATGGAAAGGGCGATGATCAGGAGTCCGAGAATGGCCGCGATGACGCGGTGGGAATGTTCGAAAGCGATGCCGCCAACCATGGGTGGGGTGATGCTGCCATAGGAAAGGGGCCAATCGGGAACGGCCAGGGCGGCGTCTTCAGAGGTGACCAGAGCACCGGCACAGAGGAGGAGTGCCGCCCAGGCAACTACGAACAGCGCAAATTTGTGGACACCAGAGTGATACGTCGCTTTCATGAATTTCGGGCCCCATCCCGAAAAACAGATTATAGCGCACCGACCGCAGCGATGTTGAGAATCGCCAATCCTGAACCGCGGGGAGTTTAGTACGGGAGGGATTTGCGTGGCAAGGGGCATGAGTGAGAGATAGCAGATAGCAGCGAACAGCGATCAGGAAGCCGGGCGTGAACCTTCGCGCGCGCGCGGCGACGACCATCATTGGTTGCCACGGTCCCTCCGCTCCGCAACGGCAAACAGCGCCGCCGCTCCGGTCGGGATGACAGCCTCTGTGAGCGTGCTTCAGGCGGTGGTGGTGCTGGAGGCGTCGGGGTGAATTTCGGCGGCGCGGAGGACTAGTTGCTTGAGGCATTCGATGAAGAGGGGGGAGTCGCCGACGGCGGGCATCATGCGGAAGCGTTCGATGCCGGCTTTCTTGGCGTCGGCGCGGCCTTCGATGTTGATTTCGTGCAGGGTTTCGATGTGCTCAGTGACGAAAGAGATGGGCACGACCAGCATTTCTTTTACGCCATCGTGGCCGAGTTTGTGGAGAGTGCCTACGAAGGAAGGCTCGAGCCATTTGGCCGGGCCAACTTTGGACTGGAAGCAGAGCATGTGCGTTCGCGGCCAGTTGGGGAATTTTTGCGCGCCGGCTTCGCAGACCAGGCGAATGGTTTCATCGATGTGCCGGGGATAGGGATCGCCATTTTCGACGAGGCTCATCGGTAGGCCGTGGGCGCTGAAGACGAGATGAATGCGCGAACTGTCCGTAAACTGGCGGAGGCATTTGCCGATGTTGGTGACGAGGGCCTGGATGTAGAGCGGATGGTCGAAGAAGTGTTCGATGGTGCGTTCGGGGAGACTGTCCACCGGTTCACCATACACGCGGCGCCATTCTTTCAGGCTGCTGAGCGTGGTGGCATAGGAATAGTGCGGGTAGAGCGGGAGAAGGACAAGTTCATCGAGTCGGTTGGATTTTTTGATGGCGGCGACGGCGTCTTGGGTGAGCGGTTTCCAGTAGCGCATCGCGGTGACGGCAACTGGTTCCATGTAAGGGTTGACGGCGGCAACAAGCTTGCTGCGCTGTCGTTCGGTGAGGATGCCGATCGGCGAGCGGCGGCCGATCTGGCCGTAGCGCTGGGCCACGGGCGGAGTGCGTTTCTTGGCGATGTAGCGGGCGAGCGGGCCGCGGATGAAATTGAGCGGGCCGAGCGGGATGATGTCGGGATCGAGGAAGAGATTGCGGAGGAAGGGTTCGACGGTGGCGAGAGAGTCGGGACCGCCGAGCTGGAAGAGGACAATGCCAACGCGTTTTTTATTGGTGTTCACCGATGGTTCCCTTTCCTCGGGAGCGAAGGAATTGTCGACTAAAAACCCAAGAGCACAGCCAGGAATGGCTGTGCCACCAAACCTTGGCCGCTGCTTACTTCGCGCGCGGGAGCGAGTTTTTCAGGCGGTCGAGTTCGGCGCGGAGATTGGCGGTGCGTTTGGCGATAGTGAGATAGAACACGAAGAATACGCCCCAACCGACGATATAGGCGCCGAAGACACTGTCGAGATTTTTCATTGAGCCTCCACTTCACGAGCCAGAAAATCCAGTTCAGATTTCATTTTTTCAAGAACATACCGCTCCACGATCAGGAACGCCGCCAGTACGTGCATTGCCAAAACGCTAAAGAAGAAGACCTTGCTCATCGTCGGGTCCAGACCGGACCCGGAGCCGCCCATGATGACAGGTTGCGGATGCTGAGTGCGCCACCAGCGGATCGAGAAAAAAACGAGAGGGACATCCAGGAAGGCGAATATCCCGAAAAGTGCGCTGAGCAGCGCACGGCGATCTGGCTCTTCGACAAGCGTGCGCAACAATAGATAGGACACGTAAAGCAGCCAGAGGACGAAGGTGGAGGTGAGGCGAGCATCCCAGGTCCACCAGATGCCCCACACGGGATGCGCCCAGATGGGCCCGGTGATCAGAACAACTGTTATGCAGGCCAGCCCGACCTCGGCAGAACTGACGCCTAGCCAATCATATTGTGGTTGACGTTTCCAAACGTAGAGCAGGTTGGCTAGAAAGCAGACGAAGAATGTCATCTCCCCGGCCCAGGCAGTTGCGGCGTGGAAATAAAAGATGCGTTGGATGAGGCCCATGGTGCGCTCTTGGGGGGCTATGAAGAACGCCGCATAGGCGGCCGCAATCACCAGCAGGATGGCGACAGTGCCGAGGATGATGCGTTTGGTCATGGCCGATTATTCCTCCAGAAGATATTCGCCGAAAAGCCACAGCGCCGTCAAAAAGACGACATCGAAGACGGCGAGGAACGCGATTCCCTTCCCTTTGACGATGGGCTCGCGTTCGAAAAGGCTGACGGTGACGGTTGCGCTGACGACGAGCACGGGCGTCAGCAGCGGCAGCAAGAGCAATGGGAGCAGGAGTTCACGCATGCGGGCTTGGGCGGAAATGGCGGAGAGCGCGGTGCCAGCGACGGAAATGCCGAGGCTTCCCAGGAATAGCACGACCATGAGCCAATGAAATTCGGGGAGGATGGGCACGTTGTAGAAGATGGCGAAAAACGGAAGCATGATCAGCTCGGTGAGAAGCAGGAAGAGGGTGTTGGCGATTAATTTCGCGAGAAAGATGGAGAAAGGATCGCTAACGGCAAGGCGGAGAGAGCTGAGTGTGTCGTTGCTTTGCTCGCGGAGGAAGCACGGCTGCAGCATCAGCGAAGCAGCGAAAAGGATGGCGAGCCAAAGGAGGCCGGGGCCGAATTCGCGCGACTCTTCGGTGGTGGGGCTGATGGCGAAGCTGAAAAGGATGAGGACGACCAGGATGAAGACGACCGTGGTGGTGAGGAGTTCGCGGGAGCGGAATTCTGTGCGAAGTTCCTTGCTGAGGAGGACCGCCGTGTTGGAGAAGAGGCTCATGGCGGCGGCTCAGGCGGCTCCAAAGGTGAGAATCTCGTGCACTGAGGCGCCGGTTTTGCTGTCGGCGATGACGTTTCCTGCGTCGAGGCGGACCGCGCGCGTGGCCAGTGAGGAGAGCTCCGATTCGCCGTGGAGACTCATGACGATGGTGCAGCCGGCGCGGCTCAGTTCGCGCAGCGAGTTGGCGAGCCAGGTGATACCGAGGGGATCGAGACCGGTGGCCGGTTCGTCGAGAAGCAGCACGGCGGGACGGTGAATCAGCGCGCGGGCGATGGCGATGCGCTGACGCATGCCGCGGGAAAACGTGCGGACAAGCGAGGCGCGGCGGTCGTAAAGGCCGACCTCGCGGAGAAGATCTTCGACGCGGGCGACAGGTGATTCGACTTTCTGCAGCCGCGCAAAGAGCAAGAGATTTTCCTCGGCGGTGAGTTCGTCGTAGACCATGGTGCTGTGGCCGACGTAGCCGGGGCGCGAATCATCCGAATTATCGGCAGCGCTCCCGGGAAAGGATAGTTTTCCGGCGGTGGGACGGACGAGCTGCCCGGCGATGCGGAGAAGCGTGGTTTTGCCTGAGCCGTTGGGGCCGGCGAGGACGGCGCATTCGCCGGGGGAAATTTCGAACGTGACGCGGCGGAGCGCGAAGAGCCCGCCGTAGCGTTTATCGATGCTCTCAAAGCGAAGTCCGGTTGGCGATGGTTTCTGTGGGGCCACGATTAATCTTGTTGGCGAAGATCCCAGATGCAAAACCGGCACCTGGGGCACCCGGGTCATCCAGTCGCGAAAAGTTTTCTTCAGGGGCTAAAACTCATTCTCGATCGAGTCTTGTGCCGGGGCTGAAGCCCCGGACTCCTGAAGAAAGCCCAAGAGCGGGCCGGGCGAGCCCGGCCCCTACAAGCGCTCGAAAACCAAAGAGCACAGGCTGAAGCCTATGCTACAAGAGTTCAGCCGCGGACCAGGTCGCGGAGGAGATTATCGACGCGGGATTTTTCGCGTGCGTAATCCTCCTCGGAAATCGTGCCGGCTTGCTTGCGCAGCTCCAGCCGAAACACTTCTTCCTTCAACGAGTCGAGATTGGCATTGATGGATTCCTTGACGGCGTCGACGCCCGCTTGCTGCTTCGCGGCTTTGGCGGCCTTTTTCGATTGCGCGGGAGTAGCACCCTCGCTGTCCGCGGCGGGAACCATGACGACCTGTTTGCGTGAAAGCAGAATCGCACCCAATGCGAAAATCGCGACAAGGCCAAAGAGCAGCGGCCATTTGTAATCGTCTATGCGTGGTGGAGCGAGATCCACCTGTTGGCCTTGCGTGCGCGAATTCCCTTCCTGGCCCTGCTGCTGGCCCTGGCCATCCGCGGCTCCGGCGGCTTGCGGCGAGCCGACACCACTGACAGAAACAGCGAGTGACCCCTTGGCGGCCAGCGCGTCATGGAGAAACACGTTCATGCCCTGTTCCTGGCCGGCGGCGCTGATGCCGTCGCCGGTGAGCGTGACGCCTGGAGGCGCAACCAGCAGAATACGCATGCCCGCATAAGCGGCAGGAAGCTTCAGGCTCGCTGAATTGCCGGGGTACGGAACCTCGTACGAAAGACGGATGTTCGTTTCCCCGGGATGAAACGCGTACGCGATGGCGTAGCGGCCCTTGCCCTTGTCGATCGAGGCTTGCGGTACATCCATGCCGAGCGAACCGGTGGCGGTGACATTCTGCAGCGTGGCTTTGTCGGGAATCGCGAATTCAAAATTCCCTTCGGTGCGAAAATAGGCGACGGCGGGTTTCGAATCGTTCTTGACGTTGTACTCTTCGGCGCCAATCAGCTTGGCGTCCCGGGGCTGGAAAATAATCACGTGCGAAGCGGGAACGATGGTCTTCGGATCCTTGCTGACGTCGAAGACTTCGACGTCCACTTGCGGGCGGCCCGGCGGAAGGAACGCGTTGAAACTGACGCCTTGATAGGTGGCGCGGATGAGGACGGGTCCCATGCCGATGGCGTCGTTGGTTGCGGTGAACTGGCCCTGCGCGTCGCTTTTGACGGAAGCGAGGAGAGCCATACCCGCGGTAGGGCTGAGAAGATCGACGTCGGTGTTGGGAATCGGTTTGCCGGTGGTGCGGTTGATGACCGAACCGTGAACAGTTCCAGCGAGTGATACGGAGGCGGCGAAGAGTGCGGTGAGGGCGGTGATAACGAGGCGCGGCCAGAAAGCCTTCATCGAGCACTCCGCCCGCCTGCCGCAGCAGGTCCGCCTGCGGAGGCAGGGTCCGCGGCGGCCGGGCGAGCGGCGGGACGCGGGCGGCGAATCTGCGAATCGGTGACCTGCTCAATTTCGGCGAGAACCAGGGCGGCTTCGTTCTCGATCGTGACTTTCATGGTTTCGTAATCGCCTTCGGAATATTTTCCAGCGCGGTATTCGAATTTCAAGTCGCGCAGATTGTCGTAGATCGTGTCGCGGCGTTCCAGGAGTTGATCGAGTTTGGTGCGATGCGGAGCAAGGTCGGAGGCATCCGGCTGAATGTAGAAGACGAAGAGAAAAACGGCAGCCGCGAGGCCGAGGCAAGCGCCGATGATGGCCCATTCCATGGGCACGGCAAGAAATGCTGCGAATGCGAGAGGGGGCATGGGGCTAGTCCTCAGTGTCCCGGTCGGCCTGGGAACGCGCGCGTTCGTAGGCTTCTGGAGAGATGCGCACGCCGGCGGGAGCGACCGCGGCCGGTGCAGACGCTTGTTTGCGCCATTTGTTGATGAAGAAAACGACGATGGCTACGCCAGCCAGGAAATAAAAGACGGGCATCAGCCACGCCACCAGGCTGAAGCCGGATTTCGGCGGCTCGGCGTACACCGTAGTGCCGAACTCCTGCACGAACGTCTGCGTGATCTTGTCTTCGGAGTCGCCGCGCTTCACCATGGCACCCAATTCCTTCAACATGGAGGCGGACACGGTGCAGCCGACGTGATTGCATTGCGTAAGGATCTGCCCGCAGCCGCACATGCAGAGGAATTTGCCGCCGACTTCCTTGACGCGGTCGGCCTGCTGCTGGGCAAAGAGGGGCAGCACGGCAAGAAATGTGATCGTGAAAACTGCTGCGAGGAGGCGGCGCTTCGAACTGAACGCATTGGGAAAACTTGAAATTGAGGTCCTTCGCGCATCCTGATCGGATGCGCGAAGGATGACAACGCCCGAGTCGGCGCGGACAACGTTAGGGACGGAGCGATTTGCCTCGAACTTGGAGCGATTAGTCATGGCCCTCACGCAGGGTTACGGATGGATTCAGAGCTTGGGCGATCGGTGAAGGAGCGGTTTGCGGCGCCAGGGCCGTGGCAAGCTGCGGGCGGCGATTCGGCATCAGTGCGAGCAGCGTGCCCATGACCACCCAAACGCCGCCGAGCCATATCCATTTGACCAGCGGATTCAGGAAGGCGTGAATCACCGGGAGTTTCGTATCCGCGTCGATGCCCGCGAAGACCACGTAAACGTCTTCTCGAAGCGTGGAATAGATGGCCACCATGGTGCCGTTGCCTTCGTCGGTGCCCTGGAACTGGCGTTTCTCAGGGTAGAGCATCATGAGTTGCTTGTTGTCTTTCAAAACTTCGACGATCATGCGCTGGGCGGTGTAGTTCTGTTCGGCCTTGGTGTCTGCGCTCTGCAGGACAAGCGTGTACGGGCCAAGCTTCATGGACTCGCCGAGATTCATCGGGCGCTGGACGTCAGTGTTGAACGCGGAGCCCGCGAGGCCAATGAAAATGAGCACCATGCCGAAATGGACAACGTAACCGCCGTAGCGCCGCGTGTTGCGCATGGCGAGTTCATGAGCGCCCAGCATCCTGTTCATGCCGGTGCGCGCGGAGATGACTTTGGCGCCGCGATAGAACTCCATCACGATGGTCCAGAAAACGAAGCCGCAGAGAGCGAGGCAGATCATCGAGAAGGTATCGCGATAGCCCAGGAAGTATGCGGCAACACCACAAAGCAGGCCAACACTCAACGGCCAGCCAAAATTACGCTTCAGGCTGTCCCCGGAAGTCTTGCGCCAGGCGAGAAGTGGGCCAACGCCAGTGAGGAACAGAATTGCCAGGCCCACGGGAATCATGATCTTGTTGAAGAACGGAGCGCCGACGCTGATGCGCGAGCCGGAGAGTCCTTCGGAGATGACTGGAAACAAAGTGCCCGAAAGAACCGCGATGCAGGCCACGAGAAAGAGAAGATTGTTAAAGAGAAAGCTGGACTCGCGCGAGACCATCGAATCAAGTTGATTTTCGCTCTTCAGGTAATCGCGATTCTTGAAATAGGCGCCGAAGCATACCAGGAGTGTGAGCGCCAGAAATCCGACGAACCACGGGCCGATGTGCGAGTTGGCAAACGCATGCACGGAGCTGACGATGCCGCTGCGCGTGAGAAATGTTCCCAGAATACACAGCATAAACGTGCAGAAGACCAGCCAGACGTTCCAGACCTTCATCATGCCGCGCTTTTCCTGCATCATCACGGAGTGCAAGAAAGCCGTACCGGTCAGCCACGGAAGCAGCGAAGCGTTTTCGACCGGATCCCAGCCCCAGTAGCCGCCCCAGCCGAGAACAGCGTAGGCCCAGTGCGCGCCAAGGAGAATGCCGACGGACTGGAAGCACCAGGCGATCATGGTCCATTTGCGGGTAAGGTGAATCCATTTTTCGCCGGGGTAGCGCGCGAGCAAGGCGGCGAGAGCAAACGCGAACGGAATCGTGAAGCCCGTATACCCGGAATAAAGATTCGGCGGGTGAATGACCATTTCCGGATATTGCAGTAGAGGATTCAGGCCATTGCCATCCATGCGGGTGAAGGGTTCGAGCACGCCGCTGGCGTTCACCGTGGCGAGTGTCTTGAACGGGCTTTCGACGAAATTGTTCAGGACTAGGAAGAAGGTCTGGACGCCGGCAAGGACCACACCGACGTACGGCATCAACTCGCCATTCTTATTGCGATAGGCGATTAGAACGGAAATGACATAAATCGAAAGCAAGAAACTCCAGAAGAGCAACGAGCCTTCCTGTCCGGACCAGAGCGCGGCAACTTTATAAAAAGCGGATAGATCGCGATTGCTGTGGGAAACGACGTAGGCCTGGGAAAAATTGTCGCTGAAGAGGAGATACTCGAGGCTGAAGGTGGCGATGAAAATCAGTACGCAGGTGGCCATGCCGGCCTGTCGCGTGCTTTTCACGAGCAGGGGGTGCCGAGTCATGATGGCGGCGATGCCGCCAACTAGCGCGTACACTGCGCAGACAAAGGCCAGCAGGAGCGTAAACGAACCGAATACATCCATAGTGCTTTCGCCTCTCCCCGAGGATTTTCGACTGGCGCGTTACATGCTGCTTCGTTGTGTGGTTCCGGTCGGGGCTGGCTTGTCACCACCCGGAGCGGCTTCGTACTTGGAAGCACACTTGGCCTGCACATGTTCGGCGATAAATCGGCCATCGGCGCCGGGACGTCCTTCAACCAGAGCCTGAGACTTGTCTTTGAAGGTGTCCGGCAACGGATCGCTGCCAACGTACGTGATGGGGAGGGTCTTCCCCTGCTCTTCCAGTGTGAAGTCCACGCGACCCGAGCCGGGCTTGATGCTGCCTTCGACGACGATCCCTGCGAGGCGGATACGATGAGCGCGTTCCGAGGCGTTCAGCGTCTGGTATTCCGCAATGGTGTGATAGTAGGTCTTGCTCTCGCCATAGCCGAGCCAGGCGAGGAACGACAACGCCACGACGATCACTCCGATGCCCACACCGAATTTTGCCCGATTCTGCACAAATCACCCCTAAAGGAGCGGTTCCAAACGACATCTTAGCACACCACCAAGTTTCAACGTGCCAGAGATAGTTTGGGCTGGCCGGTCACGAAACACAGTGACGCGTGTCACAGGGTGGTCTTAGGTCCCCTGGGCAGCTAGAGCTGGGAGAGCGGCGCGAAATGCGACAATCTCCTCCGGCGAGGGAGGCACAGCGCTTTCTGAAGCCGCCAAAGGCGTGTAAACAACGGGGCAGCCAAGATCGGATTCTGAGAGTTGCGGGAGAAATCGTTGGAGGTCCTTAGAGAGAACCAGGGCGCGTTTCGGCTTCAGCGAGCGCCGGATCCTGGCAACGGCTTGCGGGAGATGCCGGTCCAAGAGATCGACAGCCTCGGTGGGCTCGGTTCCCGGGGCGATAGGACACTCGAGAAGGTATGCCAGAAAAAGGCCACGTTTCTGGAAGTCGGCAAGGATTTCCTCGTTGGACTTCCCCGCCGTGGAAATGGACAGAGCGGAGAGAAGATCGCTGGCAAGGCCGGTAAACGGAGCCTCAGGAGAATAGAGAAACTCGGAATCAGACTCAGGGGCAGAAGCGGCGAGGAGAAGGGCCTGGATGTGTATGGGACGGAACCGCGTGGCCCATTCCAGGCGCTGCAGGCGGCGCGCGATATGCTCGGCCGAGGCGAGCTGGCCGCAGCCGTCGCAAGGCAAAAGTGTGGGGATAACCATACACAAAAATGGTAGAGCAAGGAGGAAGGAGAGGCAACTGAGCAAAAGCGGGGTTGTGGTACAGGAAGGTGGAGCGGCTGCGAAGCCGGGATGGTATAGGGGTAAAACTGCCGCGCAACCGCACCGTTGGTTGGTAGAAAGAACCCCGATCGCGGGAAGAAGTTGTGGTGGATGGGAGAATGAGCTGACTAGGCGTTCCTTGTTGTGGATCAAGGTGTCTAGCGCTGCGGCGGAACTGTCTTCGTGAGCAGCCCGCGCGCCCTACACTCAACTTGCATTGGCTATCCTCGCGAGCGAGATAGCCGCCTCTTTTCTAACTGCCCCTGAATCGTCCTCGAGAAGCATTTCGAGTTCTCGAAGAGCGAAACCGCTGACTGCTTCGTTCTGAGTTGTCCTCGCCAACGTTTCGAAGGCATGCGGAATCAATTCTCTAGCGGGCATGTTAGCTGCCTTATTCAGCTTTCTTAAAATCGTTAACGTGTCCTCGTCTGGATAGAACTTTCCGAGCATTTCAGATGCAACGAAGGGTCCCATCCAGTCCCCAAAATTGTCAAATGCCGCTACAAGTATGCTCTTAAATGCAGATGCATCAGCCGATGAAAGAAGCTCCCAGTTATTCTTAATGAGTAGTAAGAGATGCCAAGATGTTCTTACAGATAGAAAACTTTTGTCGCTGAGGAGATTCATTACACCAGGGAAGAATTCGGCTGGCCACTTACCTTCCTCCACTGTCTCTCCATCAAGATCACGGCATATATCCTCGACTCGTTCTTCATAGTCCGAAGTCGGCACAGAACTTAATTCTCGAATGGCTCGCAAGAAATAGCTCATAAATTAATGGCAATGCATCCGATCATCCTTCCAACACGGAGGCGCATTTCGTCGACCGGACCGTCTTATATAAACAGCTCAATGCTCACATGAAAGAATTCGGCCAGTTTTCTTGCCTGGGCTTTGCTGATGGCGCGCTTCCCGTGGAACACCTCGGAGGTGATGCCTTTTGATCCGAAGACCTTCCAGAGGTCTTTCTGGGCTAGCTTGCGCGCTTCCATCAAATGCTTGAGGGTCTGCTGCGGACTGGCCTTGCGAATCGGGTAGCGGCGTCCTTCATACTCATCAATGAGTACCGTCAGAAGTTCCGCGAGTTCCTTTTCTTCCGGTGAAAGGTCTTCGCGCTCGTCCAGACGAATAAGCTCTTCAGTGGCACGCGCCAGCTTCTCATGCGTGCGGATGACGCGGGGAAGTAAACGCCCCAGAAGGCGTGCGTACATATTCTCGTCCATGTCCATTCTTGTAATTCCCATGGCAGCGGTCCGTATGATGCACCCCGAGAGTGCGACTTCAGTCTGTGTATCCGCTGGTGTCGCACTGCACAACTTCACCCGTGATGGGCTCGAAACGCTTGTTTTCAATGTCCACTCGCCAAGCCAAACGAGCTTTAACAAACCGCTTCTGCCCTGAGTGGTTGTTGGCTAAGCCAATGATGTGCCCCCACTTTCCCGGTGTTGTGCCGCCTTCGCGATTTGTATAACACTTAAATTCGACCGTCTCTCCCTTTCGTATTTGGGGTGTTAGGTTCAGGCGTGCGTCAACAATTCCGCAATGCGTCGTCGGCTTACTTAATAGGAAGACGCCGATAATCCCGTCGTGCTCCCGATACTCAATAGCGTGCTGGTTTGCCGAGTCCAAAAACACACCCTCCTGCTTCGGAAACTGTTCTCCAAAGCTACAGATATCCTTTCCTAGTGAGGCCGCTATTTCGGTGGGCGTAAATGGAATTTTATCTTGACCTCTTGCCGTCAGAGCAGAACCGATCCATATCAATACAACAGCCAGTGTAAGTAAAGTGGTCCGATGCACGCTTATTCCTCGCAATTTACTTAGAGACGGTGGCGTCGGAGGGGAGCTTGGAGCGGAGGCACCACTTCAGCTCCTGGCTCATTTCGGTGATTTCCATGCCAGGCATGACGATGAATTTGCAGGAGAGCATTTCGCGCGGCTCGTCGTCATCGGGAAGTTGGCAGGTGACGCGGCAATACTGGCAATCCTGGTTCCAGCAGAAACGCCCGTAGGGGATGGTTTCCGGGCTGATGAACTGAAAGCAGCGCAGCAAGGAATTGCGCTCCGGCACCTGGAATTTCTTGCCGAAGATGGTGATCTCAACCAGTTTTTCGTACGGACGGAAAGGTTCCGACATGATGGCTCTGTCCTTTGTTGACAGCTTGCAACGCGGCTCGAAGTCCCCTTAGCTGGTAGTGGTGCGATGCCTACTCAGATTAGTGCGGGGGGTGGGACGGGACAACGAAACGATGAGGCGCGCGTAGCGAAAGCGGCACGGGGTGGGAAGCGGCCGGGATCCGCGTCTTGATTGTATTTCGTTCAAATGGAAGCAAGCCTTCTTGCACTGGCCGCAATGGTCTGCCTGTTGCGAGCGCCATTTATTAAACGTGTGAAATGACGTGTATCGCAAAGCGGCACCCGCCTTTGTCCCGCTTTTCCACCCGGACCACATAGCCGTGTTCTTCGGGGTTCGCCGGAGTTCCTTCGCGCTGATTGCGGGTCAGGTAGAGTTCCATTCCCACGTAATAGTGGTTGGAAGGACTCTCCAAGTACAGCCCGGTTTGTGAGAGGTCCAGACTCATGCAAGTCTCCGCGGAGAATTGCGAATTGATGGGGCGGATATAAATTGGCTGTGAAGTGCGGATTCTTCTGGCGCGTCGGATAACGCCGGCGACGCGCGGGATGGTGCGTGTAATCGAAAGGAAGGGCACCAAGAGCAAGAAAGTGGCCAGGACGTACAACCCGATTCCAGGACTGACCAGAAACGAATTGGCCATCAGAATCCGCTCACCCATCGAATCGCTCGGTGTGCTAAGTTCGTTTATGCTCATCAACGTCTCGGTCCAGGCCAGCAGGTCCGAGCCCAGCACCATCACCTGAATAAGGGCAATCGCGCTGGCGAAACCTCCGAACAGGCTCAGAAGCTCGAACCACCTCTGAAGGAAGAGCAGATCGAGCAGCGCCAATGAACCGAAAACCAGTGCGGCTAAAACGCACCAGGGAACAATCGGCGCCATCCGGATACTGAATGGTATTGGCAGAAGGCCGGGGGTCGCAGGGGGAGCTACCCCCCTACTTACGGCGGGACCAGAATAAACAGCGGATTTTATGGGTGCGACAATCCGGAGCTCGGATTCCAGTTGCGAGATCCCTTTGTCGAGGTCAAAAGCGTCCCTGACTCGGGAGCCATTGGGGTCATGGATTCTAACCAACGGTTCAATGGCCATCAGCAAGGCAATACACAGCAGCCCAGCGTATATGATCCGTTCCGTCCTGTTCTGCGAAAACAGCATTGCTCTCCCTCCGACACGCTCGGGTCGTCCCGGACAGATCTAAAACGGTTTGAAAAGCCGATACTGAAATGGTGCCTGAAATTCGCGCCACTGCGGGGGATATAGTTGCCTCGCTTGCCGAAAAGTAAACCTCTCAATATGGGGCGGGGAGGATTGGGTGGAACAACGAAACGATGTGGCGGCCGTAGCGAAAGCGCCACGGGGCGAAAACAAGTTGTGAATCGCTTCCGACGGTTTTCTTAGTTGTGGGCTAATGCTGCTGCCGGAGCTTCAATAGGAAGATTCATGCGGCGCAGCAAGTCCTTAAACCGCGCATCGGAGCGCAGCGGATCAAACATC
>Ga0210406_10002285_pt1 | contig 22110 bp, 27 predicted proteins | sample IncBWC30MmetaG_FD_155454 | JGI IMG/M metagenome (GOLD analysis project Ga0210406, IMG submission 155454) | Forest soil microbial communities from Barre Woods Harvard Forest LTER site, Petersham, Massachusetts, United States - Inc-BW-C-30-M | ecosystem: Environmental > Terrestrial > Soil >...
TCAATCCGCGCCGTTGTCACCCCCTTCCTGCGGGTCAGGATGGATGACTTGTTCCGGCGCGGTGCGGGCGATATTGGGCGCAGCCGCGATCTCCGGTCCGATTTCGTGGCCGCGGTTGCGGATCAGCCGCTCATAGGCCGAGATCAGCGTCACGTAGGGGTTCACCCAGATCCAGCCGTCGCGGGTGAACACCTGCACGTCGAAATGCAGGTGCCGCGTGGTACCGTTGGGGTGATCGAGATAGTTGGAGACCACGCCGATCTTCTCGCCCTCGACCACGTGGCGTCCATTGAGCAGGCCGTCGGCGTCCATGGCTGACGGGTTCATGTGCAAGAAGCGAAAGCGAATGTGCTCCTCGCGCGTGTTGATCTGCAGCGTTGCGGCCTGTTGGCCGGGGGAGCGGATCACGATGCCGTCACTGACGGCGGCGACCGGCTGCTGCCTGGGGTCGCAGGCACTGGCAGCCTGTTTTTCTGGCAAGCAGGCGCCGGGGCGGATGTCCTCGCCCTGATGACCGAAACCGCTGCTGCATTGTCCGACGCCAAAACTGCGCGCCTCGCAGAAATTGTCGCGCCAGGGATAGGTGCCGCGCGGGGAATCGGACTTGTCGCCCGATCGGCGCCTGAAGGATTGCGAATGGATGAAGGCGGGGGCTTCGAGCGGAAAGCGGATTTGCGAATAGACCGTCAGATCGGCGCGGCCGCTCTGGCGGTGCGCGCCGCTGTTGGCGATAATGTCGCCGGTCGCGCGGTAACTGAAATCCGCAGATAGAGGCAGCGGCCGCTCGGCGACCATCGGCGCGACATTCATCGGCGGGCGTGACGGCAAGCCGCCGGCGACGCGCAGCGCCCTGAGAAAACGTTCGGCAACGGGATAGGCTTCGCGACAGGCTAGCCGCCGCGCACGCGGTGCGCTGTCGAGGCATTGGATCGACACCACATAGGGCACGCCGAAGCGGGTGAAGGCATAGCGCACATAGCCTTCGCGGATGAAACGCCGCAGATCCGGATATTGCCCAGCCAGCGACTTGACCGGCTCGCCTTTGCCGCCCGCGGGATCGATCACGTCGTAGATCAGAAGCGAGCCGGTGATCTGCACCTCCACCGGCTTGGCAAAGGTCCGCTGCGGCTGGCCGGCGTCAGGTGCAAGCGAAAACACCGCGTCATAGCCGGCCTGGCCCGCGTCGAAGAAATCGACCGGACGAAACTCGGCCTGGTAGTTCGACAGCGCAGCGTCGGCCGGCGCGCCGTTCAGGCGCGCGCCGATGAAGCCGGCGGCGTCGAAGGGCAGCAGCACCGGCACCGGACTTCGGCCGATGCCGGTAAAGATTTCGGAGGTGATGGCATTCAATTGCACCAGCGCCGGCGCTGACCGCGGATCGAACCGCGGCACGCCGCGCCGACGCGAAAGGGTGAAATTGGCCGCGACCGCAGGCGCGATGCCGATTTCGGCGCGAAGCTGATCAAGCGCGGCGCGCCAGTCAACGCGGAGGACCGAGATCGCAGGTGTCCGGAACTCTTCGGCGACGACGGCGGACAGACTCAGGGCGAGAAAGGTGAGTGCTGCCAGCAACCGACTGACGAACCGGACAGCTTCCCCACCCAATTGCGTCGCCCCCCAAGCGCCGGTATCGATTTTCTCCTGGCTTTAGTCCTTGGCTCGCTCGACGTAGGAGCCGTCCTCGGTCATCACGACAATCCGCGTGCCGATCGCGATGTGGGGCGGTACGCTGGTGCGGACGCCGTTGGAAAGGGTGGCCGGCTTGTAGGAGGACGATGCGGTCTGACCCTTGGTGACCGGTTCGGTTTCCACCACTTCAAGGGTGGCCCGTTGCGGCAACTGGATGGCAACCGGATTCATTTCGTGAAGCGAAAGCTTCACGGTCATGTTTTCCTGCAGGTACGGCGCGGCGTCGCCGACAATGTCCTTGGACACCTGGACCTGGTCGTAGGTCTCGGCATTCATGAAGTGGAAGCCGTCGCCATCCTCGTACAGATAGTTGAAATTGCGCTCCTCGATGGTCGCCTTCTCGACCTGATCGGTGGTCTTGTAGCGCTCGGAGACCTTTACCCCGTCGCTGATTCGACGCATCTCGATCTGGCTGACGGGGGTGCCCTTGCCGGGATGGATGTTCTCGGCGCTGATAACAACGTAAAGCTTGCCGTCTTGCTCGATGACGTTGCCCTTGCGAATAGAACTGGCGATGACTCTCAAAGTTGCTTTTCCTGATAATGCGGCCCGGGATTGGACAGGATGGGAACGTCCTTCCGCGTGCGAAGCGGTTTCGGGCCGCAACATACTGATTTTGACCGTGTGCGCCAGCCTTTTGCACCCGTTCGGGACCATCGGTTAATGATCGGAAACGACATGATTTCGCCCTGGTGGTCGGCCGCGCGCCATGCCGACATCCGGCCATTTTTGCTCGCGAGGGCAGCGATCACCCGCACGCTGCGGGCTTGGTTCGACGAGCAGGGCTTTGCCGAGGTCGAGACCGGAATTTTGCAGGTTTCGCCGGGCAATGAGACCCATTTGCATGCACTGCGCACCGAGCTGACCGGCCCAGGCGGCGGCCGCGCCACGCGCTACTTGCGGACGTCGCCGGAATTTGCCTGCAAGAAATTGCTGGCGGCGGGCGAGAGCCGGATTTTCGAGTTCGCGCGGGTGTTTCGCGACGGGGAGCGCGGCGATCTGCATCTGCCGGAATTCACAATGCTTGAATGGTACCGCGCCCATGCGCCCTATGACGCCGTGATGGCCGATACTGTCGTGGTCATCGCGCACGCGGCCCAGGCCACCGGGATCGGGCGGTTCTCGTTCCGCGGCCAATCCGCCGATCCCTTCGCCGAACCGGAACTCGTTACCGTCGCAACCGCCTTCGAACGGTTTGCCGGCATCGATCTGCTCGCGACCATCGTGGATGGCGAGGGCGATCGCACGGCCTTGGCGTCAGTGGCACAGAATAGAGTGCGGGTCACCGGTGACGACACCTGGTCGGATATTTTCAGCAAGGTGCTGGTCGAGCATGTCGAACCTCGTCTCGGGCAGGGGCGGTTGACGGTCCTGTTTGAATATCCCGCGCCTGAAGCGGCGCTGGCGCGGGTCAAGGCTGCCGATCCGCGCGTGGCCGAGCGCTTCGAGGTCTATGCCTGCGGCGTCGAGCTCGCCAACGGCTTCGGCGAGCTGACCGACGCGGACGAGCAGCGCCGCCGTTTCCGCCTCGCGATGGACGAAAAAGCGCGACGCTACGGCGAACGCTATCCGCTGGACGAGGATTTCCTGGCCGCCGTCGCCCATATGCCCGAGGCAAGCGGGGTCGCCCTCGGCTTCGACCGGCTGGTGATGCTCGCCAGCGGCGCGACGCGGATCGACCAGGTGGTATGGACGCCGCCTTTGGGTGAGCAACGATGAACAAGGCATTCGCAACAACCTTGCGCGAGCCGGCCGAACTGGTCGCTCAAGGTCTCGCGCGCGCTTCCGATCTTGCCGAGCTGGAAAAGGTCGCCGCGCGCTATGCGGTCGCGGTCACGCCCGAGATCGCCGCATTAATCGATGTCAACGATCCGAACGACCCGATCGCGCGACAATTTATCCCAACAGCTGCGGAGCTTGCGAGCCAGCCGGGTGAGCGTGCAGATCCGATCGGCGATCAGGCCCACTCGCCGGTTGCCGGCATCGTGCACCGCTATCCCGACCGGGTGCTGTTCAAGCTGGTTCACGTCTGCGCGGTCTATTGCCGGTTCTGCTTCCGGCGCGACATGGTGGGTCCGGGCAAGGACAGCGCGTTGCCGGAAGCGGCTTACACCCGCGCGCTCGCCTATATCCGCGAGCACCGGGCGATCTGGGAGGTCATTCTGACCGGCGGCGATCCGTTGATGCTGTCGTCGCGACGGCTATCCGAGATCATGGCCGATCTTGCCGCGATCGATCACGTCAGAATCATTCGCATTCACACCCGTGTGCCGGTTGCCGATCCCAGGCGCGTGACCTCCGACATGGTGGCGGCGCTGAAGGTTGCGGGCGCGACATGCTGGGTTGCATTGCACGCCAACCATGCGCGGGAATTGACCGGTGACGCACGCGCCGCCTGCGCGCGGCTGATCGACGCGGGCATTCCGATGGTGAGCCAGTCGGTGTTGCTGCACGGCGTCAATGACAGCGTTGCGGCGCTGGAAGATTTGATGCGGGCCTTCGTTGAATGCCGGATCAAGCCCTATTATCTGCACCACGGCGATCTCGCGCCCGGCACGGCTCATCTGCGGACCACGCTCGCGCAGGGCCAGCAATTGATGCGGGCGCTGCGGGGCAGGGTGTCCGGACTGTGTCAGCCGGACTACGTTCTCGATATTCCCGGCGGCGCCGGCAAGTCGCCGGTTGGCCCGAACTATCTCTTGCCACAAAATCCTGTTGCCGGTGAAAGTGACGCAGTGGACGGACGTGAAGCGCGGGCGGAAACACGCTATCGTGTCATCGATTATTGCGGCGATATGCATTTCTACCCGCCGCAGCCATGAGTGATGGGAGGGCAAATTGGGAGGGGACAGTCATGCGTTCTCTGCATCGGGAGAAGCGAAGATGAAAACAATGACCTTGGTAGCGATTCTGGCGCTTGTCGCCGGCACGACAGCCATGGCGCAACAAGGCGGCGGCACGTCGAGTTATCCGAAGCCGATACCCGGCATTTCGGACCGGCCCATCCCCCAGGCGCCGATCGGTCACCGCCAGCCGCGTGCTAGCGACGTGCCCAGCGAGCAGAACCTGAGCGATCCGAGCAATCCGGTGAACAAGGAAGACGCGGCGCTCGATCGCAAGATCAAGAGCATCTGCCGCGGCTGCTGACGCCGTAGGGGAGCAGGGCGCCTGCAGCGTGGCGCCATGCCTGTGATCGCGAAACGGCTAGAACATGATCCGGAAAAGCCGGAAAAGTGTGCAGCGGTTTTCCCTCGCGACAAACGCGGAACGCGTTTGCGCGGAGATCATGCTCAAACATACGGCCTAGAGCGCTTCGCGCTCTAGGCCGAACGCTCTGTCTGAAGCTTGTGACGCCGCACGTCCCGCCGTGCGGTCACCGCGTCGGCCAGATCGTGCAATGCCTGCGCGGTCGTGTCCCAGTCGATGCAGCCGTCCGTGATGCTCTGGCCATAAGTCAGCCTCGCGCCTGCCACCACATCCTGACGGCCCGCGACCAGATTGCTCTCGATCATGGCGCCGATGATGCGCGCCTCACCACCGGCGAGCTGGCGTGCGATGTCGCCGACGACCAGCGGCTGGTTCTCCGGTTTCTTGTTGCTGTTGGCGTGGCTCGTATCGATCATGATGCCCGGCGCGGCGCCGGTGCGCGCAAGCTCGGCCGATGCGGCCTCGACGCTGGCCGCGTCATAGTTGGGCTTGGCGCCGCCGCGCAGGATGATGTGGCAGTCCTCATTGCCCGATGTCGCCGCGATGGCCGAGCGTCCGCCCTTGGTGACCGCCATGAAATGGTGCGGGTGGGACGCCGACCTCACGGCGTCGGCCGCAATGCGCACATTGCCGTCGGTGCCGTTCTTGAAGCCGACCGGACAGGACAGGCCCGAGGCGAGCTCGCGGTGAATCTGGCTCTCGGTCGTGCGCGCGCCGATCGCCGCCCAGGCGACCAGGTCGGCGATATATTGCGGCGTCGTCATGTCGAGAAATTCGGTGCCTGCCGGCAGACCGAGATTGTTCACCGCGGACAGCACGCTGCGGGCGAGCCGCAGGCCCTTGTTGATATTGAAGCTGCCGTCGAGATCCGGATCGTTGATCAGCCCCTTCCATCCGACCGTGGTGCGCGGCTTTTCGAAATAGACCCGCATGACGATCTCGAGCCGGTCGGAAAGCTGCTCGCGCAGGTCCACAAGGCGCTCAGCATAGTCCACCGCCGCCGCCGGATCGTGAACGGAGCAGGGGCCGACGATGACCACCAGGCGGTCGTCGGCTCCGTTCAGAATGGCATGGATCGCGTTGCGCCCGGCCATCACGACGCGTGTCGCGGTCAGGCTGCGCGGGATTTCGCGCATCACCTCGTCGGGCGTACTCAGCTCTTTCAGTTCTCTTATTCGCAGATCATCGGTCGTGCTTAACACGGCAGGCTCCAGTGGTTTTTGACGACCTGCCGGCAACAAAAAAGCCGCCAGGTCTGGCGGCTGTTCGGACGTCTTGCTGCAATTTGTCAGATTGAGCGCGATCCTCCCGCCGCCAGCGAGCTGACGTAGCTAAAGTACCAAAAATAGCTGGTGGCGAGGGTGATCATGGCCGCTCTATAACGCACGGCTGTTGTCTTGTCATCCCAAAATGCGAAGCCGATCTCACGCTTTGCGTGCGGCCAGCGCCATCCCGATGAGGGTCGCGCCACCGAACAACAGATTGACGCCCGCCAACAGGCCGATGGCCCACGTGGCCGAGCCCGGCAGGCCCGAGATGATGAGGCCGGCAATCACGATGTCCACGATGCCGGCGATCAGGAGCCACGACCATCGTCCGGTCAATTCGCGGCGATGCTCCAGCGCATACATGACGGTGGCGACGCCTTCGGCGAGGAAATAGACACCAACCACGATGGTCAGCGTCAACGTGCCCTGAACCGGCTGCGCCAGCAGGATGATGCCGGCGCCGATCGCGAGCACCGCCGACAGCAGGGACCACCAGAAGCCCGGAATGCCCCGCGCCCAAAACGTCAGGGCTAACCCCGCGATGCCGCTGATCAGGAACATCCAGCCGAGGAAGATGGTGACCGCGAGGCTTGCGAGCGGAGGCACGATCATGGCGGCAAGTCCCAGTATCGCCAGCAGGATGCCCTCGATCAAGAACACCTTCCAATGCGCGCGCACCGCAGCGCTCATTTCGGATTGCAGCTTTTCGATGTCTTTGTCTTGCGGAAGCGTCATTGGCGATCTCCCGATGCCGGCTGTGCGGGACGACGTCCCGGCTGTCTATTCTAACCGCGACCGGGCGCTGACGAGAAGCCCTCCGCCGCCATGCGCATGCGGTCGCGACCCAGAAAATAGACGCCGGTCGTGACAAGAAGGAGTATGCAGCCGAGCAGGATCGCGATCATGCCGACCGGGACGAGCACCCGCGCAACGTTCCGGTCGGGATTGAGCAGCCAGTGATGAACCGAGGTCAGCACGAAGGCGAGACCGATGAAGCCGGCGCCGCCGCCGACGACCAAGAGAGCCCACATCCGTCTGAGCTGGCTTAAGCGCCCGCGGGCGAGTTCAGTGCGAGGAGCGTGGTGACGGGCGACCCGGTGCACCAGCCGCGCCGCGAAGCCGATCGAGGCGAAGCCGATCACGACACTGGTGGCGCCGAGCCAGAGGCGTGTTGACGGATCGAGATCCGTGCCATGTTGCAGCATCAGCAATGGGAAATCGAAGCCCGCGTGCAGCCCGAGCGGTCCCATCAGGATCAGAACGCGGCTGGAAATACGTGCCCAGTCGCGGTTATGCCGGTTTGCACCAAGCGCGGTGCCGGATCGCGCAATGGCAAGATAGGCGCCGGCAATGATGCCGAGCGCGCCATGGAAGGGCACGGTGAGCACGCTGCGCAATGCAGCCAGCGCCCGCCACATGTCCGTGTGCTGTTCGAGATAAGCGAGATTTTCATAGGCCGCGAAGCCGAGTCCCACGGCCGCGCCATAGACCACCGTATCCATGGGATCGCCAAGAGGGCGGCGCACTGCGGACACCGCCGATACCGCGACAATGGCGAGAATCTTGACGGTTTCCTCCGGCAGCGCGATCCCGAAAATCGCGTGGACCGCTTGTTCGAGCCACGGGTTCCCGGGAATGGCAAGCAGACGGTTGAACGGCGCGCGGACCGCGCCCAAAAGCGAGATGCTGGCCGCCCCGAGCACGAACGCGGTCCAGATCTTGACTGGCGGACCCGGCCGCTCGGAGGCCGCGACCACCAGCCACAAAATAAGCAGTGCCGGCGCAATCGCCGCGGTTCCGATCACCGTTGGAAGAGATTCAAGCAGGTTCATCTGGAGGGCAATAGACCGTTTCAATCCGCTTACTACTGGAGTGTGGCGGATGCACATGCAAGAGCCGGACTTGCTCAGCGACGCGTCGCCGCACGCAATTTGCGATATGCGGTGGGGCGGAGCGTTTTCGAGCGAGAGGCTGCGGCGAATTGGATAAAGGGGTACCGGTTCGCGTGAGAAAAACGCGTGGCAAAAAGCAATAAAGACCTAGAGCGCGATAACGACTCCACCTCGACGGATCGCGCTCCGGCAACCGCGGCAATTCCCGTTCATCCTCGCGTTCACCAGTGTGGGTTCTTCGTCCGGTGAGCGACACAGCCCATGCCGCTATTCTGCGGGATTGAAAGTGGCCTGGTCGTCGGTTTAGGCAGTGGGAGGAGGGACGGTGGCGATGGGTGGATCGATCTTGTCGTCATATAGGAACCGGACGGCGGGATCTGTAATGGTCCTGCAGTCGCGTATCGCGGCAGGGGCGCCTTTGATCAGCGCCGCTGACCGCGACCAGCGAGAAGAATGATCGCACTTCAGCCCCCAGTTTGCCTCCAGTTTGACTTATGAGTGGCCGCGAACAGGCCCGACGCATTGGAATCGTCAGTCGGATCAAAGCGTTCTTACGTTCCCTGACTGCAGATCGCGAACCCGTCGGGGCAGCAACTGCGCAACAAGCAATATGCATCGAGATAATTCATTCGGCGAGAGCAGGAGACACCCGTTTGATCCCATCATGGCTAGGTGCAGAGACGCACGCGCGATCGGTTCTGAAAGCGATCAGTTGGCGGACGCTCGGAACTGTCGATACCTTCGTCATTAGCTGGTTCATGACGGGCAGGGTTCAGGTTGCCGGCTCGATCGCGATTCTTGAGGTCGGAACGAAGGTTACCTGGTACTATCTGCACGAGCGCATCTGGGCCGCGATCGCCTGGGGCCGGCGTCATCATCATCATCACTGATCTTGCATTGATCTCGTGGTAAACGCCGGCCTTGCTATGGACCCTCAAGTCCCCGGCGCGAGCGTGCCGCCCGCGCGAACGTCAATTGGCGCTACCGGTTTTCGAGGGGGCCGCGGTTTTGGTTTTTGTCTTGGCGGCCGAAGTCTTAGGTGCGTCGTTGCTGCGCACTGTACCCCAGGGGTCGCTTGGACCCTTGTCGGGAATGGCGCCAAGCGAGCGGTGATAGGCGCGTTCCGCAGCCCTGTCGGCTTCGATCTGGGCCGGCGACTTCGCCTTGTCCTCTTCACCATATTTGGGAACGGGCTGCTGTTGGGCGTAGGCTGCCCCGCTCACGAACAGGACCATCAGCGCCGCAAGGACAACGCGCATTCGTCTGCTCCCCTCGATTCGGCCGAATAACCAGTAAGATACGCTGGTAAGATACCCCAAGCGAGGTCCTCCAAATAAGACCTCCCAAGTAAGACCCTCCCAAGTAAGAACGCCAGTAAGATACCCTAAGACAGCTTCATGTCCAAAGTGCAAAACTTTCCCCGAACTGGCATCGGAGCCGTGGCGAGGGACGGTCTCTACAAGTTCAAGGGGGCTCTTGAAGCGCTCTGCACGCATTGATCCAGGTTTGCAACCCCATCCTCTCACGCTACGATCAGGCATGCATAAAGCGGAACTGATCAAGTGCCACGACTGCGGCGGAACCGTCTCGTTTCGGGCTGCAAGCTGTCCACATTGTGGCTCAATGGAGCCGGCCGGCCCCTATGTGTTCAACAGACGAGAGGCGCGGAAACACAGGATCGAGGAGCGCAATGACCGCAACCTTGTTGTCGTTTCCCTATTATGCGGTCTGATTGGGGCGCTCTATGGCGCGGCCGGCAGTGCGAGCACCTTTGCCGCGGTCGTAGCCGGTTTCGGGTACGGGCTGCTGGGTGTGCTGATCGGCGTTCCGCTTGCCTTTGCCATCAATATCACCCGCAATTTGTCCGGCTAGAACATGCTTTTCCGAATCACGCGCCTTTTCCGTTCCGATTGAATCGGAACGGAGGCTCTAGTCTCTTCTTTTGACGCGTTTTCTTCACGCGAACCGATTTCCACCCCCGGATCAAGTCCGAGGGCATGCTTCGCTCGAAAACGCTCTAGCGCGCGGGGGTCATCCCGCCAGCAGGCGCCGGCACGCCTCGACAAACACCTCCGCGCCGATGATGATGTCGGCATCCGCGGTGTTTTCGCTCCAGTGGTGGCTGATGCCGCCGATCGACGGCACGAACAGCATGCCGGCGGGCATGATGGTGGCGAGAACCTGGGCGTCGTGACCGGCACCGCTTGGCATGCGCAGGGATTTGCGACCGGCAAAGACCGCGCTCGCGGCTTCGATTGCGTCCTGAAAAGCTCCGTCCATGATCGCAGGCGCGCCGGTGCGAATGCGTTCGATCGCAACGCTGCAGCGGCCCTGGCTGGTGGCCTCATCGGCCATGCTGCGCAACAGCTTCTCCAGACGGTCGATCACGTCCGGATTGTCGTCGCGAATCTGGAACAGCATCTCGGCCCGCCCCGGGATGATGCTAGGCGCGCCGGGATCGAGCGTGATGCGTCCGGTCGTCCAAACGGTGCGCGGGCCGCAGCTTTTCGGGAAACGCTCGTCGATCGCCACGCAGAAGCGGGCGAGCGCGAGCCCGGCGTCCTTGCGAATCGCCATCAGCGTGGTGCCGGCGTGATTCTGCTCGCCAACGAATGTGATCCGGTATTGCCAGATACCGACAATCGAGGTCACCACGCCGATCTTCAGATTGCCGCGTTCGAGCGTTTCGCCTTGCTCGATATGCGCCTCGATATAGCCAAGGTGTCGTCCGCGCTCGGCATGCAGGCGGGGCCGACCGGCGAGACCGACGCTGCTCAGCGCCTCGCGCATCGTTCGGCCGCTGCCGCGGTCGCGCGCGGCGTCGATGTCAGCCTCGGTGACGGCGCCGACATAAGATCTGCTGCCGAGGAAACTGCCGAAATGCCCTTCTTCGTCGCACCAGGCTGCAACTTCAACCGCGCCGTTCACGGCCGGATCGGGATTGAGCACACGCGCGGCTTCGAGCGCATAGACGACTCCAAGCGGTCCATCGAGCCAGCCGGCATAGTTCTGGCTTTCGAGATGCGAGCCCGCCAGCAGCTTCGGTCCGGATTTGGTGCTGGAGCCAAGCACGTTGCCGATGCCGTCGATTGTCGCCGCAAGCTGCGCCTCGGGAAGCCGCTGCGCAAGCCATTGCAACGACTGCATGTGCGGCCCCGAGAAAGTCGGCTTATGAACGCCGGTCTTGTAGGCGCCGATATTCCGCAGCGTGTTGAGATCGGCAAGGACTCGCGCGCCGTCGGCAAGAGTAGGAGAGTGCGTAGGAGCGTCGGGCATGGATCAGCACCTCGGTTGCGCTTGCGTTGCTCCAGGGATGAAGCAGCGAAAAATCGGTTTGAAAGTCGGGCTTGGCGATGCTCTCATTAATAACTCCGGCTACCGCCAACCATCAACCGTCAAGGTCCTGTACTAAAAAGAGATGTTCGGCCGGCATGCCATGGCGACGATTCGTCCTGAGCTCTTCGCGCTCCGGTTGAGCCTGCAGCGTTACCATCCGCTGATAACATTCCTACCAAAACGACCATCCGAAATTTCACGATGACGACAGCTCCCTGATTGGAACTGGTCATGGTCAACGTTGTCGTGCAGAAGGCGCGCGGCAGGGCGGACTTCGGAACAGCGATTTCTTTGTCTGCGTGGCGGGCAACTCCAGGATCATCTTGGGATCATCTTGGAGTGCAAGGGGAAGATTGATGAACGCGCATACGTTGCCTGAGCGCTCTCAGGTCATGTCGGATGATCGATTTCGGATGCGCGATCATCCAGCCTTGCCGCCTCAGCCAATCACATTGCACTGGGCTTAGGCCATTGGGGGCGACATGCGTTCATATTTGCGTGGGGCAATCTCGTTTTGCGTCATCGGCCTCGGGTCATGTACGCAATGGCCGGGGGATATGCCAAACGTCGACGAGCAGGTCATCGTAGCGAAAGTCAACACCTGCAACTCCGCTAACGACGGGCCGAAAGTCGCAAACGATTACATGCAGGTCGGATTCGCGAACGTGTATGCGGCATGCGAAGCGTTTTTCGTCAGCGCGACGAAGTCTCAACAGAACGCGCTGGCCACCAATCAGACATTGGATGCGGGCCTGATCGGAGCAACGTCCATCCTCAATGCCACTAGCGCGGCGGCAACTGCAGTCAAGGCAATCACGATCACGACAGCCGGGGTGGTTCTCGGTAAGGCTCTCGTCAGCGACTTCTCGGCAATCTCTTCGTTCGGGACACATTTGTACAAAGTAAGGGCGCTCGTTCAGAACGACATGGACAATTATGCAAGCCAGGCCGCGCCACCGGCGGATACTTGCATCGCATATGCCAACGTTCAGAAGATGGCGACGAAGTGCACGATCGCAAACATGCAGGCGCTTCTGGACCAGCAGGTTGCAATTCCGTCCCAGACTGTTCCCAGTGGCTCGACTCTTCCGACGGTGAAAACGAGACAGGCGAATCAAACGGCCGGCCAATCTTCACCGCCGGTGAGCTCAGTGGTTGTACCAGTGCGCTAGAGCATGATGTGATTCGGTTGAATCGCCATCACGCTTGATCTCTTTAGTTTGAGCACACGATCTCCGCGTAAACGCGCTCCGCGTTTGTTAGGCTCAAGGGAAACCTGCTTCCGCCCGTCGGGTCGTAGCCCGAGGGCAAGCTTTTCCGGATAATGCGCTGAACGCAAACCCGTCTGTTAGCTGAAAAAGCCGACTTCAGCCTCGCACCAAGTGCGAGGCGGGCTTTCGCTTGAATACGCTCTGGCCGGACGGTGGCCCGACGGTGGTGCGAAGCAAATGATTTGTTGGTTCGATTTGAATTTTGCTCGCTTCAGTTGAATAGAGCGGCCGCTCGATTTTTCGCGCTTGAGCGCCGCGGGTGAAAATGGACCTCAATGCGATGTGATGAACCTTGTTTTTGGACGTCATCACGAGGATGGTACAACGATACAGGCGACCTCGCGCGGCGATTCAAGCTCGCGGAGATTGCAAGGATGAGACTGGCTCTTTGCAGAGAACTTTCGATTGAAGCTTTATACATTCTCCGTCGCGATGGGCCTTGTTCTCGGCACTGTGTTGGTATGGTGGATCCGCCCGACCACGAACTCCGGGACAGTGTTCATCGTCTCGGCATCGACCATCTTTTGCTCCCTTGTGAGTGTCGTCGTGAACTTTGTTGTTGGGTTGTTTCGCAAAGGCTGAATCTGTCTGGGAGCTTGTGTCATGAGGTCGCCTCGCGTCGCGTTTTCATTGGTGGTTTTGGCGATCTTGTATAGCGGGGCCGCTGAAGCGAAATGCAAGTCTCAGCTTGATCCGGACTGCAACGACGCATCGCCGCCGGCGGCGGACACGGCCGGGCCCGCACCCGCGCCGGCCAATGCGCCTCAAGGGTCGAGCACTGACACGGGAGCGGATCGCGGAGACAGAAGAGCGATCGAATTTGGCGGCGGGGGCTCCGGAAACGCCACCGACACGACGACCCAGACCTCCGGAAAGGTCATCCAGAGGACAGGCAAGGGGGTTTGGCGCAGTATTGGCAAACGGGGCGGCGTCAGCGCCAAGGCTGTTGCCTCTGACAACAACGGCCCGCTCCAGCCGGTCCGCGCCTACCTGCGCGCGAGAGACATTCCTCCGGCCGGAGTCGGCGCTTACGGTCTGGTCGTCTTCCATTCCCGACCGACACCCGCCAACCGGGCGAAACTGCTGATGGTCTGCGGTGCCGGTCAAGAGCTGCCCGCGACCCTCCACGCCGGCGGAAATCGTTCGTCGCGTATTTCCCGCGCAGCGAAGAGGCGTCTGCGCCGATCAGCGATCAAATGATGACGATCTGGCCGGTCGTGCGCCCTGACGCGCCAGAAATCCAGAAGGATGACTGCGACTATGCAATAGATCACTACGATCTGGTTGCATCAGAATCCGCGATCAGCGACGCAACGATTCAACATGGCAAATTCGGCGGCCCAGGCCCGTTCCTTGTCGGATGGTCGCCGTCAAATGCGAGAACTGTTCCCGGCGCTCTGGTTCTCGTCATCGACATGTCTAAGAAAAACACGCAGGCAGAAATCGATCAAGCGTTTCAGTTCTGGAAAAATGAGATCGTCGAAGACCCTTCAAAATGGCGGAATGGATGGTCGGTCGAGCGAATAAGAGTTTCGCTTCAAATTTTCGCTGACACTTACGGGCCGGCGATGATGGACAGCGTCAAATTTTTCAGCGGCAAAGTTCAGTAGTTTCGAGGGACGCGCAGTCGCTATCTTGCAAGGCAGAAGATATGCGGCTACGTCGCTCCGGCCGCCTCGGAGCCATCAGTTCGAGCGCCAGCTTTATCCGCTCCGGGCACCTTGCCCACGAGCGTTCGAAGTCGAACTATGATTTCGGCCGCTCGCTTGCCGTTGCCAGCGATACTATTGAGCGTCTGCCGGACTTGCTCCAGATCTGGCGGTTCAGCGCTGAGCCAGTTTAAACCGGCCTCAGCATTCATGATCGCTGCCGTGATCGCATCGACAATCTCGTAGGCTTGTGCATGATAGGTGCCCACGAATTCCGCCGAGGTCCGTATTGGCAGTTGGCCCTTCGCGTCGCTCGCACTTGCCTCGAGTCGAAGGAAGCATTGATCGGTTAGCATGACGAATCTCCTCAACCGTAGCGGTGTTGAATGTACGAAGACGTGGTACATCCCGCCGGAAGCAACTCAGGCGTGATCGGCCCGTACGGGTGTCGCATCGATAAGGTGCTTGCTGTTCGCCAGGCAGCGGAGCACCGGCGGTTCCTTGATGATGCTTTCTTCCAACTCGGCATCTTCGCCCCCAACCACGATGTGCGCCGCCGCGATCAAGCTCCAATTAAATATTGTGAAGTTTTGCTAAGTCGCGCAGAGCACCCGGTACCGTTACACAATGCATTGTCAATATAGGAACAAACACAGTCCGTGACGGCCTGCTTCGAGCGGGCGCGAGCCAGGCGGCGTCCAAAGAGTTCACCGACCAGATCCTTCGCGAGCGAGCCGAAGATCGCACCTTTTGAACCGCAGCAACTGCAGTTGGGACAACTCCGCGTCTGCTCGGACTTCCAATTTGTTTCCGCCGCATTGGTGCAGGCGGATCTGGATGTCTGGTCTGGTCGAGGTCGCCTTGAGCGTCGCGAGCGGTGGTCCAAGGGTAGTCCAAGGGCAGTCCAAGGCAAGCGCCGATTCATGTTCGGATTACGCGAGGCAAGCAACGTGGCAGCGATTTAGGCGTCGTTCACGGGGGCCAACAAACGGACTCCAGGCAGTACGCAGGTGTCGCTGATGAGGAAGGTGCGCCGATCGATCCAGTGAGCTGACCCATCTTTCATCTTTCGCAGTGCATCGGCCTTGATCTGCCTCGCCTGGCGATCATTAATTAGCTCACGACTTGCGCGGCCCATTGCGTCCGAATACTGGCGCGCGATGAAACCAGGTTGAATCACCATCGCGCTCCGGCTGTTTGTTTGAGCATGATCCTTTCGGAAACCGCTACACACTTTTCTGGATATGCTTTAGACATAATTGAATTGGATAAATGCGAGCCGCGATCGCGCAGGTTTGTCCCAGGATCAGATGACTTGGCGGTCGGACCGATATCCTGTCGGCGCAGACGGCGATCGACGCAAAGGCCCGAGCCCGTGCGTCACATTGGATTGGTTGCCCTGAGTTAGCGGATCGCTACCAGCAAGGTTGCGCTATGCTGAAACACTTGCTCATCGATGTCATTGGTCACGTTTCCGGCCTCAGCGAGGCGCAACTGGAACAGATCGAGCAGTCATTGCCGGCGACCAAGGCGCTGATTGATCTTCTGAACAGGGCACATCCGATCATCGAACAGGCGGAGGTGCTCTATACTGAAGCGCAGCCTCTGATCGATCAAGCCAGGAAAGAGTGGCAAACGGTCGGCCCTGCGGTGCAGATCCTGATTGATGTGATCTCACATCATCTCGACAAAGGCGGTTCGCCGGCGGAGGCTACTGAGGCAGTGCGGGCGGCGCTCGGTGGGTCAATCAGGAATGTCGCACATGATCGTGGGACGGACTTGCGAATGAACCGGGTGACCGTGTTTGGCGGGACTGGCTTTGTGGGCCGTCGCATCGTGCGTCATTTGAGCGACTCCGCTATTGTGGTGCGTATAGCTTCACGGCACCCTGCGCGAGCCGATGGCGACAACGTGGAACAGATCGTCGCCGATGCACATGATGAGCGCTCCGTAGAGGCGGCCGTTGCGGGGGCCGATGGGGTCGTCAACGCGATCAGCCTGTACGTCGAGCATGGAGGCGACACATTTCATTCGGTGCATGTTGAAGCGGCCGCCAGGATCGCCAGAGTGGCGCGTCGGGCCGAGGCCAAGCGGTTTGTGCACCTGTCGGGAATAGGCGCTGATGCCGCCTCGCCTTCGTCCTATATTCGCGGTCGCGGCGAGGGAGAGGCGGCCGTGCAAGCCGCATTTCCTGGCGCAGTCGTTATCCGCCCGGCGGTCATGTTCGCAGCGGACGACGCCTTTCTCACGACAATTCTTGGACTGCTTCGGACCTTGCCGGCTTATCCGCTATTCGGCAACGGCAGGACGAGGCTTCAGCCGGTCTACGTGGACGATGTCGCCGCGGCGATCGCACAAATCCTGCGGCAAACACAAAGACCGTATCCCGTCTACGAACTGGCCGGTCCGCGCATTTATACTTACGAGGAGCTGTTGCGGACCATTGCGCGTACTGCAGGATTGCGGCCGGTGTTGGTGCGGATGCCCTTTGCTTTCTGGAGTGCCTTCGCCGGTCTTGCCGAGAACCTGCCGCACCCGCCGCTCACGCGCAATCAGGTCGAGCTTATGCAGATCGACACGACGGCCTCGAACGGCCGGCCGGGATTTGGCCTGCTCGGAATTTCGCCGCGATCGCTCGAAGACGAACTCAACGTGTTGTTCAAGCAGACAAACGAGAAAACTCGAAATGCAAAAGAGCCTCGTGCCAAATAGAGGTTGAGGAGTTCGTTGCCGTCTCACGTCAATTCCAGACCCCTGGCGAGGCAATGGGCGCAAGGCGCGAGACTTGTGGTTGCTTTGGTGATCCCGGTCACAGTCGCGGCGAGAGCATTGCGACAGTCTGGCATTCCCGTGATCGCACATCGTCTAGAGCATACGAGGCATCAGCTCATTGCAGGTGGCCTCGTCTGACATGTGGCGCACGCCGAGCACCGGGCTGCGCGAGCCATTCGGGTTGCCGCAACAGACCCGCACCTTCTTGTATCGGAGGCTGCGCTGGTTCGACAGCGCCACTAGCTTGTCATGGAACGTCAGGTTTTTAATCGATCAGGGCACGCCCCGTGATTGCGCCGATTTGATCGATAGTGAAGCCGCTACAGCTTGGAGTTCTGGCCGCGAGACCGCACATGATCAATGCGGGCCATGGCATCTTCCCTCAGCCACGCCCGTACGAACGATCCAGTCCGCCCCGGCTGGACCGTTTGCCTCGGATCATCAGAAGAGGGCAGGAGTAAATCGCGATGCGTTATGTCTTGGCCTTGGGTCTATTGAGCATTTCATGCGTGGCAGCGAGTGCCGCACCCGTGCATCACCCGCGACATCTCGTCATGCATCACAACCACCACGGTTTGAACTACGCCACCCCAGGCTGGTTGGGGGCCTACGCCGGAGCTCCGCCTCAAGACCCCTATGACAGCGTTCCCAGCTACAATGATCCGTCCAAATTTGGCGGCGAAGAAGCGCTGCCGGTCAGGTGAGAAAAGTTCACTAGAAATGGGGCGGGTGCGCGACCGTACCGGCAACGCTGTTGGAACGAACAGTTCGGTCAGTTGCGCGCTCGCTGCCGTCGCTTCGCCTTTCCGCTCAGCCTTCTCTGTCCCATACGAGCGGCGCTTAGTAGTGACTTACGATGATATCGCTCATCGTGATTTTTATAAAATCGCGTGGCTTCTCACTCGTCTTCCCGCGGCCACCAGTGATCCAGCTCAACTCTTGCTCCGTCAGCTGGATCTTGGCGTCGTTGGTTGTCGTGGTCGGTTGGTCGCGCAGTGAGGATTTGGTCATATCTCTCTCCTTGGAGTAGCCGATATCCGGTGGGAATATTCAGACGGCGCAACAACGGCGTGAAAGCAGAAACGCTACCAGAGCCATCATCAATTGGCGGCAAGGCCAAACAGGTATTTCGGTGTCACGCCGAGGAAATGGCAGAGCGCAACTAGCTCATCTGGATAAAGCGGCCCAACCCCTAGCTCCCATTCCTCGATCCTGTCCTCGGTGAACCCCGTTGAATGCGACAGTTCGATACGATCCATCCCGGCCTCGTCCATTGCGCGCGTCAGGCGCAATCCGATCTCGTGCCGCAGTTCCGCTTCGGCTTTCTTCATTGAGCTAAACTCCCGGTCTGCTCGAATTCGCGTCGCCAGAATAGGCCAGCGGTTCAGTCTCACCGTGATGCACATCACGAACCTGCGTTGACGCACGTGATCTGCATCACAATCCCGGATTGACGACATAGGACGAAAGTCGGCGGCGAGATTCAGACCGAGCAAATGCTTCCCGGTTTGCACCTCAAAGCAGGCGCAAGGCATTCACGGATACACGCCCTAACCAATGTGCATCCAGATCGCGAACGCCTGGCGATACCTGACATTCTTGAACTATATCTTCGACGATACGGTAAAAGCGAGGTTTCGCATCTTTATCCGCGGCCAAATAGCTTTCTAGAAAGCGTCGCGCCGCCGACAAGCCGGCAAGAAGGAGCAGACGCTCGCGGACGGGCAGCATCCCGTGCGGCCATCGCCTTTCGGCACGAGCGGCGCGCGAATGGTTTCGCGACATCGTGCGCGTCGCCTTCGGTTCGTGGGACCGGTCGCCGGGGTCCGCTACATTCGCGACATCTTCGCCATGTTGCCTAAGGGACAATCGAAGACGACCTACGTCGCCGGCCTCCTCATTGTCGCACTGCGACGGTCGCTGGACCCGGCCTCCATCAAGGCCTCGGCGGCCGTCGCGGTTGCCCTCGCGCCTACTTCCGCTCGCTACGGCACTACATTAAAGCGCGGCAAAATGCTCACTTCTCCGGCTTTTCCGGGCCAGCACCCAACGTTGGCTTAACCCATTCTTTGTTGTTCATCGGCGGGTCATCAAACCCATAACCACCCAAGAAAAAGAACCCCCCGCTGATGGCTTCAAGTTCAGCGAAGTTGAGATTGCGTGGCGATAGCGTTCTGCGTTCGGCTGTATCCGGTGTTTTCATATCGCGTTCTCCTCTCATAACATGTTGTCCGCCCGATGGGCTTCGGGAGCATGGCGCGGCGCTAGCCCAAACGTTATGACCTGGCCCACAGAGGTGGATGGCGCTGGCGTCTTCACCCGTGCCGATTTCGTCGGCCTAGCCACGCGCCTGGCGCAGATCGCCGGCAGGTTCATTCTCTCGGTCAGCGACGTGCCCCAGACCCGCGAGATCTTCCGCCGCTTTGCAATCGAGACGGACGCGAAGCGCTACACCGTCTCCGGCGAGTCGTCCGACGTCACCGAGATCGTCGTCACCGGACCGCCGGCGGAGCCGCTGCCCGCCCCGCGCGACCTGCTGTCTTTCTCGGAAGGCGGCTAAGCCGGCCTCGATCGAACGGATTTTCCGCGCGGCCGCGCCTGGCTCCGGCGGCAACGTCCGGGTGTAGCCTGGCTGTCAGCTCCGAGTTGTGGGTCGGCAATGACCGGCCGCGGCTCGGCGACGGCCTTGCGCGCCGGGGCGGCAACGCGATTGCTGCTGCTTCAGCTACCTTGTCTCAAGAGGCAACTCTGCCGGACTTTGAGCGCGACTGGCACGCGGCCTGAGCTCGCCAACGGCTGCTACGGCACGGCTTTTGAAGTGGTCGAGCACGAACTGGCGGATCGCGGATGACAGATTATTGCCCTGGTTGCGATTGGCATCGATCTCGCTGACCAACCGGGACAGCGTCATGCTGCGTGCCCCGGAAATCTCTTTCATGCCGCTCCAGAATGCCTCCTCGAGACTGACGCTTGTCTTGTGACCACCGACCACGATCGAGCGCTTGACGATAGGTGACTTCATCGTACGCCCTACATGTTGGTAACATAGTCCCACATGCTTAGCCGATGGTAAGTCGTGACGTGCCCCACAGCGGACGCCGAACCCCTCCATCCCGGCACTCGCGGGGGGCCGGGGCTGGCTTGGTGTCGGACGTGAGTTGCCGGACCTCTGGAACGGTTAGTACATAATCCAGATCCCGATACCGATAACCGCTAGCGACACGATGATCACCAACGTGTCGGTCGAGGGCCACGAGTGCTTCGCGAGCTTGTCCATGGCTAGTCCCTCCGAGGAGGAACTATGCAACGATGGAACTGAGCCGGGTGTGAACCATTTCACTAGCTGATCCTAAACAATGCTTGTCACAGCGGTCGGATCGCGACGAAATAGACCCGGCCCTCGACTGGCATGAAGTTGATAATGGAGCGATGCTCCGCCGCGAACGATTCAATGTTTCTTCTGCCGTCCCTGTCCGTTTCTCCGAACGCGTATTGTGCGCCCTTGGTCGAGAACAAGATGCGCGCCTCGGCCAACGTGATCCAGCCCCGCTCGTCCGGCGGCAATGCCGACAAGGAGCGGGCAAGCGTGGCCTCGGTTGTTCCGTCGAGCTTCGTGGCATCCAGCGGAGCGGGAGCGTCTGCTCCAAATAGCATTCGGATAAAGCTCCTTATTCCCATCTCGTGAGTCTCCTGCCGCCGCAGTGGAGTTACCGTGGCTGGCCTGTTAGAGGCGCGCACCACACGTTCATGAGAACGCGTCCTTCGCGCGCTCCATCGCAGGGTGCGATCGGTTCTTCATTTTGATTCAATGAAGGCATAGAGCCGCACCTGGTCATTGTGTTTGCCGGAATGCAGCGCGTTGAAATCGGAGACGCCATCGACGCCAAGGATGACAGCCTCGCCATCGATGACGAATTGCTTGTAGCGGTTTTTCAAGGCGGCCTCGACGACGGAAACGGTGGTTCGCATCCCGCAAAATATCTGCCGCGCTTAAGTGGGAGAGCAGAGTAGTAGCAAAACAATCAGAGACGTTATGTCGCAGCCTTAGATTGCGACAATGGTGTTGACCAGTTCATCGGATATCGATTGCGCAGCAGCAGGGTGACGCATCATTGCTAGCTCGGTCGCGCCTTCGGTGTTGCGGATCAGGAGCGCCGGGTAGTTCATCTCAGCCACGCCGTTATGGACTTGAGGCTATTGTTGTTTTGGCGCACCCCCCGCTCCTCGTGACGCGACAAGCTTCGAGAGGCTGCAGCCACCGATCCCGATGGCAAGGCCGCGAGTGTCAGCCCTCACTCACCACGTTGATACCGTCAATAAGTATTTCGTCGCAGCGCACCAAACCATAACAAGGTGGCTTTCATATTTTACTACTCTAGGTTATTGGTTAATCGTGCATTCCCAAGCGCGAACTAATTAGCTAATTGGGGAGTGTAACATGAGTACAATTAAACGTTCGACAAAGCGAATAGGCACGGTTGTACTGGGATTGAGTTTTTATGCGCTGATGATTGTTCAGTGCGCTTCGCAAACTTCGGATAGCGTTTCAGTACCTAGAGCAGCTTGGGAAAGGCTTGAGAGCGCCATCCAGGGTGTTGCGGAAGCGATGAGGACGATTACGTCAGCACAGAAGCCAACCCCGACGCAAAAAATTGAACCAAGCTCGCAGTCGCCTCCAGCCGCAACTGGTCATTTTCAAGATCCCGATCCACCCATCACCACATCTCAGGGATGCGTGAAGCCGGATTGCTGTGATCGGCTTCGAGACCGGGATTGCCATGAGCGGCCCCCGAACCGGGATTGCTGTGAACGGCCCCCAGACCGAGATTGCTGTGAACGGTCGCGAGACCGGGATTGCTGTGAGCCGCGCCGCCACCAAGGTTGCTGTGAGCCGCGCCGCCACCAAGGTTGCTGTGAGCCGCGCCGCTACCAAGGTTGCTGTGAGCCTCGCCGCTACCAAGGTTGCTGTGAGCCTCGCCGCTACCAAGGTTGCTGTGAGCCGCGCCGATACCAAGGGTGCTGTGAG
>Ga0210406_10002289_pt1 | contig 22093 bp, 19 predicted proteins | sample IncBWC30MmetaG_FD_155454 | JGI IMG/M metagenome (GOLD analysis project Ga0210406, IMG submission 155454) | Forest soil microbial communities from Barre Woods Harvard Forest LTER site, Petersham, Massachusetts, United States - Inc-BW-C-30-M | ecosystem: Environmental > Terrestrial > Soil >...
TGAGTGCGAGCGCTAGAGGTGCAGAGGCGATGTTCCTGGATGTAAAGGAACTGGCAGTCCACAAACTGAACATCCGGAAGAGCTACGCTCCGGGGAATATTGATTTCCATACGGCTGAATTGAAGCAGATCGAGCCGCTGGAAGTGGTGGCTACCGCTGAGCTGATGGACTTGCAGATCCGGGTTACCGGGCAGCTGGAAACAAAAATCGAGCTGCAATGCGCGCGCTGCCTGGAGCCGGTGGTCGAGGATGTGCAACGGCACTTTGACCTTTTTTATAGTCCGATGCCGAAAATGAGCAAGCCGGAAGAAGAACGGCTGAAGGATTTGGACGCGGATATTGGGTTTTACAAGGGCGACGGGCTGTTTTTGGCGGATGTGTTGGCGGAGCAGGTGTTGTTGGCGGTACCCATGAAGGCGATTTGCCGCAGCGATTGCCGTGGATTGTGCGCCGCGTGCGGTGCGAATTTGAATCATGAAGAATGTCGGTGCGAGACGCATGCGACGGACCCTCGGTTGGCTCCTCTGGCGCGGTTGAAGCAGGACTGGCTTAAGAAACAATAATTGGCGCAGTGGCGGAATTTTTGGTGGTTAGGTGTGTGGACGGGGTGCGGGAAAGACGCAAAAGAGTTTGAGGGTGTAAAGTGCAAGTGCCGATGGCGGCCTTAATGCCGCCGCTAGACAACGGCAAGAGCAACAGCTTAGAGCAAGAAAAGAAGAAGCAAGTGCAGCGGGATAAACCCGCTGCTACATAGGCAAGCTAAAGAAGATAAGGAGCAGTACGATGCCAAATCCCAAGAGACGCCATTCCAAGCGCCGGACGAGCACGCGCCGGGCTCACGATCATTTGTCGAAGCCCACGTTTGGAAAATGCCCGCACTGCCATGAGATGAAGAAGCCGCATCAGGCGTGCCCCAGCTGCGGGTATTACAAAGGCAAGCCGGTCAAAGAAGCTTCCGCTTAGTCGGTTTGAAGTGGTTCGCACTCCTGTCTGGCCTCAGGGTTAAACAACCCTGAAGCCCGATAGAAACGGCAGTAGGCTCCCAATGATCACAATTGCCGTCGATGCTATGGGAGGGGACAATGCGCCCCGTCCCGAGGTTGAAGGAAGTGTGCTGGCTGCACGCGAACTAGGGGTACGCGTGATGCTGGTCGGGCAGCCGCAGGTGGTGAAAGCGGAACTGGCGAGGCACGACCGCAGCGGGCTGAAGATTGAAATTGTGCCGGCGAGCGAAGTGATCACCATGGATGATCACCCGGCGCAAGCGTTTCGGCGGAAGAAAGACAGCTCGGTACACGTGGCGGCGCGGCTGGTGCGCGAAGCCAAAGCCGATGGGCTGGTCAGCGCGGGAAATACTGGCGCGGTGATGACCGTGGCGCGATTTTTGCTGGGGACGCTAGAGTCGGTGGATCGCGTGGCGCTGGCTGCGCCGTTTCCAAATGCCAAAGGCGGCGTCAGCGTGATGCTGGACGTTGGCGCGAATGTGGATTCGAAGCCGGAGCACTTGGTGCAGTTTGCGGTAATGGGCGAGATGTATTACCGCGCGACGTTTGGCAGCCGCAAGCCGCGTGTGGGGCTGCTCTCGATTGGCGAAGAAGAGAGCAAAGGAAACGAGTTGACGCGCGAGGTGAATGAGCGGTTGAAAGGCGCGCACATGCAGTACGTCGGGAATGTTGAAGGCGGAGACCTTTTTTCCGGCAATGTGGATGTGATTGTGTGCGACGGATTTGTGGGCAACATCGCACTGAAGATCTGTGAAGGGTTGGCGATGGGAATTTTTGGACTGCTGAAGAAATCACTGAAAAGTTCTTTGATGTCCCAGCTTGGCGCCCTGCTATCGCAGGGGGCGTTCAAGGTACTGAAGAAGACGATCGATTACACCGAGTATGGTGGAGCGCCGCTGCTTGGAGTCCGCGGAGTTTGTGTGATTGGGCATGGCCGTTCAAACGCGAATGCGATTAAGAATGCGATTCGCGTGGCGGCGGGACTGGCCAAGGCGAATATGAACGAGAAGATTGAACAGGAGCTATCGCTGGTGACCGAGCGCGCGTAGAAGAAAAAGCAGATTCCTCGCTTCGCTCGGAACGACAAATGAGGCAGCGGCAGGGAAGAGAGATTCCTCACTCCGCAGACTCTGTTCGGAATGGCGGAATTAGTTTTGCATTAAGGTCGGAACTGACGGAATTTAGTTTTGGACTGTGTTCTGGACGACGCCATTTGGTTTATGGGCCTGGTTCGAAATGACGGATCCCCGCCCGTTATGAAATGAAGTTATGGAATGAAGTGAACGCGAGAAGTGCGGTAAAGACAGGAAAAAAAGTATGGGAAAAGTAGCGTTTGTTTTTCCGGGACAGGCTGCGCAATACCCGGGAATGGGGCGAGAACTGGCGGAGAAATACGCCGTGGCGCGAGCCGTGTTTGAAGAAGCGGACCAGGCGCTGGGATTTTCCATTTCGAAGATATGCTTCGAAGGCTCGGAAGAAGAATTGAAGCAGACGGCGAATACGCAGCCGGCGATTTTGACCTGCTCAGTGGCGATGTTTCGCGTGGCGGCGGAACAAGGATTGTTGCCGGACTTTGTTGCCGGGCACAGTTTGGGAGAGTATTCGGCGCTGGTGGCGGCCGATTCGTTGAAATTTTCCGATGCAGTGCAATTGGTGCGGAAGCGTGGGACGTATATGCAAGAAGCGGTACCGGCGGGCGAAGGCGCAATGGCCGCGATCCTGGGATTGCCGCCTGCGGTGGTAGCGGATGCGTGCAAGCGAGCGGCGGAACACGATGTATGTGCGCCGGCAAATTTGAATTCACACGAACAGATTGTGATTTCGGGGAACGCGGGCGCTGTGAAACGCGCGGTTGAGATCGCGAACCAGTTGGGAGCGAAGCGCGCGGTGATGCTGCCGGTTTCGGCGCCATTTCACTCGACGTTGATGATGCCGGCGCAGGAAAAATTGGCGAAGGATTTGGAAAAGACGGAATTTGCCGATTTGAAGTGGCCGCTGGTAACTAACGTGGATGCGGATACGGAGATAAAGGGCAGCGAAGCGCGCGATGCGTTGATACGGCAGGTTACGATGCCGGTGCGTTGGGAAGAGTCAGTGCGCGCGTTGATTGATGAAGGCGTGAATACTTTTGTGGAGGTTGGTCCGGGGCGGGTGTTGACGGGATTGTTGCGGCAGATCGAGCGCTCAGTGGCGGCGCTGAACATCGAAGACGAGAAGAGTTTGGCGATGACGGTGGACAAAATTACTGGAGCGAAGTCCGACGCGGCGTAGGAATTTCGCCACGGAGATCACAGAGGACTCAGAGAAGAGATGTTTAGCTTGAAGAACAAAGTGGCGGTAGTGACGGGCGCGTCGCAGGGAATTGGGCGCGAGACGGCGCTGGCGCTGGCGGAAGCTGGCGCGAAGGTTGTTGTTGCCGCGCGGAATGAAGAAAAGTTGGCTGCGCTGGTTTCGGAAATTGCTGCGCCGGGTGAGGACGCGTTTGCGCTGAAAATGGATGTGGCGGACGCGGAGCAGGTGAAGGCGGGCTTCAAGCAGGTCATCGAAAAATTTGGACGGTTGGACATTCTGGTGAACAACGCGGCGGTGACGCGCGACGGTCTGGCGATGCGCATGAAGAAAGAAGATTGGGATGCGGTGCTGCAGACGAATTTGACTGGCGCACATTTGTGCATTCAACAGGCGCTGCCAACGATGATGAAGGCGCGAGCTGGGAGGATCATCAATCTTTCGTCGATTGTGGCGCAGATGGGAAATGCGGGTCAGGCGAACTACGTGGCGGCGAAGGCGGGCTTGATTGGTTTGACGAAAGCGATCGCGATTGAGATTGCTTCGCGAGGAATCACGGTCAACGCCGTTGCGCCGGGATTTATCGAGACGCCGATGACAGACGTGCTTTCGGACAAAGTAAAGGGAGAGTTGAAAGTGCGGATTCCGTTGGGGCGCATGGGTTCGGCGCGGGATGTGGCTTCGGCGATTGTATTTTTGGCGAGCGATGAGGCAGGCTACATCACCGGCCACGTTCTGAACGTAAACGGCGGCATGCATTTGGCGTGAGTGTAGAAGGAATGCTAGATAAGAAGACTGCGAACAAGGCCGTCGAACGCTTCCGACAAGAGGTGCGAATTAGTTTCTTTACGGAGCGGGACCCGATTGGGATAAGCCACGTGAGCGCTAATCAGTCTATGGATGCGTAAGAGCACGGACGCTGGATTGGCCGATTACTTCAGGGAGATCGAGACGCAGAAAACGGAGATAGCGCCTAATGGGGCCGCTATAGAAAGAACCTTCGGGGCGTTGCGTCGGATTCAGCTTCCGGCCATCTTGCAAAGTTGACCTAGCCTAAGGGCGTGCTTAGAATGGGCAGGTTGCCCAGGGTGGGTAAAACGTAGAGTTTAGCGGCGGTTTGACTTAACGTACGACGAATTTAAGCAAGAACAACAAGCGATCCCGGATCGCGGAGGAATGCGAATGGCCAGCGTAGAAGAACGCGTGAAGCAGATTATCGTCGAGCAGCTCGGCGTGGATGAGGCGGAAGTGACGCCGACAGCATCGTTTGTGGACGACCTGGGCGCGGACTCGCTGGACCAGGTGGAACTGGTAATGGCGTTCGAAGAAGCGTTTGGCATCGAAGTGCCGGACGAGGACGCCGAGAAGATGACTACGGTGAAGGACGCCGTCGAGTACATTGATAAGCACGCCAAATCCAAGTAAGCCGGTGCGTTCCGCGCGGCATCTCACATATAGGGGAGCTGGAAAACCGTGACTCGCCGGGTCGTGGTAACGGGAGTTGGGCTGGTCTGTGCGCTGGGCATTGGCACGGACGAGAGTTGGAAGAACCTCGTCGCCGGGGTCAGCGGCATTGGGCCGATCACGCATTTTGATGCGGCTGCGTTCGACTGCAAGATTGCCGGCGAAGTGAAAAATTTCGATCCGTTCCAGTGGATTGAGAAAAAAGAACTGAAAAAAATGGGGCGGTTCATACAGTTGGCGCTGGCCGCCGCGGATGCCGCGGTGAAGCACGCCTTATGGAAACCGGAACAGTCCAATCTGGAAGAAGTCGGCGTTTACGTTTCTTCTGGCATCGGCGGATTCGATATCATCGAACGCGAACACGGAAAGCTGCTGTTTGGCGGACCGAATAAGATTTCGCCATTTTTTATTCCTTCGGCGATTGTGAATCTGGCATCTGGGCATATTTCCATTCGCTACGGAGCGAAAGGCCCGAATTCCGCGACGGCGACAGCATGCTCCGCTTCGGCTCATGCGATTGGCGATTCCTTCAAAATTATCGAGCGCGGCGCTGCGGACATGATGATCTGCGGCGGCACTGAAGCGACGATTACGCCGATGGGCGTTGGCGGATTTGCTTCCATGAAAGCGCTCTCGACGCGAAATGATGATCCGGCCACCGCGAGTCGTCCCTTTGACGCCGACCGCGATGGATTTATTGTGGGAGAAGGCGCGGGGATTTTAATTCTGGAGTCGCTGGAACACGCCACGCTGCGTAACGCTCCGATTCTAGCGGAAATCGTAGGCTATGGAATGTCCGGCGATGCGTATCACATCACGCAGCCGGTCGAAAATGGCGACGGGGCATTTCGCGTGATGCGCGCGGCGCTGAAAGACGCGAAGCTCTCGCCTGACGACATTAGCTACGTGAACGCACACGGAACCTCGACGCCGATTGGCGACATAATCGAAACCACAGCGATGAAACGCTTGTTCGGTGAGCGCGCCATCAGCAAGAAATTGCCGGTGAGCTCCACAAAATCTATGACCGGACATTTGCTCGGCGGCGCGGGCGGACTGGAAGCTGGGATAAGTGTTCTCGCGTTACGCGACCAGATTCTGCCGCCAACGATCAACCAATTTCACGCCGACCCGAAATGTGATCTGGACTACGTGCCTAATGTCGCGCGCCAGGCGACTGTGGATTATGCGCTGTCCAATTCGTTCGGATTTGGCGGTACCAACGCCGCGCTGATTTTCAAGCGCTGGGCGGGGAAGTAGTTGCTGGAAGTAAGCAGCATGCTATGGCGCCGCCGATTTTTTGTTGTTCATTCTGAAGCGAACCAATAAAGTTCGCTGAAGAATCTCACCCGATCAATTCACCGCTGAGATTGATACGTTGAGATCCTTCGCCCGCCTTTAGCGAGCTCTGGATGACAAGCACATGAGGATCGCGTTCGGGCGGACATGTACCGGGCAAGGAAAACTCAATGAAAATCATCGTGTGTATTAAACAGGTGCCGGCAAAAGATGCGCCGTTATCCATTGCCGGAAACTGGATAAAAGAATCGGACATCGGGTTCGAGATGAATGAGCCGGACGGCTTTGCTCTGGAAGAAGCGCTGCGTCTGAAGGAAAAACACGGAGGTGAAGTCATTGCGCTTTCCATGGGTCCGGAGCGCGTGAAACAGACGATCAAGGAAGCGCTGGCGAAGGGCGCCGATCGCGGAATTCACATTGCGGACGATCAATTTGCGCAACTTGATCCGCTGGGCGGCGCAAATGCGCTTGCTGCGGCCGTGAAAAATGAAACCGCGGATTTAATTTTGACCGGTTTGCAGAGCGACGACCAGGGATTTGGCCAGACGGGCGTTTTACTCGCAGCGCTGCTGGATAGGCCGCACGCCACGATCATCATGGCGATTGAAGTCCACGACGGAAAACTAAAATTGAAACGCGAGCTCGAAGCGGGCTGGTTTCAGTGGATCGAGTGCCCCTTGCCGGCCGTACTTTCGATTCAGTCCGGGATTAACAAAGTGCGCTACGCGACGCTGAAGGGCATCATGGCGGCGAAGAAAAAAGAGATTGCAGCGCTTACGCGCGAATCACTCGCCGTTACCAGCTCCCCGACGCAAAAAGTGGAAAAAATTTATGTGCCGGTGAAAACGAAGAAAACGGAGTTTTTGACCGGCACGCCGAAAGAAGTGGCAGCAAAGCTGGTGGAAAAATTACGGTTTGAAGCGCGCGTGATATAGATCATGAAGCACTCCTTGGGCATATCCGCCATTCACTGCACATGCCAATTGGCGCTTGTGCTCCTGCTGAGTCCTCTTGTTTTCGGCGGTGGCCAGGAAGATAAGGCATCCGATCTGCGATTCAAGGTCTACAATGCTGTGCTCGGCGACATTCAGCCTCCCAAGAAAGACCTGCACGCGTTGATTCTCAATTCGACTCTGAACTTCAAGTGCGGGGCTTCGTCTGGGAACCCGATGCTCTTAAATGATTGTGGTGGGATGGTGCTTCTACCTGACAAGCCGAGGGACATTTTCCGTTTGTTGCGGGAAAACTGGCCGCAGATGAAAAAGTCGACTTTTGATGACCTGGAAGCCAAAAACACCGCCACTACTAAGTTGCGCGACGGATTCATCACCTCGTGGAAGCACAGGCTCGAGGGGCCGGATGTTCCTGCCAACGATCCTGACCAATGGAAATCGCCCGATTGCGCATTCTATGTTTCCAGTCCGGGATTCAGTTCCGACCGGAAGCAAGCCATAGTCTTCGTATTTTCCGCTTCTTACATGAAAGGAGTGCCGTCGACCGGCGACTACTTTCTTGTCCAGTTAGACGACACAAAGTGGGCGATAAAGGGACGTGTCCAATATTTTGTTTCCGACGGAAGGGGAGGCGAGCAAGAAACGAAGTCCGGCTCGCGGAACGAATAAAATATGAAAATACTGGTGATCGCGGAGCAGCGGCAGAGGAAGTGGAACAATGCGAGTTTTGAGACGCTGGCGGCGGCGCAGCAGATCGCGGCGGCATTATCTGGCACGGTCAGTGCGCTGGTAATCGGCAAAGGCGTTGATTCACTTGCTGCCCAGCTTGCGGGTAAGAATGTTGCGGAAGTCTTGCAAGTCGAGCACGACTTGCTCGAATCCTACACACCCGATGGATATTGCGTGGCGTTGAAACAGGCGATCGAATTAGCGAAGCCGGAACTGGTGCTGTTCCCGCATACGTATCAGGTGCGCGATTTTGCGCCGAAGCTGGCAGCGGTGCTGGGAAAAGGAATGATTGGCGATTGCACCGGATATCGGAATGACGGCGGCAAACTGATTTTTGTGCGGCAGATGTTTCAGGGGAAAACTGCGGCGGACGTCACATTTTTGGGCGATGGCCCATGGTTCGCATCGTTTCAGTCTGGCGCGTTCCGCGCGGACCAGCTTGCAGCGAGCGATAGCGGCGCGCGGCCGATACATCGTGTGGCGATAGAATTGAACGCAGAGCAGATTCGCACCAAGCCGCTGGAACTTTTTAAGGAAGCAAAGTCCGCCGTCGATTTGACGCAAGCACCGCTGATTGTAGCGATTGGCCGTGGCATCAAAGCTCCAGAAAATATTCCGCAAGCCGAAGCCGTGGCCAAAGCAATGGGCGCGGAAATTGCCGCGTCGCGACCGATTTGCGATGAAGGCTGGCTGCCGATGGAGCGGCAGATCGGCAGCTCCGGCCAGACCGTTGCGCCGAAATTGTACTTGGCGCTGGGCATCAGCGGGGCGATTCAGCACGTGGTCGGGATGAAGGGCGCACGCACGATCGTAGCAATCAACAAGGATCAAAACGCGCCAATCTTCGAAATTGCCGATTACGGCGTGGTGGGCGACATCTTTGAGATCATGCCCGCCCTGACCGAAGAGCTGCGGAAGGCAAAATAGGTTGATCGTTCAACGCGAACAACTCGAAGCAGATGTGCTGATTGTTGGAGCCGGCCCGGCGGGTTTGAGCTGCGCGCTGCGTCTGGCCGATCTGATTAAGAAGCACAACCAAGCGGGCGCGAAGCCAGAATTGTCCGCTGAAAATATTTATGTACTGGAGAAGGGGCGCGAAATCGGCGCGCACCAGCTTTCCGGAGCGATCGTGAATCCGAAGGCGCTCGCGGAACTTGTGCCGGATTTTGCCAGGTCCGCGCCGCTGGATACGCCGGTCACTGATTCTGCGGCGCTGTTTTTTACTGAAGGATCGTCGTTTCGTTTTCCCATTACCCCACCGCCGTTTCAAAACAAGGGCAACTACGTTGCTTCGCTAAGTAAAATCGCGAAGTGGCTGGGCGGATTGGTGGAAGCCGCTGGAGTGAATGTCTTCAAGGAATTTGGCGGTGCTGAGCTCGTTTACGAGGGGCCTGCCGTTGCCGGCGTAATCACCGAAGACAAGGGTCTCGACAAAAACGGCAAGCCAAAGGACAACTACACGCCAGGTTACGAGCTGCGCGCAAAAGTCACGGTGCTGGCCGAAGGTCCGCGCGGTTCGCTGGCCAAAAAGCTGGTCGCCGAAAAAAAACTCGACAACATCAATCCACAGAGCTACGGCATCGGCATAAAAGAATTGTGGGACGTGCAGCCCAGTCGCATCGAGCCGGGCTACGTGGCGCACACGCTGGGCTGGCCAGTTTCGACGGACATGTACGGCGGCGGCTGGATTTACGGTCTGTCCAACAACCGCGTTTCGATCGGACTGGTGGTGGCGCTCGAATATGCCGACCCGCAATTCGATCCGCACGCGGCGTTTCAAAAATGGAAGACGCATCCGTTCGTAAAAAAACTTCTGGATGGCGGCAAGCTGGTGCGTTACGGCGCGAAGTCGCTGCCGTATGGCGGATGGTACGCGATGCCGCGCAACATCGTTGACGGCGTTTTGATCATCGGCGATTCCGGCAGTTTTCTTGATTCGCAACGCCTCAAGGGCATTCATCTGGCAATGAAGAGCGGCATGCTGGCGGCGGAAACGATTTTCGAGGCGTTGAAAGCCGACGATACCAGCAACAAAACGCTTGGCACATTCCAGAATCGTGTCGAACAAAGTTACATTCGCGACGAACTATGGAAAGTCCGCAACTTTCACCAGTCATTCCAGCACGGCATGCTTGGCGGATTTATCCACACCGCGTTCCAGCAAATTTCCGGCGGACGCGGACTGGTGGACCCGATGCGCGCGGAAGCCGGATACAAACATTACAAAAAACTGGATGGCACGAAGCAGGCTGCAGGTTCCGAAGAGCGATTTAAAGGCGACGGAAAACTTACGTTTGACCGTCTGACCGACGTCTATCATTCCGGGACGCGCCACAACGAAGATCAACCGTGCCACCTGCATGTCCTGGATACAAATATTTGCGTCACAAAATGCGTCGAAGAATACGGCAACCCGTGCCAGTATTTTTGTCCGGCGGCGGTTTACGAAATGGGAAAAGAAACCAGCGGCGCGATGAAGCTGAAGATCAACTTCGCGAATTGCGTGCACTGCAAAACCTGCGACATCGCGGATCCGTATCAAATCATCGACTGGGCGGTGCCCGAGGGCGGTGGTGGTCCCAACTACGAAGGAATGTAGGCTAAACGCGGCCTACCATGCCATGCCGTGCTTTTCAGAAAAGTCCAGCGGAGTTGTTGGAGCGTCGTCTTGTTCTCGAGAACGAAGCTGACTCCGCGTTGTGTGCTTTAGAGATTGGCGTCCGCCGAGCACCGCACGGATTAGGGCAATAAGCCGTATACCTCCAGCTCGCCAAATACCGTGCCCGATCCATTTGTGTTGTCATTGCCGCGGGTTCCGACGTAAACCTTTCCGTTGGCTATGGTGGGCACTGTGAATTTCACGGCGAAGCCTGCGGCGTTTCCTGAGCCTTGCGAACTGTTCCACAGTTCTGTTCCCAGATTCGCTGCTGAATAGGCATGGAGAATCGCGGGGCTGGCGGCTGCCACACCCCCGTCGTTCGTGCCGTAGTTCGAATTATCAATGGCCCAAACAATTCCAGTGCCGCTCGAAGTTCCGTTGGATGATACCGAAGGCGTCGCACCCGGGAAGCCAAAACCTGTCGGAGTCGAAGAGGCAGCCGTAGTGGTGAACATTCCGGTGCCGGGATTGAAGATGTACTGTTGCCCAGGTCCGGGAGGACTGGCAGCGCCGAAAAAGAACATGCTGTTGTTCCAGAATGCCGGCGTCGAAAACCCCTGGCCCGCCACGGTCCAGGACTGAATCGCGGCGGAATCGCTGGAAGCGTTGAAATGCCCCAAATTGTCGCGGTTCAGCAAATAGAATGTGCCGCTCTTTCCGGCGCCAATCATCAAGTGCGCTACCGGGCCGGAAGTCTGATCGATCAGCAGAGCGGTACCGCTAGAGCCAACATCGGTGTCGCCGCCATCCAGGACGGATTGATTGTGCGGCGTAAAATAATCCGATACGCCGAGGCTGCTCGAGAGCTTCATGTAGGTGTCGCCGTAGTTGGAACCGCCGCTGCCGGCGTCAAAGATGCCGTTGCCGGTCATCACGTACACATTGTTGCTGCTGTCGATGGCAGGCGCACCCCCCGACATCCAGATTCCGCCACGGCAATAAGATGTTCCGCTGAGGTTGTTGGGAGTGGAGTTCCAAACATTGGTGCGCGCAAGAGTTGAGGCGCTGAAACTCATGACCCAACCGTGATATGTATCCACGTCACCGTGCGACGCCCACCCAACGTACACCGTGCCATTGGCCAGCGCGAGGCCCGGCCGCTGGTTCTGGCGTAGCGGGTTGAATGCAACTGTCGAGCCGCCGTCGCAGGTGCCCGGTACAGTGATTGAGTTATCGATTGAAACGTGCGCGGCGTGTTCGGAGCCGTCCGCAAGATTGAGCGCATACAGACGCTGCTGATACGCACCCCCGCTGATGGTCTTGCTCTTCGCAACAAGATAAACGACATTACTTGAGGAATCGACAACCGGAGTGCCGAGGATACCGATATCCGGGAAAATATCGGAGCTGCCCACGTCGGCGTAGCTGCCCCAGGTCTCTCCTACTGGCAGCAGTTGTTTGGACCAGAACGTCACGCACTGCGGGGGGGTAGCCGAGCTTCCATCCGCGTCCAGCAAATAGACGGTGTCGTGCATCGTGGCGACCAGTACAACGTTATGGATGGCGCCGCCGACGCTGACTCGCGGAATCCACAAAGGCTGCGCGTAGATCGCGCCATCAACTTGGCAGGAAAACAGCCGTCCAAAGGTAGCTGTCGCCACATTCGAAGTTGTCAGAGCGTATTCCTGTTGATTTGCGCCATCGCGCGAAAGGTCGTTGTGATACGTCAGCACTCCCACAAGATTCGTAACGCCGATGGTGGCGGTCGCGGTCTTCGAGGGGTCCGCCACACTAGTGGCCGTGATGGTAACGAGTCCCGCAGATGATGGCGCGGTAAACGTGACCGCGACACCCGAAAGGCTCGTCGTTGGCAAGAAAGAGCCGCCTCCGCTCGAAGACCACGTAACACCTGCATTCGTGGTGTCGTTGGTCAAGGTCGCCCTCAGCGTGGAAAGCTGTTGCGCAACAGTCAAACCGCCGCGCCGTGGCGAAAGGCTTACCGTGATGTTTGAGCCGCCGGAAGTGATCGTCACTACGGCCGAGGCAGATTTGGTGGAGTCAGCTTGGGGTATAGCGGTGACTGTTACGGTAGCCGGATTGAGTACAGCCGAAGGAGCTGTGTACAGGCCCGAAGTCGAAATGGTTCCATGGGTGGAATCGCCACCGGTGACGCCATTGACCTGCCAGGTGACGGCCGTATTCGTCGTGCCGGTGAGGGTCGCCGTGAATTGCTGAGTCATCGCAGCAACGACGGAAGCGGCCGTCGGGGCAACCAAAATGGTGATGCTTGGGTCCGGCTTGAAAGAGGAATTGGAAGAGCAGCCCTGCAGAAATAAAATCGAAACGGCAATCGGAACCAACCGGAGCGAGTGTACACCCAGCCGCTGCAAGGCGTTCAAGATTCTCAAATGGACTCTCCGGTGATCGCAATTACCTTACAACTGTGGATAGAACAAACGGTGGCGGAGCTTAGGGGCACCGCCATCCGAGGACACCCAAAAATACCATGAAATGGCCTCGCTAACATTCACGGCGAGCTCGGTTTGTTCTAATTTTGTAACTTTATAGTTAACAATAAGATTTCGTTCTTCACGCGGCCTAGCAGCTCCAAATGGCTTACGAACTGGGCGTCCACAGGCTCCTGAAGAAAGTTTTCACGCGGTCGACAACCGAGCTGTTCGCGGCCGTGGAAGGTTTTGCCGCAATCGGTTGCTGCTTCGATTTTGCGGCGCTCAGCAAAGGTTGCGCCGAAGTCTGCGCTGACGGCAGAGGATCCCCTTGCACGCGGCTTTGGAAAATGAGCGTTGGGCGCACCCGCACCCGGCGCACCAGCACGATCAGTTTGGGATCGGGTTCGTCCTGCACTTTGGCGTTGGCATCGTAACGCAGCGGCGGCATGAAAACCTGATATGTCGGTTCAACAGCGGGTACCTTTGCCAGATCGGGAGCGCGCGGATTGGCTGCCGTTTGTGCCGCGGGTTTGCGCGGCGCGGAATCCCTGTGTACTTCTTCGCTGCTGGCCAGCGCGCTGATTTCAGGTCCAATGGCCCCGGCGGGTGACGACGCAGGATCGTACGCTTCGCACGCGCACAGCCCGGAATTATTGTGAATATTTTGCAGTTGGCCGTTGCCGAGCGTTATGTCGCCGCCCTGCGGCACCATTACGCTCTGGCCTCCGAATTGTTCTTCGAGGCGCAGTGCGCCAAGTCCAGCGCGCACGCACATCAAGCCCGGGCTATCGAAACCCACCAGGAAATCCTGTGGCCCATCCCCGATCGCAACCGTTTTCGCCAGAATCTGCGCGGTAAAAACATTCAGCGTGAGGTTGCCAGCCACGTGAGCATGAATACTGCCGGTATCGAGCGCGATGGTCAGGGCATTTCCGGACTTCAGCATGGAAATGTGCGCTGGTCCACAGACTGCGATGGTGCTGCCGTCGGTGAGCGTGATTCGCGCGCGGCCTGATTTGACGCGGATGTCCACGCCACTCCGCAGCAGGGTTTTCACTTCGTTGCCGACCACTTGAACGCTCATCGGACCCTTGACCGCGATGGCCTGGCCTTCCACGGTGCCGATGATTTCGCCCTGCGGTTCCTGCGGGGAAGGAGCTGCAAAAGTGCCACTATTTACGAAAAAGAATCCAATCGCGACAAAAGTAAGCGCAGTGCGAAGAAGCCTGTACGCAGCATGGTGACAAGGGCTGGACTTTTGCGGCGGTGTTTTCATGATGGGCGCGAAGAGTCGCCGTAGCGCTCTGTTCTCTATACTATACGTCTGGCGGCTTCTCGCCACAGGAAAAGGGTTTTCAGCGCTTGTACTGACAAGCACTGAGTTAAATATGTTGTTTTACGGACCTTGACATGACCATGCCGCCCGCAGACGAACAGACAAAGCAATCCAGTAGCGCTGACGCGACGCTGCCGGACAGCGAACCGCCATCGAGCAAGATGGGCGTGCACTACGACACGCAACTGCCAAACTTGCCGTGGTCGCGCCGCATTCAGATTCCACTGATTGCAGCGCTGGTGTACTCCATAATTCGCATCCTTGGCCCGACGCTGCGCTTCGAAGTTCTCGGCTGGCAAAACGCGGAAAATGTCTATGCGTCCGGAAGGCGAATCATCTGGGCGTTCTGGCATCGCGTGATTATTCCCGTGGTCTGGTGGCGGCGCAATTGCGGCGTCGTTGTGATGAACACCACTGCGTTCGACGGACAATGGACGCGCAAGGTAATCGAATGGATGGGATACGGCACCGCGCAGGGAAGCTCGTCGCGCGGAGGATTGCGCGGCCTGGCCGTCATGGCGCGCCGCATCGAGGAAGGCCGTGATTGCGCGTTTACGATTGATGGGCCGCGCGGCCCGCGCTACATCGCGAAACCCGGGCCGGTCATGCTGGCGCGGCGCACCGGCGCTCCCATCGTCGTTTTTCACATCGGAGTGCAACACGGAAAAACCTTCGAGAAAACCTGGGATCATTTTCTGTTGCCCAAGCCCTTCACCAAAACAATTATGATTTTCTCGCCGCCCATCGAGGTTCCGCCGGACGCCGACGCCGCTTTACTCCAGGCCAAGCACGCCGAAATGCAAAAAGAATTGCAACGCGTGCGCGACATCGCCGAAGGCTGGTTTGCGCTAAGCGAACGAGAACGTGATCGCTATCGCGCGGCGATCGGAAGCTAGAGGTTTTTTGTAGCGGCGGGTTTATCGCGCCGTCTTGATTTTGCTGATGCTTTTTTCGAGTGCCAAGCGCAACCAAATCTTTCCAGTCGCGAATTACAACTCACACTCACTGCCCATTCCCTCAGCTGTTTCCTGGCCGCTCCGCCAGTTTTATCTGCAGATCCATCTTCTTGCCACCGCGGAACAGCGTGACGTTCACGGTGTCTCCGGGCCGTTTTTTATTCAGCGCCAGATTCACATCCAGCGGGCTGGTAACTTTTTGGCCATCGATCGCGGTGATGACGTCTCCGCCGATATAAAAGCGCCGCATGCCAGCTTGCGCAACGCGATCACCGCCTTTGATGCCAGCCGCCGCCGCCGGTCCACCGCGCGTAGTCGTTTGCACCAGCAGCCCTTCTTGTGCAGGAAGCCCCAGTGCCTCCGCGAACGATTCGTTGATCGGAATCGTTTCCACACCGAGGAAGGCCTGATGCACTCGGCCATCGGTAATCAAATCGTGCGCGATTGATTTTGCAGTGTTGATGGGAATCGCGAAGCCGATGCCGGCTGTCGTTCCGCTCGGCGTATAAATCGCTGAATTAATTCCGATCACTTCGCCGTGCGTATTAATCAGCGGGCCGCCGGAATTTCCGCGATTAATCGCAGCATCAGTCTGAATCGCTTCGTCAATCAGCGTGTTCTGTCCGGTCTGCACCGTGCGGCCCAAAGCGCTGACCACGCCGGTGGTCAACGTGCTCTGAAATCCAAACGGGTTACCGATGGCCAGAACTTTCTGGCCAACCTGAAGCCCAGCGGAATCCCCCAGCGGCAGCACCGCCAGCTTTTTGCCGGCCGGATCGATCTTAATCAAAGCCACGTCGTTGCGCTGATCCGCGCCAATAAATTTCGCGGAGTGCCGCGACTGATCGCCCAGCACGACTTCTATCGTTTGCGCGCCTTGCACTACGTGATAATTCGTCAAAATGTAGCCCTTGGCATCAATCACGAAGCCGGAGCCCGCGCCTTCTACCGGCACCGGGTCCATCCAGAAATCGTATTCGGTTGCTTTGGTCAGGACATTGGCCACTGCGGCAGCCGATTGGCGGTAGATGCGAACGTTTAGTGCTTCGTCGCTACTCAACGCCGCGTCGCGCTCCGCGAAATTCGCGTTCTTCAGGGGAGATGAATCCGTTTCGCTCGGCACAGCGCCCACGTTGATCGGCTGTCGCTGGCCCCAGCGCGCACCGGCCCAATAAGCGCCCAGAATCAGAATAACGATGACCGCAAGCGGCCTGAGGAATGAAGTTTGGTTTCGGGATGACATGGCAGTCCTTCCAATTTCCTGACACCGGTTTGTGTTTCTTAACGATGATGATAGCGCAAATCGCTGTGCCGGGATTATTTGTCCTGCGAAGCCCGGCCCAACGCTTTGGCAAGCGCTTCCACTTGACGCCCGGTTTCCGCGAGCGGCCCGGAACAATCGATTCTTTCCGTTGCCAGAGCCAATTTCGCCGCCACCGGCATCTGCGCCGCGATGCGTTTGCCTGCCTCGATTTCGCTCAAGCCGCGCTCCATTAAACGCGCCAGTTGCTGTTCCGGCAGGCACCACGCCAGCACCACGCCGTCCAGTTTTTTGTGCAAACCGGCTTCGAAAATCAGCGCCGCTTCGACGAACGCCGCGGGATATCGCGCGCTGAGCTCCAGTTCTGTGAACTGCCGAAGCAATTCCTCCTCGACTCGCGGATGAATTATTCCGTTCAACTGCGTCAGCTTTTCGTGGTCATTGAAGACGATCGCTGCAAGACTGCTGCGATTGATGCGTTTGTCGGAGTGGAGAATCGCGTCGCCGAAAACAGAAACAACTTGGTTGTAAGCCGGCTGCCCGGGTTCCATCACCTGATGGGCGAGGCGGTCCGCTTCAATCACCGGAAAACCAAGTTCGCGCAGCATCCCCGCCACGGTGGACTTGCCGCTGGCGATTCCTCCGGTCAGGCCGTAGCGCAGCATCAAAGTTTCAGCGCGCCACGGATGCCGGCTGCGATCTGCCGGACAATCGCCGCAGCCTCGCGGCCTTCACGGTGTTGCTCATCAGCATGGTGATGGTCATCGGGCCGACTCCGCCGGGAACCGGAGTCAGTGCGGCCGCAGTGTTCACCGCGTCCGGGTGCACATCGCCAATCAGCACGCTTCCTTTGGCCAGGAATTTTTCCACCCTTTGCGGAAAATTGATAAGCAAGCTTTCCGCCTGCGCGCGATCCGTCACTTTGTTTGTGCCAACATCAATTACCGCGGCACTTGGCTTAATCCAATCGGCCTGCACGAATCCCGCCCGGCCGATGGCGGCCACCAGAATATCCGCGCCGCGAATAATTTCCGGCAGGTCGCGTGACTTCGAATGGCAAATCGTCACCGTTGCGTTCGCGTGCAGCAGCAACAGCGCCATGGGCTTGCCGACAATGTCGCTGCGGCCCAGTACAACGGCGTTCGCGCCTTCAATCGCCACATGATTGCGGCGCAAAATCTCCATGCACCCGGCGGGTGTGCACGCCACCAGTCCCGGCCGGTTGCTCACCAGCATGCCCATGTTCACCGGATGAAATCCGTCCACATCCTTCGCGGGAGAAACCGCCTCCAGCACGCGTTTCGAATCGACCTGTGCAGGCAAAGGAAGCTGCACCAGGATGCCGTCCACATTGTCATCGCGATTCAAGTCATCCACGAGCTGCAACAGGTATTCCGTGGTGGAATTCGCCGCTGGCGTGTGCAACCAGCTGGCCATGCCTAACTGCTCGCAGGCGGCAACTTTGCTTTTCACATACACTTGCGAAGCCGGGTTTTCTCCCACCAGCACCGCAGCCAAGCCGGGACCAACGCCTTGCGCCGCAAGCTGCGCAACTTCCGTCTTCAATTCCGCGAAAATCTCATCGCGAATCTTCATTCCATCCAGAATACGAGCCGTCATAATAAGAGAATAGCATATGGACCACAACTGCCCGGCGTTGGACGCGCGGTTTTCGCACGCCAAGCGCGTTTATCTCCGCGAGCACTTGGTATAGAATTCCTGCGCTTCTCCAATTCTCGCTAAGGAAGTCCGATGAACAAATTCTATTTCCGGCGCGTCCATCTCGCACTACTTTCCCTCGCCACACTAATCGTGGTCTTCGTTTTCGTATTGCCCGCAGCCGATACTTCTTCTTCGCTGCCCGCGCCGCCGGTCGCCAAGAAAGAACCAAAAATCACCGAGATCAATGGGCAAAAATTGGTGGACAACTACTTCTGGTTGCGCGACAAGAAAAATCCTGACGTGAAAGCGTATCTGGACGCCGAAAATGTCTACACCGACGCGGTGATGAAACCGACCGAGCCCCTGCAAAAGAAGCTCTATGACGAAATGCTCAGCCGCATCAAGGAAACCGACATAGAAGTGCCTTACAAGGAAGGCGACTATTTTTATTATGTTCGAACCGAAGCGGGCAAGCAGTACGGCATTCGTTGCCGCAAAAAAGGCAGCCTCAACGCGCCGGAAGAAATTCTAATCGACGTGAATGAACTCGCCAAAGGCCAGAAGTTCATGTCCCTCGGTGCATACATCGTCAGTGATGACGGAAATCTTCTCGCCTATTCGACCGACAATACCGGGTTCCGTCAGTACACGCTAGCCGTCAAGGATTTGCGCACCGGGAAAACACTCGTGGACCACGCAGAGCGCATCGATTCCATCGCCTGGGCCAACGACAACAAGACCCTCTTCTACACCGTCGAGGATCCTGTCGCGAAACGCCCGTACCAACTCTACCGTCACGCTGTTGGCACCGCCGGCCCCGACACCCTGATCTACGAAGAGAAAGACGAAAGGTTTGAGATGGGTACCGGCAAAACGCGCAGCAAAGCCTACATACTGCTCATCGTCAGCAGTCATACCACCAGCGAAGCGCGTTACATTCCTGCCGATCAGCCCCAGGCCGAATGGAAAATCATCGAACCGCGCAAACAGGACGTCGAATACTATCCTGATCACAACGGAAGTTTTTTTTATATTCGCGTGAATGATGCCGGGCGCAATTTCCGGCTGGTCAAAGCGCCAGTCTCCGATCCCGGCAGCAAGAATTGGCAGGAAGTAGTTGCGCTTCGCTCCGATGTCATGCTCGAGGACACCGAATTCTTCAAGAACTATTACATCTCTTACGAACGCGAAAAGGGGCTGCCGCAGATTCGTGTCACCGACCTGCAAACCGGAAAGTCACGCCGCATCGATTTTCCGGAACCCGCCTACGCGGACTACCCCTACGTCAATCGTGAATATGACACCACCAAGTTCCGCTACGGCTACCAGTCTTTCATCACTCCGCAATCGGTTTTTGAATACGACATGCCCGGCGGCACTTCGACCTTGCTCAAACAGAAAGATGTGCCGGGCGGCTACGATCGCAACCGTTATCAGGTCGAGCGCATTTTCGCTACCGCCTCCGATGGAGTAAAAGTGCCTATTTCAGTTGTTCATCTGAAGGGCGCCAAACTGGACGGGAAGGGCCCCATTTATTTGACCGGCTACGGCTCGTACGGCTATCCGTATGACATCTACTTTGACTCGCCCATTTTCAGCATGATCGATCGCGGCGTAGTTGTCGCCGTCGCTCATATCCGCGGCGGCGGCGAAATGGGCAAAGCCTGGCACGATGACGGTCGCATGTTGCACAAGAAAAACACTTTCACCGATTTCATCGCCTCCGCTGAATTTCTTCTGGCGCAAGGTTACGGTTCGAAAGATCGCCTGGTCATCGAAGGCCGAAGCGCCGGTGGCCTGTTGATGGGAGCAGTTCTGAATATGCGGCCTGATTTATTTCACGCCGCGCTGGTAGGCGTTCCGTTCGTGGACGTCATGAACACCATGCTGGACGAATCCATTCCTCTTACCGTGACCGAGTTCGAGGAGTGGGGCAATCCCAAGGAAAAGCCCGCGTTCGATTACATGATCACCTATTCGCCTTACGACAATATCGCGGCTAAGGCATATCCCAACATGCTGGTCAGAACCTCATTCAATGACAGCCAGGTAGGCTATTGGGAGCCCGCGAAGTACGTCGCCAAAATGCGCGCTCTGCGCACCGACCACAATACGTTGATTCTGAAAACCAACATGGACCCTGCCGGCCATGGCGGCGCATCGGGGCGTTACGATCGGCTCCGTGAAAACGCCTTTGACTACGCCTACTTTCTGACCCAAATGGGAATTCATAATTAACGCGTACGCTGATGGTCGATTTTTTACAACCAGGCGATCGCAGAGAACTGGAGAAAAAGGCCAAAGCAGAAGGCCGCCTGCCGCCCGGCCAATCTTTAACTCTGAAATGGCCGGTCCTGCACTACGGCAGCGTGCCGCATTTCGACGAAGCCAAATGGGACTGCAAAATCTCCGGCGAAGTCGCCGCTCCGCTGAAATTATCCTGGAAAGAATTTCGTGCGCTCCCGCAAACCGAAGTCAGTTCCGACTTCCACTGCGTCACGCGCTGGAGCCGCCTCAACAACACCTGGAAAGGCGTTCTGTTTAGCGACGTTCTGAAGTTGGTCCAACCAAAACCCGAAGCCAAACACGTTTTGCTGCTCGCCGAAGAAGGCTACACCGCAAACGTTCCGCTCGAAGATTTACAACGGCCCAATGTTTTATTCGCATTCGATCACGACGGAGTGCCGCTCACTGTCGACCACGGTGGTCCGCTCCGCCTCATCGTCCCCCACCTCTACGCCTGGAAAAGTGTCAAGTGGGTTCGCGGTTTTATCTTGCTCGACGAAGACCGTCTTGGCTTCTGGGAACGCAACGGCTACCACGCCTACGGCGACCCGTGGAAAGAGCAACGCTACTCCGGCACCTGACTCGCGCTGATTAAATTCCCGCGTCGTGTCAGTGGATAGGATAGCCGCTACTCTCTTCCCACTGCTTACTGCGCGTAAACCAATACGTGAAACGTTCCCGGAATCGCCTCTCCTCGTGGATGCGGATTCTTTGCCGTAGCAGCAGGAGCCGGCGAAAAGTCTGCCGTATCCACAAAAACTTTGTGCGTCTTGGTGTCTAATCCCATGGTCTTTGCGCCAACTTCCGTCTTGATCGTTCCGGCCTCACTAAATTGATCTGGTGAGTCTTCATGGAAAATGTGCACCATGCCCTCGCGCGTGGACGCAAAAATCAACCCGGTCTCAGGTTCGTAAGCCGCCGCGTCAACACCGCCTGAAATCGCAAACGACTGCAGCACTTTTCCGCTGTCGGAGTCGATCACCACCAGCTTCTGCGGCTCGCGTCCTGCGCTGAACAGCCGGTGATGCTCAATGTCCATCGCCAAGGCCGTCGGTCCTCCCGCGGGAGCAACCGGCCAGCGCGATTTGATCTTTAGCGAGCTCGAATCAAGCGCCACCACTTCGCTCTTGTTTTCCAGATTGATGTAGATCGTCCCTTTCCCATCGGCCACGGCAAACTCCGGACCGCCGCCCAGCTCAATCTTTCCCACAACGCTCCCGCTCTTGGCGTCAATCACCGTCGCGTTGTGCGGATCGCCATCCATCACGAAAACCCGCTTCGAAAAGGCATCGTAAATAATGGCGTCGGCATCCTTGTCAGCCGCCGCTTCGCCCGTCACCTTCAGCGTCTTCAAATCAAAAATAATTGCCTTACCCTGCCCTCCGTCACTGATGTATCCGCGGCCAAACTCGCTCGCCACCGCGACTCCATGGCATTGTTTCAACCCCGTGATCCTGCCGATCGACGCTCCGCTGTCGGCGTCCATCACGATCACTTCCGTGCCATGCGACAAGTACACCCGTCGCGCCTCGGAATCGACCGAGACGTAGTCGAAGTATTCTCGCGTGGCCCCCTCCGCCGCGCCGAAAGTATATTTCTTCAGCAGGTGATACCGGGTCGCCGCCACCAGCAGTGAACTACCCGCCAGGATAAGTACCGCCACACTCACCACACGTCCGAAACCAAAAACTTTCATGCGTCCCCCTCGCGATAGATGGCATTTTCCAAGCTGACGTTCTTCGCAGCGTTTCCGCTCCGCTGCCTTGCTGCCTCATCGCGAAAGAAACTAGCGCATCATGTCTAAA
>Ga0210406_10002290_pt1 | contig 22093 bp, 17 predicted proteins | sample IncBWC30MmetaG_FD_155454 | JGI IMG/M metagenome (GOLD analysis project Ga0210406, IMG submission 155454) | Forest soil microbial communities from Barre Woods Harvard Forest LTER site, Petersham, Massachusetts, United States - Inc-BW-C-30-M | ecosystem: Environmental > Terrestrial > Soil >...
GTTGGTGGGGCGCAGGGGATCGGTTTCTTCAATGGGCGTGCGATCGGGCGTGCCGTAGAGCGCCGCAGTGGAGGAAAACACCAATCGGGACACTTTGTGGGCCAGCATCGCTTCCAGCAGCGTGAGGGAGTTAACGGTGTTGTTGCGAAAGTATTTCTCGGGAAACTGCATGGATTCGCCGGCCTCGATGAATGCGGCGAAGTGCATCACGGCATCAATGCGGTGCTCCTGAAAAATGAGATCCAGTGCAGTGCGGTCCGCGGTGTCCGCAACGATCAGCTTCGCCCCTGCGGGAACGGCTTTCTTGCTGCCGTGCGAGAGATTGTCGCAGACGATGACATCGCAGCCCTTGGCCAGGAGCTGCGCGGTGACGACGCTGCCGATGTACCCGGCTCCTCCGGTAACAAGAACACGATCGGCCATGTGGCTAGGTTCCTTTGTAGGCGTCAGATTTTGCGCTTGTGCGAAAGCCAAAAGATTACATCAAGAATCGAGCGCGAGCGCCAGCAACGATCCGAGGTGAGGTCGCCTGTTTCGCTAGTCGCCTCGCATCGGCCGAACCTGCGCAATCGCCGAACGCAGCGCGCGCAATACTCCATCGATCTCTTCGGAGCTTTTGTACTTGTGGCGCGGCCAGAAGAAGCCCTTTAGGCCGTCACCTTTGTTGCGGGGAACGATGTGCACGTGAAAATGCGGCACACTCTGGCTAACGCGATTGTTGGCGGCGATGAACGTCCCCTCCGCGTGCATGCCCAACTCGACTGCGGCGGAAAGCATTCGCACGTTGCCGAATATTGGCGCGATAAGAGAATCCGGCAAGTCCTGGATAGTTGCGAAGTGGCGGCGCGGAATAAGCAGGCAGTGGCCGGGAAACAATGGCCGATGGTCGAGAAAGGCAATGGTGTGCTCGTCCTCAAAGACGCGAAAGGCGTCGTCTTGGCGCGCAATTTTGCAGAAGGAGCAGCTCGCGTCAAAGATGCCGGTTTGCTCGCTCATGTGCGGTCAGGGCCGGCAGCGTTGCGGGAAGAAGGCATCAGGCGAGCGCAGAAAACAACAGATTCTTCCATTTCGTGATGTCGAGGCTCCAGCATACATGGACTTTGCGCTCGCGTTCGACAGTATGCGCCCAGACGTCTTTATTCCGAGAGTCGGTGGCGACGTCCAGGCGATCGACAACGGTCATGCCGCGGGTAAGCTCGCTGGAGGTTTCGATTTCGACATAGTGCTCGCTGGAAGAGGTGCAAAGCGCGGGATCCAGCGCAATGCCCATCGCCACAGGATCCGGCAGCGACATGCCCCGTTGTCCGGTTTGCTTGAAAAAAGCTTCCACGGCCGTGCTGTTGCAGCGCATCGCGAATTCGGCGATCGGATTTTTCAGCGCAAGGACGCGTTCGATATCGTGTGGATTGACGACCGCTTCCCCGCGGCACAACTGCCAGCCCACCATTTCCAGCGGCACCCCGGAGCAGAACACCATGCGCGCGGCCTCCGGATCCACCCAAATGTTGAATTCTGCCGCCGGGGTTACGTTGCCCTCGCAGCAGGGCGCGCCGCCCATCACCACACAGCGCTTCACCAGAGTCGCGAGTTTCGGTTCGCGCAGCAGGGCCATAGCCAAATTCGTGAGCGGGCCAAGCGTGACGATCTCAATACCGGGATGCTCGAGCACCGTCTGAATCAGCGCGTCCACGGCATGGGCAGGTTCGGCACGTCGCTTGGCAGGCTTGTACCCGTGGTCGCCAAGGCCGTCGGCCCCGTGGAACCAGTCGGCGGTCACCAGCTTTCGCCGTAGCGGGGCCTCCGCGCCGGAATAAACCGGCACGTCCGAACCGCATAGTTCGGCCGTGAACAAAGAATTGCTGGTCGCCTGTGCGACAGGAACGTTGCCTGCGACTACCGTTATCGCGGCGACTTGAACCTCGCGCGAGCGCAGCGCCATGATCAGCGCGACGGCGTCGTCGGAAGCTGTGTCGGTATCAATCAGAAGCGTTCGCGTCATGCAGAGAGCGCCGCGGCGAGTGTCGCACCATCCATTTTGCGCGGCTTAGTGTGAACCTTTTGCTGCGTGCCATCCAGAAAATTCTGCACTCGCGGAGTGAGCGGCCAAAGTTGGCCGGCCCGCACCGATGCTTCCCGCGTGAATCAAGTCTTCTTACCAACGGCGAACGCGGACGACAAACGCGCTCAGGTGTTTTTGAAGAACCCGCCACTTTTCAAAACAGTGTTCCGCCGAAACATAACATGTTTTAGAATCAAAGTTGAGGATGCGCCCGTAGCTCAGTTGGATAGAGCGTCTGCCTTCTAAGCAGAGGGTCGGGAGTTCGAGTCTCCCCGGGCGCGCCACTTATCTCTCTTGAATCAAACACATGCAGCCATTTCAGAAACCCGCTCCGTTTCAATTCTCGGATACGAGGTACTCCAACATCTCTGCAACATGTTGCAAGAAGGATTCCGTCGCCGGTGACAAAGGCAGTTACTGCGTCCAGCTAAGTGCTTTAGGGGTCGTACCTTACACGCATCGTCACGGAGGTGGGGATAGAATGCGACCGGGCTGTGCTCCGAGCGTACCGCCATGTTCCAATCTGATACAGAGCACATTGTTTGACGCCCACGCGTCAAGTCCGACCGGAAAAGAAGCGCTTCCATCAGCCCGAGACCTTATCTCAGTCCTTGAGGGCAATAACGCAGGCGAAAGGCGAGGTTGTGGACGATTTTGCTACTCGAAGGTTATCCAGAAAGGGGTTTGCGCGCTCGAAGTTCTAATGCGGAAAGTACGCTCCTGACTGCGATGGGGGTTCGCTCCTCATCCGTAGCGACGGTTAGGAACAAGTATCCGACCTAGCCAATGTTTCAATGTAGAACGCCCAAAATTGCTAGCCTATTCGGGATTCGTTGTCTTTTCAGCAGCTTACCAACCGTCCCTTTGGCGTCTCGATTGCTTGCCCCGTCTTGTGAATCAGAAGATTCTGTTCGTGGACGATGAACCGGCTGCCTTAGGACTCTACAGGCAAATCCTGAAAGGCGAATTCGAGATCTCGACGGCCGTTGGCGGTGAAGACGGCATAGCGATGCTCCGCAATCATGGTCCCTTTGCGATCGTTATTTCCGATATGCAAATGCCCGGCATGAACGGAGTGCAATTCCTGAAGCGCGTGCGCCAACTCGTCCCAAACACAATTACGTTGTTATTAACGGGGCGTGTGGATCTTAATGGCGCAGTAAACGCGGTCAACGAAGGCGGCATTTTCCGCTTGCTTATGAAGCCTTGCGACGAATCGGTCCTGACCGAGGCGATCAACGCGGCGCTGGCTTGTTATCACCAGCGAAAAGACGAGCGAGTCCGAATAGAGCTACCCGTACATTTATGCCGGTCCGCCGCAGGTCAGAAGCTTCAGTCGGCCCGTACTGTGGATATTTCCAGCTCGGGAGCGCGACTTGCCGGCCTGGAAGAACCGCTCGAACTCGGCGAAGTTCTCAAGGTCGAATGCGGCAATCGAAGAGCACGCTTCCGCGTGGTTTGGGCCGGCAAACAGGGCACTGCTACCGCCGGACAGGCGGGCCTTGAGTGTTTGGCACTAGATGTGGACATCTGGAAATTGAGCCTGGGCCAACTGGAGAACGATGAATTGTTGAACCACGCTCGCGTGGTACAGTGCGGGCTGCTGCCTCAGGAAAAACCGCCGCTAAGAACTCTCGATTACGCCGGACATTGCATCCAGGCACGCATGGTAGGAGGAGATTACTACGATTTTCTCGATCTAGGTCCGGGAGAGGTTGGGTTTGTGCTGGCAGATGTTTCAGGAAAGGGCATCCCTGCCGCCCTGCTTATGGCAAGTTTGCATGGAAGCCTCCACAGCCAGTGCGGCACTGCCTCGAATGATCTTCCCCAATTACTCACCTCGCTGAACCTCCACCTCTACAAGCACACAGCGGATCAACGATATGCGACGCTGTTTTTCGGGCGCTACAGCGATGCCACGCGAACACTGCATTACGTCAATTGTGGGCATAACCCTCCTATATTGCTTCGCAAGGGCGGTGCGATCGAAAGGCTCAACGCGACCGCGACGGTGCTTGGACTATTCTCGGATTGGGAGTGTTCTGTTGCCGCTGTTCAATTGGAAACCGGAGATGTCTTGAGTATGTATACCGACGGGATCACGGAGACAACTGCTGATAATAGAGAAGAATTCGGCGAAACGCGTCTCTTGGAAACGTTGCGCAAGAACAGGGACCTTGAGGTCACGCACATATTGCGAAACGTAGAGGACGCAGTCGAACAATTCAGGTTAGGTGAGCAAGAAGACGACGTGACGTTGGTGATCGCACGCGCCCGATAGCATTGTGAAGCGGTCGTGGTGGCGCCAATTCAGAGTGAGGCCGATTCTCGTCTTTCTTTCGATCGTGTCAGCACGGACTTCACTCGAGCCGCCAATCGGCGGGGCTCGACTGGTTTCACAATGTAGTCGTCAACCCCGACGGCGAGCGCTTCCGTCTCCTTGTCGACACCTTCTTCAGAGGTGAGCATCAAGACCGCAATGTCTCGCGTCAATGGATCGGCGCGCAGCGCTTTGACCATGCTCATTCCATTCATGCCGGGCATATTGCAGTCGGTAACAACCAATTGTGGTCGCTCGCGCCTAAGGGTCTCTAAACCGGATGCCCCGTCCTTTGCTATCAAGACCTCGAATCCCTCAAGTTCCAGGAAATACTTCACGACTTGACTGGTGGTGCCGTCGTCCTCTACGACCAAGACTCGCGGCTTACTGCCTGCCGTATCGCTGATTTTCCCTGCGTCATTCGCGTCTTGCCCTGTGTTCGCGCGGGGGGCTGATGCAGCCGCGGCGATCTCCGTGTTCCTTGACGCGTCACCTTCTGGCGATGCACCAGTTCCCTCTATCACCGCCGCGCGCAGTACTTCATCTAATGTTGTGAGGCCCCGAGCAGCCTTGGAGAGTCCATCCTCCAGCAACGTGCGCATTCCCGCAGTTCGCGCAGCCCTCCTTATCTCATGATCTTGTGCCCGTCGAGAGATCAGGTCGCGAAGTGCATCGGTGACGAGTAACAGCTCGTGAATCGCCAAGCGTCCTGCGTAGCCAGTGTTGCCGCACTCCTTGCAGCCCCGACCCACGACCCAGTGACCGTCGGCAGGGAGCTGGTTGGGCCCGCCAATCTTCTCGATCAACTCCGCACTAGGTGGCTGCGAAATGGAGCAGGAGGGGCACATTTTGCGTACCAGTCGTTGCGCGAGAATCCCAATCACAGCCGATGAAATCAGATACGGCTCTATCCCCAAGTCCAGGAGGCGGCTGATGGTGGAAGGCGCATTGTTGGTATGCACGGTGCTCAGCAGTAGGTGACCCGTCTGGGCAGCTTCCAGGGCGATCGCAGCGGTTTCGCGGTCGCGGATCTCTCCCACCAGAATGATGTTGGGATCTTGCCTAAGAATGGATCGCAGCCCGGCGGCAAACGTGACACCTGCTTTGGGATTGATTTGGACCTGGTTGACGCCCTCGAGTTGATACTCAATGGGATCCTCTACCGTGATGATGTTCTTGGTCGGAGACTTTACCCAATTCAGCGCCGTGTACAGGGTTGAGGTCTTCCCGCAGCCGGTGGGCCCGGTCACCAGGATCATTCCCTGTGCTCTCGACAACATCGATTCGAAGTTGTGCTGATTCTCGGGGGTTAGGCCTAACTGCTGCATTGTGATTTGCGCCCGCTTGCTATCCAGCAGGCGAATCACTACTTTTTCGCCAAATTGCGTTGGGAGCGTAGAAACTCTCAAGTCGATGCGCTTTCCTTCATAGCGAAGCCGGCTTCGGCCGTCCTGAGGGCGTCGGCGATCCGCAATATCCATTCCTGAAATGATTTTCATCCGCGAGATGGTGGCTTCCTGCTGATCCTTGCCGACCCTGATCACGTCGTGCAGCAGCCCGTCGACGCGATAACGTACCTGCAAATGCGTCTCTTTCGGCTCCATATGAATGTCGCTCGCCCCACCTTGTGCGGCGCCACTTAAGATCAAGTTCACCAGCCGGATGACCGGAGGCATCTTCGTATCTTTGGCGAGCTTCGCTGGATCAACAACCTCAAATTCGGAATCCTCAAGTTCTTCGACCTCGCCATGCAGAGTAGCCGCCTTTAGAGCTTCCGCTGTCAGGTCTGGTGGGTAGAATTTATCAAGCAAAGATTGGATGGAAGACTCCGCAGCTACGACCGCCACAACAGGCTTGCCGGCGCGAAATTCCACGTCCTGGGTAGTTGAGTAGTCCATGGGATTCGCGAGCGCTAAACGCAGACTATTGCCTTGCACGCTTAACGGCACAACGAGCCGCTTGCGGCAAAAATCTCCGGGAAGCAGAGCAACCACTTCAGGTAAAATCTCCGGGAGGTCACCGCACAGCAATTCCAAATGAAGACTCTCTGCAATCGCCGCGGATACGGCTTTTCCATCCGCCAGTCGTAACGTCTCCAGGGCTTTCGCGAGGGAAATCCCATCCTTCTGTTGAACCTCACGAGCCTGCGCAAGAGCTGCGGAGTCGACTAGCCCCGCTCGCACCAGGAGTTCGCCGATAATCACATCATTCGACATATCAGATGACTTAATTCCGAGATGAGAATTCCCTAAGGTTGAGGCGGACCTCCTCACTTAAGAATGCACGCGATTGGCCAACTCGCCGCGCTTATGATTGGCTGACGCTTGCGGAATCAAAGAGTTACAGTAGTATGGAAAATCCGAAAGCGGCAGCGGTTCCTCGGCGGAACACACGTGTCGTTTTGGAACTGCAACCTGAACCGATTCTGGCCCCTAAATTAATGCTCGTTACCAAGCGCGATAGAGGAACGTTGGCGCGGTCAGGGGATTACACCAAGGCCGAGACGACGAATGGTACCGCTCTCGCGTAACTTTGGTGAAAGCGCAGCAATTTGCCGCTGGTTTCTTGCGATTGTCGGCCAAATGTCTTCGCGGATATTCAGGAAAGCTTCCACGACTTGTGGATCAAATTGACTGCCGGATAGGCCGCGGATCGTTTCTCGCGCGGACTGGAACGAACAAGCACGCCGATAAGGTCTGTCCGAGGTGATGGCATCGAGAGTATCCGCTACGGCGAAGATTCGAGCGCCTGGAAGAATCTCTTCTTCCTTGAGGCCGCGCGGATAGCCTCCCCCTCCGTATTGCTCGTGGTGCATGAGAATGATTTCGGCAACGTCGGCGAGAAAGGGGATGTCCTTGACAACGTCGAACCCGATCTGCACGTGTCGCTGCATCAATTTCCGCTCGTCCTCGGTGAGCGGTCCCGGTTTGAGTAGAATGCCATCGGGGATTCCCAGCTTTCCGATATCGTGTAGGTACGCTCCTCTGGCAAGACTTTCCAACCGTTTCTCCGACCAGCCCATCGCTCTGGCAATTTCGAGCGAATAGCGGCAGACGCGCTGGGAATGGCCGGCGGTTTCATTGTCGCGGAGATCGATCGCCGCACCAAGCGCTTGAAGTGTGTCTTCGTAACTACGCTCGATTTCCTGCAGGGCGCTTTGCAATTGTCCGGTGCGCTCCGCCACCATTTCTTCGAGGTGTTGACGATAGTGTTCGATCTGTTGTTCGAGCCGCCGCTTATGCAGTGCACTCTCCAGGCTTGCCAACACGGCGCTGTCTCGCAGAGGCTTAACGAGATAGTCGTCTGCGCCGCAGCGCATCGCCTGCACGCCCACGTCCACATCATCCACACCAGTGGTAACCAAAAACGCTACGTGCGGATGGCAGCGGCGTACCTCGGCGAGGAGCTCCATACCACTCATGCCCGGCATGTGAAGGTCGGAAATGACCGCATCGAAATGTTCGCGTTGCAGAGCTACCAGAGCTTCTTCGCCATTACTGGCGGTGGTGCATTGGAAAGCAGGCGCGGCCAGGATGAGGGAGAGGAGTTTGCAGGCAGCAGCCTCGTCGTCGACGGCAAGAACGCGTGCTGCAGATTGATGATCGGAAGGCACCTCCGCCATCTTGCTTTTGTTCTCCATGAGAGGAAACTGCTCAGCCTTGCTCACAAAACGCTTTCCTCACTCTTGCAACACCCACGGCCCGACCTTTTCAATGAAGTGGCACCCATAGTGCCAAGTCGATTTGGTGGCATTCGAGCCTGAATGAACAATCCTGGCCTTACCGACATACTCGTCCGCATAACTCGAGAGGTAGACATCCAGAATGGAATTCATAGGAAGTTCCGCAGTGCAGCGACATAGAAAGCCGCTGAGGCTTACGTTCTCAGTTGTTCCAACCGCTTCGCACTTCTTACCTTGACAGTCCGTACCCGTCAGCTTCAGGGCGACGCCTAACCGTACGCGCACTTCGCTTCGCGGGATACGCCGGTGTTTGTTGCCAACTTCCTTAAGGCATTGCCGCAGCCCATCGAAATCAATCGGCTTTTCGAAATAGCCAGCGGCGCCAAGCTGCTTGCAATGTTCTTTCGTTTGTGCGCCGGCTTCACCGCTCACGATAATCACGGGAATTTTCTGAGTGTGGCTGAACGATGTGAACGTCTGAAGCAGCTCATAGCCAGAATATTTAGGCATCCGCAGATCCAGCACGATGGCGTCGGGTTTATGTTCGAGGGCAAGGGCCAAACCGTGCTCGGGCTCTCCCGAATCAATGATTTCGTAGACTTCGCCCAGCTCAAGGTGCATCAGACGGCGTAGCGCCTCATCGTCGTCCACGACCAACACCTTTCCCATAATTTTGTATCCTCCTATTGACCGACCCGAATATTGCTACCCGAAGATTCGGCGACGAAATCCGTAGTGGGCGGTGGCTCTTTTCCACCATCGAGCACGTGGCGGACCTTTCGAATAAGAACCTCGTCCGTGAACGGCTTGTGTAGCAGGTGAGTTCCAGGCTCGAGTACCCCGTGTCCTGCAATAAAGCTGTCGGTGTAGCCCGACATGTACAGCACCCTCATTCCCGGCTGGCGCGGCAACAATTGTTCTGCCAGAACGCGGCCGTTTATGCCGGGCATCACGACATCGGTCAAGAGAAGATCAAAAACTCCCCCGAAGCCTGCTGCCACTTCCAGAGCTTCTTCGCCACTCTCCGCCGAAAAGACCCTGAATCCCCCTGTTTCAAGGAAACTCTTCGCAAGCCTTCTCAGTGGTTCAGCATCTTCAACCAAAAGAATGCACTCCGAGCCGCGCAACCGCTCTTCCGAATCCAACTTCTGTTCCCCTTCCGGCTGCCCCGCATGTCGAGGAAGATAAATTTCAAAGGACGTGCCCTTTCCTGGCGCACTATCCACCCAAATGTATCCATTGCTCTGTTTCACGATGCCGTAAACAGTCGCAAGTCCAAGTCCGGTGCCCTTGCCCCGTTCTTTGGTTGTGAAAAATGGCTCAAACATATGCGTCAGTGTTTCCGCGTTCATTCCCGTTCCTGTGTCGGTAACGGCCAGAAGCACGTACTTGCCAGTTTTGGAGCCGGGATGGTTCCGCGTGTACGTCTGGTCAATCTCGAAGTTGGCGGTCCGAATCTTCAGCTGCCCGCCGTTAGGCATTGCGTCCCGCGCGTTGACCGCCAGATTCATGATGATCTGTTCGATCTGACTCTGATCCGCCTTTACACTGCCAAGCTCAGGGTCGAGCTCCAGCGACACTTTAACGTCTTCACCCAGCAACCGCGGAAGCATTCCTTCCATGTCGGAGGCGAGTGCATTGAGATCGAGAATGGCTGGTGTCAACACTTGCTGCCGGCTGAATGCTAGCAACTGCTTGGTCAAGGAGGCGGCGCGCTCTCCCGCCTTTTCGATTTCCAGGGCATGCTCGCACAGGGCATTGCCCGCGCCCAACGCCTTCTTCAGTACTCTGCTATACCCTATGATTACGCCGAGAAGATTGTTGAAGTCGTGCGCGATCCCTCCCGAGAGCCGTCCAATCGCTTCCATCTTTTGCGCCATCCTCAGCTGCCGCTCCAGCACCCGTTTTTCCGTCACGTCCTCCGCGAACACTTCAAAATGCATAGGGAGACCGTTTTCATCGTGGACGCTGTGTCCTGAGCACCGCACTGTGATCGACGTGCCGTCTTGTCTATTCCACTCCATCTCGATATCTTTGATCTCTTTGGTTCTGTCGAGGAGTTCGGTCAGCCGCTGGTATTCGCCTTTGTGCCGGAAGATGTCCTTTGCAAGGTCTCGTTTCAGGAGCTCCTGCTCATGTTCATAACCCAGCATTTTCTGGAGTGCGGGGTTGACTTGCAAAAATCGGCCCGTGATGCTCGCGCGATAAATCCCGTATGGTGCATCTTCCACCACCGAGCGAAAATCTGACTCTGCTCTTTTGCGTTCTGTGATGTTGCGATTCACGATCACAAGTTTTTCCGGCTCGCCCTTCGCATTCCGAATGACGCTCGAAGTGGATTCCAGCACCAGCCAGGTCCCGTCTTTGTGCCGGAAGCGGTACTCCAGTGTTGTTCCGATTCCTGAGTGCTTTGCGTCCTCAGCCGCCTCCTTGACATACTCGCGATCATCGGGGTGAATCTGCTCGAAAGCCGACGAGCTTTGTAATTCTTCAGGCGAATATCCAATTACCTTTTCATAAGAGAGACTGTTGAAAATTCGTCTCCCCTCCATATCGACGACCGCGATCATGTCTGCAGCGTTTTGGCTGATAAGATGAAACAGCTCTTCCCTCTCGACTAACTCACGACGGATCCGGTGGATCAAAAGGTGCTGATAGATCGTGTAGAGGTCGAAGAGAAAAACTAATCCCACCAGCCCTCTAACTGCTTGTGGCACCACATTTAGCGAATGGGAATCTTCATGAACTGCAGAGTTGGGGAGCAGAAAGGAAGCCAGGGCAATCGTCAGCAGAAGGGTAATGACAATCGCCGCTGCCCATAGCCACCACTCCCGTCGTTCAATCCTTTGGAAATTCTTACGAATAGCCTTAGTCTCGGCGATTCCCGGCTCTCCAAAATTTCTAGTTTTATGTCCGAGCACTGATCACCGTGATTGTCCAATTTTCGCGCTAGCCTCAAGTAGAGACGGAGCCTGATTGTCTGCGTGAGCCGCTGATCCTTCCCAGCCGTTAGTGCACGAAGCCCACCAAACAGCCCCGCTGCTTTTTGCCCAGGAAATGGAGTAAGGCACAGGGTTTCAGGCTCTTCGCCTCCTGACAAATGTCATAACAGGCGACGGTAAGAATTAACGGTGTACCAGGACAGGTCGAGAGTCTCGGTTTGGAACAGGTTCCAAAATGGTCCGCTCCCCTTCCAACGCATCTTTACACGTGCATTCGCTGGCCGCGGGAGCGCGACAAGGCTCATTAAAATTCACTTCACAGGAGGCAGAACAGGTCGCGCAAACCAATAGCACGAACGAAGATCCGTTTCAGTTGTGTGTCCGCGCGGAAGTCACCAGGATGCTGCTTGCGGCAGTCGACAGCCTAGGAGAAAAAGAGCGTCAGATCTTGGCACAGTATTACCTAGAAGAAAAAACTATGAAGGAGGTTGGGAGGGCTCTTAACCTCCATGAGTCAGGCATATCGCAAACTATTGGCGTGGCGCTGGACCACCTCCGCGCTTGTCTGCGAAAAGCCAAGCCCTTACCTGATCCGGGCTCCCAGTGTCGGTCTTGGACCCCGGATACTGTAGACAGTTGCCTGACGCAATTCCGCTCTTGTGAGGCCGCGGGCTGCCCAAGAACTTTCGCCTATCGCAGCGCCTTCTTCATCCGCCTCGTCGTCTTCTGCAACTGCTTCTTTAACGCATCCACCTGCTTGCCGATGGCCTCGAGCTCCTTCCTGGCCACCACACCCGCCTTGGCCACCTGATGCGCTTTGCGATCCGCTCTCCCGATCGCCTCGCCGATTCCCACTGCCACGCGCGTCAACCTGTTTTTCCGAGCCATGATTCCCTCCCTCAACAGCCGCCGCCATCCTATACCCCAAGCAACTTCGTCGCCAAGCGACTTCATTTCCATCTCAGCGCGCTATCCAACCCGGTATACAATCCCGGAATCCGAGTCGCTGTGCTCATGAACTTCCGCCGCATCTCTTTTTCCCCAATCGCATTGTTCCTCGAGGGAGCGGCTCAGGCAGCTCGTCAAGCGTCGAGAGCTTGCATCTCGCGCAGCCGTCGCTCCAGGAAACGTCGTTCACTCTCGTTGCTCGCAAGCGCAAGGGCGCGCTCGTAGCTGGCAGCGGCGCCCGCGGACATCCCCAGTCGCCGCAAAAGATCCGCGCGCGTGGCGTGCAGTAGGTGGTAACTGTCGAGTTCCCCGGTTGCTGCCAGCTCGTCGATCAACGCCAGCGCCGCCCGCGGGCCTTCAACCATCGCGACAGCCACAGCCCGATTCAGCGAGACGACCGGCGAAGGCTGCAAGCGCTCGAGCACATCGTACAGCCGCACGATCTGCGTCCAGTCCGTGTCCTCTGCCCGCGCCGCCTCGCAATGGAGCGCGGCGATCGCAGCCTCCACTGCGAACGGCCCTGGCCCGCCGCGCAGCGCTCGCTCGACAAGCGGAAGCGCTTCGGCAATTTGCTGTTTATTCCATCGACGGCGATCCTGCTCTTCGAGGACGATGAGATTGCCGGCATCATCGCAGCGCGCATCGCGCCGCGAATCGTGGAGCAGCATGAGCGCGACGAGCCCATCCACCTCCGACGGCGGCTGCGGTCCCATCAGCGTTTGTACCAGTCGGCCAAGACGGATCGCCTCGGCGCATAGATCGGCACGCACAAGCGGTTCGCCCCGCGTGGCTGCGTACCCTTCGTTGAAGACAAGATAGATTACCGTCAGCACGGCATCCAACCGCGCAGGCAGCTCGCTCGTCTCGGGCACAGCGTAAGGAATCCCTGCATCCCGGATCTTGCGCTTCGCTCGTACGATTCGCTGTGCCATCGTCGCACCAGGCACAAGAAACGCCCGCGCGATTTCATCGGTATCCAGGCCGCACAGCGTGCGCAGGGTCAGCGCTACCTGCGTCTCCGGAGCCAGTGCCGGGTGGCAGCAGGTGAAAATCAGGCGAAGGCGGTCGTCGGGAATCTCGTCGGTGTCGTAGTTTGGTTCCTCAGAGGTTCGAACAAAACCTGAAACAACATAGGACTCCAATTTTTCCTGAAACCGCCCCTGCCGCCGCATGCGATCGATGGCCTTGTGGCGGGCTGTCTGGATGATCCATGCTCGGGGGAATTCGGGCACACCGGACGCCGGCCACTGGTCCACCGCGGCCGCAAAGGCTTCCTGAGCCGCCTCTTCGGCCGCCTCGAAGTCGCCGAAGAGCCGAATCAGGGTCGCGACGATCCGGCCCCAGTCGGAGCGATACACCGCATCCAATGCAGAGGTAACATCCTGAGGCATGCCCCATGATAAGTATTTTCGGGTCGGGCTGTCGATTTCGGCCGTCCCCGTTCGATTCACCTATGGAGGACCACATGAAATACATGTTGCTCATTTACAACGAAGAGAAGGCTTGGCCAAAGTTCACCGAAGCCGAACGGCAGGGTTTCATGGGAGAATTCATGAAATTCACCCAACAGATCCAGTCGGCCGGACAGTGGCTGTCCAGTTCCCAGTTGCAACCCACGTCGGCAGCCACCAGCGTCCGTGTACGCGACGGCAAGCGGCTGGTGACCGACGGTCCATTCGCCGAGACGCGCGAGCAGCTCGGCGGCTATTACCTGATCGAGGCCAAGAATCTCGACGAAGCCATCGCCATCGCTGCACGGATTCCCTCCGTGAGCGCGGGCACCGTTGAAGTGCGCCCGCTCGTGGAGCGTCCGGCGCAAGCGACGGCGTAGGGCCGCGACGATTGAATGCGGTGGGAGCAGGGGTGCGTGTGCCCAGCGTGCACGGCACTTATGGCAGCTATGCCGTGAGGGTGGTCGATCGCGGCGCGGTCGTGCGCTGCTTCCGCTACTTCGCGGAAAAACGAAATACTGTCTGCGAGTGAAAAACCGAATTCGGCTTCAGCAGTGTGCTGGGAAAATTCGGATGATTCGGAGAATCCGGAAAATGCTGCGTCTCCAGACAAAAAGCCGCTCGCTGCCCGTAAGCCTTGTTCCCTTTGCCTTTAGAGCCGTCGAGAAAATTCCCGCTGTAGAACTGCACCCCGGGCTCGCTCGTTAACACCTCAAGCGTCCGCCCGCTCTTCGGGTCGTAGGCCTCGGCTGCAATCCTCAAACTCGTCCCGACAGCAGGCGCGATCACCCAGTTATGGTCGTAACCTTTCCCGAACACAAGCTGCTCATAGCTCTCGTTGATGCGCTTCCCGATCGCCGTCGCCCTCGTGAAATCCATCGGCGTGCCTGCAACCTCGCGCAACTCGCCCGTGGGAATCAATGTCTTATCCACCGGCGTGAACTGCTTCGCATGCAGCGTCAGCACGTGATCCAGAATGTCGCCATTGCCTTCGCCCGCGAGATTGAAATAGGAATGGTTGGTCAGGTTCAGCACCGTGTCCTTGTCCGTAGTCGCCGTGTAGTCGATCTTCAGTTCGTTGCGATCCGCAGGCAACGCAAACACCACCTTCACCGAAAGATTACCGGGAAATCCTTCCTCTCCATCCGGGCTCAAATACGACATCTCGAGTGATGCGCCGTCCTTCGATGCAACCTCCCGCGCCTTCCAGACCTTCTTGTTGAACCCGACGATCCCGCCGTGCAGCGTATTGTTGCCGTTATTCTTCGGAAGCGTGTACGTCTTCCCATCAAGCGAGAATTGTCCGCCAGCGATGCGATTCCCGTATCTGCCAATCGTCGCGCCAAAGTAAGCCGTCCCGTTCTCGTAGCCTTCCAGCGTGTCGAACCCGAGCACAACGTCCGCTGCCTTCCCCGCCCGGTCAGGAACTTTCAGCGTCACCACCGTGGCGCCAAAATTGGTGACCGCCACCTCCATCCCTTTCTTGTTCGAAAGCGTATAAAGATCGATCTGCTCGCCACCGGCGGTCTTGCCAAATGATTCTTTTCGAATGGTTCCTCGCATTTCTTGCGCGCTCAGCGAGCCGGCAAGCACCAATTCGCCGACAAATAGTAACGCATACAGTAAAGCGCGCGCATTCTGTTTCGCGGTCATGATTCTCTTCCGCTCGGCCATCAACCTGCCTCCCGTCAAACATTGCGTCCGAGGCTCGCGCACTGGCGCAAAGCCGGACCAGGATTTGAAATTGCCGCACCGAATCGCGTACTGCGTATACTATCAACCCGTCGCCCTTGCAAGAATGTTTCTAATTCCAAGTTTTCGCCGCTAATTGCGCGGCGAACCAGGTCGCTACTTGATCCCTTTGCCGCAACTCTTCAACGTCGCCACCTACTTCGTAGACCGCAACCTTCTCGAAGGCCGCGCGCAAAACGTCGCTATCGAATGCGGCGACGAGCGCGTCACCTATCAGCAACTCTTCGAGCGCACCAACCGCGCCGGCAATGCTCTTCGCACTCGCGGCGTCCATCCGGAAGAGCGCGTGTTCCTCTTGCTTCTCGACTCTCCCGAATTTCTCTACTCTTTCTTTGGCGCCATCAAAATCGGCGCCGTCGCCGTTCCCGTCAACACCCAAGCCAAGCCGCACGATTACGAATATATCCTCAACGACTCCCGCGCCCGCGGAGCCATCGTCAGTGAATCCCTTCTGCCGCAGCTCGAAGCCATTCCGCGCGAGAATCTCCGCTATCTTCGCGAAATCATCGCCGTCGGCGAGGCTAAACCCGCAGGCCGGCATCCTCGCCTCACTCAATTAATGGACCAAGCCTCTCCCGACCTCGCCGCCCATCCCACCACCAAAGACGACCCTGCGTTCTGGCTCTACTCTTCTGGTTCCACAGGCGCTTCCAAGGGCTGTGTACATCTCCATCACGACATGGTCGTCAGCGCGCACCACTACGCCCACGCCATCCTCAAAATCAACGCACGCGACCGCTGCTTCAGCGTCGCCCGTCTCTTCTTCGCCTACGGCCTCGGCAATGCGGGCTACTTCCCTCTCTCCGTTGGTGCCACCACAATTCTCTCTCCCGCCCGCCCAACGCCAGCCGGCATTTACGCCGACATTGAGCGCTATCGCCCCACTCTCTTTTTCTCTGTGCCGACCAATTACGCCGCGCTTCTCGATCACCGCCGCCCCGGCGGCCCCGACTTCGATCTTTCCAGCATCCGTCACGCAATTTCCGCCGGCGAAGCCCTCCCCGCGCCTCTCTTCGAGCGCTTTCGCCAGCGCTTCCACGTCGAAATCCTCGACGCTCTCGGTTCCACCGAAAGCCTCCACATGGTCACCTCCAATCGCCCCGGCGAAGTAAGACCCGGGTCCAGCGGCAAAATCCTTCCCGGCTTCGAAGCGAAAATCACAGACGAATCCGGCCGCCCCACCGCTCCCAACGAAATCGGCGACCTCTGGGTCAAGTGCGATTCCCTCTGCGCCGGCTACTGGAATCAACCCGAGAAAACAAAGCACACGTTCGTCGGTGAGTGGTTTCGCACCGGCGATAAATATCGTCAGGATGAAGATGGATTTTTCTGGTACGCCGGCCGCTCCGACGATCTCTTCAAAGTCCACGGCCTGTGGCTAAGTCCCGCCGAAGTGGAAAGCGCCCTGCTCGCGCACCCCGCCGTGCTCGAGGCCGCCATCATCGCGCGCAACGACGAAGCCGGCCTCGCCAAGCCCGCCGCCTACGTCGTCTTGAAAAGGGAATTCGCGCCCAACGAAAACCTGGCTCGCGAGCTGCAAGATTTTGTCGCCGAACGCATCGGCGGCTACAAGCGCCCGCGTTGGATTGAGTTCCTGCAGGAACTTCCCAAGACTGCCACCGGAAAACTCCAGCGCTTCAAGCTCCGCGAGCGCCGGCTTCAACAAACCTCAAGCGCAGGCGCATCAAAAGCGGACGCGTAACGCTTCTTCCTCTCTGTGCGCTCCGTGCCCTCTGTGGTTAATTCTTCTTCGCAGCGTATTTCTTCGTCTCTCGAGTGCGCGAATTAAACACCTCAAAACTCCCGTCTGCCGACGCCGTAACCTTCAAATAGTTCCCCGCATCCGTCCGCTGCAAGTTCGCCACGAAAGGCGCTGCCACGTTGTGCGCGTCCCCGCCTTCTTCCGAATAGTGCAACTGCCAGAGATCCTCCAGGCCCGGCGCTTTCTCAATCACGTCCCACGCCGAAGGCGATCCGCCCTTCTTCGCTCCGTTGTCCATGATTGCCACGCGCGGCGCGATCGCATGCACCAGCACCGGGCTGCCGCTCTGCAACGATCCGTGATGCGACACGACATAAATATCTACCGCGCCGATCTTGTTCATCGGACACATCAAATCCATCTCTTTGTCCGCGGTTAAATCGCCCAAATCCAAAATCCGCAACTTCCCGAACGTGATCAGCGTCCCCAGCGAACGTGGATTCTCCGTGGTGTCCACTGGCGGCTTCTCGGCATTCGCGCAACTGGTATTTTCCCTTCCTCCTCCCGGCAACGGCCTGTCGATCAACTCACCGTCCGCAGTTACCACCCGCACCTGCATACCGGTAATCGGCAGCACTTCTCCGGGTCTCGCAATGATGTGCTTGTATTTCCCGCTCGACAACAATTGCTGATAGGCGGCGAACACTCGGCTGGCCCCCGCGTCACTTGTCTCTCGATTTTCCCCATGATCGATAAACGTTCCCACCGGAATCTTAGCCGCCAGCTGCGGCGCTCCGCCGACATGGTCATCGTGATAGTGCGTAATCAGCACAAAATCAATCTTCTTGATGCCGGCATCCTTCGCGGCCGCCGCGATGCGGCTCGCGTCACGCCCGCCATTTCCCGGCCATCCCGTGTCGATCAGCAGCGACTCCCCTTTCGGTGTGACAAACAGCGTCGCCTGCCCGCCCTCCACGTCGACAAAATAAATCTGCAGCGGTTTTTGCACCACGGGAGCCGGTGCCGCCCCCAAGAATATTCCACCTGCCAAGCTCACCGCCGCCGCAAACATGCCCTTTGCCAGCAATCCTCGCAAAACTCACCTCCCGCGCCGCATTTTGCCGTGCGAACTCGTCTTTTCTGCTTGCTTCGAACTCGCACTCGTCTGCGCCTGTTGCACCAGCGATCGCGTCGCTCCCGTGGAAATCCCGCCGTCCACCAGCAGCGTTTGCCCCGTCACGTACCGGCTCGCTTCCACGGCGAGAAAACGGCCCCTACTCTAACCCATTTGGAGTGAGGCGGTCTTGCCGCTTTCACACCGTGAGCACACTCCACACAGCATAATTGCCGTCGAAGCCCCGATTTCTCCGCGCCCTCTGTGCTGCTCCCTCTGTGAGCTCTGTGTTAAAGTCTTTGTCTTCGCTTCCTACAGCGGGCAACCCCTCCAGAAAATTCCAGTCCACCCACAAAAATTTCGTATCATCCTATCGCTACTTTGCACTCCTGAATCTATGACAACCCACATCGGCCTAATCGGCTCCGGCAACATCACGCAAACCCACGCACGCGCCGCCCGCGCCATCCCCGGCGTGCAAATCTCCGCCATCTACGGCACAAATCCGCAAACCGTAGCCCGCCTCGCCGCCGAGCACCGCGCCAAACCATTTACCGATTTCTCCGCATTCCTCGCGCACAAGCCGCTCGACCTCGTCATCCTCGGCACGCCCTCCGGCCTTCACGCCGAGCAAGGCATCGCCGCCGCTCAGCACGGCCTCCACGTCCTCACCGAAAAGCCCATCGACATCACCACAAAAAAAGCCGACGCCCTAATTGCCGCCGCCGACAAAGCCAACGTAAAGCTCGCCGTAATCTTCCAGGATCGACTCAAGCCCAACATCCAGCGCCTCAAGCACTGGCTCGACGCCGGCCTCCTTGGCAAGCCTCTCCTTGTCGACGCGCGCGTCAAGTGGTATCGCCCACGCGACTACTACTCCAGCTCCAGGTGGCGCGGCACCTTCGCCCTCGACGGCGGCGGCGCCCTCATCAACCAAGCCATCCACACCGTCGATCTCCTCCTCTGGCTCCTCGGCGATGTAGCCCGCGTCCAGGCTCGCACCGCAACCGTCCTGCACAAGATCGAAGCCGAAGACACCGCCGTCGCCACGCTCGAATTCGCCAGCGGCGCCGTCGGCACACTCCTCGCCACCACCGCCGCCTATCCCGGCTACCCCCGCCGCCTCGAAATCACCGGCACCGAAGGCACCATAATCCTCGAGCACGACCGCATCGTCGCCGCCGACCTCCGCAATCCTCCCCCGGACTTCGCTGCCATCACCGCTGGCGACTCCAACCAAAGCGCCACCTCCGCGGCCGTAACCGACATCAGCGGCCACAAAGCCATCCTCGAAGATTTCCTCCGCGCCATCGCCAACAACACGCAACCCATCTGCAACGGCCGCGAAGGCCGCCGCAGCCTCGCCCTCGTCGAATCCATCTACAACTCCGCCCGGCGACTCCAACTGTAGCGGCAGCCTTCAGTCGGCCAGCGCCGCTCCTATCGTCCAACGATGGGAAAACTATTGACACCCGCGCCACCCTATGCTTCCATCGATAAACGATGGGAAACGACCTCCTCCCCGGCACTCTCGATATGCTCATCCTCGGCTCGCTCACCCGCGGCGCTCGCCACGGATACGGCATCGCCCAACATCTCAAGAAAATTTCCTCAGACGTCCTCGACGTCGGTGAAAGCTCCCTCTACCCCGCCCTGCAGCGCCTCCTCCTCAACGGCTGGGTCTCCGCGGAATGGGGCGCATCGGAAAACAATCGCCGCGCCCGCTATTACAAGCTGACCGCCGCCGGCCGCAAACAACTCGCCGCGGAAAACAAAGAGTTCGGCCGCATGATCGTCGCCATCCAAAAGGTCCTGTCATGCGCCTGATTCGCCGTACCCTTTATTTCCTTCGCCAGCACCGCCAGGCCGGCGAGCTCGCCGAAGAAATGGACTTTCACCGCCAGATGCTCGTGCAAGAATCTGGTGACCTCCACGCCGCCAACCGTCGTATGGGCGCGTCCACCCTCGCGCGCGAAGACGCCCGCGCCGTTTGGTTCCCGCTGCGCCTGGACAATCTGTGGCAAGACCTCCGCGTCGGCTTCCGCATGCTCCGCCGCAGCCCGGGCTTTTCCGCGCTGGCCATCCTTTGCCTCACGCTGGGAATCGGCGCCAACGCCGCCGTCTTCGGTTGGATCGAAGGAATCCTTTTGCGTCCCTACCCCGCCGTCGCACATCAGGAGCAGCTCGTCGCCATCGGCGGGATCTCCCGTGACGAACCCCGGGGCACCCCGCTTTCTTGGCCCGACTTCCAGGACCTTCAGCGAAACTGCACGCTCTGCGAAACAGTCTTCGTCAGCAAAATTACCGGCACTACGCTCAGCATCGGCGATCGCGCCGAGCGCACCACCGGCAGCATCGTCTCCGCCAATTATTTTGACGCCATCGGCGTTCCCCCCATGCTCGGCCGGGGCTTCTTGCCTGGCGAAGACCAGGGGCAAAGCGCGCATCCCGTCACGGTGATCAGCTATCAGCTTTGGCAAGGGCGCTTCCGTGGTGATCCGCAAATCATCGGCAAGACCCAGCGCCTTGACGGAGTCATGCACACCATCGTCGGCGTTGCGCCCCAGGGCTTTTACGGCACCTTTGTAGGCTGGCGCATGAACTTCTGGGTGCCTGTTTCCATGGAAGACACCTTCGAGGGCGGCGCATACAAGCTCGAAGATCGTGGTGCGCGTTGGATCGAATCCTACGCACGGCTTAAGCCCGGAGTAACCCATGCCCAAGCCCAGCAGGAATTCGCCGCAATTTCCAGCCGCCTCGAATCCGACTATCCTGCCACCAATCGCGGCCGCGCCATTCGACTCTGGCCCTTGTGGCAGACGCCGTTCAACAACGCCGCCACGTTGCTCCCCACGCTCGAAATCATGGTGGCCGTCGTCGTTTTCGTTCTGCTCATTGCTTGCGCCAACGTCGGCAACCTGCTCCTGGTACGTTCTTTCGCCCGCCGCCACGAAATGAGCGTGCGCCTCGCCATCGGCGCAGGCCGCGCTCGCCTGTGGAAGCAGTTGCTCACCGAAGGCTTGTTGCTCTCCTTCTTCGGTGCCACCGGCGGGCTTCTGATGGCCTATTGGTGTCGCCATTTGCTGGTGCTGCTCTTCCCGACCCGCGCCGGAGTGCAAATGCATCTCCCCGGTGAACTCGATTGGCGCGTCTTGGCTCTCAGCGCCGGTGTGTGTCTGCTCACGACCGTGCTCTTGGGCGTGGTCCCCGCCCTGCAAACGGACAAGATCGATCTCGCCAGCTCCATGAAGATGGAGTCCGCCGGAGTCGTTGGTGGGCGCGGCCGCGCCTGGGTTCGCTCCGGCCTGGTCTTGGTGCAGGTCTCGCTCAGCTTCATTTTGCTCGTCGGCACAGGCCTGCTGATGCAAAGTCTGCTGGCGATTCGCAACACCAGCCCCGGCTTCAATGCACGCGGCGTGCAATACACCGGCATTGACCTCGCTTCCGTCGGCTACACGCCCTCCCGCGCGCAGACCTTCCAGGATGAGCTGCTCGAGCGCGTTCGCTCGCTTCCCGGCGTGGAGTCCGCCGCCTTCTCAAGGATGATTCCGCTCAGTTACGTCAGCTCTGCTACCGCGCCCATCGTCGTCGATGGCTACACGCCGCCGCCGGAAGAATCGCCCACAGTCGACTACAACGAAGTCGCCTCTGATTACTTCGTCACCATGGGCATTCCGCTCGTCGCCGGCCGCGAATTCACTCGCGGCGACGACGAAAACGCCGCGCCTGTCGCTGTGATCAACGAAACCATGGCGCAGCGCTACTGGAACGGCCGCAGCCCGCTCGGCGACCGCCTGCAGCTCAAGGGACGCTGGCTGACCGTCGTCGGCATCGCCAAGGACTCGAAGTATTCCAGCGTGCGCGAGAAGCCCACACCGTTTTTCTTCATCGCACTGCGGCAAAATAATCTCCGCGGCGGCGTTCTGAACATTCGCACCACGCTCTCTCCGCAAACCATGGCCACGGAGCTCGTGCGCGAAGTGCATACGCTCGATGCCAACGTCGCGCCGTCCGAACTCATCACCATGCAGGAGCAGCTCGAGCGCTCCACTTCGCCGCAAATGGTCGCCGTGACTCTGGTTGGCGTTCTCGGAGGCCTGGCGCTGCTCCTCGCCATCATCGG
>Ga0210406_10002291_pt1 | contig 22090 bp, 22 predicted proteins | sample IncBWC30MmetaG_FD_155454 | JGI IMG/M metagenome (GOLD analysis project Ga0210406, IMG submission 155454) | Forest soil microbial communities from Barre Woods Harvard Forest LTER site, Petersham, Massachusetts, United States - Inc-BW-C-30-M | ecosystem: Environmental > Terrestrial > Soil >...
CGAAAGACGAGCGGCAAAATGCGTTGACATGGACATCTCCTGTTTCAAAATCACCACTATTAGGAGCCGATGTGCTGATCCGAGACTCTTTCTAAACCGCATGCCGCCAGCTGAGCTCAGAAAACTGCCCCCAAAGCAGCGCGGATCAATGCGGGCTGAAGCTAAGGCCGACTTCTTCGACGGTCTGCGTCGGCGCGGCAGCGTACTTCCACTTCATGACAGCCTTCTGAGCTCTATCGGCGAGGATAGGATTGCCACCGCGAATTTCCGCTTGGGTGACGCTTCCGTCAGACTTCACCGTGACACTCAGCCGCACCACTCCACCGATCTGCGCGATCCGCAATGTATCGGGGTATTCGGGAGCGACTTTCACCAGCACTTTGCGGTGTACGGGGGGGTCCTGGGCGAGAACGCGAGCCGGCAAGCCGGCACCGACGAGCAACAAAATCGCCAGAGCGAATCGGGCCGAGACCATAGAAGGAGTGCGGGAAATGGACCCCCGGCAATTCGGCCGTTTCGCCTGCATGGCTTCATCCAAAATTAAAGATTGAAATCCGTGCTCCGAAGGTACGAACAAAAGGCATACGTAGCAAGGTTACGAATGTACCCGTGATACAAGGCGAATGGCGAGCCAGTTGCGGGCGAGGCAAGAATCTGAACACAGAGGACCCGAGTGGTCGCGCCCTATAAGACCCGTGCGATCTCAAGTTCGGTTGAGTAAACCGTCTTCCCTGCAAATGAAGCCGGAATGAGAGCGCGCAGCGCGCCAAAAGTGGCCATCATCGATGGACACGATGACATGGCGGGTCGAGCTCCGTAACACTACCCCTGTGATTACTGACTGAGAATAGGAAGCAATTGAAGATCGATGGTCCCTTAGTGGGCCAAGATGATTTATCAGCTCGATAGCAATGAGAGAGACGGTCGTATTCTGTCGGCCTTATCAGAGGACGATGTGTTTGTGTGCACACTGAGAACACTGGGATCTAAGAGACCGACCAATGTCAGATTGCCACCTCATGGCGCGAGTGGCAAAAGGGGCTGGCAAACTTATTCCTGTCGTACAAATGTGCTCCAATTCGGAACAATTCAAGCATGCATCAATGATGCCGACCGAGTCTTGTTTGACTTCGGATCAAGCTCGGTATACGCTTCTCGCGAAATCTGTAACGGAGAACATTTCGATGGGCACTACGGACACATTTCCAACGCAAAATGATATCCACGCAGAAGGAGCGTCCCCTGTACCTGTCCAATCTGGACAGCAAGCGGACAATTCGACGCCTCCTGTCGTTGCAGTTGGAAAAGAATTGGCTGAAGAGATTGGTAAGTTTTGCGATGATTGCACCAAGCGATATGCGTTCAATTCTCGATGGGATAACGTTCTTAATGTGACTGGAATTTTGCTGTCGGTGGGGATCGTTGCCTCGGGGGTTTATCAACGGGGAGCTGTTTCTGCAATCTTGGGCGCGTTCGTCGCGGCGATAGTCAGCGCGCAAAAAGCTTTCCCCTTCGGCCAACGGACAAACTTTTACAGGGTCTTAATCGGACAAAGCTCGAACCTCGAAACGGATGTTGACCAAGGACTAATTTCCAAGCAAGATGCCGTCGCGATCCTTAAGTCGCTGAGGTTGGATTTCGCACAGCAACTCCCAAGAGGTTCGACATTTAATTCTGGGGACGCTGGCGGACCTGAAGATGGTCCGAAGTCATAGGGTAGTTGTCAAATCTTCGATGCTAAGCTTGGCCTCGTTAGCGGAAAACGGCTTTCCAGAGCTGGTGCGGACGAGATTCCCGATCTCTTGCACTACTCCTTTGATATGCCGGGCGATACCCCGCCATACGGCATGATGGCAAACCGAACTTCCTCTTCGCATCCTGCTCACCTGACATGGTCTGTCCCTAAAATGCGATCGCTACATGTTCAGGCGCCCGGATCGTAAAACTGGGGCGCCACGTCCCAAACGGCATCAACAACGCCCTCGCGAAAATCTGGGATTTCCCACGACCACACGCCCAAGGGATCTACGCTTGCCGGCGTGACAGGGTTGTTACGTTTCCGGTTCGCGCAGAGCTGGGAGCAACCGGTATCGTCCGGAAATACAAAGAGCTCGGGCTTGCGCGTCACGGTCCAGCCGGCTCGCACGTATGGGGTAAGGTCGACGGAGAAACGCTAGACAGCACAACGAAGGCAGTTGCCAAGGTGAAAATGAAGGTCCCGACGTCCATGATCGAACCCTTTCCAGATTTCCAGCGCCTGGGTGTAGGTCCTCCCCGCCTGGGGAATGATCTCGAAAGTAACCTCGGTGCCGCGTGAGGACTCATAGCGGCCGATTTCATCCGTAGCGGCTACATTCGTGGTTGCGAACTCTACCGATCGTACAAGGCGCGCGAAGTTGTCGCTCTTGAAGAGACGCTTCTGATCCCCGTATTCTGCGACACAATCCTGTGCCCCAGGCGCCAGCGGTTGAACTTCCACCGCAGTCGTGTACGTCTTGATCTCAAAGACATGTTTGTGCCCGGCGGGATGCAGCAGAGCATCCGCTATTTTTTGATAGCGATCATCTTCAAGCGTGTCTGGCTTCAGGACGCTGAAGTGATCGCCGGAGAGTGGGTTCGCGACCTCGAAGGACGCCCTCGCCAAGGCTTGAGGAACCACATTGTCGCTATTGCCCCAAAAAACGTGGAACGGAATGGGCCACTGATGATCGTCTCTCGTGGTCGCTGCGATCACCCGCTCTTCAATAATCCGAGTTACTTCACCGATTTCCGGGCTGAAGACTCTCAAGCACTCGTCTTGTGGGTTGTTTATGAAGCGCGAAAAGAGATCCCGTGCGGCTGGGACGGCTTCTGGAGGCCCGTGATTCGTATGAGAAGGCGCTGGCCCCGGCTCGGGAGGAGCCGGAGCGCGGTTTCCTCGCCGGGCGGCTGCGGGAAATTGAAATAAAAAACTGGCTCTGCTTTCGATTTTTTCTGTGCGCTACGACGGCCCTTGGGGCTTTACAAATCAGGGATTTCTATTCACTCTTGGATGGCTCCCAAAGCTCGATCTTATTGCCATCTGGATCTCTAACCCACGCAAAGTTCCCGTAGGAAGGATATTCCGCGGTCTTTTCGATCGCCACGCCCTTACTCTTGAGATGGCCGAGCACATCTCCCATGTTCTTCACTCGATAATTAATCTGACCGGTTCGCGGCTTATCCTTGATGTCTTGATCCGCGGGCATAATCGCCCACGCAATCGTTCTCTTGATCTCCGGGTTTTCAAGATCCCTACATTCAAACGTTGCATAAATTGAATTGCACTCGGTGTCTTCGCCCTCAGGAAGTATTCCGAGGCAATCGCGATACCAGGCAGCCAATCCTTTTGCATCGTTAGAAAAAAGAAAAACGCCGCCAATTCCGTCGATCATACGCTCCTCCTACCCCTCATCTCTGCCGGTTTCCGAACCGGCAGGCATAGTTCCAATTCAAAGTGCGACCAATCCGTCGCGCTTTCTTTGTCCAGGAAAATCTCAAGTGCTGGCGCATGCTCGGGCTCGTGGGCACTATTGATAAGCCAATCTCTGTAAAGGTAGTCCCAGGCCGTAGCTACCTTATGGATATCACCGGAAACCTTTATGACGGCGTATCGCATGGCTGGCATTTTCAATTTCGACATTCCTTCCATACACTCGAAGGGAGAAGACGACGCCAGACAGACCTCATATCGATAAAGATGCTTTGGGGTCACGTGTGGATCGTCTACCGTCATGCCGAAAAGAATTCCTTGCGAAAAAACATCCTGGGATTTGGCCCATTCGATCACTGTGGTGAGGGTGGCAAGTACTCTGTCCAGTTCGAAGGCATTCGTAACCCGAATATAGGCGACTTGCCTTTCGGGAATCTCGATCAATCCCACCGGAAACGCGGCTCTCTTTTCTTCCGCGCTCATGGGAAGACCATATTCATCTTTCGGGAAGAGTTCTTTGCAAATCTTGCTCTTTTTGATTTCGCCGCTCCTTCGAAACTGACTTGGCGAAGTGTCGTAGCCGGATCGGAAGGTACGTGAAAACGTTGCCGATGACGAAAAACCGCAATCTAAGGCTATATCGGTCAGGCTTTGTTCGGAATAACGAAGAAGACGAGCGGCCTTTTCCAGACGAAGCCGATTCGTAAAGTTATTTAGGGTTTCGCCAGAAACCGCTGTAAAAATCCGATGGAAGTGGAATTCCGAGAAGCAAGCAACATTAGCAAGCTCAGCTAGCTTCACCGGGCGATGCAGATTCGCTCGAAGATAGTCAATCACCCGATCAATTCTTTGGGCATATTGGCTGTTAGCATGTGTCTTCGCTCTTTGCACGGATTCACATTGTGTCATAGAAATACCCCAAGTGGCCCTGTGCCGTCAGCATCCAAGAATCTGACTGCCATTCGTCGTCAAGCGTCTCGGTCTGCCCTGCGGCCTGGCGCATAGGACGAAACCAGGACGATGATTCAAGGGCTGGTCATTCCCCACCCACAACCCAACCCACAATTCGGGTAGCTGGCGCGGCAGGAACCGGAGCACCGTTTTCTCGCGGGGCGGCTGCGGGAATTGAAACAAAAAACTGGCTCTGCTGGCGAATTCCGCTACGCCCGACGCCTATAGGGTGAACGATCGAGCGCGCAAGGTTGCGCTGCTGGCGCCCACACGAGGAGAGGTGCAATGAAATACATCTGTTTGGGATACATGGAGAAAGGCAAATTCGAAGGCCTGACCGAGGGCGAGCAACAGTCTACGCACGACAAGGCGGCCATCTTTTCGACCACCTGCTCCAAGGTTTCTTTGCCGCACGGCACAGTCAGCGCCCGTCCGTTTTCTCCCCACGTGTACCCAACCAGGCCGGTGCCGAAATTCCGGATGTGCTGGCGAAAAGGCATGGTTGTGAAGGTGGTGTACCAGCCTTCATCCTGCCCGATGCCGAATGGTCCCTGATCCAGCCGGTTGGTCACTGCGAAGTGCTACAGGGAACCTAGATATTCAAGCATGTCGACTGAATTCCAGTCCGCAGAACTGACGACCTTGCGTCTTAGGATTCCGGCTCGATCAATAATGCAGGTCTCGGGAATTTGCAAAGTCCCCTAACTAAGGGTGTTCCACTCTTTGACTCGGGTCTCGAACTGTGATGAAGTTCACGTGAAATCGAGAGCTAACGACGATCCGGGCGACAACTGCACGCCTAGTTCGCCTTGCAGTTGCTGGCGGTGCGAACCTCTTCGACGCGCTTGAGGAAGACATTTGTCCACTCGTCGAGCGCCGCCTCCTCGACGTTCTGTGTTCCACTGGCACGCAATCTCCGCAACTGCTTCTGGTCCATCTTGTTAAACCGGGACACGCGAAAGATAGTCTTGACGGTGTCTCGATCCAGACGCGCCAGTCGTTCGATCATCAGGTTCTGGGCTTCCTTCAAAACCTGCCCGTCGCCTAGCAGCGTTGCTCGTAGTTCGCATTTTCCCGGGTTAACAAAAACCGTTTGCGGTTCCCACGCACTGAAGCTGCCCCGTGGGTTGGTGCCGAACAAATCAAGCCCACTCCTTTTCTTGCCGAAAGTGGAGCCCAAGTCATGAACATAGATCACTGGCCGGCGGCAAACCTTGGAGTGGCCCGCGGCTTCCGGCTCCCACTCCGCGCAATCCAGTCGGTTCTGCTGGGGGAGAGCATTGTGGTAGTGGATGAGCCCGAGGGCGAGTCGGTAAGCGTCGTATTCCACTTTTTGCTTGTGCGTCCACTCGCCGTCGGAATAAAACTTGGCCGTATCGCTCCACGACCATGTTTCGTCGTTCTCGGGACTGATCTCGTCCCAGGCGAGCTCGCGCTCCACATTCACCACTTTGAAAACATCCGGCGGGTCCTTAATCGAAGCCTTGTTATCGGAAAGCTTCTTCCCGAACGGGTCCGCCGTGCACCCGATGCAGGAAGCTGAGCCGGCCGGGTAGACGTTGTCGGCAGGAAATCCCAGCACCCACATGAACCGCGTCGCTGCGACCGCCGTGAATACCTCGTTGAAACGGGGGTCGTGGTCAGGATAGGGCGGCTTGAGGTACTTCACCTTGACCCTGTCGGCCTTGATCTCATGCTCGTTCTTGGCGTCGTCGCGCGGGTAGAGAGATGCTTCTTTCTCGCCGCTCTTATCCGTCTTCACCACAACCTTGACATCGCCGACGTTGAGCACTTCTCCCTTAGGGCTGTAGAACCCCCCGTCCTCGGTGAGGTGCCAGCACTGGAACTTCATGCTGTCGCCGGGGACCTTTACAAAAGCGTAGTGGGGCCGAAAGTAGCAATGAATTGTGTCGGCATCCGTGAAGTAGGCGAAGCGACTCTTTTCAGGTTGAGCGGAGTCGAACTGGGGACCATTTGTGAGCTGCTCAGCGGTGAGCGTCGGCTGGTCCAGCAAGATATTACCCGCACGGATGCACGGTAGTTTCTGCTCTTTCTTCATGCCGTCGGGCACTTCGCAACCGGCAGTCTGCGCGGCAGCGGTGGCGATACTGGTTACGGCGACCGACAAGACAAGAAACACTCTTCGGGATGTGTCTCGCAACATGATACCTCCTCGACTTGAGCTGGGCCCTGTGAGTCACTGCGTGCCGCGGTCAGTAAGGCTTGGCCGAGCAGTAGTTGGGTACTGTCGGGAGTCCCATCGGATTGTCGATCGCGGCAAGGTCCGCCGGCTTTTCCTTCCATTCGCACCGGCCCTTCGCGAGGTCTTCCCGCTTCTGTTTGAAGGCATCAACCCACTTCCGGATGACCGAAGCTTCATCCACACCACCTTTGAAGCTGCCGTCGTGATTGTGATATTGGGGCATCGCGGCCGCGCGCGAGGCCCGGAAGAGGTCCTCGATCTGGCGGTCGGAGAGCTGGCACATCAGGCCGGCATCGAAGCGTCTCCCTTCTTCGCTGATCATTGGATCGCTCAAGCCATCGTGTGCGGTCAGGCTCTTACGCAGCCCTGCTTGGCATTGCCTCGGCCCGCCCTCTGTCCCAACCTTGTTCCACAACTTCTTGCTGGACCATATCTGCAGGTTCATTTTTGCGGATGAGTTGCTCGTGAACCACCCGCCGCCGCCAAACGTGGCTCCGACATCCTGCACCAGCATGACCGGCTTTTCGCAGCTGGTCGTGAAGGGCTGGGTCTTCTGATCCACCTGCACCTTGTCGCAGACCAGGCGCTGTTGCGGCGGCTTGTTATCGCTGTGCTTCATGAATGCCGCCAGCAGCTTCAAACCGTCGCGTTCATAGGTGGGCCGGCCGTTGGCGGTGTCGAGTTCCTTCCAACTCCAGCCTTGTTCCTCTTTACCGTCCTCGTACATCTTGTGACCCGGATATTTCCGAACGATGGTGGCGGGATCAAACATGTGCGTCCCTGTCGGCCCAGAACCGGAGACCGGATTCTCCGGACAGTTGTGGCACTCGACCCGAACTGGGAACCAGGAGTCGGCGTAGTATCCCAGCGCCCACATCAGGCGAGTGGCCACGATTTCGGCGTAGACTTCGTTGTCATCGGCTCCGAACTTGACCTTGACGGGCTCTTCGTCCATGTCAGCGGTGGCAGTCTGTACCTGGCCGTTGGCGCTCTCGACGCGCGTGATCTTGCAGGCGAACTTGGGCGTTTTACCGCCCATCTTGGAGCCGGCAGTGGCGAAGTCGCAGATTACTTTGTCGTCGTAATGGAGTTGAAACTGCTTCTTTTCTTGTTTGGGGCCCTGCATGATGTCGGCTTCGGATACGGTCTTCGGCTGGTACAAGGCAGCCGCGTGCATGGCTTCCAGGCGGTCTTTGGCTGAATAGAACACCTTCTTCACTTTTTGGTCAGTGTCCTCAGTCCCCGCAGCTTGCGCCCAGGCGAAGCGGCCAACACCGCACGCCAGGAAAAAGGCGAGCACGGTCAACTTTCGAACCACGGTGCCGCGGACAAACAAACCGGCTTTCAAAGCAGGGGTTGACACGAATACGCAATAGGGGCTCACAGGTCTCTCCTTCTTGAGGCGTGAATCGTCTTTGTGCTGCGGACACTACGCCCACCATCGAAAACCTGTCAAGCGGCTGGCCGGCGGCTGGCCGGCGGGGTCCGTCTACAGCCCTCGACCATGCGATGGGCGACTTTCTATTGTGATAGTGATCGGCATCGATGAAACGTTTCGTCGGTTGAGCTACACCATAGAGTGTGTCCTGCGGAGTGTCCGCATATCGGGCCTTCGCTGGATTCATAGGGATCGGCGCTGGATTGGGCTAGAATCTAGTGGCCGCAAAATCCAGCCAGGAGGAATCACTATGCTCTTCGTTACCCTTCATGGCGGTAAGCCTGAAACCAATCCACACAAGAACAACGTCCACGCCTACGACAAGCAGGGGGCTCGAATTAGTTCTTGTGTGTTGGGAGACAGGGGACAAGTCACCTTGAACGAGCTTCGCGGCATTTACCTTGTCGGCAAATATCTCTACGTAGTCAATGCCAACAAGGAACAAAATGGCGTGCTTTGCTATGAAGGGGCGGGCACAGACTACACATTCGTCGGTAAGTTCGTCTCAAAAGACGCATGCGAAGGGATTTCACATCCTTTCGATTTGACCTTCGACGGCGCCGGTCACTGTTACGTATCCAACCAGGACACCAACGTGGTGACACGCCTAACGCTATCAGCGGATGGCAAGAGCGGAACGCCCGCAGCCATCGCTCCGGCGTTGTCCGGAAAAGGCAAGTTTGCCCAAGGAACTTTTATCGCATCCAGCGTCGGTAACTTGAACCCTCCGACCACTCCTGTTCCGCGTCCGGCCGGGCTTGAGTACTCGGCTGACGGTGAGAAGAAGCATTCCGTCCGCGGCGTGGTGTGGGCGAACAACGCCCTCTATGTTGCCGATCAGCCCGCCTGTCGCATCAAGGTCTACGACAAGAACGGAGAATTCCTGGGGCAGAGCAACGGCGTGGAATCGCCGGTCCATCTCCTGGCGTGGAAAGGCAGCCTGTACGTAAGCGGTGGAAATGAAGTGATGACCGCAAAACTGCCCACTACCCCCGGAGACTTCACGCTTTCGGCAATTAGAGGCATCAAAGTCAAGAACAGCTCGGGCATGGCGTTCTCTGATTCGGGCCATTTTTATGTGGCCAGCCGTACCGACAAGTTGATTCTGAAATTTGACTCCGACTTCAATCCCTTGACGTTTGATTGCAACCTGCCGGACGATCCGGAATTCCTGCTGCACGTGTAGAAACCCCGACCGCCAGCAGCATCGGGTCGGAGGACAGATGATGGGCTATCTTCTCTCAATTGTCTGAATCGTGAGCTTTCCGCAAACCGGTGTTCACACTCTGAGCGTGATTTCAGAAGCGGTAACGATGAGCGGTGCGCCGGAAACGGCGTTCCTGGTTCCGTTCCTGTATTGCTTGAGTCTAGGTTTCCTCCGGGCTGGCCGGAGACGAACGGAACAAGCACTCAGCGATGTCGACCGGCGATGTCTTTAGCAGAAAGGCGGACCAATCGGGAAGAAACGGTATCTCAAAAAGGATCGCGTGCTAGCGACTCTACGCGTGCGCGGCAGCGGATGCGCTGTCTGCAACCGAGGGGGGCACAGCTCGCTGTTTGCGCATGGCCTCGTGGAACTCTTCTACCGTCAAAGATTCGCCATAGAACAGCTGAAGCAAAGGATCATCCATCTCGATCGGCGTCGGCTTTACCGCGCTGGGCTCGGATTCCAGTCCCTCGGGCTCGACCAGCAATTCGGGCAACAGAGTTCGATTCTCGTTCAGCACGTCCAGGAATCTTTCCACGGCCGCGCGATGCTCCACCGTGGCCTGCGTGAATTCGATGCCCATCCCCTTGTCCGGATGCATGACCCGCACGACACCTTGCGCCCGCACTTCCACTCCGCCGGCCCGCATCGATAACGACACGCGGCTCGCCGCAGGGAACGGCGACGAAATCTCCAAATAGCATCCGCCCAGACTTAGATCGGTAAGCTGACAACGAATCGGCGGATCATCCTGCTCCACTTCGGGAGAATTTTGTTTGAGCCATTCCCGCAACTGCCGTGATGCTTCGGGGGCGACATCCCTGAAGCGCAGCCCCGCCTGATTACCCGTCCCTTCCCAGGCAAACTCAGCTGGAAGCGCCAGAGACGTCTGAATGCCCGGCAAGTTAAAAGCGATCTGCCAGCGTCCTGCGGGACGCCGTCCACGCGCAATATTGACCGCCATGCCGCCTTCGCTCAGATCGACCGTCGTCACCTTCATATTGCCGCCAACGCCGGAGCTACGCAGAACGACGGGAATTTGTACCGCGACTCGCGCATTGCGCCGTCGCTCACTCTTCATCAACGCCCGGGCCGCCCGGAAACTCGATTTCGCGCGTTCACTGGACACCGGCTTGTACAGTACGAAATGCGCACCAATGCCGAACACCGCCTTGAGCCCAATAATCGGTTCGACGATCGCAACCGCAACTGCCTGCTTATTGCAGGGAGCGCTGCGAGCGCTCCGCAACACATCCGAGGCGCCATCATCGGTCACATCAACGATGATCGCTTCGAACCGCTGTCGGGTCAGCTTTCGCAGCGCGCTGTCGGCGTCAAGGCACAACTCGACCGCAATATCGAGGTCTCCCAGCACGCGGCGCAGCACTCGTACGATCTTTTCGTCAGAACACAGTAGCAGCGATTTCAAACCCATGGCTGGACCCTATCTCTCAGCGGTAAACGGGGGGTCCGATTCGCGGGGCAAGTATCATTCACGGGCATGAGACAGCCTGGGACCGATCTGCCGGACTCCCTCTCTGCACTCTATGTCCACCGACCTGCCGGATCAACACCTGCGCTCGCCGGTCGGTTACGATCGTAACCTCGAATCCCGCCCGCGCTTGCTCCCCGGAGCCGTTGGATCGTAGGACTCATTCAGCGAACAGCCATCGCGGCAAGAAAATCCAATGCTCATCCGAAACAACCGCATCGCCCCTATACCAAGTCGCTTATTTTCTTATATTTGGGCCAGATTTGATGGCTTCATCACGGGAATTTCCGTTGACTTTTCACTAAAAATCGCTGTACACTTTTGAGTCTCAGATTAGCTTTGCGTTCGGAATCAGTCTTGGGACTATTTCTGTCCCGCCGAAGCCCACGTTCCATTTGAATCCTGTACGGGACGCTGAGAATCATATAGTTAGACGGAATTTGCGGTTTTATCCCCTATACGTGGAAAGGCATTTTTCATGGCCAAGCGACGCGGAAATCCGAACTGGGGCAAGCCTGAGCCGATCGGGCCCATTACCCCGACCATCACCGAATTCGAACAGGTTGTGCGCGAATACAAGCTCTCCCCCGACCAGTATCTGCGGTCTACTCGCCTGCGCGAGTGGGCCCGCCGCAACAAGAACTCGAAGTATATTCCCGAACCTCTGCTCGAGGCTTGGGGTTTCGAGATCGAGTCCACACTCTAACGCAGATCACAAAACATTTGAGGGCCGCTCCTATGGAGGAGCGGCCTTTTGATTTTTGGATTTATGTTGGAATAACCTTCTTTTCGAACCTGTGGAGACGGCCGTCCCCGGCGGTCCGGCCGGGCAACGCCCGGCGGCAGCGTTTACCGCCATCCAGTTTCAGAAAAAGCCACGATGGGAGGAACTTACTTCTTGCTCACCGCCGCCTTCAATTTTTCAATCTGCTCGAGGTGCGCAGTTCCGTGTCCGCTCATCCTCTCCACCAGGTCAGCAACCGTTACCTCCCGTTGCGCTTCCGGATGGAAGGCCGATTTGGAAAAGTCGGAAGGCTTCAGACTTCGCAGCAACCGTAAGTTGTGATGACGCCCCAGACCGTAGAACGCGATCAGTTCCGATGCGGGCGAACCCATATAGTTCAGATTGCGGGCCCACGCGTCCTGATCGATTGGGGCGATCGCGGGCTTGGTATCCGCCAGCATCTGCCGAAATCGGTATCCATAAACGATCTCGATATCCGCCAAGTGACCCAGGACTTCCAGCACGCACCACTTTTCGGGAGAGGGCTTGTAACGCAGAACTTTTTCTGGCAAACCAGACACAGCTGCGGCAATCTCTTTCGGGCTTTTCTCCGCCGCCTCGAGGTGATTCTTAAACTCCGTTTCCGTCAAGGGCCGTCTCCCGCGTGTTTCATTCCAGACTAGTTTACTCGATGCCTTTGATGATAGGCCTCAGGGCGCAAATCGGCTTCTTCGTTTTGGAATAAATTTTGGAATAAATAGTGATGCGAGCGGGAAGTTCGACGCCGTCTGCAACTGGATCGGCGTGCTTAAGGGCTGTCTCCCAGCGACTACTAGATGAATGCCCTTGGGATCTTGTCACTCCGCGCCCGAATCGATCCGCGCTTGGTCATCTGTTTTGGCGGATGCTCCTTCCAGTTTTCGGACATGGGAGGTGGTACCGCGAAAATAGCGTGCAGCTGAATATCGGTGCCTCTGCAGTCCTTCCTCGTTGCCTGCCGCGGTCTAAGCGCTACAGTTCCTGCGGAAGCCGTCTCATGATCAACAGGATGGTTGCCAAATGCAGGCGGTAACGCTACCCGGCCTGGTCGTTCCCGGCTTAATCTCTCCTTGTAAGGACCGCGCTCCATTCCGTGATATGTTTTCTCGAACCAGATGCTCAACGTCCTCGAAATTCCGTCCAGCGAACTGTTCGCGCTGCTGGCCGCCATCGGCTTCGCCGCAGGACTGAATCTCTACGCCACCGTCGCTGTCCTTGGACTGCTGGCGCGCTTCGGCCATCTTCCACTCCCGCCAGGACTGCTTCTGCTCGCCGGCTGGCCGGTGATCGCCGCCAGCATCGCGCTGTTCACAATCGAATTCTTCGCCGACAAGATTCCCGCCTTCGATCTGATCTGGAATGCCCTGCACACTTTCGTCCGCGTGCCCATCGCCGGACTGCTGGCCTACCAGGCGACGCGCCAGCTTTCGCCCGAGCACCAACTGCTCGCGACCCTTGTGGGCGGGGGCGTCGCACTCATCGCCCACAGCGGCAAAACCGCGGCGCGTGCCGCCGTGACCCCTTCGCCAGAACCGTTTTCCAACATCACTCTTAGTCTGGTTGAAGACGCGCTTGCCATCGGCCTGACTTGGCTGGCCACGCGCCACCCATATATAGCGGGCACCTTTGCCACAATCTTCGTCCTAATCATCGTGCTCCTGGCCCGCTGGGTCATCCGCGCCATGCGCGCCCTGTTTCGCGGTGCCGAGCACGAATTCAGACCCAGCAGAACCTGAGACGCCTGGGTACCCAATCGGGCCTGCAGCTCAAAACTCTTGTCATTCCGACCCCTGCTGCAAGCCCCGAGAGGAACCGGCTTTCCCGCGCCCCGTTCCCAGTTCTTTATTCACCAGACGCAGGTGACATCTACTAACCTGGCGTCCTCCCCGAGATCAGATCATCATCGTCAAGGCAGAGCGGGAACGCTAAGCGCATCGAGCGCATCGCTTAGGTCATTTCAAAACAATATTTTGCCCGAGTAATGATCCTTGACATCACGTTCGTTGTAGGGTCAAGTTCTTTTGTATGATGAACCGCCCGACAAACGATTCCGGCTCACCTGCGGTACACGATCCGCAATTTCAATGAGCAGTTTCCGAGCGACGATTCCTGCCTTGAGCACTTGAAGGAGCAGCGCTTCCCGAACGGGATTGCCCTATGCCCAAAGCGCAACGAGGAGCGCAAACTCCATGCCGTCTATGGCCGCCCTGTCTATGCCCGCGACGAATGTCTGACTCAGATTTCCCCGCTGGCCGGAACGATCTTTGAGCACAGCAGCACATCGCTGCGCCTCTGGTACCACGCCATGTATCTGATGGCTCGACTCGTTGCGGCATCTCGGCAAAGCAGATTCAACGTGAAACCGGAGTGACCTACAAAACCGCTTGGCGGATGTTCCGCCAGATTCGCTCGTTGCTGTCCGAAACAGACATGCAAATCGGGAGTCACGAAGGCCATCATGCGGCCTTTTCCGCCGCGCTCCACCATCCCGAACACTGGCGTCTTTTCATCGTTGTCGCGTCCACGCATCCCCGAAAGTACTTGCAGACGTACCTCAACGAATATTCGTTTCGGTAAAATCGAAGGGATCAAGGGAATTTGATTTTCAACGCGATTTTGAAGCGGGCGGATTCGCATTCAAGATCGTGAAACTCCCGTCGTGCCATAGGCTGCATCTTTGCTGCAACCTCTTTGGACGGCTTCAAATCTCGACTCGCAACGGGTTCTTTGCTTCTACCTTGGCCGCATGAGCCTATGCCCGCCATATCTCTATCAGTTTAGCGGCTATCTCCGCGATACAAACAGCACATACGAGTCCAATTCACAATAGCCCATTCACACTCTTCTTGGCTCCCTAGTGCCATTTCCAAAAACCTCTAACCACTCTAGGGTCGTGTTCCCCAGAAGTCGTGGAGACTCCCGAACATCCGAAGGAAGGTTTTCTAATGCGCTATGACGTTTGTAGGCCTAGTGTGACCGGAGCATTTCTGCGGCGCAGTAGGATGCTTTTAGTATGTGCTCTGCTTTCCCTGTTCTCTGGTTGCAACATCGGACAAAAAACGACAACCCTTTCGCTCCAGGCACCTCCCCCCTCGATTGCGGCTGGGAGCCAGACGGTCTTTACCGCTACCATCTCCCACAACAACGGAAAGTTCCAGGGAGCGACGTGGGCCTTGACAAACGGCGGGGCCGCCTGCCCTTCTGCGTGCGGCACTCTGACCAATCCGACAAATGTTGGAAGCTCGGGAAACGGCGACACCGCAACGATCACCTATACCGCACCTGGAGCTCCTCCCACACCTAATTCAGTCACAGTCACAGCGACGTCGGTAGAGAACCCTAGCTCCACCGGAGCGGGCACGTTCACGATTGAATGAACACACGCAACGAGAAAAAGATAAATGGAGCTTAATTCACCGTCTGCAAGCATTTGCGCTGACCGCACTCGCGCTCGCGGGTATAGACCGCTGGTTAAATTGCGAAGCCGACGTTGCTGGGCGTCCTCCAGGAGCCTGCTGCCCCTGGAGCCTGGTCGGGGACATGGATTTCCGCATGACGAGCGTGATGTCAGGGGATAATTACCTTTGCCCGTAACTTGTTGTAGCCCTGGGATTGATTGATGAACTGATGAACTCCCGCTAACGCCACGATTTGAATAGACCGAGGGAGAAGGGGGATCCCCAATTTCACAAACTGGAAATGCCCACGAAGCTGGGCTTTAAGACGCATGGTCGGGATACCGAAGATTTTTTTCGAGCCAAGACTCCAGGCGGCGATGAGTCCCTCCGTGGAACCCTTTCCCCCCTGTGGTGAAATCCTCGGGGGTGAAAATCAGATCAAACTGGACTAAAATTGCCTCAATATGAGTCCCCAGATCCCATTTACCGACGTCCCCGACGCAATTGAAGAAATCCGCGCAGGCCGGATGATCGTGGTCGTCGACGACGAAGACCGCGAGAACGAAGGGGACCTCACTCTCGCGGCCGAGAAGGTCACACCCGAAGCCATCAACTTCATGGCGAAATTCGGACGCGGCCTGATCTGCCTGGCGATGACCGAAGAGCGCCTCGAGCATTTAAACATCGGCCCCATGACTTCGGAGAACACTGCGCAATTCGGCACCGCTTTCTGCGAGGCCATCGACGCGCGCGCCGGAGTTACCACTGGCATCTCCGCCTACGACCGCGCTCGCACCATTCAGGTCGCAATCGATCCCGCGACCCGACCCGCTGACCTTGCGCGTCCTGGACACGTCTTCCCTCTTCGCGCACGCAAAGGCGGAGTCCTCGTGCGCGCAGGCCAGACCGAAGCTTCCGTCGATCTGGCTCGGCTCGCCGGTATGGTTCCCGCAGGAATCATCTGCGAAATCATGAAAGACGACGGCAGCATGGCCCGCGTGCCCGACCTGGTCGAATTCTGCCGCGAGCACCAGATGAAGATGCTCACCGTCGCCGAACTGATCCGCTACCGCATGCAGCACGAACGATACGTGCATCGCGTCGGTGAGGCGCTGATCGACACACGCTTTGGAGAGTTCCGCCTCATCGCCTACGAGAGCGAAGTCGATGGCGGCGAGTCGCACATAGCCTTGGTTCGCGGAGACATCGAGCACAGTGCAACTCCAGTTCTGGTCCGCATGCACGCTCACTGCCTGATGGGCGACGTCTTTGGCGCGACCGGCTGCGAATGCCACGCCACGCTGGAAGGCGCGATGCGCCGCATTTCCCAGGAAGGCCTCGGGGCGTTGATCTACCTGCATCAGACGTCGCAGGGATTCTCCGTCGAAAAAGTTGGAGAGCGCACGGCACTGGGCTTTCATCGCGGACAGAGACTTCCAACCCTATACGACAACGAAAAACAGATTCAGCGCGAAGTCGGTATCGGAGCGCAGATTCTCTCCGACCTGAACCTGCACCGCATCCGCCTGCTCACGAATCGCCCCAAGAAAGTAGCCGCGCTCGAAGGCTTCGGCATTGAAATCGTCGAGCAGGTTCCGGTGGAGATAAAGGCGGTGACAAGATCGTAGAGACGTTGCCTGCAACGCCCCTGTCCGCAGAACAAGCTGAAGGAGTTGGATTTTGAGGCCAAAAGACGTGGCCAGCTGCATCTCTCGGGAAAGACGAAGGCAGCCTCCTAGAAGGGTTTGCGTACGACGACTTCGTGGTCGCGGATGAAGAATTGAGCCGAGCATTGCTCCGAACCGCAAATGACAGGCAGCAAGCCGTTGATCTGTTTGCGGGTGATCAGGCCCAACATTCCACAAGACGGGCAAGCCAACACGGCCCAGTAAGGATCTTCCTTCTCGCCAACCTCGCCGGCATTTTCCAGCACGAAGACGGTGCCCGGCTGCATCTGTTCCGGTATCCACTCATTTAGAAGGTCCAGTTCACCGACCATGTGTTCCTCCTTGTGTCGCTGGTGCTGTTGCTGTTTCTGCGGTTATCCCAACCCTTGCCTACGAAACTTTTTTAGCACGCCGACGGTAATCGGGCGAAGTTACCGAAGTATTCGCCTTCCCGGAGGCGACCCCAGCCCGCACCTGCCGCACCGCATCGCTCAAACCCACGGCGAGAATCGGCTGGTCCGAATTCTTCAGAATGTCGACAATCTGCCGTGCGGAAGTCTCCAGATAAAGATCGGTTCCATCGGTCAGCAGGTGATAGTCGGAGCTGCGGCTGACGATTTCCGCGAGGCCCTTGCCAAATTCGCGGTCGAGAAAACGCATGACCTTTCGTACGTCTTGGAGGGAAAATCCCTTGCGCCGCAATTCGCAGATCACGGCTATTTCCGTCAGGCGATTCATCGAGTACAACCGGCGATGCCCGACTCGCTCCGGCTTCACTACACCGCGCTCATCCCACCACTGCAGCTGGCGGGGTGTGATACCAGTGAGAGCGATCACCTGTTGCGATGTGAAACGGTCCTGCATGATTCCTCGACTATGTTTGAAACAAAGTCAGAGCGAAATGTTTCAGACATTCTAGGCGTAGAAGCGGTGGAAAAGGGTTGACTAGGAGAGTTCCTGCCGGGAACTAGGACACGACCCGCCGCCGACGAAGTGGACGACCTCCAGGCGATCGCCTTCATGAAGTTCGGTCTCAGCCCAGCGGTCTCGCGGCACGATGTCGCGGTTCAGCTCGACCGCCACGCGGTCGGCCTTCATGCCCAGCCTTTCAACGAACGCTGCGAGCAGAAAGGGGCTCGGAGAGTCGTTGAAATCACGCTCTTCCCCGTTGATCTGAAGTTTCATTACTCCGCTTTACGCAGCGCAAACTTGCGCGTGGTGGTTCGGCCTTCGAAGTTGGCCTGCACCAGCAGCGAGGAATCTTGCAATGCTGTTGCTTCGACCGCAATCTTGATCTCGGCCGCTCCCTCGGAATTGGTCACTGCCTGAGTGAAGAGCGGCGCCGCGCCGGGGCGGGCAAAAAGCGCAGTGAGCTGGGCACTGGGCGCCGCCGCGCCACCCTCGGTGACCCGTAGCTGCAGGGTCAGGCTGCCAGCGGCGTGGATCGACTCGGAGTTCAGCCACTGAAGGTCCAGCTGTTTCACCGCAGCCAGGGCCTCCGCTTCGGGATGATCGAGAACATTGTCCAGCTTGCCTTCGCGGATGGCGTCGAGCACCAGCCGGTGTTGCTCACGAAGTTGTTGCTCCTTTTGCGCGTCCCCAAGTTGCGCTTCTCCGGCCTTGGTGGCGTAAGAACTGGCCCTCTTGCCAATGCAGCGCCCGCGTACGAAGACCTGGGACTGCAGAAGGAATTCGCTTTCACGCGCTTCGCTCTGCACATGGTAGATCGTGTCGCCGTGTTTCACGTCGGTATTGAAGCCGAAAATCATAAGAGATTGTCTGATTTCGTAATCGAGTAATTGGTTGATTTCACTAGCCAAACTCCGCAGTTCCCGGTCTTTACTTAGCTTCGAAAATCCCCAGTCACACAATTATGAAATCTTATCCTCGCTCGCTTGACACTATTGAGTGTAAGCCCATAACCTAGAATGTTTAATCGTTGCTTGGCGCGAATTATATATACCTCGTCCTATGCCCGACAATTACTTCGCTCGCTACCTCCCGTTTTTGATCCATATTCTTATGGCTAGCGGGATTGCGACTGCGATTGTGCTGCTTTCGTGGCTGATCGGGCAGCGTAAACCGACCCGCGCCAAACTTTCCCCTTACGAATGCGGCATGACCCCGGTTGGGGACTCGCGGCAGCGCGTCTCGGTAAGGTTCTATTTAGTCGCCATGTTGTTCATTCTGTTCGATGTTGAGGCGGTCTTCATCTATCCCTGGGCGATCATTTTGCGTGATCTGAAGCGCTTTGGCCTGTGGGAAATGCTGGTATACCTCGGGATTTTCCTCGTCGGCTTCTTCTATGTGTGGAAGAAGGGCGTCCTGGACTGGGGCGAAACGTCTGCGAAACGAGGGAATTTTTGATGCCGCTGGCCCCTCCTATTACAGATATTGAGCAACTGAAAAACCACCCTGCCGTTGCCCGCCTCGTAGGTTGGAAGGCTGATGCGGTCACGGATGTGAAGTTTGATCGCGATGAGATGACCATTTGTGTGGACCGGGAGCACATTCGCGAGTCCTGCGTCGCCTTAAAAGAAGATCCGGTTTGCCCTTTCAATTTCCTTTCCGACATCACATGCGTGGATTGGTATCCGGCAGAGCCCCGGTTTGAAGTGATCTATCACCTGCTTTCGATCCCGGAAAAAGAGCGGGTTCGGTTGAAGGTGCGCCTGAACAGCGCCAGCCCGGCGGTGGAGTCTCTGACGTCAGTCTGGCCCGGCGCCAACTACTTTGAGCGCGAAATCTTCGATATGTTCGGCGTGCGCTTCGCCGCCCATCCTTATTTACGTCGCATCCTGATGCCCGAAGACTGGGAAGGCCATCCTCTCCGCAAAGACTATCCAGTGGAGGGCTACCGCTAGAGCAAAGATGGCCCAGCTGAATCCAACTCCAGTGCTTGAGCCCGGGCAGGATCGAACCATGATCCTCAACATGGGCCCGCAACATCCGTCGACGCACGGCGTGCTGCGCGTACTGCTCGAGATTGACGGCGAGACGGTCGTGCGCATGATGCCCGACATCGGCTTTTTGCACACCGGAATCGAAAAAACCTGTGAAGCCAAGTTCTACCAGCAAGTGGTGCCGCTGACCGACCGCATCGACTACCTGTGCCCCATGACCAACAATCTCTGCTACGTGCTGGCAGTAGAGAAACTGCTGGGGCTGGAGATTCCGCCGAAAGCGCAGTGGTTGCGGGTGCTGCTCAACGAGTTGACGCGCATCAACTCGCACCTGGTATGGCTCGGAACGCACGCCATGGATATTGGCGCGCTCACGGTCTTCTTATATTGCTTCCGCGAGCGGGAAGAAGTGCTGCGCATGTTCGAGATGGTCAGCGGCCAGCGCATGATGACCTCGTATTTCCGTATCGGTGGGATCGCTCTAGAACCGCCGCTGGGATTTTTCGACCGCGTGCGCGATTTCGCCGGTTATTTCCCCGAGAAGATCGATGAATATGAGAATCTGCTGACCGGCAACCCGATCTGGACGATGCGGACCAAAGGCGTTGCCCGGATGACGGCGGAAGATGCGATTGCCCTGGGTGCCACCGGGCCGACACTGCGAGGGAGCGGCGTCGATCTCGACCTGCGTCGCGATATGCCGTATTCGAGCTATGAGAAATTCCAGTTCAAAGTACCGATCTCGCAGGAAGGCGACGTCTTCGCCCGATACATGTGCCGCGTGCAGGAGTTGCGCGAGTCGACCGCGATCGTAAGACAAGCGCTCGACGGCATGCCGGAAGGTCCGATCAAGGCCGACGCGCCCGGAGTGGTGCTGCCCGACCGCGAAAAAATGAAGACGCAGATGGAATCGCTCATCTACCACTTCAAGATCATCACCGAGGGTTTTGCAGTGCCTGCTGGTGAGGTCTATCAGGCCGTCGAATCGCCGCGCGGTGAGATGGGCTACTACATTGTGAGTGATGGAACGGCGAAGCCCTACCGGGTTCACATGCGCTCGGCCTGCTTTGCGAACCTGCAGACGCTGCCGAAAATGTGCGAGGGACGTCTGCTGGCAGACGTGGTGGCGGCGATTGGGAGTATCGACATCGTGCTGGGAGAGATTGACCGTTAGGAATTTTGGAAATTGCGTAGTCGTCGCGCTCTATGAAATTTTCCGAAGAATTCGAAGCCCGTTTCGCGGAGATGGTGCCGCACTATCCGACGAAGCGCTCCGCGCTGGTGCCGACGCTTCTTTATGCCCAGGACGAGACTGGATTCCTCTCGGACGAGGTCATATTGGAAATCGCAACCCGACTGGACCTGACCGAACTCGAAGTGCGCAATGTGATCAGCTACTACTCCATGCTGACCACCAGGCCGCGGGGCAAGTTCAACGTGCAGGTTTGCACCAACATCAGTTGCATGGTGCGGGGCGGCGAGGACATTTTGCGTCACTGTGCCAAGAAGTTGGGCATTGGTCACAAACAAACCACGCCCGACGGCCTGTTTACATTGGAAGAAGTGGAGTGCATCGGGGCTTGCAGCTGGGCTCCGGCGGCGCAGGTCAACTACGATTTTCACGAGAACCTGACCGCAGAAAAGATGGACAGGATTCTGGACGAATATAAGAAGAAGGCAACCCAGTAGATTTCAGATTTGTGATTTTAGATTTTAGATGGAAGAGGCATCGCAGCGGGGCTGCAATCTTCAATCTTCAATTCCCATGGCTGACTTGGTTTCCCATCCCGACGAGGTAAAGGTCGTTTCCCGGCGCTTCGGCCAGGGTGCGACCAATCTCGACCGCTATCTCGAACTCGACGGCTACAAGGCCGTCGAGAAGGCTCTGGCGATGGAACCGGACGCCATTATTAATGAGGTTAAGAGCTCCGGGCTGCGCGGGCGCGGTGGCGCGGGATTCTCTACCGGCATGAAGTGGTCGTTCGTGCCGAAGCAGTCGGCCAAACCGAAATACGTGCTGTGCAATGGTGACGAGAGCGAGCCCGGCACCTGCAAAGACCGTCTGATCTTCGAACATGATCCGCACGCGGTGATTGAGGGCGTGATGATTGGCGCTCTGGCCGTGGGTGCGCGCAGTGGCTACATCTACATCCGCGGCGAGTACCGGTATCTGCTGGAGATCATGCAGAAGGCGATTCGCGACGCCTACGCCCGGGGATTCATTGGCAAAAATATTTTCGGCAGCGGGCGTGACCTGGACATTTATTGGCACGGCGGCGCGGGAGCCTATGAAGTCGGTGAAGAGTCGGCCCTGATGGAGTCGCTCGAAGGTAAGCGGGGCATCCCGCGCATCCGACCGCCCTTCCCTGCCGTCGTTGGCCTCTGGGGCGGACCTACAGTCATTAATAATGCGGAGACCCTAGCCAATGTACCTCCCATCCTTCTCGGCGGCGGAGACTGGTACGCGAAGTTGGGCACGCCGAAAAATGGCGGCACACGGTTGTTTTGCCTGAGTGGAAACATCGCCAAGCCCGGGGTGTACGAACTGCCGATGGGCTACAACTTGAAGAAGATGATTTATGACGTGGGAGGCGGAATTCCCAACGGACGTCAGTTG
>Ga0210406_10002292_pt1 | contig 22090 bp, 15 predicted proteins | sample IncBWC30MmetaG_FD_155454 | JGI IMG/M metagenome (GOLD analysis project Ga0210406, IMG submission 155454) | Forest soil microbial communities from Barre Woods Harvard Forest LTER site, Petersham, Massachusetts, United States - Inc-BW-C-30-M | ecosystem: Environmental > Terrestrial > Soil >...
GCCGGTGAGCGCGGATTGGATGGCGATCTGCGCGGTTTCCTGGTCGCGAATTTCGCCGACCATGATCTTGTCGGGGTCGTGGCGCAAGATGGAGCGCAAGCCGCGCGCGAAAGTCAGTCCCTTTTTTTCGTTGACGGGAATTTGCGTGATGCCGCGAAGCTGGTATTCGACGGGATCTTCGATGGTGACGATCTTGTCTTCGTCGCTCTTGATCTCGTTCACCGCGGCGTACAGGGTGGTTGTTTTGCCCGAGCCGGTCGGTCCGGTGACCAGCACCATGCCGTACGGCTCGCGAATATAGCGGCGAAAGCGGCGCGTTTCTTCCGGCGAAAAGCCCACGACGTCGAGATTGAGGCTCTGAAATTTTTCCGACAGCGTTTCTTTGTCCAAAACGCGAAGCACAGCGTCTTCGCCGTGGCTTGCGGGCATGATGGACACGCGCAAGTCGATGAAGCGGCCCTTGTACTTCACGCGGAAACGGCCATCTTGCGGAACGCGGCGCTCGGCGATGTCCAAATCGCTGAGCACCTTGATGCGCGAAAGCACGGTGGAATGCCATTCCTTGGCGATGGGCTGCATGGCGTGCTGTAGGACGCCGTCGATGCGGTACTTCACGGCGACTTCCGTGTCGCGGGCTTCGATATGGATGTCACTGGCGCGGCGCTCAAGGGCCGTGAAGATGATGGTTTCCACCAGGCGGACGACCGGACTGACGGTGGTGTCGCGGGTGAGGCGGTCGCCGGAAATTGTTTCTTCGCTTTCTTCCTCTTCCTTGGACACCTGAAGAGTAAACGCCTCGGTAGCTTGCTCGAGTACGCGCTGGGATTGCTCGGTGCGCTTGAGCAAATCGGCGATCTGGCGCGGGGTGGCGACTTTGATGGCCAGCTTCTTGCCCAGCAATAGCGGCAGCTCGTCGCTCATCTGCACCTGGCCGGGGTCGGCGGCAGCGATGGACAGGACGTTGCCGTGAATCTCCAGGGGCACGAAGTTGTAACGGAACATCAAGTCCGCGGGGATGGTGCGAAATAGCTCCGGATCGATGCGCTGCTCGCGCAAATCGATGAACGCGTAGCGGTAACGCTCGGCGAGCTTGCGGGCGACCTCGCGCTCGTGCTGCTCGTCGGCCGCGGTGGTAGCGCCCGCGATGCTGTTGGAATGTTCCGTGGTGGCCATGAAATCCTTAGTTTCCCGACCCGGAGATAGAGAACGAGAAGATCGGCAAGTATAGAGAGATCAGAATAAACGCCACCAGCGCGCCCATGAATACCAGAATAGCAGGCTCGATGAAGGAAACCAGCGCGCTGAGCCGCAAAGCCACTTCATCTTCGTAAAATTCGGCGACGCTGGTGAGCATGGGGGCCAGGGCGCCGCTGGACTCACCGACTTCAATCATGTCCAAAGCCAGGAGCGGCACCACTTGCTTGGACGCCAAGGCGTGGTGCAAAGATTCCCCTTCGCGAACCCTTTGTGTAGCCTCCGAAACTGCGTCGCGCACCAATCTGCTGGAAATGGCGTCGCAAGCGGTTTGCAAGCCGGCTACCAGGGGCGTTCCGCCGGTCAACAACGTAGCCAGGGTGCGTGAAAACTGCGCCATCTGAAACTTCAACAGCGTGTTGCCGACGATCGGCACGCGAAACTTCAAACGGTCAAAAGCCATGCCGCCCTCTTCGCTACGCGACCAAAAAAATACGCCAGCGGCGAATAGCATCAGGCACGCGACGCCGCCCAGAAGGACATAGCGATAGTCCACCGTGACGGCGATCAGAAATCGTGTAGGCGCGGGTAGCGCAACGTTGAGATCCCTGTAGAGCAGTGCGAACTTGGGAATCACCGCGGAAACCAGGTAAGAAACGATGATCGTGGCCATCACCAGCAAGAGCGCCGGATAGACGAGCGTGGCCAGAATCTTCTTGCGCACTCCGGTGCTTACCTTTTGATACGCGATGTAATACTCCAGAACCCCCGACAGATTTCCGCTCTTTTCTCCCGCGAGAATCGCCGTCGAATAGACTTTGGAGAAGGCGCTGGTTTCGGTAATGGCTTCGGAAAGGGATTTGCCCTCGCGCACGCGATCGCGAATCTGAGAAATCACCGGACGCAGCTTGGGAGAAGAGGCGCGGTCGGCCAGCAGATCCAGGGCGCGCAAGATGGGCAGTCCGGCCTTGAGCAGCGTATTGAACTGCTGATTGAGGATCAGGAACTCGCTGCCGCCTACGGAGCGCTCGCGGCGCCGGAACATCCCGGACAAAAGCCGATTGCGCTGATCGACCGCATACACGTAGAGGCCACGGTCGGCGAGCTTCTGGCGCGCCTCCGCCACCGAACTCGCAGCCTCAACATGCGAAAATACGCGGCCGTTGGCGTCTGCCACACGGCAAACAAACTCTCCCATAAGTACCCAGTTTACCTCATATGACTGATATGCGGGGAAGCCTGCTGGGGTTGGCCGTTATGTGAATAGCACGGGGAGGGGCGGCGGCTGATTCTCTCAAGTCTTGCCGTCCGCTAATTCGCCATTGACAATGGCCACTCCGGGAGGCGGCTCGAAGTGAAACATCGAATCCGCAACGGCGGGGTCGAAGCGCCAATTTTCGAAGCGAAATTCCACGGAGATGCCGCCGGCCTGTCGCACGATCAGCCGGGCCAGTTCCCCGCTGTCGGGCGCGACTTCGAAAAAGACAGCGTCATTGGCCCCCGCGGCCAGGGTATTCTCCGGCTCCTCGACGCTGGCGGCGTTTTGCTTTTCGCCGCGCACCAAGCAACGCAAGACCACGTCGGTGTCGACCAGGGGCTTCTCCGCATCGGAAAACTCCACATGCGAACAAATGTGCGACACCTTCATCTGGCCAGCCAGGAGCGCCAGCGGAGTGCGCAAATCGCCGCTTTGTCTGGCCGGAACGCGAGTAACGGTGTGATCCGCGGGAACGTAAAACCAGGCGGTCTTTCCGTCCACCAGGAACAAATCCTTTTCCGGGCGCTCGTACTCCCAGCGCATTTTCCCCGGCCGCCGGAAGTAGGCTGTTCCCGCCTCGGTGCGCACTACGCTGCCATTCTCGATGTAGCGTTCGAGAAATGTTGCCTGGAGGGTTTTCGCGCTGCGGTATCGGGCCTCCATGCGAATGACAATCTTGCCTGCATCTTTCCCGCTACTAGGGGCCAAGAACATGAGGAGAAGGCAAATCAACTGAGGCATAGCCGCTTAGTTTACAAGTGCGGGCCTGTTGTTTCCAAGGAAACAGGAAATCAGGTTTAGTCGGTTGCCGGTGATCACTCGGATGTTGCAGGTTACTGTCCGGGCCAAAATGAAAAAGGAGCGCACGGAACCGAAGTCCCGTGCTCTCCTATGTTGCTTCCAACTGGCGGTCGGTGGAACCGACGCGCACTATGTACCGATTACAGCGGGGCGCTTGTCGCGGTAGCGCCGGGGCCCGGATTCACAAAGCGAATCACGACCGTCTGATCCGAGTAGAAGCCGCGTACGCCCGTCGAATTCACCGTCGCCGGATCCGCGTTGATCGTATAGGATCCCGCGGCCGGGGTGGCATACGTCAGCACATAGCCGGACTTGGCGGTAGCCACGGTAGTAGCATTTTCGATGGCTGCGTCGATCAGGCATGCTGACGTCGAGACGGGAGTCTTGCCAGGAGCGCAGTTAGCGGGGGTGCCACCATCGCCCAGCGACGGCAAGTCCGCAGAGAAAACGTTGGCCACGTTGTAGGTGCTGGAATAAACCACTTCCGAAGTGTTGATGGTACGGATCGAGGCCACCGCGGAACTTTCATTGGCCGCCATTTTCGAGCGAATCAGGTTGGGAATCGCGATGGCCGCGATGATCAAAATGATCGCCACGACGATCAGCAATTCGATAAGCGAAAAGCCCTTTTGTTTGTTGCGCATGTGTAGCTGTTTCTCCTTCGATTGGGTAGGTGCGGATAGCACGAGCAAATAATTGCATCATTGAGGCCAAAACACCGATTCGACTCCTGGAAATTGCGTATCATACTGACAATAGGACACTTACGAGCTGTCAGGGGTCCAGATTCCGTCGCTTCGGGGAACATGGTGTGGACGATTTTTGACGTTAATTGCCTAGCCCAGACTGACATTAACGGTCAACAGCTCGTCGGGCGCCATTAGGGTTTCTCGCGAACCACGATGAGCATAAAAGAAAAGAGCACGGAACCAAGGTTCCGTGCTCTCCTGTTTGTGGCGGTACAACTGGCGGTCGGTGGAACCGACGCGCACGAGCCGCTGTTTATAGCGGGGCGCTTGTCGCGGTAGCGCCAGGGCCTGGATTGACAAAGCGAATCACGACCGTCTGATCCGAGTAGAAGCCGCGGACGCCGGTCGAATTCACCGTCGCAGGATCCGCGTTGATCGTATAGGATCCCGCAGCCGGGCTAGCATAAGTAAGGTAATAGCCCGATTTGGCGGTAGCTACGGTAGTAGCAGCCTCTATGGCCCCGTCAATCAGGCAAGCGGACGTCGACACCGGAGTCTTGCCAGGAGCGCAGTTGGCGGGGGTGCCACCATCGCCCAGCGACGGCAAGTCCGCAGAGAAAACGTTCGCCACGTTGTAGGTGCTGGAATAAACCACTTCCGAGGTGTTGATGGTGCGGATCGTAGCCACCGCGGAAGCTTCATTAGCTGCCATTTTGGAACGAATGAGGTTAGGAATTGCGATGGCCGCGATGATCAAAATGATCGCCACGACGATCAGCAACTCGATAAGCGAGAAGCCTTTTTGTTTGTTGCGCATTAGTAGATGTTTCTCCTTGAGTGTATGTGAGCAGGTCGCACGCCATCACCTGGCCGCGACTCACAGAAATCCTGCATCCTCCTGACATCACGCATCTTACCAGTCCTTAGACATCCGCTGCCAGTTTCTTTGTGGACCGCGGTTCTGCTAATTGTGACGTTAATTGCCTGCCCGAAAGCGCATTAACGGGCCGCGACTGGCCGGTCGGCGAACTTGGTTGGGGTTTCCACATCGTGAGTAGGCACAAGCCCCGACAGAAAGAAAGAGCACGGAACCGAGTCCCGTGCTCTCTAACGTTGCAGTACTAGCCGCCGTTTATAGTGGGGCACTGGTCGCGGAAGCGCCGGGGCCTGGATTGACGAAGCGAATCACGACCGTCTGGTCCGAGTAGAAGCCGCGGACGCCGGTCGAATTCACCGTCGCAGGATCCGCGTTGATCGTATAGGATCCCGCAGCTGGGGAGGCATAGGTGAGCACATAGCCGGACTTGGCGAGGGGAACAGTAGTAGCATTCTCCACGGCCGCGTCAATCAGGCAAGCTGATGTCGCCAAGGGAGTCTTGCCAGGTGCGCAGTTAGCGACGGTACCACCATCACCCAACTGGTTCAAAGCCGTGGCGAAAACGTTCGGAGCATTGTAGGTGCTGGAATAAACCACTTCCGAAGTGTTGATGGTACGGATTGTGGCCACTGCGGAAGCTTCATTAGCCGCCATTTTGGAGCGGATCAGGTTGGGAATTGCGATGGCCGCGATAATCAAAATGATCGCGACGACGATCAGCAACTCGATAAGTGAGAAACCCTTTTGTTTGTTACGCATATGTATTTTGCATCTCTCCTTGAGATTGTCTGTTGCCAGAGCACGCCGCCTATACCTGCAGGCCTAGTACCAAGTCAAGATTCTCTTAGAATTTCGCGCCAGAACTCCTGCATATCATTAACAACAAGGAGGTTACATGGTACTGGAGCTTGGAAAAGGAATTGCGGGTCAGGTCGTGGACACTTGATGTCGACAGTTTGCGTCACGCCATTACACCACTTATAGTCACCGCTGGAGAGGCGTCAAAGGCCGCGTTTCTGGCGTGGTTGGACCCGCGCTTCCGTTGATTTTGAGGTCAGTTGCCCCCCCCCGGATCACCATTTCCTTCAATGCTTAACCGCCAAGATACGACTGGTTCAGGCCTGAACCGACATGCGCGCCTCAAAGAAAAGAGCACGGAACCGAAGTTCCGTGCTCTTCTGTGTTGTGGTCCAACTGGCGGTCGGTAGAACCGACGCGCACTATGTACCGGTCTATAGCGGGGCGCTGGTCGCGGTAGCGCCGGGACCTGGATTGACGAAGCGAATCACGACCGTCTGATCCGAGTAGAATCCGCGTACGCCCGTCGAATTGACCGTCGCTGGATCCGCGTTGATCGTATAGGATCCCGCAGCCGGGGTGGCATACGTGAGCACATAGCCCGATTTAGCGGTAGCTACCGTAGTAGCTTTTTCGATAGCTGCGTCGATCAGGCATGCTGACGTCGACACCGGAGTCTTGCCAGGAGCGCAGTTGGCGACGGTGCCACCATCTCCCAGGGAATTTAAGTCCGCGGAGAAAACGTTCGCCACGTTGTAAGTGCTGGAATAAACGACTTCCGACGTGTTAATGGTGCGAATCGAAGCCACCGCGGAAGCTTCATTGGCCGCCATTTTAGAGCGAATCAGGTTAGGAATTGCGATAGCCGCGATAATCAAAATGATCGCCACGACGATCAGCAACTCGATGAGTGAGAAGCCCTTTTGTTTGTTACGCATATGAATTGCATCTCTCCTTGAGAATGTGTGCTGCCAGAGCACTGCGGCTATACTTGCAGGCCTAGTACCAAACCAGAATTGAGCTAGAATCGCTGCCTCGAAAACTCGTATTTGATTGATACAACACCACTTAGAAGGTACTGGAACTATTGAAGGGACCTCTCTTTCCACCGAGGTGCTTTTAGAGACGGTTCGGGTCGACAATTTTCGTCTATTAGCGCCCAACACTTTTAGTCACAACCTCAAATTCCGCCGTCAAATGTTGTGTTTCTTGGCGTAGTGCCGGAAGGAGCGGTAGGTGATTTTCAGGATTTCCGCGGCGCGCGTGCGAACCCCGTCGGCCTTCTCCAAGGCCGCTTGCAAATAGCGTCTTTCGGCGTCGGCCATTTCCTTCTCGAAATCCACGCCCTCGGCGGGTATGGTCAGGCGACCACCGGCGGCTGCGGCACCAAGGCTGGAATATCCGGCAATGCGGTCCGGCAATACGGGGAGCGAGATTTCGGAGCCACTCTCGAGCGCCACAGCGCGTTCCATGGTGTTTTCCAGTTCGCGGACGTTGCCGGGCCAATCATAGGACTCGAGTTGCCGCATGGCCTCGGGTGAGATTCCGTTGATTGGCTTTGCCATGGACTTGCGAAAGGTCTCGAGAAAATGCCTGGCGAGCAGAGGAATATCTTCGCGGCGTTCGCGCAAAGGCGGCAACTGAATGGGGATCACGCTAAGCCGGTAATAGAGATCCTCGCGAAAACGGCCCTCGGCAATCTCCTGCTCGAAATTCTTGTTGGTGGCGGCGATGATTCTGACGTCGACGTCGCTTTCTTCGTTGCTCCCGACGGGCCGGACCTTGCCTTCCTGCAGCACGCGGTACAGCTTGACCTGCATGGTCAGGCTCATATTCCCGATTTCGTCCATGAACAGCGTCCCGCCGTGAGCGGCCTGGAAAAGGCCCTGGCGATTTTCGGCTGCGCCGGTGAAGGCACCCTTCATATAGCCAAATAGCTCCGACTCCAGCAGCGTTTCGGGAAAGGCGCCGCAATTGATGGTTATGAAAGGGGCTTGCGCGCGCTGACTATTCTCGTGAATGGCCCTGGCGACCAGCTCCTTACCGGTGCCACTTTCGCCGGTGATGAGAACGCGGCTGGTTTGCGGCGCGACGGTCTGAATCATGTCGAAGATTTCGCGCATTTTCGGGGCTTGCCCGATGATATTGTCGAGACCGGTCAGGCGGCGAAGCTCGCGGCGGAGATAGCCGGCTTCCTTCTTCCACTTCAAGCTCTCCGAAACCTCGCGAACGGCGCGGCGCAACTGGTCGACCAATTCGTGGTCTTTAATGACATAACGATCCGCGCCGGAATTGATGGCGGCAATCGCCGTTTCCACGGTTGGAACGCCGGTAATCAGCAAGAAAAAGCACTGGGGAGCGATCTCCTTGGTCAGCTTGAGAAGATCCACCCCGCTCTCGCCGGGCATACGCACGTCGGAAATTACGATGTCGAAAATTTGCGATTCCAGCTTGCGCTTGGCGGCGGGGACGTCGTGCGCCACCTCCACGCGATGGCCTTCCTTGCGGAACGTGATCTCCAGCAACTCGCAGATGGAGCGCTCATCGTCCACGACCAGGATATGTACGGGGTGCTTACTGGGTCCCTTAGCGGCTGTTTTTGTCGCTTGCATGATCATTAGGCCATTCTCGGCAGCTCGATAATAAACTCGGCACCGCGGTCCTTCTCAGAAACAACGCTAATGCGCCCACTGTGCGCTTGCACGATTTGATACACGATGGAAAGCCCTAAACCCGTCCCACCTTCGAAATTCGATTGCAGCGGCTCAAAAATCTTGGCGCGCTGCTTGAGGTCCAAGCCGACGCCCGTATCTCGAAATGCGATGCGCAACCAAAAGGGGCGCTCCTCCAGTCCCACGGTCAAAGTGCCGCCCTCCGGCATGGCGCGCAGCGCGTTGTCGCAAAGATTCCAGAACACCTGCTTGAGCTTGCTGGAATCCACGCGGGCACGCAGCTCGTGACCGTTGAACGAACGCACGATTTGATACTTGGAGCCGACCTCCGGCTTTTTCTCGACCAGCATGAGGGTTTCATTTAACAGCGTGGCCACGTCGGAGTCTTGAAATTCGTAGGTGTTTTCCCGCGAATAGTTCAGGAATTCCGTGATGATGCGATTTAAGCGCTCCGACTCGCGGTTCACGATGCTGACCAGTTGCTTTTCATCCTCTTCGAGAGGGGCCATGCGCGCCAACTCTCCCACCGCTCCGGCCATGGCGGTTAGCGGCTGGCGGATTTCGTGCGCAATCGCCGCGGAAAGGCGCCCGAGCGCCGCCATGCGGTCCTTGGTGGCGACTTCCTGCTCGAGCCTGCGGAAGTCCGTGAGGTCCTGAAAATTGAAAACGAAGCCGCTGCGCTGGGCGTCGCGCGAGCGAAGAGGAGACACGCTGACGCCGAGATAGCGCTCCTGGCCGTCCGGGGTGCGGAACTCCATCTCGCGGCGCAGCGAAAGACGCTCACTCGCGCCAGGAGAACCGCTGGTCCAGAACTCCTCGCTGATCTCGGCGATTTTGCGCCCACGAATGTCCGCAAAGCGATGGCCCAAAATCTCCTCGCCGGTGCGGTTGAGCAGCACGATGCGCCCCTCAGTGTCCGTAGTGATCAAGCCGCCGCGCATGGAGTGAATGATGTCTTCGGTGAAATCTTGCAGGTCGAGCAGCTCTTCGCTCTTTTCCTCGAGCTCTCGGCCTTTGCTGCGAAGCGATTGCGCAAGCAGCCCCGCCAGATAGGCTACCGCCAGAAAGCCGAGCAAGTTGCTCAGGAACCATAGCCGCAGCACTTCCGCGGTGGGGCTTCCCGCGTAGGTCCGGGCAATCTTGCCTTCATAGGAAAGCAACGTCAGTGCGCCGAGCAGCGCCACGCAAACCGCGGCGGTGGCGAACGCGACGTAGCGGGAAAACAGGATACTGGCCACGATGATGACCAACAGGTAGAGCGAAATGAAATAGCTTTCCTGCAAGCCGGTGGCGTACACCAGCGCGGAGATCATCACGACGTCACTGACTACCTGAGCTGGACCGTGCCACCTCGCCTTGGGAAGCCAACGCACCAAGATGATGTGCAGAGTGCCCAGGGTGATCCAGAAGATCAACAAAGGAAGGAAGTAACGGCTAGAACCCGCCAGAGGCAGATACGAGGGCCACCCCACGCCAATGCTGAGGATCAAGGCAATCATCAGCAGACGCACGCGCGTGAGCCAATCCAGCCATTCCCGTGTCGTGTGCCCTTGTTCCATGTTCATTGCAGCGCTTATGATTGCGGTCTGCCGCCCCGCCTAATTCGTTGCTTAATGCGTGAAGGCCGGCAAGCCCCTCCGGCCTTCACAAACAGATGAGACGCGGTTTGCCGATCACCCCAAATTTAGTGCGCTGAGCTCAACTGGCCGATGAGCGAGAACAGCGGCAAGTACATGGAAATGACCACGCCGCCGACCACGACGCCCAAGAATACGATCATGACCGGCTCCAGGGCGGTCAGCAAGTCTTTGACGGCCGCGTCGACCTCGTCCTCGTAAAAGTCCGCGATCTTCTGCAGCATGGCATCCATCGCGCCAGTCTGTTCGCCGACGCCGATCATCTGCGTGACCATGCCCGGGAAAACCTCGGTTTCGCGCAGGGGCTCGGTAAGCGATTTTCCTTCTTCAAGCGCCTTGCGAACCTTCATCAAAGCGCGCTCCACGACGGCATTTCCCGCGGTCTTCGCGGTAATGTCCAGGCCTTCCAAAATGGGCACGCCGCTGGAGATGAGAGTGCCGAGCGTCCTGGTGAAGCGCGCTACGGCAATCTTCCGTAACAACAAGCCGATTACCGGGGCTTTCAGAAGTGTGGCGTCTATAATGTAGCGCCCCTGTGGGGTTCCATACCAAATCTTGATGCCGATAATCGTGGCAATAAGTCCGACAACGAGCGCCAATCCGAAATAACTCGCGACGAAGTTGCTCAGGCCGATGACGATTCTGGTCGGCAGAGGCAGCTCGACCCCCAAGCCGGCGAACAACGTGGCGAAGATTGGCACCACTTTCCAGAGCAGCAAGAAGATGACGCCACCGGCGACGGTCAAAACGCCGATCGGGTAAACCAACGCGGACTTCACGGCACGCTGCAGTTTGACGTTCTTTTCGATGTACTGCGACAGGCGCTGGAGAATCGTATCGAGAATACCGCCCGTCTCGCCGGCTTCCACCATGTTCACATACAACGCGTCAAAGACCTTGGGAAACTGGCGCATGGCCGCGGACAGCGTCGCGCCACCCTCGACCGCCGATCTTGTCCCCGTCAGAACCTTCTGAAACAGCTTGTTTTCCTGCTGGCCGGCCAGGATTTCCAGGCATTGCACCAAGGGCAGGCCGGCGTCGATCATCACCGAGAATTGGCGGGTGAACACGGCCAGCTCTTTGGCTTTTACGGTGGCGCCGAACGTCGGCAGGTTGAATTCCTTGCCCTTCTCCGACATCTTGGTGGCGGTAATCTGCTGCCGGCGCAGGATATTCTGCAGCTCGGCCTTGTTGGTCGCGGTGGCCTCGCCACTCACGGCGCTCCCCGCTCGATTCGTTCCTCGATATGTATAGACCGGCATTTCACTCCTCCTAAGTCACTCGGCACGGCAACCTGCCGTTATGTGCTATTCCCCGGGGTCTTAGCGTTTCGATGTTACCGGCGTCTTCATTCCTCCGGGACCGGGAGATGATACGCCACGGTTAATCATGTCTTGCAATTCATCGGGATTCGACGAGCGCGACAATGCCATGTCCAGGGTAATCAGCTTTTGGAAATAGGCATTTGCCAAACCCTGATTGAAGGTCTGCATGCCGGTTTGCCCGGTGCCCGTCTGCATCGCCGAATAGATCTGGTGAATCTTGTCTTCGCGAATCAGGTTGCGGATGGCCGGCGTGGGGATGAGCACTTCCATCACCATGGCCCGACCGCGCCCGTCAGAGCGCGGCAGGAGCGCCTGACAAAGAATCCCCTCGACGACCATGGAGAGCTGGGCGCGAATCTGCGGCTGCTGGTGCGACGGAAAAACGTCGATGATGCGGTTGATGGTGGAGGAAGCGGAATTGGTGTGCAGGGTCGCGAAGGTCAAATGGCCGGTTTCCGCGATACGCAACGCGGACTCGATGGTCTCCAAGTCGCGCATTTCGCCGATGAGCACCACGTCGGGATCTTCGCGCAAGGCGGCGCGCAACGAGTTGGCGAAAGAGTGGGTATCGGCGTGCACTTCGCGCTGATTCACCAGGCACTTTTTGTGATTGTGAAGAAACTCGATGGGATCCTCGATGGTGATCATGTGCTCTTCGCGTTCGCTGTTGATCTTATCGAGCATGGCGGCCAGCGTTGTGGACTTGCCGGAACCCGTCGGGCCGGTGACCAGCACCAATCCGCGCGGCTTTTCGCAGAGCCCCTTCACCACCAAGGGCAAGCCAAGCGCGTCGAAGCCTTTAATTTCCCAGGGAATGGTGCGGAACACGGCGCCCACCGCGCCGCGTTGATTGAAGACGTTGCCGCGGAAGCGCGCCAGATTCTTCAAGCCGAAGGAAAAGTCCAGCTCGAGGTTTTCCTCGAAACGATGCTTTTGCGCGTCGGTGAGCACGCTGTAGGCCAGGGACTTGGTGTCCGAGGCGGTAAGCGGCGGCATATCCAACGGCCGCAACTTTCCGTGCACGCGCACCCGCGGGGCGCTGTTGGTGGTGACGTGCAGGTCGCTACCGCCCATTTCGATCATCTTCTTCAGCAATTCACTCAGCGTAATTCCAGGCATCTTGCACCTTTTCTACAGAACTGTTTCGCGCAGCACTTCCTCCATGGTGGTCTGTCCCAAGGCAACCTTGATCAAGCCGCTGCGCCGCAGGGTAATCATGCCTTGCTCGATGGCTTTCTTCTTCAATTCCAGCGCTGACGCGCCGACCAGGATCAATTCGCGCAGTTCGTCATTAATTTCCATCACTTCGTACAGACCGGTGCGGCCCTTGTATCCACCCTTGTTGCAGGTCGAGCAGCCTTTGCCGTGATAGATCTTGGTCTTCTTGGCCTCTTCAGGCGAATAGCCGGCGTCTATCAAAGCCTGCTCCGGCACCTCCAGCTCTTCCTTGCAGTTCGCGCAGATGCGGCGCACCAGGCGCTGCGCGCAAATCAGGTTTACCGAGGTGGCGACCAGGAACGGCTCAATACCCATGTTCATCAAGCGGCTGATGGTAGAAGGCGCATCGTTGGTGTGCAGCGTGGAGAGCACCAAGTGTCCAGTGAGCGCGGCCTTGACCGCGATTTCCGCCGTTTCAAAGTCGCGGATTTCGCCGACCAGGATGATGTTGGGGTCCTGGCGCAAGAAGGAGCGCAGCGCGGCCGCGAAGTTCAAGCCGATCTGCTCCTTCATCTGCACCTGGTTGATCCCGCTCAATTGGAATTCAACGGGATCTTCGGCCGTCATGATGTTGGTATCGACGGTGTTCAACCGCGAGACCGAAGAGTACAGCGTGTTCGTTTTGCCGGAACCCGTAGGACCAGTCACCAGCACCATGCCGTATGGCTTCAAAATCTGGCGCTCGAATTTCTTCAGCGACTCCGGCTCGAATCCCAACTTCGTCATGTCCAGCCGCAGGTTCTCTTTGTCGAGCAACCGCATCACGATTTTTTCGCCGTACAGCGTGGGCACCGAGGAAACGCGGAAGTCGAGTTCTTTCTTCTTGCCGTCCGCACGGTACTTGATCATGATGCGGCCGTCTTGCGGCAAGCGCTTCTCCGCGATGTCCAGCTTGGCCATGATCTTGATGCGGCTGGTCATCGCGTCTTTCAGGCGAAGCGGCGGACTCATTACCGTCTGCAGCATACCGTCCACGCGGAAGCGCACGCGCATTTCCGTCTCGTAGGGCTCGAGGTGAATATCGCTGGCGCCTCGCTTTACCGAGTCCGTCAAAATCAGGTTGACCAGCTTGATGATGGGCGCTTCTTCCGCCGCTTTTTCCAGCGACGCGGCGTCCAGCTCCGCTTCTTCCGCGGCCAGCTCCAGTTCCTCGTCCTCGACGAGGTCCTTCATCATCTTGCTGAGCTCTTCGGAGTCCGCGTCGGAACCTCCGTAGAAACGCGTGATCGCTTCGCCAATCGCAGATTCGGACGCGACCACGGGCTCCACGTTGAAACCGGTCATGAACTTGATGTCGTCCATGGCGAAGACGTTGGTGGGGTCCGTCATCGCAATGGTCAAAACCGAGCCGACGCGCGAAAGCGGTATCACCTGGTAGCGCAGCGCCGTATCCTGCGGGATCAGCTTTATGACGTTGGGATCGATTTCGTAAAACTTGAGGTTGATGGAAGGAACGCCGTATTGGCGGGATAAGACGCCCGTAATGTCGTCATCGGTAATGAAGCCCAATCTTGTCAGGCAGCTTCCCAGCTTGCCCCCATTGGTGCGCTGGAAATCGAGCGCCTTAGTGAGCTGCTCCTGAGTAATCAGGCTTTCTTTGAGCAATATTTCGCCGAGCCGGACGGACATCCGCGCACTCCCAACAGAACAGCAACCATCGCCAACCTTAGCAAAAGCAGGCTACTTGGGCTGACAGAAATTGTTAGTCCGTTCTGAACTGGCTAATACCTGTCCTCCCGGTCAGGTTGGCGAAAACCAGGGACGGGCGCGCGATTGGCGCGAATCTTGCAGCTCGCGCTGCTGTTGACTTGGCTCGCAGCCGTCGCTATCGTCCCTTAAAGATGTCTAGTATGCCGCAAATCGAAGCGGAGGCGAATTCTTCGGCGCGCATCGCGGCGGCCATACCGCCGGCTCCCCTACGCAGCTATTATGACGCTCTTTTCGCCGCTCATGGGCCTCAGCATTGGTGGCCGGGGCGTTCGGCGTTCGAGGTCATCGTCGGGGCCATTCTTACGCAAAACACTTCGTGGACCAATGTCGAACCGGCCATACGGAATCTGCGCCGCGAAAGGCTGCTGACGCCTCGCGCCATGGAAAGCGTTTCCCGCGTGCGGCTCGCCCGGCTGATACGTTCTTGCGGCTACTTCCGCCAGAAGGCCAAGAAACTGAAATGCTTCGTCCACTTCCTGCGCGCTGAGTACGGCGGTTCGCTGGCAAGAATGTTTCGCACGCCAACGGCGGCCCTGCGCGAGGCGCTGCTTTCCGTGAACGGTATTGGCCCGGAAACGGCCGACTCCATCCTGCTGTATGCGGGCGAGCACCCTGTATTCGTTGTGGATGCCTACACCCGCCGGCTGCTCGAGCGGCACGAGCTCGCCACGCCGGGGCAGAGCTACGAAGAAATCCGCGGACTTTTTGAAGGCAACCTTGCCGGCGACGCGCCGCTGTATAATGAATTCCACGCCCTGATTGTTCGCACCGGCAAGGAGCATTGCCGCACACACAATCCTCGCTGCAGCGAATGTCCGCTGCAGCGCTTTTTGCCGCGCGCGATTCAGGCTAATTTATGAGTTCACTCGAGCCAAAACAACGCTGGACTTTGGGAATCGGCGCCGCGCTTCTCGCCCTGCTGCTCGCGGCGGTGTTCACCTTTGGCTCACTCGATGTGCCATTCGAGCCCAAAAATTGGCGCCAACTCTTACCGCTGTACGCAGTCTCCAGTTTTATCACTGCGGCATGTCTCGTGTTTTTCATGATTCTCATGCGCACGGTGCTGCGTCTTTGGGCGGAGCGCAGCAAAGAGCAGCTCGGCGCTCGTTTCAAGACCAAGATGGTCGTCGGCGCCATGGCTCTATCGCTGCTGCCCGTGCTGTTCATGTTTTTTGTCAGCTACTCGCTGCTCAACCGCACGCTCGGCCGCTGGTTCCCCCGCCCTCTGGAAATCGCCTCGGAACAGACGCAAGAGCTGCTGAATGATCTTGGACGCACCAGCACCCTTCCGCGACTTCGCACGCTGGCGCGACTGGCGCAGACAAACCTATCGTTGCCGACGGGTGACCTCCTGCAACATGCCTTTGCCTCCGGGCTCGACGCGGTATGGATACTCGACAAAGACGGGAAGCCGGTGCGCGGGGGTATCGTCTGCGAAGAACAACCTGAAGACCGCGGCGGCACGATCTGCCAGCGCGCCGGGGTACTTGGCAGCCTGCTACGCACGCTTCCCAGCGGCGTGGAGGTATGGCAAGCCCAAGGAAAGAATTATCTAGTCGCCCGCGTGCCCAATGGCGAGCTCGGGAAAAACTCCGGGTATGTCGCCGTTGGTTATCGTACGAGCCCCGATTTCTTGAGCCGGTTCACCCTGATCCAGACAAAAATGCGCGAGTACGAAGCCGAGAAGCAAAATCTGCGCACTCTAAAGGGGCAGATGTTGCTGATCCTGGTTTTCTTCACCATTCTTCTGCTCTTTTCCGTGATGTGGCTGGCGCTCTTTCTTGCCAAGCAGGTCACGGTGCCGATTCAGGCGCTGGCCGAAGGCACACGCGAAGTCTCCGCCGGTAATTTTGAGTATCAGGTTCCCGAGCAAGCGCAGGACGAGCTCGGCGTCCTCGTCCGCTCTTTCAACGCCATGACCACGCAATTGCGCGACAACCGTTCGCAGATCGACCAGTTCACACGCAACCTGCAGCAGGCGGTGCAGGAGTTGGAGCGCCGGCGGCAGTTGATGGAGACGGTGCTGGAAAATATTCCCACGGGCGTGATTTCTCTGGACGCCGACGGCGCCATTTTGCGCGGAAACACAGCGGTGGGGCGCATGTTCGGCAGCGGAGCTCGCGATGCGCATTCGCTGGAGGAACTGCTGGGGAGCGAGGCGGCGCGCACAGTGCAACATCTCATGCGGCGGTCGCTGCGCATGGGCGTTGTGTCGCGTGAAATCGAAACGGTGGTGGCCGGACGCGTGCTGCACGCCGCCGTTACTGTCAGCTCGCTCGGTCCGCGCCGCGCCAATGCCGGATTCGTGCTGGTGCTGGATGACCTGACGGAAATGCTGCGCGCGCAGAAATCCGCCGCGTGGCAGGAAGTGGCTCGCCGTATCGCCCACGAAATCAAGAATCCGCTCACGCCCATCCAGCTCTCTTCGCAGCGCCTCGCGCGTTTTCTGGATCGCCGGGACACCTCGGACCCGGCCGCGGCACCACCCGATCCCGAGCTAACCCGCCTCGTCCAGGAATGCTCCCGGCTGATCGAGCGCGAAGTCTCCACGCTGGCCGCGCTGGTCAATGAGTTCTCGCAATTTGTGCGCTTCCCCGCGGCGAAGTTGACGCCCACCAACGCCAATACCATCGTTCACGAAGCCGTCGAGGTTTTTTCCGGCCGCCTTGACGGTGTGACCATAAGAACGTCGTTGGCGGAAAACCTCCCCACCGTGCGCGCCGACGGAGGGCTGCTGCGCAGCGTGGTGGTCAACCTGATCGACAACGCCGCGGAGGCGCTGGAAACCTGTTCGTTGCGCGAGATCACCGTCATCACCCGCGCGCATGACGACTCCGAGACCGTCGAAATCTGCGTGCAGGACACCGGGCACGGCATCTCTCCCCAGGATAAGGACAAACTTTTCCTGCCGCAGTTTTCAACCAAGGATCGCGGGACGGGCCTCGGCCTGGCGATCGCCGCGCGTATCGTTGCCGAGCATGGCGGCAGCATTCACGTGGAAGATAACTTTCCGGTGGGCTCGCGCTTTGTGATCGAGTTGCCTGTTTCCGAACCTACCGTTGCGGCCGCCGAGCGCGCCGGGGTGGAAACCTCTACATGAGTGCCCGCCCGTACCTGCTGGTCGTCGACGACGAACCCGGCATCCGTGAATCGTTGTCGTCGATTTTGCAAGACGAGGGTTACCACGTCGAATCGGTGGCTTCCGCCGAGGAAGCGCTGGAGCGCGCTTCGACCGGCGAGGTTGAGGTGATTCTGCTCGATGTGTGGCTGCCGGGCATGGATGGCCTGGAGGCTCTCAGCCGCCTGCAAACCGCGCAGCGCCCTCCGGCCGTCATCATGATCTCCGGCCACGGGACCATCGAAACGGCAGTGCGCGCCACAAAACTAGGTGCGTTCGATTTCATCGAAAAGCCGCTCTCGCTGGAAAAAATTATCGTGCTCGTGCGCAACGCCATTCAGCAGCGCCGCTTGCAGGAAGAGAACCAGCTACTGCGCACCGAGCTCGGCCATCGCTATCAAGTCATCGGCGAGAGCGTGCCTATGAAGGCGCTGCGCCAGCAAATTGCGGTCACCGCGCCCACCAACGGCCGCATGCTGATTTATGGCGAGAGCGGCACGGGCAAGGAGCTTGTGGCGCGGGCCTTGCATGCCGCCAGCCTGCGCAACAAAGGCCTGTTTGTCGAGGTGAACTGCGCGGCTATCCCCGAGGAATTGATCGAATCCGAACTTTTCGGGCACGTGAAAGGCAGCTTCGCAGGCGCCGCCGAGGACAAGATCGGCAAATTCACGAGAGCCGACGGCGGCACGCTGTTCCTCGACGAAGTCGGCGATATGAGCTTGCGCACGCAATCGAAGGTGCTGCGGGTATTGGAAGAGCAGCGTTTCGAGCCGGTGGGCTCCAGCCAGACTCTCAGCGTCGACGTTCGCGTTCTCGCCGCCACGAACAAGAATCTCGAACAGGAGATCGCGCGCGGCGCTTTCCGCCAGGACCTTTTCTACCGGCTGAACGTAATTCCCTTCTTCGTGCCGCCGCTGCGCGACCGCAAAGAGGACATTCCCATCCTGGCCAGGCATTTCCTGAACGAATTCAGCGCCGCGTACGGCAAGAGAACGCGCGAGCTCAGCGATACCGCCATGGAGATCTTGCTGCGGCACCCGTGGCCGGGAAACGTTCGCGAGTTGCGCAACCTCGTCGAGCGCCTGGTCATTATTTGCCCGCAAGCACGCATCGAGCCGCACCATCTGCCGCCGGAAATCTTCCGCGGCGTCGCGGAGAGTCCCCAGCAACCGTATTCCACCCTGCACGAAGCGCGTAGCGCCTACGAGCGCGAATTTATTTTGCGCAAGCTGCAGGAACACCGCTGGAACATGACGCAGACGGCAACCGCGCTGGGCCTCGAGCGCAGCCACCTGTACCGCAAAATGAAGTCGCTCGGCATTGCCGCGCCCGATTAATGGCGCTCCCCCCAGCCGTGATGACGCCAAACGAAACCCTCGAGCCAAAGAAAGGCAGCTTCCGCGCCGGCTTCGCCGCCATTGTCGGCCGCCCCAACGCGGGAAAGTCCACGCTGCTGAATCACCTGGTCGGACAAAAGATCGCCATCGTTACTTCCAAGCCGCAAACCACGCGCAATCGCATTCAAGGTATCGTGACGCAGAACCGCGGCCAGATTGTATTCATCGATACGCCGGGATTGCACGCGCCGGATTCCGCGCTCGGCCGCCAGATGATGCACGAAGTCGCCGCCGCTGTCGAAGGCATCGACCTCCTGCTGCTTATCGTGGATGCCAGCCGCGTCTTGCCGCATACGGACTCCATGCTGATCGAGAAGGCCCAGCGCTTCGCGGGGAAAACTATCCTCGTCCTGAATAAGGTCGACGCCGTTCCGAAACCGAAACTGCTCCCGCTGATCGAGCGCTTCCGCAAGGAATTCGACTTTGCCGCCATCGTTCCGCTCTCTGCGCTCAAAGGCACCGGCTGCGACGATCTGCTGGACGAAATCTTCCTTCATCTGCCCGAGGGCCAGCCGTATTTTCCGGAAGACCAAGTCACGGATCAGCCCGAGCGATTTCTCGCTGCCGAAATTGTCCGCGAGAAGGCCATCCGGGCATTGCACCACGAACTGCCCTACGCGCTGGCTGTTTTTGTCGACAAATTCGAAGCAAACCCGAGACTGGTGCGCATCGAGGCCACGCTCAACGTCGAGCGCGATACACAAAAGAAAATCCTTATCGGGCACAAAGGCGCAATGTTGAAGAAAATCGGGACCGAAGCGCGCAAGGACCTGGAATCTCTTTTGGGCACGAAGGTGTTTCTGGGCTTGTACGTCAAGGTCGCGCAGGATTGGCGCGACAATCCGCAGCGCGTGCGTGAATTGGATTGGCACTTTCAGCTCGAGGGCTTGAGCGCCGTACAAGCACACGAGCCGGAAAACGAAGAAGAAACCGAGGAGTGAGGTGGAAGCTATTTCGCGGAGACGCTAGCCGCGGGGCGTTTCCGAATGCGCAAGCGCAGCACCTTGCGCTGGTTTGCTTCGATCACTTCAAAGCGATAACCCGCGATGTCCACCTTATCGCCCGGCGCGGGAACCTTTCCCGACACGTGACTCAGCAAACCCGCGATGGTGGTGACCGCCTCGTCCGTTTTATCTCCAAAGTGTACGCCAAGCAGATCCTCCACGTCATCGATAGACATGCTTCCGCGCATGACCAAGCCGCCGTCCGGCTCGCGCACCACGTCCGGCGCGGGCTGTTTGTCGTCGCGTCCGCTCTCGCCGACAATTTCCTCGACCAAATCTTCCACCGTGGCGAGACCCGCGACCAATCCATGCTCGTCAATCACGATGGCCATGGGGTGATTCTTCTGCCGCATTTCGCGCAGCAACTCCGAGCCCGCCTTGGTCTCCGGAATGAACATCACGGGATGCGCCAGCTCGCGCACTTTTCGCTTGGGCAAGTCCTGGTCGGCGATGTGCAATAAATCCTGCGCGTAGGCCACGCCGTAAATATCATCCAGCGACTTCTCATAAATCGGCAGCCGCGCGAATCGCGTCCCCACAACCTTCGCGTGCAGCTCTTCCAGCGTGGCATCCGCCGCGATGGCCACGATATCCGGCCGCGGCGTCATCACTTCGCGCACGCGCTTGTCGCTGAATTCCACCACTTGCTCGATCAAATCGCCCTGCTCTGGCTCGATGATTCCTTCCTCTTCCGCGGCTTCCACCAGCGCTTCGATGCCCTCTTCCGTGCGCTGTTCTTCGGTGCGCTCCGGTTCGTGCTCGGCGATTCTCGCCAGCGACTCCGCGCCTTCCAGAAAAATCCGCACCGGCCAAGCCAGCCACATCGTCGCGCGAATCAGCGGCAGCAGCGGAAGCAGCCACCTGCCAGTCGTGCGGTACAACAGCATGTCCGGCAGAAAATGCATCAAGATCACGACTTCCAGCGCCAGGAAGACGATGAACTCCAAAAACGATTCCCACCGGCCCGGCACGAAATAGACCACGCCTCGCGTGGTTTCCAATACCAGGAATGCCAGCCAGAAGTGACCGATGATCCGAAACGTACGGCCGCCGCTGCGCCGGTTGATCTTGAGCTTCGGCTCGATTTCCGCTTCAAAAATTTCCAGGTGCTCGTGGATACGCCCGGTCGTCATGCGGCCCAGCTCGCGATAGATCAGCGTGAGGTAGGAAAATATCGGCAGGCTCAGCCCCAGCAGCACGGTGCCGAGCGTGTAAACGAGGAACAAAAAGGTCACGTGAGCCTCAGCTTGCGCCGCAATCGCGCTTCCACGCGATCCATTTCCCCGCGATCCCTCTCATGGTCATAGCCGAGCAGATGCAACACGCCGTGGAGAATTAGGACTTGCAACTCACTTGGCAGGGTGCGGCCAAGTTTCTTGGCGTTGCGGCGCGCTGTGGCTGGCGAGATGGCGACGTCGCCGAGAAATACTTCGCGCTTCGAACGGCGCGAAATAACCGGCCTTCGACGCCGCGGCAACGAAACAGGCGCGCCGCGATCCACCGCCGGAAACGACAGCACGTCGGTTGGCCCTTTCTTCTTGCGAAAGGCCTGATTCATCCGCGCGATCTCCGCATCGCTGACGAAGCAAATGGTGACGTCCGCTTCTCCGATCCCCAGTTCCCGCCGCACGCGAGCCAGGAATAGCTCAAGTGGCCGCCGTGCCACGCGCACGGCCCGCTGGCGGTTCAGGATCATCCTCGCAGAGATTCTTTGGTCTGTTCTTTGCCGGATTCGGCGCGCGAGTCGGATTTCCCGTTCACGGCGCCACCGCGCTGCGGCTGAGAGCCATCATACTCTTCATACGCACGGATAATCTGCTGCACCAGGTTGTGCCGCACGACATCCTTTTCGGAGAATTGCGCCACGCCGATACCTTCGATCTTGCCGCACACTTCCAGTGCCTCCACCAATCCTGACTTCTTCCCGGCTGGCAAATCAATCTGCGTCACGTCGCCGGTTACTACCGCCTTGGAGTTGAAGCCCAGCCGCGTCAGAAACATTTTCATCTGTTCGCTGGTGGTGTTTTGCGCTTCGTCCAGAATCACGAACGAATCGTTCAACGTGCGACCGCGCATGAACGCCAGCGGGGCCACCTCGATGATGCCCTTCTCCAGGAAGCGATCGAGCTTGTCCGCGTCCAGCATGTCGTACAGCGCGTCATACAAAGGCCGCATGTATGGATCAATCTTCTGTTGCAGGGTGCCCGGCAAAAAGCCCAGCCGCTCCCCGGCCTCCACCGCCGGCCGCGCCAGAATAATGCGGTTCACCTGTTTGGTCAGCAGCGCGCTCACCGCCATGGCCACCGCAATGTACGTCTTGCCCGTGCCGCCCGGCCCCACGGCGAACATCATGTCGTGCTTTTCGATCTCCTCCATGTAGCGGGCCTGGCTG
>Ga0210406_10002293_pt1 | contig 22084 bp, 18 predicted proteins | sample IncBWC30MmetaG_FD_155454 | JGI IMG/M metagenome (GOLD analysis project Ga0210406, IMG submission 155454) | Forest soil microbial communities from Barre Woods Harvard Forest LTER site, Petersham, Massachusetts, United States - Inc-BW-C-30-M | ecosystem: Environmental > Terrestrial > Soil >...
CTCGCAGTCGCCGAAGCCTATCACTGACGGCTCTGTCTTGCATCACAGCAAAACCGACCATCAATGACCGCTACGGGTCATCCGCGACCGAACCGGTCGAACCTGCCAGACAATCGATGTCCGCTTCCCTCCGAAAGCGACCCAAGCGTTGCTTTGCAGCGAAATGACGCGATGGGCCATAACCGGAAGTCGCCGGTCATTTAGATGGACTGATCACGGAGCTCGTCGAGTAGCGCCTTCGCTTCCTTCAGGTCGTGGGTGTCAAAGCCCTCTGTGAACCAGCCGTAGACCGGAGCGAGAAGCTCTCGGGCCTCTTCCCGCCTACCCTGAGAGCGCCAGTGGCGTGCGAGGCTCATCGCGGCGCGCAGTTCCCAGGATTTTGCTTGCTGCTTACGCGCGACCTCAAGCGCACGCTGGAAATACGCCTCCGCCTTCACTGCTTCCGGCTCTGGGGACTTCAATGCAATTTCGCCGGCCACGCGATGAACTTCGGCCTCGCACCATTTTTCCTTGGTTGTTTTCACCGCTGTTACGGCTTCGCCGATGCAGCGCCAAGCCTCCTCGAATTGCCCAAGCTCCGCATGAGCGCGCGCCAAGTGCGGCAAAAAGAGTGGCAAGAAACCTGTTGCTCCCGTTGACCGATAGGCAGTGATCCCGGAGATCAACATTTCGGTCGCGTCCGAAGCCCTGCCGGTCAGGGCCATTACGCTACCCCGGCGCATCATTCCGGCCGCCTGCCACATCAAGGAACCTTTTTCTTCGGCCAGAACGACAACCTCTTGGGCTTGAGCGGCGGCCGCGGCCTGATTGCCGCAGAGGGTATATGATATTGTGGTATGGTTTAAAGCATACATCAGCGAAGCGGCTTGCCCGATCTCCCGCGCTTTCTTGAGCGCGTCATCAGCGTCCCTGAGCGCCGTCTCGGGATAGCCAAGCAACCACAGAGCCCACGACCGATTGGTTAAGGCTGCCACCCCAACGTCTTGGCCAAATCGCGTCGCCAGCGGACGATGCTGGGCAGGATCGTAAAGCGCGATCGCCTTATCCAAGTGCGCCCGGCCTTCCGCGATGTCCCCCGTAGTCAATAAGGAAGTTCCCATGATGCGATGCTCGATCATGAGCGGGACTGTCGCCCTTTGCTTCTCCGCGAGCGCCAGGAACTGCGTCGCGAGATTGCAATTGACATCGCCATTGAATGCCACGTAGCTCGCGACCCAGAAGGCGTAGAGGACCGAGAACAGCAGCAGCGGATCTTCGGGAGGCTCTCCCAGTGCTTCAGCTTGCTCGATCAGCAAACGTGCTTGCTCCGCGGCCGCCTTGGTTTCGGAGGCGGCATAGCCTTTAACATGGATGATTGGGGTTATGAGCGCGACCTGAAGCTTGATCTGCTCGCGACGTAGTGCGGGCGTTGAGGGCAGGCCCCCAAGTTGGGCAAGGGCACGCGTGAGCTGTGCCACGGCTTCAACTAGCGCCGAGCGCGCCAACGACCGCTGTCCGGCTTTACCCCATAGACCCGCCGCTTTCTCAATCAGCCCGGCTTCGGTGCAATGACGCGCCAACAGCTCCGGCTGGCTCTCGGCGATGTCGGCGAATTGGCTTTCAAGGGTTTCGGCAATGCGCGCGTGAAGCACGCGTCGCGACTCGCGCAGCAGCGTGCCATAGGCGGCATCCTGCACCAGGGCATGCTTAAACAGATAGCTCGCTTGCGGCGGCATGCCCTGGCGGAACAGCAAGCCTGCCTCAATGAGACGATCGAGCGCCGAGCCCAGCTCCGGCTCGGACTTGCGTGCCACCGCCGCCAGCAGGGCATGCGAGAACTCCCGCGCTATCGCCGATCCGATCTGCACCACCTCCTTGGCTGGGCCGAGCCGGTCGAGACGGGCCATCAGCGAGGCGTGCAAGCTTGCCGGCACCGCCAAAGCGGAAGATGGAACCGCCGCGACCGTGCGCCGTGCCGCGCCCTCGCTCTCCGCCTCCAGCACCGCCTTCGTCATCTCCTCCACGAACAGGGGAATGCCGTCGGTGCGCTCGACGATCTCCGCCAGCACGTCCGCCGGCAGCGCCTTGTTCCCGACCAGCCGAGCGATGATGGTGGTGGCTTCGCGCGTTCCAAGCCGGTTGAGTGTCAGGCTCGTCACATGCGACTGTCCGACCCACGGCGGGTTGAACTCGGGACGGAACGTGACGATCAGCAGTACCGGAAGGGTCTTATTCCGGTTAACCGTCCGGCCGATCGCTTCCAGGCTCGTGGGATCAGTCCAATGGGCATCCTCGAAAATCATCAGCACCGGCCGCCGACTTGCCAATTCAGCAAGTTGTAAGGTCAGCGCTTGAAGCGTTTTTTCCCTGCGCTGCTCTGGGGTCGAATTGAGCAAAGGATAGCGTCCATCATTGGGGAGCGACAGTATTTCGGCAAAGAGGGCGGCATCCTGGGGCGAGGTCGAGGTCTGGGAGAGAACCGCATCAAGCTTGTCGAGCTTTGCTTGCACGGTGTCGTCGTGCGCCAGTCCGGCGGCGCGCTCCATCTGGCCAATGATCGGATAAAGCGCGCTGTCTGTGTGCCGTGGCGAGCAGAAATAGCGCAAGCGCGTATGGGGTTCGTTGGCTAGGCGTTCGAGCAGCGCAGCCGCCAATCGTGACTTGCCGATGCCAGGCTCGCCGGAGAGCAAAACCACCTGTCCTGAGCCGGATTTAGCTTTCGACCACCGTCGCAAAAGCAGGTCGAGTTCTTCCTCCCGCCCAACGAGGTCTGTCAGACCGCTCGCGTGCATGGCCTCAAAACGGCCTTCGACTGAGGCCGGTCGTAGCGCCGCCCAGGCTCGCACAGGCCCCAAGATACCCTTGAGTTCCTGTGACCCAAGATCCTCAAGCTCGAACAAGTTGCCCACGAGCCTTCGGGTACTTTCGGCAACCACCACGCTGTTTGGCTCTGCAACGCTCTGCAAGCGCGCCGCAAGGTTCGGTGTATCGCCGACGATGGCTTGTTCCTGAGAAGCCCCCGACCCGATGAGATCGCCGACCACTACCAGTCCGGTCGCAATTCCGACACGGGTCTTCAGAGCTGCATGGGTCTTCAGGTCACTTATTGCAGCGATCAATTCCAGCCCCGCGCGCACAGCTCGCTCCGCGTCGTCCTCGTGGGCTTGAGGGTACCCGAAATACACCAGCACCCCGTCACCCATGTATTTCGCTACAAAACCTCCAAAACGGTTCACGGTCTCCGTAACCGACTTCTGATAGGCGGAGATCACGTCTCGCAGATCTTCGGGGTCCATTTGCGCCGATAGCGCCGTTGAGCCGACCAAGTCTGAGAACATCACCGTGACCTGGCGGCGCTCGGCGCGGTCCTCGGGAGATGTGTTCGCGGCGCTTGACGGGGTTGCGACATCAACAGGGGGCGCCTTAGCGCTGGCGTTGCCGCGCAGAGCCGCGATGGCATCGAGCAGTTTGAGCCGGTGACCGACTGACGTGACGCCAAGGTCCCTCAGCGTCTCGTGCGTCAAGTTCGGTAGAATCGTCTCATCGATGTCATTCTCGCGGAAGCCTGCCTCATATCGTTCGAGGCCAAGGCTCCGTAACCAACCTCCGACATCCATGGTGGCGCCCCTGCTCGCCATGATCCTAGTCGAGGCGGCCTATCTGGGGTAGCGCCTTTCTACGAGCGCCCCGGGTCAACAGCGGCTGTCGGATCCGGCTCGAGTCACGTCCGGTCTGCCCCCGACAAGCAGACGTACTCGGCATCCGCTTGAATGTCCCAAACGGGCATTAACCAGACTCATGCGCTGCAGCAGAGAGCGCTCACTCGATCACCTCGCCGCCCCGGCGGGAGGCGGCGACACAATTCATCACGTCATCGAGCGGGCGGTCCCGCTACGCCTGAGGCCTTGATTGCAGGCTCGCCAGTTCGCGTGCGACCTCGGCGTCATGCGCCGCTTCGTCACCCCGCGCCAGTGCCGGGCTCCAGCGCCCGCGCATCACGAAGATGGTTGCGATAAACACCACCACGCAAATGATGCACACCGTGTACCAAATGCGCCATTCGCCTGGTGCGGCCGTGGCGGCCGCCTGGATCGCGCCCATTTGCGCCAATAGCTCTGGCGGGGGCTTGACCTGCGCTGCCAGCGCCTGCGTGTAGGCAGCGATGTAGGGCGGTGCCGCCAGCAGCGTGTCTGCCGATTTCACCACCAGTGGCAGTGCGATGAAGCACGCGGTCACCACAAGCCGTAATAGCCAGCCCCAAACCGCGAGCCCGGTCGCAGTCAGTGCGGGATTGCGCGCCTCCACCGTCTCGGTGAAGCTCGCCATCCAGCTTACATAGGCCAGCCCCCCGAAGATCGACTGTGCGCAAAGGATGATCGCCAACGTGGTGAAGCCTGGATGCTGCCCCGCCTGGACGAGGTAAAGGTAGATGGTGACCGCGCTGCCGATGCCGCCTATCAACATGAACGGTTTGCGTACCCGGAAGTGATCCGAGAGCAAGCCACCGACAATCAGCGCGACAGCGTTGGCTCCCCAGCTCCAATTTCCGAGGGCGTTCGCCTGCTCCACTGAAAACTGGAACATGGTCACCAGATAGATCACGCCGAAGGCCACTGCCGTGTAGTAGAAGAAAAGCAGCAGCGACACGCCAAAGGCCGATGCGATCACGTCCAGATGCAGCATCTGCCGCCATGGGTTGCGCAAGGAGGCCTCCACATCGAGCCCCTTCGCCTTCAGCTCGATGAGCACCCGATCACGCTCGCTCACCATGAGCTGGTCGCGAAGCGCTGGTGCAAGCTCGCGCAGGAACAGGAACGCCAATACGAACAACACCAGGCAGATCGCGCCGCAAATGTAGAACTGGCTCTGCCAGGTCTGGTAGGCCGGCAGGGTGAGCGTGATGATGGCGCTTACGGTCAGGCTTCCCAGTACCGGACCCATGCTCCAAAATCCCATCGCAGTCGCGCGTCCGACCTGCGGCGAGAAATCGCGGATCAGCGCAGGCGTCGCGACGAGAGCGATGCCTTCCACGAAGGAGACCGCGCCGAAGGCAAGCCCAAATCCCAGCGGGCTCGTGACATTCGGGGTCCAAAAAGCGGTGATCAGCGCGACCAGCAGTAGCCCATAGATCACCAGATTTGCGCGACCGAAACGGTCGGCTAGCCCCGCGATAAGCGATGCGAAGGCACCCAGGAGACCTCCCGCGGCAAGTATGTACACAAAAGTCGAAAACGGCATGTGCAGCTGCGGCAGCATCAGGGTTGCCACGCCTCCGCCCACATAGAGTGCGTAATAAAGAGCGATCGTGATTGCGACCACGAGCAGTAGCAGCCGCAGCCGCTGTGCGCGTTCTGGATAATGCGCAAGCTGGCGATTCCAAACCGCAAATCCACGCCGGGCCTGCGGCGATAGCGTCGTTGAAGACATTTTCAATCCTCCTCCCCGTTTCCATACCCCAAGTCGTCACTTTACTTGGCTCGACAAAGCACGAGTTCATCCCCGCGATCAAATGAATGACTGGAATTGCCGATCGTTGCGCCCGCGCCTCCAGCGACCAAGCCGTCGCCGCGCCGACCAGCGAAAATGAATTCGCGTCGCCTCAATGCCCTCGCCCTAACATCAGCTCAACCAAGTGGATTACAGCAGGAAAATGCCAGCAGCGGAATAGTCTCGATGGCTAGTTTGCACCGTATGATATCGACCCGAACCATTCGGCTTCGGGGTCATTCGCGTCGATTTTGGCGCACCGCGGCGATTTCCGGTCGACCCCAACTAGCCGACCTTGCCCTGCACTCGCGATATTCAGCTCGCGGCCCAATAACCCGACATTGGATTGGATGGGCATCTCGCCAAAACCCGCTGTCTTTGTGGTCTATTCTGTCGTACAGAATGCATGCGGTAGATTGGGTTGCGGCTATGGTGCAGGAGCGGCCAATCCGGGTCGTACGCAGGTTGGCGGCCATAGTCGCGGCTGACGTGGCGGGCTACTCGCGGCTCATGGGCCTCGACGAGGTTGGCACCGCCCGCAGACTCCGTGAACACCGCAAGGTTACCGACGCGCTTGTGGCGAAACACGGGGGTCGCCTCGTGAAGACCACGGGGGACGGCGTGTTGCTTGAGTTTCCCTCGGTGGTCGATGCGGTCGAGTGCGCGGTAGCCGTGCAGGCTGTGATGGCCGAACGCAACCAAGGCGTCCCAGAAGATCGGCGTATGCTGTTTCGGATCGGGATCAACCTCGGGGACATCCTGATCGAAGGCGATGATATCCTTGGCGATGGCGTCAACGTTGCGGCACGGCTTGAGGGCATAGCCGAGCCGGGTGGTATCTGCATCTCATCTTCAGCCTATGATCAGGTAAGCGGAAAGGTCGCAGTCGAGTTCGCAGATTTGGGCGAACAAAACTTAAAAAACATCGCGCGCACGGTTCGGGCCTATGTAGTGGTTCAAGATCGACTTCGCCCGCAAGCGCCGGCTGGCGTGGCAATGCCAGGTCCAACCTCAGCGCCGCAAGCGTCCATCGTGGTGCTGCCCTTCGTGAACCTTAGCGGCGACCTGGATCAGCAGTATATTGCCGACGTGCTGACCGAGAACCTCACGACCGGTCTTGCGCGTATCGAGGGCACCTTCGTTATCGCGCGCAGCACAGCCTTCACCTACAAGGGCAAGCCTGTCGACGTGAAACAGGTCGGCAGGGAGCTTGGCGTGCGTTACGCCCTGGAGGGCAGTGAGCAACACAGCCAGGACAAGATACGGGTAAACGCACAGCTCATCGACGCCGCAACTGGTGCGCATCTTTGGGCCGATCAGTTCGACGCGCCACGATCCGATCTCTTCGAGGCAGTCGACCAGATTGTCAGGCGGATCGCGCGGACCATGCAGCTAAAACTGATCGCGGCCGATCTCGCTCGCGCGTCGCGCAGCCGTCCGAGCAATCCTGACGCCCAGGATTTGGCCTTGCGTTGCAAGGCTGCTGTTTACAATTTTTCCGACCCCAGCAATATCGTCGCCGCGTGCGAGCGCTCGCTGCAGGCCGACGGGCACGACGTCTTCGCGCTGGGTGCGTTGGCATTATTGATCGCGGTGTCGGTCATCACCGCGCAGAGCGTCGATCGGGAGGCGGATCTCGAGAAGGCGGAGGAACTCATCTCGCGGGCGCTTGCCCTGGATGCTGACTGTGGCATCGCACATTTGGCTAAATCCTGGGTGCTCATAGCGCGCAATCGTCACGAGCAGGCCATCAGCGAGGCGGAGCGCGCCCTCGCCTTGAGCCCCGACTACATCGGCGTAAACCTTGTCCGTTGCATGGCCAACGGCTGTCTCGGCCGGCCGGATCTCACGCTTGAGTTCGCTGACGAGGCCATCCGCCTCAGTCCGCGCGATCCGGCGCTCAGGCTTTTCTACTTCTACAAGGGATGGGCGTTCTTCATGAAGCAGCAATACGAGGCGGCCATTGATTGGGTGCGCCGCGCGGAACACTTCGATCCCTTTGCCGATCTGCCGCTCGCGGCGGCTTTCGCGCTGACCGGCCACCCGGCCGAGGCGAAGAAGGCGCTTGATCACTACCTTGCGTATCCTCTTGTCAAGACTACAACGATTGCCCAACTGCGCACGCATCAGTTTGCACTGGCGGACAATCCCGAGTGGATTGCTTGGAACGAGAGGTTCTTCGACGGACTGCGCAAGGCTGGCATGCCGGAGAGTTGAGTACAGCCCAGGCAGCGAAACCCTCCCTTTGGACAAACGATGGCTCTTAGGTTGACGCGACCGGCCCACAGCCCCAGACTGGTTCGTCCGAGGTGCCATTGAGGCACGCATGTCAGACCCTATGGCAGTCAGCCGACGCCTCGTCGCCGTCTTCGCAGCAGATGTGGAGGGCTACAGCCGTCTCATGGGCGCTGACGAGGTCGGCACGCTCAAAGGACTGACAGAACGGCGCGCGATCCTCGACAGGATCATTGGGGAACACAGGGGCCGCATAGCAAACACGGCAGGCGACAGTGTCCTCGCCGAGTTCGGGAGTGCCGTTGACGCCGTTCAGTGCGCGGTGGAAGCGCAGACCGCTTTGGCCGAAGCGAACTCAAGTCAAGCACCTGATCGCCGCATTTGTTTCCGCATCGGCATCCACATCGGCGACGTGATGGTTCGGGCTGGAGACCTGTTCGGCGACGGCGTGAACATTGCTGCGCGGCTACAATCCATAGCGAAGCCGGGAGGCGTGTGTATCTCCGGTGCGACCTACGATCAGGTGCGGAAGGTCTTGCCGATTACCTTTGGGGACCTCGGTGCCCTGCAAGTCAAGAATATTCAGGAGCCAATCAGGGCTTATCAGGTGAGTGCGCCGAGTGAAACGCAACAGGCCGCTCCCGAGCGGGTTGCTGGGGCTGAGAGCCTACCGCCGCTGCCCGACAAGCCTTCCATCGCGGTGCTGCCGTTCCAGAACATGAGCGGCGATCCCGAGCAGGAGTATTTTGCTGATGGGATGGTTGAAGAAATCACCACCGCGCTCTCGCGGTTCCAACGGTTGTTCGTGGTCGCTCGCAATTCGAGCTTTACGTTCAAAGGGCAAGCCGTCGATGTAAAGGAGGTCGGGCGCAGGCTTGGCGTACGCTATGTCCTTGAGGGTTCTGTGCGCAAGGCGGCGGGCAAAGTTCGCATCACAGGACAGTTGATAGATGCGGCAACTGGAGCGCACATCTGGGGAGACAGGTTCGAGCGTGACCTGACGGACATTTTCGCCCTCCAGGACGAAGTAACGGTCGCAGTCGTCTCAGCCATCCAGCCAAAATTGCTTCAAAAGGAAATTGAAATTTCGACGCGGCGGCGACCCGAGAACCTCACCGCCTATGATTTTTTCCTCCGAGCCATGCAGCAGTTCTATCTGACGACCCCCGAAGGTTTGGCCGAGGCAATCAAGCTGGCTCATCGCGCTTTGGAGCTGGACCCTCGGTTCGGCTTGGTCGCGGCTCTGGCAGGTGTCTGTCACTCTTTCAACGTCATTCTGGGCTGTGCCAACGATCCGCAGTTCGACCGCAACGAAGCAATTCGACTTTTTCGGCTGGCGTTGAGCATCGACGACAGTGATCCGGACACGTTGGCATGGGCCAGCATTATCTCGGCGTTCATGGTCGGCGATCCCGAGAGCGAGATCGAAATGGCGGACCGGGCGGTCGCCCTCAACCCAAATTCAATTCTTGCATGGGGCAGCAGAGGCCAGGTCTACAGAATTGCAGGACTGCCGGAGGAAGCGGTTCGAAGCTTTGAACGTGCTGTTCGCATGAGCCCCGTAGACCCGGCGCTACACTTCGTGTTTGTTGGGATGGGGTATGCCTTTATTGAGCTTCGCCGCTTCGACGAGGCCATCGCCGCAGCGAGGAAAGCCCAACGCCATAACGCCCCCTTTGCGGGAGCAGGCCGCTGTCTCGCGTCCGCTTTCGCCCATCTCGGACGTGATGCGGAAGCTCATGAGGCGGCAGCGCGTCTGCTTGAGATCGATCCCACGTTTACAATAACTGCGTTGATCGCTCGGGGCGGTCAATCAAACGCGAAGCTGCTGATTGAGGGCCTTCGGAAAGCGGGGTTGCCGGAATGAACCCCGTGCGTCGCCTCGTTTGCTGTGGCGAGCACGCGGCCCTCTGAACCTCGGCGGCGGCCACGACGTTTGAAAGGTTTAAAGCCAATGGACAGACGGACAGCTGTGGCCCTCTACGTCGTGGCGATGGTAGCCGTTATAGTCGGTGTAGATCTCGTGTTTTTCAGAAACAGGTTCTGGGAACGGCTTACGGTGAATATTGGTATTGTCTTAGTCTTCGCAGCTTTCTACTTCAGATTTCTGCGTCAATGATCGCATGCACGGTGCAAGAGGTTGCGGACAGGCTTTGTGAGGCAGGCGAGACTGAGACCCAACCCGCACCGCTTCCGGTGATTAGTCCCGCCAATGTCTATTGTTGCGCAACTTACGGTTCTGTAGTCGCGCAACGCGCGAAAACCGTTCCCAGAGGGCGGAGACCGCCCCTGCGTTGGTTTGCGCACTTCCTGCTCTACAGGGCAGTACCCCTTGGCCAGAAACCAATTAGAACCTCGTTCTTGCCCTCTAACGAGGGGGTCTAAACCCAACCCGCACAATTCAGCGGTCCGTTGGCGAATAGTTGGTCACGTGATCTTGTTTCGTCGTAGGAGCCCCGTCCCGCTTCGAATAAATTGGCGTTTGTGACCGCGACCAAGGATTTCCGTCGGAAGGATCGTTGCACGGTTCCGGCAATCGATTTTCATTGCGCCGACGCTGATCCGAAATTTACTCGAAGACCAAATATGAAAAGTGACGAGCTGACTTGGCCGTAGCTAAGGCGCAATCAGACTACTTCCTTTGCGCAATGGAAATTGCGGCGCAAGACGGACAACTTTCCCAATCGAGCTGGCTTCACTCCCCATCGAACTGCCCAGTCCCGTGGGGACGCGCTGCAAGAGATGGCCCCGGCTTTGGTGACGCGTGCTGGGGCCATTTTTTGAACCGTCCTGCTCCAAGACAGTCTAACAATTGAGGCTAGTCCAACAATTGAGGCGCGCTATGCGTAACAATTGGCTGATGACTAAGGTCGAGACAGCGATGTTCATCACGGGAGTAGTGCTTGTGGCCGGCGGAGTTGTGTGGGCCACGAGCGGGTGATCACTCGACCCGGCAGCAAATGACCCACCAGCGTGTCTTTCTAACGCGTCGCCATTGTTTTGTGTGTTGCGGTAAATTCATGCAATGCCAAATCGATGGCGCGAAAAACCAAAAAGTTGGCCTGCAATCACGAGACCGCCGTTCGTTTCTTTTCTATAGAAACGTTGCGGAGGTGTCGGCTTGCAATGACAAGTCCGCAGGGCAGCTCATTTGGGCCATAAATATGGACGATACCCCAGAGCAGTTGTGGCAACGCATCGTAAGGGAAAACCCTTGTGCGTCTGACGAGGACGTCCAATGCCTGTTCATCGCCGCCCTCCTCGATGATGAGGACTTACGTCTGCAACTCCTTGAGCGGTTCTTCAAAGACATGAGGAAAAAGCTGCTTAACTAGGCGCTACAGTACCTTTTTCGAGGTTAGAGCCGACCTTGCATGGGTCGCTCGTTCTATCTCTGGCGGCGGATGTTGTAGCCCTGCCATTGCACACCAGACACTGGCATAGGCAGCATGCAATGACCTGTCTTCAACACTGTCCTTGAAGTTCGGGTAATCGATATGGTCGATCATTGCGGCTAAGGCCTGTTTCACCACATCGCGTGGCAGAACTGCCCGATAAAGATAATCACTGTTGGTGTTCCGCGTTACCTTGGCATCTGGGAATACCCTCTCGATATCCCCGGCACGCCGAGCCCTGACCAGCAGTTCAGCCGGGCCACAATCCTTGCTTACGATGGACAGGTAGCTGTTGTTTGTCATTATCCACATCTAATCCTCTCCCTTTCCTCGCGCGATTTCACGCTGTTTTGTCGTTACTTGCCAGCAGTTGAGCCGCGCCTGAGGTGAACCTAGCATTCTTCGGACAATGACTGCACTGTCATCGTCTGCTAGGGCGGTGCCACGGATATTCCGGCGGCATCGCTCAATTTGTGCCCTCCGAGTGCTACCCCAAGCCTTCCTCCGCAGGATAGCGGAAAGAGTATATGACTTTCGCGACCGGCCCGAGAAATTGCCTTGGCGGTAGAGCGCTTCCTCCCTAAATTTGCTCTCGCCGCCTGGTGCTTCGGATGGGGCTCAGTCACTACGGAGTAGAAGCTATGCCCAAACCGGAAAGCTTCCCAATCGACAAGATTTACGTTCCCGTGAAGAGGAAGAAGGCTCTCAAGCCTGAGCTCGTTCAAGAAATCGCGGAAAGTATTTTAGAAATCGGACAACAAGCGCCCATTCTCGTCCGGCCCGACGAAGGCCGGTTCGTTCTGGTCGAGGGACTGCATCGGTTCGAAGCCTGCAAGGCTCTTGGCGAAAAAACTATTGTCGGGGTCTTGATCTCGGCTGAGATCGTTCACCAAAAGACGCTTTTGTCCGATAGCGCTGAAGCAGAGCGCGACAAGATGGCGCGATTGAAAAGACTGCGTCTCGAAAAGGAGGCTGCCGCGAGATTAGCCGCTGCTTCAGAGCCAGTCATGCAGACGCAATCAACAGAGCTTCTACGAGAACCTTCGGAGAAGGGTATCCGGAACAATGTCAAGGCATCACGAACCCAATTAAATCGCAGGACCTCAGTATCGACACCAAAAACCTTGTCGGAATGGCTCACGCAACAAAAGCGTGATGGCGGTCGTCACTGATTGCCCGCTCGGCCGCGACCTGAGGCGGGTTCGGCTCCTGAGGGGTTCTTAGCCGATAACGCGGGTTTCGTTCGAACTGACGTTTTGAGATCAGCAAAACGCGGCGCGCGCCGTCTAACGATTGAGAGCGGTGGCCGTTGCCGACTAATGAGCGGCAGCAGATTGTTTCACAAAGAGTGTCGACCCCAGCATCGGGGGGAGTGCAGTTGGGGTGTATCGGGGGAAGCGATACGCGGAAGCCAGCCACGAGCCTCCGCTTCTTGTTCCTACGTAGTCGTCAGGCCCGCAGATTGTCTGCGTTCATCTTGCCGGTTTTGGGATCGGCTTTGAGTTCAAATGAAATCTTCTGACCTTCATTCAAGTGCGACAGTCCAGAGCGCTCTACCGCGCTGATATGAACGAATACGTCCTTGCCGCCGTCGTCCGGTTGAATGAAGCCATAGCCCTTTTGGCCGTTGAACCACTTAACAACACCTGTCGCCATCGTCTTTCCTTCATAAGTGAACGCCGTCCAAGCGAAGTATGGTCGCTTGTGGCTGACTGCTATCTTAGAACCAGCCAGGCCGATCCGTCCATCACTACGTTATATCCAAAAGAAATAGCCGTTGCAGGGCTAAGGGCCGAGCAGTTTGACACGTTAAACAGGCACCCCCGTCCTAGTCATACCAATCCTTCCGATCAGGCGGCAGCCGCGCATAGCCCGCCGAGACCGACGCACGTAGCTTTTCCAGTTCAGTTTCTAGAAAATGGTTGACGACGATCAGCGCCTTGACTGTCTCTCGCGCATCACCGCCGCAAGCTGCAATGGCTTGATCTGCAGCTGCCTCCAGGTCCGATTACTCGTCGTCAAACCACCGTAGCGGTTGGCTCACCATCGCCGACCTCCCAGCACCTTGCCCTTGTTGTGACCTGGCACCTCTTGCTTGAGCTTGTCACGCTCAGTGCAAAGGTCGTCGATCTTGGTGAGCATCCGATCCAACAACGTCTCGGCTGAGGCGCTGGATATTCCCGAATGTTGAAGCTCCCTGATCTCACTGCGCAGTCGCTGAACCTGACGGCGCATGCGCTCAATATCGGCACGAATGAAATCGATGTCCCGCATTTTCCGTCCCCCAGAAAACAGCCGGAGCATATGAGAACAGAACAAGAACAGCAAGCCGCTAGGGGTTGGGGTCGGATCGGTCAGCAGCCCAATAAGGTGGGTCTTTCAGACGCTTACTTCTTCATGGACCTTGGGCGGCCATGATGGGTTCTTTTAATTGATCCTGATTTAGTGGGAGGTTGCGTGATGCCGCATAGAGCCACGCTCGTTCCCGGAGAGGAAACCCACCGTGACGTCTATCTCGTGCTGGAAGACTTCGGCCGTCTCGGTAGGGCATGGCGTGAAACCGATGAAGCAGCCACTAGCCGCGCGACGCTGATCCGAAACTTGATCGACGAGCAATATGAACATCCGGTCCGCATCATCGCCTTCAATACAATGGAAGGCTGGTCGCGTGACGTGACCGTGGATATCGCCGACGAGCTACGCCGACGCTACGCTGAGTTCAGCGAGGTGCCGGACACAATTCTCGAGCTTATCGAGGCCCACCGGCGTTGACGTCGGATGGTAAATTGAGTGCCCGGCTTAACCGTGTTCTTAGGCGCCGCTGGAAATCAGGGCCAGCAGGTCTAGATCATTCTTTGCTCCCCGGAACCCCCCCCCCCCCCCCCCGGGGAGAAACCTCCCCAAGAGGTTTGACGGCCTCGGCGCCCCCACGCCGGGGCCGTTTTGGCATTGATCTGCCGCAATGCTTGCCCGCCGCGATTAGCGACAGAATGCGATCTGGCGTCCTCCGATGGTCTCCCCGTCGGTGACGAAACCTGATGGCCCCGGCGGATGCACCCGGGGCCATTTTCTTGAGGTCTGCTTTCTTTTTGACATAAACACTCGTTGAGTTGTTGCTGCTCACGGCGGAGGGGGGAACGCCATGCTAGAAGCCTTGCAGATCGACTTGGCCTTGTGGGGAATGTTCATCTGCTTAGCCCTAAAAGTGGCGCAGTGGTTTTAGGACGAGTTCGCAAAACTGCGGCGGGATGCATATCTTCGCTGCGTGTTCTTCGAGTTCTTGTCTTCCGACGAAGTCGGACCATCGTCCCTGACGCATCTATCACTTTCATCGTCTGAAATGCAAAAAGGCGACGCTCGCGCCGTGGCCGTTTTGTAGCCCACCCAATTTTTTCATCTGAAGATGCGGATGCCGTGCCATGCCAAACCGCCCACGTTACGATGTCGTGCTTTTGAACGACAATGAAACTCCGATGGAATTCGTTGTGCGGTGTTGGAAGTTTTCTTTGATATGAGTTTTGCCGAGGCGTGCAAACACATGTTTCGCGCCCACGCGCGATATTGCCCGCCATTTGGTGTCCGCTTTGATCCGAAAGCGACCAAATTTTGTGTATAGCGGCGACTGGAAAGCATCTTTTTCGTGCCGGAGATGGCCGGAGCACTTTTCATGCTCCCGTGGCTACTCCGGAGACTACACTCTGAGCATGGCCTTCATGTACCGGCCGCCTGAGCTCATAGGAGTATTTCGATGATCAAGGACCTTGTCGTCAATCTAGGACAGCAGGATGCGCGGGGCCCCGCTCGTGATTTTGCCATTTCCATTGCAAACGCATTCGGGGCGCACCTTGCGGGAGTCGTTTTCACGCTTGTGCCGGAGTTTCCAGGCTACATAGCGCCGGCGCTTCGTCCCGATATACTCGCTAAGATAAGAAGCCACAGCGAAACAGCCGCTCAAGCCGCGATAGATCGCTTCGACACTGCCTCACTGCAAAGCGAAGTCTCGAGGGAGCATCGCACGATACAGGCGACCCAGGCTGAGGCGCCGCTGGTCCTTGCGGCCCTTGCGCGTCGCTTCGACCTCAGCGTGTTCATGCAATCAGAGCCGAATGTGGTGGATAATGACGCCATGATTGAAACGTCGCTGTTCCAATCCGGACGCCCCCTCATGGTCGTTCCATACATCCAGAAGGAGGGATTGCGGCTCGACCGCCTGGTGTGTTGCTGGGACGGCAGTCGTGCAGCGACGCGGGCCATCAACGATGCTTTGCCGCTCCTCGTCAAGGCTGCCGCCGTTGATCTGCTGATCGTGCTGAACGAGAAGACAAGAGGCGCTGAAAATGAGATCCGCGGTGACGAGATTTCGAGACATCTTGCCCGGCACGACGTCAGGGTTCAAATCGAAAAGACTACGGCGGAGGACATCGATGTCGGCAATGCCATCTTGCCCTACGTAGCTGACCGATCCGCTTCGCTGATCGTGATGGGAGGCTATGGGCACTCGAGGTTGCGCGAACTTATTCTTGGAGGTGTGACGCGGGATATGCTTAACTCGATGACCGTTCCAGTATTCATGTCGCATTGATTGAGCAATCGGCGGTCTTGCACCACCGAACTGTCTGGCAAAAGCAGACATCGATCGACCCTAACGCTAATGTCCGCTAACTTCGGCGGCTAGTCGCGACGAGGCGGCGGGTCAGGCTCATCGTGTTAAAATAGGAGTGGTCAAGCGGCCAGCAATTACCATCTTAATACCCAAGTCTTACCACGGCCGGCTTGTGCTGCTTCGCGCAAGGAACGATATCATCGCATGGGAGGTTTCGGCATGGCCTTTTCACTTTACGATGCGAGCGTTGCGAACTACCTCCAGACTCTCGGTGCCGTCACCGGCTTCCTCGACCGCGGTCTCAGCCACTGCAAGGAGAAGGGCGTCAATCCGGAGGAGATCGTCGAGGCCCGACTTTTCCCGGATATGCTGCCGTTCCGCTTCCAGATTGTCTCGATCGCGCATCATTCCCGCGGCGCCATCGAAGCCGTTCAGAAGGGTGTATTCCTGCCGTTCGGTGGCGCGCCGGACCTCAAGTACGCCGCACTGCCAAGCGATGGTGACCGAAGCGCGCGACGCGCTGTCGGTCATGACGCCGGACGCGGTCAATACGCTGATCGGCCGCGACGTCGTGTTCCAAGCCGGCGAGCGTAAGCTGCCGTTCACGGCAGAAGGATTTCTAATGTCATTCTCGCTGCCGAATTTCTATTTCCATGCCACCACGGCTTACGGCATTCTGCGGCACAAGGGCGTGCCGCTCGGCAAACGCGACTTCATGGGCCGGATGCGGATGAAAAGTTAGGGCCCCAAGTTCGTGCTGAACCAACTAATCAACTTGCGAGAGAAGGTCTCGCGGGCAGGCGCATCACATCGAGGCTTGCGAACCTGCCACCCTGCCTGATTGCGGGAATGGCAACGCACTAGCTTGCTCGGGAGCTTGCGGCGCTTGGCCACGATGTGAAGCAGGTTCCGCCGGCCTATGCGAAGCCGTTTCGGCAGGGACACGTGTTTCGGGAATTGCGAATCTGCACGGCATTAAAAATGGCTCCGGAGGATGGCGCCCACCGAGGCCATTAGTTATCTCCTCGAGGAAAATCGAGGCCATTGAGGAACTAGGTTAGATTGGATCGGCACAGCGCCGTTTTGCAGCGTGCAAAGGAAGTAGTCTGAATGCGCCGGGATCAAAAACCCCTGGTAAGCGCGCCCGGCTTGTTCCAATTGAAGTCTGGCGGTCACGTCGGCGCCGTTTTCCGCAAGCACTGCAGACAGATCGCGGCTCTATAGCCGAACATCACCCGGCGCGCACCGATCCCCTCCAAGCCTAGTCTACGAAACATGCCCACGAAAGTCGCGAGAAGTAGCTGGGATCGCTGAGGCGGGAATCGAAAAAAATCTAATCGTGCAATGGACCTGGCCACCGGAGCTTATTTTCCTAGCGATTGCGGTTTTGATCGGGAACCGGCGAGGCAACTGTCGCCACCGGGCGTTTCACAATCGCGCGCCGGTCCTTCACAAAGGCGATCGGAACACTGAACCTTTCGACCGTAGCAATAATGTCACCATCGAGATCGCGGTCGCAGTTCATTTGAGTCGGCGCGACGAAGAAGTCCGACTGGTCCCACTCGGACCCGAAGTCCCAATGCAATTGGGGAAGCGTCACGCTTCGATCGAAAGACAAGCGTTCTCCGCAAACCGCGACTGAATAGATTTTGCTTGGCTGGATCAGTTCGGGTGGCGCGTCGCGCAGATAAGCCTCCAACAGACGAATGGACTCGGGCATGCTGTTAAACCAGTAATCCAGGTCGTAGCGGCGGAAGGCGCCCGAGAGACCTCCGACCAGGGAATTGTACGAGAGATTTTCATATGGATGCAGCCTGACGAGGGTCGCGCCCTCCCACAGAAAGCATGCGCCGACCAAAGCCGCAGCGCCGCGGGACATCCGGCGGCCTCGCGTCTCAAGCGCATCAAAGACCTCGCTGAAACCTAAGCCCGCCAATGTCGCGAGCGGAGGAAGCACGAACAGAAAATGCCGCATGCCGGTAAAGGCGGGTCCATGAAACAGCACCTGGCATGCCAGCGGAATAATGATGGCCAATGACACCAGCGCGAGAGCACGGCGTCGCTGCTGCGAGTCTTGTTCGAGAGGTTGCCAAACAAGCGAGATCATCGCCAGGGCCGCGCCGGCCTGAGTGATCAGCGGCACCCGGACCAAGAGATAACCCGGGACGTAGATCCGTGGCACATTGCCCATTTCGTAAATACGTCCCGCGAAAAGAGTGTGGATGGCGTAATGGAATTCCGAGAAGGCAAACAGACCGCGGAGCGGATTGAGCGGCGCCTGCGCGGCCCATGGCCAAGCCAGGATCATAATGAGATAGGCCAATGCCGCGGCTGGAAATGTTTTCAACGCCGAACTTGCGGCAAAGCGCAGGCGCGCTCCGCCGCGCTCGCGCCAGGGCAGATAGATGACGACTGCAAGACCAAGATAGACAAACAACAGCAAGCCGAGGCTGCGCACGCCCAATGCCGCCCCGGCCAGAAGGCCGAAGGCCGAAGCGTCGATGGCGCGAGGCGACGGCAATTGGCGAGCCATGCGGACGAGAAACAACGTCGCTCCCGTCATCGCGGCGGCGAACGGGACGTCTTTCGTGTGGTTGAACATGGCGCCATACCACGCGCCGCAAAGAGCGAGGGCGAGCGCGGCGAAGAGACCCGCGCGTGATCCTGCAATCAATCGCGCCGTCGCTGCAGTTGCGGCTACCCCGCCAATCCCCACGAGCGCACAGAGGATATGACGCAGCTCGAAGGGATCGATCGGAATGACATTGGCGAGCGCCACGGCAATGATGTCGAACAGGCCGCCATAGAGGTAAAGGTTCTGAAAGGTGAATAGATCGCGAACCGTGAATCCGCTGCGGTAATAGGCGATGATCAATTCGCCATAGTGATGCTGCACGCCTTCATCGTTGGAGATGGCGTAATCCCTGAAGGTACACGACGCGATAACGACCAGCGCAGCGATCAGCGCGACGGTCGCAATATCGCAGGCGTCGAAGCGCGCGATCGATCGTACCGCCCTGCCCCCGGGTAAGGCTTTCTCCGCAATGCCGGGAAGGCGTTCTCCGGTCAGCTGCGCCTTGGTCCTGATCATCCCTCAAGCGGATTGCGAGTTGAAGAATTCGGGCCGCCATCGAACAGATCCGGATCCAGGCTTCGGCTTCCTTCGATTCGCATGCGGTCGCCCGTCATGAACTTTGCGCTGTCAGGTCGGACACCACTGCCTTGGCGCGCTCGCGCCCCGACATCGCCCATTTGTACCACGTGAACATCCTGGCGACGGCGTACAGGATCAGGATGCCGGCGGCACCCACGATGACATGCAGCATTACGCCGGCATCAAGCTCCATCAGGAACGCGTAGCCTGCAAACGACAGGGCGATGCCGAGCGCAAAGATCTGAAGCGAATACTGCCCGCAAAGGATGAGAGGCCGGGCCCAGGGTGAGTGCAACCCCGCCCAACCGCTAGGCACGAAGCGCAGCGCAACGACGGCCAATGCGAGGAAATGGGCAAACCTCAAGACGTCGAAATCGGTCTTGTTGATCGGATAGATAAGGCGCGACAGCCAGGCAGGGATCAGGCCTTCCAGCTGCGGGAAATACCACGTCAAGGTCACGAAAAAGGCCGCGCACAGATAGGCGACGGCCACCCAGAAGACCAGCGGTCGGTGGAGTATCGGCGACAATCGTCGCCCGCCCCCCAGCGCGCACCAGGCGCCAAACACGAAAAGCAGCTGCCACGCACACGGATTGAACGACCAGAAGCCGTCCCGATAGGTCGACAGGTGGAGATCGAACTGGATCGTGAGGACGTAGAACACAACCGAAAGCACCAGCGGAAGATCCCTGTGCAACTGTGCCAGCAAGAGGATGACCGGCAGGAAGGCCATCAGCACGATATAGAGGGGCAAGACGTCCATGTTCAGCGGCCGGAACCGCAGCAGCAGAGTCTGGATCATCACGGGGCCCGGCTCCTTGAAGAAGTCCGCGACTTCCATCTCGCCAATGTAGAACGACGGCTTCTCGGAAATGGCTACAACGAAGGCGATCTCGGCCATCAGGACCAGGAACAGCAGGAGATGCGCGGTGTAGATTTGCCAGACCCGCCGCAGCACCCGCGCTGTCCCGATCAATATCCCGGACTCGAACGTGGCCCTGCCGTAGACCAGCGCTGCGGTGAAGCCGGAGATGAAGATGAAGATTTCGGCAGCGTCGCTAAATCCGTAGTTGCGAATGGTGAGCCAAGTCAGATTGTCGGGCGAGACGTGGTCGATATAGATGAGCCACAGGGAAAGGCCGCGGAACAGATCGAGCCGCAGTTCGCGCTGGCCGCTGGCGAGCAAGAATAATGGCTCTTTCGAGCCGGCGCGCGGCGCTTCAGTGTGCGCTATCGGGTCCGCTTTCCGTAACCGGGAGGCTCTGGCGACCCGATCGGCAATCGAAAGCAACCGTGAGTCCAGAAAATGCCCCGACATCTCAACCTCGCCTCAGCCGTAGGCAAGCGTGCGGGCCAACTCGTTCGGCCCCTCTGCGCCGTCGGGCCAGTTTAACCTCTGTCCGTCAGCATCTCCATCAAATTGCGTGGGCGCGGGCGCACCCGACGCGGAGATGCCCGCAACCAAACTAGCTTGAAGCGGCAGGCTGTATGATATCGAACGGCGGAAGCAAATCGGCGACACGGCCGTCACATTTTGTGCCCTTTCTGGCGCAGCAGATCCGTCATGCGTACGCGCAAATCCTCGGCCGCCTTGCGACTGGCATCCTGGCCGATCTGCATGCTCTGCTGGGTGATCGCCGGCGATTTTTGCAGAAGCTTTTGTCCGACCGGAAGACGGTAGAACGCGTCAATTTCGCGCAGCTCATCCACCGTAAAGTTGCTGGCATAGAGGGAAGCAGCGCTGTCGACCATCGAGGAATAGTATGGCGAGTACGCATCCCCTATTTGCGCTGCCATCGCATCATAATCGCGCTCGATCTCTGGACGACCCTGTACCAACGCCGGCTTGATACTCAGGAGAACGACTGGAAGCAGCGCCTTGTACTGTTCCGTTAACTTCATCGTAGAGATCAGGCTACGCGCCACCGCCAAAGCTTCGGGTGATGGTGTTTGCGCTGGTGCCGTGGAGATCGAAAAAAGAAGCATAACACCAATGATCGTCAGGCGTTTGGACATAAGCTGGTTCCTCCCAATAGATCAACAGTGTCTCAAGATTGGTCCTTCCGATCAAACAATTCTCATCCCTTCGATCGCTAAAGGAAAGAATGGCATTCAAGCATGCCTCGATCGAAATGCTGAGCCGCGGCTCAGCTTTGGTCTCAAGCCGGCTCCGGCTTCATGGCCGGTTTGGTCGTCACAGTTTCGGACACATCAACGAACAGGTTCGGGACCTTTTCCGCCCGATCGAGAATCCACGCGAGCGCAGTCATGATCGCCACGCCGGCGATGCTAAGGGCGATTTGCCTCCAAGCACCTCCGGGATACTGCACAAGTAAGTAATGCACGCCAAAAGACAGGAATACGCCGAGACAGAAATTCGGAAGCGAATGTTGACCGCACAGGATGAGCGGCCGCAACCAGTGGGAGGTCAGGGGACCCCAGTGGCGTGGGATATAGCGCGAGACCAGGACAGCCAGGGCGAGAAAATGCGTGAAACGCAGCATATCAAGATCGGTCTTGTCGATCGGGTAGATCGCCTTGATCATCCACTTCGGAACCAGCGATTCGAGAAAAGCGCTATGCCAGGTCATCACGATGAAGAGCGCGAAGAGAACCCAGGCAACGGATATGACTAGCGCTGCCCGAGACTGGATCAGAAACCAAATCTTAGCCGCGCCTCCGATAGCGCACCATGCCCCGAGGAAGAACATCAATTGCCACGCATACGGGTTGAAATACCAATGAGATCCCGGCGGATATGAAGCAAGATTCCAGTCGAACCAGCGCGCCAGCACGTACAAGATGGCGGAACCGAGCAGCGTCAAGTTCGGCCGGCGCACCAGGCACCACAGAACTAGCGGTGAAGCGAGCACCAGAACGACAAAGAGCGGCAGCACGTCGAGATCAACCGGCTTGTATCGCATCGTGAGTGCCTGCCAGATCAGCTCATCGGGATGTGCGAGAAAGTTGGCGACGTTGAACTCGTCCTTGTACATCGGACTGTCGAATTTTCTGGCCGCGCGAGCGATCTGCGCAGTAAAAACTAGAAACAACAGAATGTGGGCGATGTACAAGTGCCAGGCCCGCACCAATAGCCGTTTGGCGGCAGCGAGAAAATTGCCGGTTTGAATGACTGGACCGTAGATGTAGCCCGCCAAATACCCGGAAATGAACACGAAGAATTCCGCAGCGTCGCTGAAGCCGTAGTTTCGAAGCGTCAACCAGCCGACG